>Ga0210040_10000286_pt1 | contig 87969 bp, 86 predicted proteins | sample CryGeyCG12114_NA_FD_185462 | JGI IMG/M metagenome (GOLD analysis project Ga0210040, IMG submission 185462) | Groundwater microbial communities from aquifer - Crystal Geyser CG19_WC_8/21/14_NA (SPAdes) (version 2) | ecosystem: Environmental > Aquatic > Deep subsurface > Groundwater | place: USA... | reverse complement strand
TCGAGGAGTCCAAGCGGACCGTCGCGATCACCGAGGAGGGCGTCGAGTTCGTCGAGGACCAGCTCGGCATCGACAACCTCTACGAGGCGGTCAACACCCCGCTGATCGGCTACCTGAACAACGCCCTGAAGGCCAAGGAGCTGTTCAAGAAGGACCAGCAGTACATCGTCACCGGCGGCGAGGTGCTCATCGTCGACGAGCACACCGGCCGCGTGCTGGCCGGCCGCCGGTACAACGAGGGCATGCACCAGGCCATCGAGGCCAAGGAGAAGGTGCAGATCAAGGACGAGAACCAGACCCTCGCCACGATCACCCTGCAGAACTACTTCCGGCTCTACGAGAAGCTCTCCGGGATGACCGGTACGGCCCAGACCGAGGCCGCCGAGCTGTCCCAGACCTACAAGCTGGGCGTCGTCCCGATCCCGACGAACCGGCCGATGGTCCGCGAGGACCGCGCCGACGTCATCTACAAGACGGAGAAGGCGAAGTTCGACTCCGTCGTCGACGACATCGCCGACCGGCACGAGGCCGGCCAGCCGGTGCTGGCGGGCACCGCGAGCGTGGAGAAGTCCGAGGAGCTGAGCCGGTACCTGCTCAAGCGCGGCATCCCGCACGAGGTGCTCAACGCCAAGAACCACGCCCGTGAGGCGTCGATCATCGCGATGGCCGGGCGGCTGGGCGCGGTCACCGTGGCCACCAACATGGCCGGGCGTGGTACCGACATCCAGCTCGGTGGCAACGCCGACTTCATCGCCGACGAGACGCTGCGCGCGAAGGGCCTCTCGCCCGCCGAGACGCCGGAGGAGTACGAGGCTGCCTGGGACGACGCGCTGGCCGCGGCCAAGGCGCAGGTCGAGGCCGAACACGACCAGGTGACCGAGGTCGGGGGCCTGTACGTGCTGGGCACCGAGCGGCACGAGAGCCGGCGCATCGACAACCAGCTGCGAGGCCGGGCCGGCCGGCAGGGCGACCCGGGGGAGTCCCGGTTCTACCTGTCGCTGGGCGATGACCTGATGCGCCGGTTCAACGGCCCGATGCTCGAGTCGATGATGACCACGCTCCGGGTGCCCGACGACCAGCCGATCGAGTCCAAGATGGTCAGCCGGGCGATCCGCTCGGCGCAGACCCAGGTCGAGCAGCAGAACTTCGAGGTCCGCAAGGACGTCCTGAAGTACGACGAGGTGCTCAACCGGCAGCGCACCGTCATCTACGACGAGCGTCGCAAGGTGCTCGACGGCGAGGACCTGCACGTGCAGGTCAAGGGCATGGTGGACGACGTCGTCGCCGCCTACGTCAGCGGCGCGACCGAGACCGGCTACGCCGAGGACTGGGACCTCGAGAAGCTGTGGACCGGCCTCAAGGCGCTGTACCCGGTGGGCCTGGACATCCAGGAGATGCTCGACCGGGTGGCCGACGGCGACCAGTCGGCGCTGACCGCCGACGTCCTCAAGGACGAGCTGATCGCCGACGTGCACGCCGCGTACGAGACGCGCGAGGAGACCCTCGGCGCGGAGGTCATGCGCGAGCTGGAGCGGCGGGTGCTGCTGTCCGTGCTGGACCGCAAGTGGCGCGAGCACCTCTACGAGATGGACTACCTGCGGGCCGGCATCCACCTGCGCGCGATGGCCAACCGCGACCCGGTCGTGGAGTACCAGCGCGAGGGCTTCGACATGTTCAACGCGATGCTCGACGGGATCAAGGAGGAGTCCGTCGGCTTCCTGTTCAACCTCGAGGTCAAGAGCGCTGCGCAGCAGCAGGCCGAGGCGGCCGAGAAGCAGGCCGCCGCCGAGTCCGAGGCGCTCGCCCGCGCCCAGGCCGGCACCCAGGCCGTGCTGGCCCGCCAGGCCGCTGCCGCCCGGGCCGCCGCCGCGCGGGCCGCGGTGACCGCCGCGCCGACCGAGGCGCCTGCCCCCACCGGCAACGGGACGGCTCCCGAGGCCCCCACTGCCAACGGCAACGGGACGGCTCCGGCCGAGCCCCCCGCCCCCGCTGATGTCGCGGCCCCTGCGGAGGTCCCGGCCCCTGCGGAGGTCCCGGCCCCCGCTGAGGCCCCAGCCGCCGCCGAGGCACCTGCCGCGGCCCCCACCGCGGTCGAGGTCCCCGCCGCCCCGGGGGCGGGGACCGGCGACGGTGGCGGGACGACGACGAGCTCGGCCCGGCGCACCCGCAAGCCGGCGCCGGCCGAGGCGGCCACCACCCCTGCCCCGGTCGCCCCTGCCCCGGTCGCTCCTGCTCCGACGGCCACGGTGACCGCCGGGCCGGCGACCTCGGGCACCGGCACCGGCCCTGACCTGGGCATCGAGGGCCTGGAGGCGCCGAAGCAGGAGCAGCTGAGCTACAGCGCGCCGAACCTCGAGACCTCGGCGAAGGAGTCGGGTCCGGCCAGGGCCGCCAAGTCGGTGACCGTGACCGGCACCAAGGAGACCCCGCGCAACGCGCCCTGCCCCTGCGGGTCGGGCAAGAAGTTCAAGCAGTGCCACGGCGTCGCCGGCGTCTGAGGCAGACCCCCGCTGCCCCCACCCCTCGCGAGCCCGGAGCGGGACCCTGCAGCGGTACCGGTGAGCGCAGGACGCCCCGTCGACCACCCGGTCGGCGGGGCGTCCTGCTCGGCCCCGTCCGGAGGCGCGTCCCGAGCTCGCGAACGGTGCGGGGACCGGGGCCCTCCATCAGCCGATCTGCAGGGCGGTGCAGCGCCAGCGGCCGTCGATGCCCTCCAGCCGGGCGGCGACCGCGTGGGCCCGACCGCCCCGCCGGGCCACCGCGCTCACCTCGGCCACCCCGTCGACCGGTTCGCAGACCCGCACCGAGCTGATCAGCAGCGGAGCCGTGCCCTCGGTGCACCAGCGCGGCCGGCGCCCGGTGGTCAGCGTGTTGAACAGCGGCGGGCTGACCAGCCGCTGCAGCTGACCCATCGGCCGGCGGCCGGCGAAGACCTCCAGGGTCAGCGTGACCAGCCGCCGTCCGGCCGCCTGGGCGTCGGGCAGTTCCGCGCGCCGTGACCGCACCGGGCCGAAGTCCGCGGCGTCCTCGGCGCGCAGCACCGGCTGGTCGAGCCGGGGCCGCGGCCCCGGGGCGGGCGCCGGTGCGTGGGTGCGCCGGCCGGGCACCAGCAGGCGCACCGGCGCGCCCTCGTCCTCCAGCGCCGGACCGGGGGTGGGGACGGCGACCAGCCGCAGCCGGCGGGGGGCCGGGCCGGCAGCGGAGTCCGGCGACGACGGGGCGAGGTGCGGCGAAGCGGTCATGACGGCTCTCCTGGGGGACGGTTCGGGGGGGAGGGGGGATCAGCCGGGCGGTCGGAGGACCTGACCGGGCAGCAGCAGGTCGGGATCGGGGCCCAGGACGGCGGCGTTCGCCTGCCACCAGGCGTGCACGGCCCGGGCGACCTCGGCGTCGGGCACCGGGGTGCCGGGGTGCTGGCGGGCCAGCCACGTCTCGGCGATGTCCCACAGGCAGTCGCCGCGGACGACGACGTGCGCGCCGTCCGCGGGGGCCGGCCAGTCCAGTTCGGCGACGACGGCGGGCTGGTCGGTGGGCGCGGCGGGCCAGTCGAGGTGCGGGACGGGGCTGGTCTGGCTCGCGGTGGCGACGACGGTGGACGGGGCCAGCACGGCGGGCAGCACCGCCGGGCCCACGGTGCTCAGGCCCACGCCGATCGCCACCGCGGCGGCGCGCCGGGCGCCGGCGGGCAGCACGCCCAGGAGCAGGACGGCGGAGAGGCGGCCGGCCCACCCGGGGGCGGTGGAGGCGGCGGTCAGCAGCAGCCCCAGCGCACCCCAGGCCCAGCACAGCCAGGCGAGCGCACCCACGGCGACCACGACGAGCGCGTCGGCCCCGGTGGTGTCCACCAGGCCCTGCGGGTCGCCGAGGGCGGTCCGCAGCTCGGCCGGTGCGGGCCCGAGCAGCGTCAGCGCCCAGGCCACCAGGCCCATGACCGCGCTCGTCGCGGCCCATCGTCGTATCGACACAGCACCTCCCGGTTCCCGCCATGACCAAACACCATCAACACAAGCAAATGCAACCAAATGAAAGAACTTGTGGACGGGCTAGCCTGCCGACATGCGCTGGGAGCAGTTGTTCACCGACCTCGAGGCACAGTTCGCCGAGCAGGAGGCCGTCGACGAGCGCCTTGAGGAGCCGTCCCGGGCACGGGCCGAGCAGGGCCGGGTCCGGCTGGTCGACCGGCTGCGTGGCGCGGTGGGCCGCCCGGTGTCGTTGCGCTGCCCCGGGGTGGGCGAGCTCTCCGGGCAGCTGGTCGACGTGGGCGTCGACTGGGTTCTGCTGGCCGAGGCCGGCGGGCGGGAGCTGCTGGTGGCGACCCGGGCCGTGGCGGCCGTCGCCGGGCTGACCGCGGCGACCGCACCGGCAGCGCAGGAGGGGGCGGTCGACCGGCACCTGGACCTGCGCCGGGCGCTGCGGGGCCTGGCCCGGGACCGGGCGGCGGTGCAGTGCCTGCTGGGCGACGGCGGCGTGCTCACCGGCACGATCGACCGGGTGGGCGCGGACTTCGTCGAGCTGGCCGAGCACCCGCTGGACTCACCGCGCCGCCGCGGCGCGGTGACCGGGGTGCGGGCGATCGCGCTGCCGGCGGTCGTCGCCGTGCGGACCGCCTGACCGCCGGATCGACCGACGTGGGTGGGTCGGACCGGGGTGGGGTCTGACCGGGTGAGGTCAGCCGGGGTGGGTCAGCGGGCGGACTCGGCGTCCACGCCGTCGGTGACCTGCTCCTCGGCGGCGAGGGTGCCACCGGCCTCGGCGTACTTCTGCTGGATGAAGCGCTCCAGCTCGTCCTTCTCCACCCGCCACTGACCGCGCCCGCCGACCTGGATGGCCCGCAGCTCCCGGCGGCGCACCATCGCGTAGGCCTGCGACCAGGACACGTTCAGGATCTCCGCGACGTCGTCGAGGGTGAGGAATCGCTGGGTGGCCATGGGGTCGTCTTCTCCCGTCGAAGGTGCCCCGCCAGTGTGGCAGCCGGGTGACATCACCCTCCGGCGTGCACCCGATGGTGTGGACAACCGCTGCGCACGGCCGCCGGGCTCGGTCATGATCGCCCTCCGCGAGCGTCTGCGGGTCAGTGCGACGAGCGAGGGGAGACCAACCGATGAGCGTGTCCACCGCGGCGGCAGCCGCCGCCCGCACCGATGCCGCCCCACCCGGGCCGGCGCCGCGGCGGGTGCGCCCGCCCCGGTGGCTGGACCTGCGGCTGGTGCTCGGCGTCCTGCTCGTCCTGGGCTCGGTGCTCATCGGTGCCCGGGTGGTCAGCGCCGCGGACGCCACGGTGCCGGTCTGGTCGGCCGCCGGCGACCTGGCCGAGGGCACGGTGCTGGCCGAGGGCGACCTGGTCGCGGTCTCCGTCCGGCTGGACGACGCTGCCGGCGCCTACCTGGCCACCAGCACCCGGCCCGGCGGCCGGGTGCTCGCCCGCGCCGTGCGCGCCGGTGAGCTGCTGCCCCGGTCGGTGCTCGAGGATTCGACCGGGGGAGTCCAGCTGGCCCTGCCCGTGCAGGCCGGGTACGTGCCGCCGTCGCTGGCCCACGGCCAGCTGATCGACGTCTACGCCGTCGCGGACCCGGCCGTCGGCGCCGATGCCGCCACCGGCGGGGACGTCGACCTGGTGCTGTCCGGCGCGCCCGTGCAGGCGGTGACCGGTCGTGGCGAGGGCGTGCTGTCGACGTCGTCGACGACGCTGCAGGTGGTGGTGGCCGTCGAGGGCGAGAAGGTCCCGCGGGTGCTCACCGCCATCGGCGGCCGGGGCCTGGTCGTCGTCGTCCGCGGCTCCGTGGACAGCGCGACCACCGCACCGGAGGCCGCCGCCGAGGGCGCGGCGACGGTCGGGCCGACCGGCTGATGGCACTGCAGGTGTTCACCGCCGTCACGGGGGCGGCATGGGAGTCCGAGCTGGTCGGTGCCCTGGACCGCGAGGACCACGGGGTCACCGTCGTCCGGCGCTGCGTCGACGTCGGCGACCTGCTGGCCGCCGCGACCACCGGCACCGCTCAGGCGGTCCTGCTCTCGGCCGAGCTGCGCCGGCTCGACGGCGCAGCGGTCTCGCGGCTCACCGCGGCCGGGGTCGCGGTCGTCGGGCTGGTCGAGCCCGGCGACACCCGGGCCACCGAGCGGCTGCACCAGTGGGGCGTCGGCCGGGTGCTGTCGGCCGACGCGGACCCCGAGACGATCGCCCGGGCGCTGCGCGAGGCGGTCGCCGGCGACCTCCCGGCCGGGCACGAGGTCGGTGACCCCCGCGCCGCGCTGCCGGTGCTGGGGCTCCCGCCCGAGGAGTTCGACCGCCCGGCGGGCCGTGGCCGGGTGGTGGCGGTCTGGGGCCCGACCGGGGCGCCGGGCCGGACGACGGTCGCGGTGGGCCTCGCCGACGAGGCCGCCCGGCAGCAGGTGTCCACGCTGCTGGTCGACGCCGACGTCTACGGCGGCGTGATCGCCCAGGTGCTCGGCCTGCTCGACGAGTCCCCGGGCGTGGTCGCCGCGGCCCGGCAGGCCTCCGCCGGCACCCTGGACCTCGCCGCGCTGGCCCGGCTGTCCTGGGCGGTGCACCCGCAGCTGCGGGTGCTCACCGGGCTGGCCCGCGCCGACCGGTGGCCGGAGCTGCGCCCGCAGGGCATGGAGGTCGTGCTCGAGGAGGCCCGCCGGCTCGCTGCGCTGACCGTCGTCGACTGCGGCTTCTCCGTCGAGGAGGACGAGGAGCTGTCCTTCGACACCGCGGCCCCGCGCCGCAACGGGGCCACCCTCGCCGTCCTGGCCGCCGCCGACGAGGTGCTCTGCGTCAGCGGGGCCGACCCGGTCGCCCTGCAGCGCACCGTCCGGGCGCTCGGTGAGCTCCGCGACGTGCTGCCCGACGTCGAGCCGGTCGTGGTGGTCAACCAGGTGCGCCGTGGGCCGGTCCCCGGGAACCCGCAGGGGGAGATCGCCGCCGCGCTGGAACGCTTCGCCGGCCGCGGGGTGCGCGTCTTCCTGCCGGCCGACCGCCGGGCCACCGACGCCGCGCTCGCCGGCGGCCGGACGCTGGGTGAGGTCGCGCCCGGGTCGCCGCTGCGCGCCGGGCTGCGTGCCCTGGCCGCCGAGCTGGCCGGGGTGCCGGCGTCCACCGGCCGCCGGGGACGGCGCCGGGCCTGACCCCCGGGCGGGCGCCGGGAGGTGCCGCCCGTAGCGTGAGGGGCCCGACGGCGAGGAGGGTTCCGGTGGTCGAGCGGCTGACCGCGCTGGATGCGTCCTTCCTGTACCTGGAGGAGCCCGGCACCCCGATGCACGTCGGCGCCGTGCTGGTGCTGGACCGCCCCTCGGGCGAGTTCGACCACGAGGCGCTCCTGGAGCTGGTGCGTGCCCGGCTGCCGCTGGTGCCTCGCTACCGGCAGAAGGTGGTCGAGGTGCCCGGGCACCTCGCCAACCCCGCCTGGGTCGACGACCCGGCCTTCGACCTCGGCTACCACGTGCGCCGGTCCGCGCTGCCCCGCCCGGGCACCGAGGAGCAGCTGCTGGACCTGGTCGCCCGGCTGACCGCCCGGCCGCTGGACCGCAGCCGTCCGCTGTGGGAGATGCACCTCGTCGAGGGCCTGGCCGGCGACCGCACGGCCGTGGTCACCAAGACCCACCCGGCGCTGGTCGACGGCCTGGACGCCATCGACATCGCCCAGGTCATCCTCGACCCCGACCCCGCGGCGGGCGCGACGCCGCTGCCCGGGGCCGACCCGTGGCTGCCCCGCCGCCCCCCGGGCCCGGCGGCGCTGGTCTGGGAGGCCGTGGAGGACTACCTGCGGCGCCCCTCGGACGTGCTGGAGACCGCCCGCACCGCCGCCGGCGACGTCCGCGCGACCGCGTTCCGGCTGGCCGGCGTGGCCGGCGGGCTGGTGGCGGCGCTCGCCCGGACGGCGGTCTCCCCGGCGCCGGCCAGCTCGTTGAACGCCCCGATCGGCCGGCAGCGGCGGGTCGCGGTCGCCCGGGCCACCCTCGACGACCTCCGGGTGGTGCGCGCCGCCTCCGGCGGGACGGTCAACGACGTGCTGCTCAGCGTGGTGACCGGCGCGCTGCGGGAGTGGCTGCTGTCCCGGGGCGAGCCGGTGGTCAGCAACACCTCGGTGCGCGCGCTGGTCCCGGTGTCGGTGCGCGGGGAGGACGACGCCGCGGCCGGTGAGGTGCGGTCGTTCCTGGTCGACCTGCCCGTCGGCGAGCCCAACCCGCGGGTGCGGCTGACCCGGATCAGCTACGCCATGCGCGGTGTCGCGCCCAGCGGGCAGTCGGTCGGGGCCGACACGCTCAGCGCGCTGTCGGGCTTCGCGCCGCCGACCCTGCACGCCCTGGGTGCCCGGGCGGCCAGCGGGCTGTCCCGCCGGCTGTTCAACCTGGTCGTGATCAACGTGCCCGGTCCGCAGGTGCCGCTGTACGCCGGTGGTGCCCGGATGGCCGAGGTCTTCCCGGTCGTCCCGCTGGTGCGCGGGCAGGGCCTGGCGATCGGGCTGACCAGCTACGACGGCACGGTCTACGTCGGCCTCAACGGCGACCGCGACAGCGTCAGCGACGTCGACGTGCTCGCCGACCTGATCGAGCAGGAGGTCGCCCACCTCGTCGAGGCCGCGACCGCCTGAGTGAGGGCTCCTCTGCCCCTCCACCGCTCGCTGGCTCACGGCGGGGCCCTGCAGAGCGGCCGGAGGCCCTTCGCGCGGGCCGCTGGTGGGAGGCCTGGGAAGATCACCGGGTCGGTGACGTTGGAGTCGCTGTTCCACGACTGAGGAGGCGAACCGGGGTGCGCGTGTACCTGCCGGCCACGACGACCGTGCTGCAGCGGTTGCTCGACGAGGGCCGCCTGACCGGCCCGCTCACCGTCTTCACGGTCACCCCGCAGCTGCGGGGTGCCTACGAGCTGAGCGAGGACGACGAGGAGCTGGAGTACGCGGCCCTCATCGCGGCGGCGCGGGCCAGCCTGCGGCTGCTGGACGTCGACCCGGCCGCCGCGCGGCGGCGCGTCGTCCTGGCCGCCGACGTCCCGGAGTCGACCATCACCCCGATCGTCGACGAGGGCGCCGACGCCGGGGCGGCGCGCACCACCTCCGACGTGACCACCGCCGACGTCGCCAGCGCGCACATCGACGTCGCCGAGGCCGAGGCGGACGTGCGGGCCGCGGTGGACCTGGCGCTGGAGGCCGACCTGGGCAGCACCGACGCCCAGTTCGTCGTCGACCAGGCCGAGGGCCACGAGCTCGCCTGGTACGCCACGCAGGAGATCGGCCCGGCGCTCGAGCTCCTCTGACGGTTCACCCGGGTCCCGGACCGGTGCGGTGCCGGGCGACCTGGACCCGGGTGGCGCCGCGGGCGTCCACCAGCCAGCCGCAACCGGCCCGGCCCGGCAGCGGGGTGCGCGGCACCCGCAACCCCAGCAGCTCGGCGTCGCCGGGGGCCGGGTGCAGCAGCAGGGCGGTGCGGCTCCGCCGCAGGCCGGCCACGGGGCCCCGGAATGCGGCGGCCAGCTCCGCGGCCGTACCGGACGCCAGCACCAGCAACCGACCGCCTGCGGCGCCCAGGACGTCGGCGACGTCGTCGGGCAGGCCGGTCAGGTCGTCGGCGAGCACGACCGGCTGCCGCCCGTCCTGCTCGGCCACCCAGCCGCGGAGCCCGGCGGCGTCGGTGCGGAGGAGCCGGCCGGGACCGGCCCCGGCCGCGCGCTGCGGGTCCACCAGCTCGGCCACCGGGACGCCGAGCGCGCGGCAGTGCCGGCCGAGGGCCCGCAACGTCGAGGACCGCCCGCTGCCCGGCGGCCCGACGACCAGCAGCCCGCCCGTGCGGGAGACGTCGAGCCGCACGGGTGCGCCGTCGTCGCCGCCGGGTCCGAGGAGGAGCTCCAGCCCGGCCGGGGCGTCGTCGGCGACCGCGGGCAGGGGGAGGGGCAGCCCGGGGTCGGCGGGCAGCGGCACGACCCGGATGCCCGGGGTCGTCGCGGTCGGCGCGCTGCACGGTCGCAGCGGCAGCCGGGGCAGCGCCAGCTGGCACTCGACGGCGTCCTCGCCCAGCAGCGCCCGGCCCGGTGGGCGGTGCCCGGGCACCGCGCGTGCGGCGACGCCGGCCACGGCATAGTCGGCGCGGTCGGGCAGCGGCAGCACCAGCCGGTTGCGGACGGCGGCGGCGAGCCGGCTGCCCGGGACCGCGCGCTCGGCGGTCAGGACGACGGTCAGCCCCACCGCCGCGCCGTCGCGCACCAGCCGCAGCAAGCCGCCCGCGCCGGCCGCCGGGTCGGCCTCCTCGAGCTGCGCCGTCAGGCTCTCCCAGCCGTCGACCAGCACCAGCAGGAGCGGGTCGCCGGCGCCGGGGCCGGCGCGGCGGCGGTCGACCTCGGCGACCAGCCGGGACACCAGCCGGACGCTGCGGTGCGCGTCGTCCCGGCCGACGGTGGTGCCCGCGTGCGGCAGGCCGGCGACCAGGGCCGCCACCGCGCCGCCGCCGTGATCGAGGGCGTGCACCTGCAGGCGTGCCGGGGGCAGCTGGTGCACCGCCTCACCCACGACGGTCTGCAGGCCGGTGCTGCGCCCGCTGCGGGGGCCGCCGACGAGCAACCAGCCCCCGCCGGCGCCCAGGTCCAGCTCCAGCGGTGCCTGCAGCTGGGCGTCGGGGGAGTCCAGCAGCCCGATTCGCAGGACGGTCGCCGCTGCTCCCGGGGCGCCGGGGTCGAGCGCGGCAGCCGGCAGCCGGTCGGGCAGCGGTGGCAGCCAGGGCCGGTCGGGGGAGTCGATCCGGTCCACCCGCGCGCGGTCCTCCACGGCGCGGACGAGCCGCTGCAGGTCGGTGGTGCCGGCGACCGCGTCGGGTGCCCGGTGCCGGGCGGGGGCGCCAGGCCACGGGCGGCGGGTGACCGAGACCGGGAGGGCGGCGGTGTCCGGGCCGGTCGACACCCGCGCCACCTGGAGCAGGACCGGCGCGGCGCTGCCGGTGCGCAGGTACGCCCGGCCGGGCCGGTCGGGGGGCAGTGCGGCGGGCAGCGTGCTGCCCAGCACGTCGCGTGCGTCGCCCTCGTCGGTGGTGCGCAGGCAGATCCGCAGCGAGGAGTTCGCCCGGATCTCCGGGCTGACCACGCCGGCCGGGCGCTGGGTGGCCAGCACCAGGTGGACGCCCAGCGAGCGGCCCCGCTGGGCGATGCCGACCAGCCCGGTGACGAAGCCGGGCAGCTCCTCGGCCAGCGTGGCGAACTCGTCGACGACGATCACCAGCCGGCCGGCGGGCACCCCGGCCGGCAGCTGGGCGAGGTCGCGGGCCCCGTGCTCGGCGAGCAGCCTCTCCCGCCGGGTGAGCTCCGCCGACAGCGAGCGCAGCGCCCGCGCGGTGGACTGGGGGTCCAGGTCGGTCAGCACGCCGACCGTGTGCGGCAGTGCCGCCGCCTCGCCGAACGCCGCGCCGCCCTTGTAGTCGACCAGCAGGAAGCTGCAGCGGTCGGGTGGGTGGTGCAGTGCCAGGCTCGCCACCAGGGTCTGCAGCAGTTCGGACTTCCCCGACCCGGTGGTGCCGGCGACCAGGGCGTGCGGGCCGTCGGCGACCAGGTCGACCGCCAGCGGCCCCTGGTCGCTGGCACCCAGCACCGCGGTCAGCCGGTTCCGCGTGCGGTGCCAGCTGCCCGCGGCCAGGTCGGTCGCCGGGTCGATCGACAGCCCACCCGACGGCAGGTCCAGCAGCCGGGCGGCGTCGGGCAGCCCGCCCGCCCGGACCGGGCCGGCCAGCGCCGCGAGGTCACGGGCGAGCCGGTCGGCGGTGCCCTCGCCCATGGCGTCCAGCGTCAGCTGCCGCTCCTGGTCGGCGCCGGGGACCCGCAGCCGCCCGGTGGTTCCGGTCTCCCCGGTGACCTGGAGCCGGGCGAGGGCAGGGAGGGCGAGCCCGGCCTCGGCGTCGGCCAGGTCGAGGCGCAGCACGTCGGGTGCGGCGGCCAGCGCGGTGGCGGTCTGCTGGTCGACCGGCCCGTCGAGGACGACGAGGGTGCGAGGCCCGCCGCTGCCCGCGGGTGCCAGCAGCTCGGCGGGCAGCGGTGCGCCGTCCGTCCGGACGGCCACCAGGTGCGGCAGCCACCGGCACCAGCGCCAGTCCGGGACCTGCCGCCGTCCGCAGGCCAGCACGATCCGCAGGTCGGCGGGCGGGTGCAGGACGGCGAGCTGGCAGACCAGTGCGCGGGCGGCGGCGAGGACGACCGGGCGTGGCCCCACGATGCCCAGCCCGCCGGTGGCGCCCAGCGGCACGGAGACCGGCAGGTGCTCGGTGGGCGCGGCCGACCGCGAGCCGTCGGGTTCGACGAGGGTGACGCCGGTCGGGCCGGGCCCGGTGCCCAGCCGGGCGGGCAGGGCCTCGTCGCCCGCGCGGGACCACAGCGGGCTGGAGCGCCGGCGGGCCGCGGCGGCCAGCCGCGCCGGGTCCGGGGCTGCCTCGTCGCGCGCGGCGAGGTCGGCGGCGACCGCCGCGCTCAGCTCGGCGTCGGCGCGGGTGAGCGCGGCCGCGTGCTCGGCGACGTCCCGGCGTCGGGCCCGGCGCCCGGACAGCCGGTCCGAGGACCAGGTGGCCACCGCCACCACCGGGCTGAGCAGGGCGAAGAAGAGGAAGTGCGGAGCCGACAGCAACCAGGCCATGAGCACACCGCCCACCGCGGGGAGCAGCACCGCCACCCAGCCCAGCCGTCGGCGCGGAGCCTCCGCCGGCGGGGCCGGCAGCCGCACCACCCCGGTGCCGGGTGCGGCCGGGGTGGCCCGCAGCGGGCGGACGAGGAGCCGCCCGCCGGCTGCCGGGGTGCACTGCAGGGTCGCTCCCCGTGGGCCGGTGAGCCGCAGCGCGCTGGCCCCGATCCGCAGGGTCGCACCGACCGGCCATTCACGGAGCCCGGCGGTCAGCCGGACCGGGCCGCCGGGGCCCGCGGTCAGCGACGACCCGTTGGAGGACCCGAGGTCGGCGACGCCCACCCGGCCCCCGGCCACCGAGACCACGGCGTGCCGACGGGACACGTCGGGGTCGGTCAGGGGCAGCGCGCACCCGGCACCCCGGCCCAGGACCAGGTCGCCCTGCTCCAGCGGAACGGCCCGGCCGGCGTCGGGGCCACCCACCACGTGCAGCTCCAGGGCGCCGGACCCGGCGGTCAGCACGGTGCGCGGCCCGGGCCGCCCCAACCCGAGCACCGCTCCGTGGCGCAGGGCGGCCGCGGTGAGCGGGGTGCGGGCCGGCAGTGCGCTGGAGTCCGACCAGAGGGCCGCTCCCGGTGCACCCAGCTGTGCGCCGAGCGGCCCGAGCACGTCGTCGAGGGTGCCGTCGTCCGGTGCGCGGACCTCGACGTCGACGGCTCCCTCGACGGTGTGCAGGGTCCACGTGCGGACGCCGGGCTCCCGGCCGGCTGGGGTCACGGCCGGCGCCGTGGGCTGGGAGGAAGGCACGCAGGCATGCTGCCGCCGCAGAGCCGGCCGTGGGGCCCGCGGCCGGGATCTGTGGACGGCGACCGGACCTGTGGACGGCGCCGGCGGGGTGCGCGGCGCCGGTCCTACCTTCTGAGCCCACCGGGACGTGCCCGGACCGAGGAGGAACCATGAAGGTCGACATCGCCACGCTCAACACGATGGCCGGGCAGTGCCAGGCGGAGGCCGCCGACACCACCGCCCGGCACGCCACGCTGTCCGCGGGCATCAACAGCTCGGTGCTGGAGGGCTGGACCGACAGCCAGGCTGCGGTGCAGTTCAGCGAGCTGTACGAGAAGTGGCGGCTGTCCAGCCAGGGGGTCAGCGACGCGCTCACCGGCATGGGCCAGCTGCTCAACAGCGTGGCGGCGGCCTACCAGCAGCACGAGACCGAGATGGCCGCGCGGATCGGCGCCCTGCTCTGACCCGGCCGGGTTGGGCGGGAAGGGGCTCGGTCAGCCCGGGAGCGGGCTCGTCGGAGGTGCTGCGCCGGTCGCCCGGCGCCGCGCCCCGACGAGCCGCTCCCACGGCAGGATCGAGGCGATCGCGATGCAGTGCGGCAGGAAGATGATCGTCACGCCGGCGAACACCACCAGGTGGAAGCCGATCAGGAACGCCACCAGCGCGATCCGCGCGCGGTCGCGGCGCACCAGCAGCATCAGCGGGGTCAGCGCCTCGAACGCCAGCATCAGCCACTGCGCCGCGGGCAGCAGCCACGGCACGTCCAGCGTCCACTCCGACAGGGGCGTGCCGCGGCGGATCACCGCCCAGGTCAGCGTGGCGCCGGTCGCCCAGTTCCAGCCGCCGAACCGCATCTTGGCCCAGAAGGCCAGGAAGTAGGTGAGCACCACCGCGACCAGCACGAGGGCCATCGCCCAGCCGGCGGCCTCCGAGGAGCGCCGGTCCCGGACGTGCGCCCGCCCGACGGTGGGCAGCACGGCCAGGGCCACCAGGAAGGCGAACCGGTCGTGGTCCACCTTCCCGTAGCTCATCGCGATGACCATCCACTCGACGTAGAGGGCGAAGACGGTCAGCCCCAGCGCCCGCGGCGCGCGGCCGGTCGCGGCGGCCAGGGCAGTGAGCACCAGCGCCCACTGCACGACCAGCACCACGGTGTGCGTCGGGGTGGGCAGGTGCAGCAGCCGGCCGACCAGCAGCGGTTGGTACCAGGCGGTCGGGACGTCGGCGTGCGCGCGCACGAAGGTCGTCGTGGCGAAGACGTCGACCGGGATGAACAGGTAGGCGATCACCCGGAAGACGGCGATCCGCGCCAGCGGTACGGGCCGGAACCACCAGCCGCTGCGCGGGGGAGCGGCCGGCGGGCTCGCAACGGCGGTGCTCCCGACGGCGGTGCTCCCGCCCGACGTGCTCCCGCCCGACGTGCGCACTCCCGAGGTGCTCACTCCCGAGGTGCTCACTCCGTGGCCCCGACCGGTGAACTGACCACGACCCGGTCGGTGTGGGCGCCGGTCTGCACGCCGTCGCGCAGCTCGAAGTCGCGCTGCACCACCTCGACCCGCACCAGCGGCTCGGCCGCGGGGTAGCGGCGCACGTACGCCTCGCCCAGCTCGCCGAGCAGCTCGGGCTGCTCGATCACCCGGCCGAGCTGCCCCTCGAACTCGGCCCGGCGCAGCCCCACCTCACCACCTGACATCGGCACCTCCGTGCCGTCGGCGGTCAGCCCGACCACCCGGGTGGAACCGACGGGGGCGTCGTTGCCGGCCCGGCCGGCGTACATGAGGAACGGGCCGACCGGGAAGTCGTCGTCGGTGCCCCAGGCGGTCCCGGCCAGCGTCAGGGCCAGCACGACGGCGGCGACGGTCAGCCGCCAGGCGCGGGCGGCGCGGGGCAGCCGGACGACCTCCACCTCCGCGGTCGGGGAAGGAGGGAGCTGCAGCTGCACGCAGGCATCGTAGGTTCGCCCCGCCCCCCGGCGGGGTGACCGGCGTCGCCGCACCGGCGCACCGGCGCACCGGCGCACCGGCGCACCGGCGTCGCCGCACCGGCCCCACCGCACCGGCGCACCGGCCCCACCCGCTGCACCGGTGCGGTCAGCAGCGGGGCAGCACGCCCCAGCCGGACAGTGCAGGGACCACACCGGGCGCCACCGCCAGTGCGGCGAGCCCGGCGGTGTCCACGAACGCCGCGTCGTCCGCGTCGTCGCCGGCGACCGGCCGCTGCCCCGGCACGGCCAGGGTGCACAGCCAGTCGGTGACCAGGAAGACCACGCCGGCGCCGTCCACCCGTACCGCACCCAGCGGCCGCACCGGGTGCACCAGCAGCCCGGTCTCCTCGGCGAGCTCCCGGACCACGGCCTGCTCCTGGGTCTCCCCGGCCTCCATCCGTCCGCCCGGGACCGACCACAGCCCGGCGCTGGGCGCGTGACCGCGCTGGACCAGCAGCAAGCGGCCCCGCTCGTCATGCACCACGGCGCCGACGCACGGCACCTCGGGCACCGGTTCGTCCGGCGGGCGCTCCTCCACGCCCGCAGGCTACGGCCGCCGGGGCGCACCGCCCCGGTGACGCGGACGGCCCGCCGGTGCCCGATGCTTGACGCGGCTCCGGCAGAACAGGACGGTGAGCGGCCATGAGCGTGTCCCCGGTGTGCCCGCGGTGCGGGGAGGTCCTACGGGTCCGCCCGGGATCGGCCGGTGAGGGCTGGTGCCACGTGCACGCCGCCGTCACCCCGCTGCACCACACCGCCGTCATCGCCCACGACGCGATCAGCGCCGTCTGCGCCGACGCCCGCGTCCCGGCCTGGGTGCCCGACCCGATGCCGGCGGGCTGGGCGGTCACCGGGCTGGCCTGGGGCGGCGAGCCCGGTGCGCGGGCGATCGTCGTGGCCTGCGCCGGCCCCGCACCGCTGGGCGGCCCGGCCGAGCTGGTGCTCGTCGCCGAGGAGCCGGGCACCGGACTGGGCTGCGGCTACGCCGGCCTGCCCGGCGTCGACCCCGGCGACCTGGTGTCCGGTCCCTCGCACGCGGAGGTCCAGGCCGCCGGCCAGCGCGCGCCGCTGTGGATGGTGCCCACCGTCGACGACCGCGCCGCCTACGTGGGGGAGGCCCACGGGGTGTGGCTGTGGCTGGTCACGTGGCCGGCGTCCGCGGCCTGGCTGCTGGCCGAGGACCTGTCCCTGCTCGACCTGCGCGACCGCGTGCACCCCGACCTGCCGCTGGGCCCGCCGACCGAGCGGCTGCTCCCCGGTCGCTGAGCGGGTGCCCGGCGCTGGACGGCGCACCGTCGAGCCGTCGCCCTCCCGGCGATCCGTCGGACCTGCCCGGCGTGGCGGCTGGCGCTCCGGGTGGTGCTGCTGTTACTCATGGGGCGCGGTCCAGCCGGCCGTCGTGGTGTTCCGCCGTCGGTCGTCCGCCGTCGCGTCCGCCTGGCCGCCCGAGGAAGGAAGCGCGTACGTGCTGAAGAAGGTGCTCACCTGGCTGGCCGTCGCCTTCGTGGTCTTCTACGTCATCCAGCGACCCGAGGACGCCGCCGGGATCGTGCGCAGCGCCGGCTCCGCCCTCGGTGACGCGGCCGCCTCGCTGTCGGCCTTCGTGGGCTCGCTCGTCTAGCCCGGTCGTGTCCGGCCCGCGCCCGCGCAGGCCCCGCTGGGGCAAGGACGCCGAGAAGTACCTGCTGGCCGACGAGCCGCCGGTCATCGCCACCCGCCGTCACCCGGCGGTGCTCGTCCGACCGCTGGTCCGGGGGGTCCCGACGCTGGTCGTCGGCATCTGGGTGCTGCAGCTGGACCCGGCCAACCGGGTCTCGGCCGTCGTCGGGCTGGTCGTCGTCCTCGGCGCGCTGGGCTACCTGGCCCTGTACGTCGCCGAGTGGTGGGTGCGGCACCTCCTGGTCACCCGGCGCCGGGTGCTGCTGACCTCCGGGGTGGTCATCCGGACCGTCGCGGTCATGCCGCTGCGCCGGATCACCGACCTGACCTGGAAGGAGACCTTCTGGGGGCAGATCCTGGGCTACGGCACCTTCCGGTTTGAGTCCGCCGGCCAGTCCCAGGGGCTGGACGTCATCGACTACATGCCGCACGCCGACGCCCTGTACAAGCGGCTGTCCGAGCTCATGTTCGGCACCGACTCCTCGAGCAGCCCGGTGAGTTCCGACGAGGACGCCGAGGGGTCGCTGGCCGCCGACGACCGGGGCGCGCCCGAAGCGCCCGAGCAGCGGATGCCCCGCCCGCTGACCAACGGACGCCGGCACGACACCGCGCCCATCCCGCGGCTGCGCCCGACCCGGGCCCGCGACCCGCTCGACGACTGACCGGGCGGCGGGCGGTGGAGGGCGTGCGGCAGGCTGGGGGCGTGCGCATCGACCTGCACACCCACTCCTCGGTCTCCGACGGCACGGAGAGCCCCGCCCAGCTGGTCGCCACCGCGGCTGCTGCGGGGCTCGACGTCGTCGCCCTCACCGACCACGACACCACCGCCGGCTGGGCCGTCGCGGCCGCCGCCCGGCCGCCCGGGCTGACGATCGTCCCGGGCATGGAGCTGTCCTGCCGCTGGTTCGCCGCCGACGCCTCGCCGGTCGCGGTCCACCTGCTGGCCTACCTCTTCGACCCCGACCACCCGGCCTTCGCCGCCGAGCGTGCCCGGCTGCGGGCCGAGCGGCTGACCCGCGGCGAGCGGATCGTCCGGGCGCTGGCCGCCGACGGCCACCCGGTCGTGTGGGAGGAGGTGCTGGCCCGCAGCGAGGGCGGCGTGGTCGGCCGGCCGCACGTGGCCCGGGCGCTCGTCGAGGCCGGTGTCGTCGGCTCGGTCGACGAGGCCTTCGCCACCCTGCTGCACCACGGCAGCCCGTACTACGCAAGCAAGGCCGACACCGACGTGCTGGAGGGGATCGCGCTGGTGCGCGCGGCCGGCGGGGTGCCGGTGTTCGCCCACGGGCTGGCCACCTCGCGCGGCCGGGTCGTCGACGACGCCGCGCTCGAGACGATGGCCGACGCCGGGCTGCTCGGGCTGGAGGTCGACCACCCCGACCACACCCCTGACCAGCGGGCCCACCTGCGGGCGCTGGCCGACCGCCGCGGGCTGCTGCGCACCGGGTCCAGCGACTACCACGGCACCAACAAGCGGACGCCGATCGCGGCCTGCACCACCGAGCCCGACCAGTACGCCGCGCTGCTGGCCGCCGGCACCGGCACCCCCGTGCTGACCGGCTGAGACCGTCGCACCCGCGGGCTACCGTGGACCAGTGGCGACCGGCAGCGACCAGCTCGAGATGCCGGGCATGCCCCAGCGCCTGTTCTCCTGCACCCCGAGCAAGCTGGCCACCTTCGCCGACTGCCCGCGCCGGTACCGCTTCGCCTACCTGACCCGGCCCCGCCCGCCCCGCGGCCCGGCCTGGGCGCACAACACGGTCGGCGCGGCGGTGCACGCGGCCCTGCGGTCGTGGTGGGACCTCCCGGTGGAGAAGCGGACGCCGGCCGCCGCGCGGCAGCTGCTGCACAGCGGCTGGTCACGGGCCGGGTTCCGCGACGACGAGCAGGCGCAGACCTGGCGGGCCAGGGCGGCCGGGTGGCTGACCGGCTACGTCGCCGAGCTCGACCCGACCGACGAGCCCGCCGGTACCGAGCGCACCGTCGGGGCCACCACGGAGGCGCTGGCGCTGTCGGGCCGCGTCGACCGGATCGACCGGCGCGGCGACGAGCTGGTGGTCGTCGACTACAAGACCGGCCGGTCGCCGAGCACCGAGGACGACGCCCGCAGCTCCCCGGCGCTGGCGCTGTACGTGCTCGGCGTCCGGCGCACGCTGCGGCAGCCGTGCACCCGGGTCGAGCTGCACCACTTGCCCTCGGGCACGGTCGCGGCGTTCGAGCACACCGAGCGGTCGCTGGCCAACCACGTGCGCCGGGCCGAGGACATCGCCGTCGACATCACCGCCGCGACCGGGGCGCTGGACGGCGGCGCCGACGTCGACGCCGCCTTCCCGCCGGTGCCCGGGCGGCAGTGCAGCTGGTGCGACTTCCGCGCCAGCTGCCCGACCGGTCAGGCCGCCGCGCCGGCCCGGGAGACCTGGAGCTTCCTGCCTCCCGAGCCGATCCCGGCCGGCTGAGCCGTCAGGGTGCCGGCGCGCCGGCCGAGGCCGCCGGGACGTCGGAGGGGTGGGCGGTCAGCCGCCGGTCGCGCCGCGGACGGCGAGGGACACCGCCAGCGCCAGCATCACCACCGCGATCAGGGCGTCGAGCACCCGCCAGGCGGCCGGGCGGGCGAACACCGGCCGCAGCAGCCGGGCCCCGAACCCCAGGCCGGTGAACCACAGTGCGCTGGCCACCGCCGCGCCACCGCCGAACGCCCACCGCAGGTCGCCGTAGGCGCTCGACAGCGAGCCGAGCAGCACGACGGTGTCCAGGTACACGTGCGGGTTGAGCCAGGTCAGCGCCAGGGCGGTGCTCACCGCGACCGTCGCCCGGGTGCGCCCGCCGGCGGCGTCGGTCAGCAGGGCGCCGGGCCGCAGTGCCCGGCGGGCCGCCATCAGGCCGTAGACCAGCAGGAACGCAGCACCGGCGAAGCAGACGGCGGTCACCACGTCCGGCGCCCGGGTGACCAGCGCGCCGGCCCCGCCGACCCCGGCGGCGATCAGCACGACGTCGGAGGTCAGGCAGACGGCGACCACCGCGGCGACGTGCTCACCGCGCAGCCCCTGCCGCAGCACGAACGCGTTCTGCGCCCCGATGGCGACGATCAGCGACAGTCCCAGCCCCAGTCCGGCGGCGGCAGCGGCGAGCAGGGCGGGCGACATGGTGCTGACGCTAGGGCGCGGCGCCATGATCACCGCCGGCACCGCACGGGGACCCGGCTGGGCGGCGTGCGCCACCGGCCGGGCCTTCATCAGGCGCTGAGGGGCTCGGCCTCCGCGGTCCGCTCCCGGGCGGCCCGCACGATCGGGGACTCCCGCACCCGCGACGGGATGGCCAGCGTGGCCTGCCGGAAGGCCCGCAGGCCCGCCGTCGCCGCGACGTCGGTCACCCCGAGCCCGGGCAGCCCGTAGAGCCGGCGGGCCCACTGCGGCAGGGTCGCCGCCCCGAGGGAGGCCAGCGTGGACCACGCCGGGCGGGCCGGGGTGAGCAGCTGCACCCAGCCCGGCATCGGCGGCACCAGGATGAACCGGGAGGCGGTGCGGGCGGCCGGGGTGACCGCCAGCTGGGCCCGCACGCCGTCGAAGTACGCGGCCAGCTCGGCCTCGGTGCGCGGGACGTCGGCCTCCTCGCAGCCCACCAGCACCGCGGCCACCACCTGCTCGGAGACGTAGCGGTCGGCCTCGGTGTCGGTGAGCGGCACCCCGGCCCGGCGCGCGGTGGACAGCAGCGAGTCGACCTCGCAGTTGTGCACCCACAGCAGCAGGTCGGCGTCGTCGACGTGGAAGTGCCGGCCGGTGGTCTCCTCGACGCCGGCCTTGCCGCGGTGCAGCCCGCGGACCCGGCGCACCTGGCGCAGCGCGTCCCGGCGGGTGCCGAAGGTCAGCGTCGCCACGTACTCGGCGGTGCGGGTCAGCCGCGCCCACGGCTCGGACTCGAAGGCGACCGAGAACTGGTGCACGCCGTCCATGGCGACCGGGTGCAGCGCCTGCAGCAGCAGCGCGCGGATGCCACCGACGGAGAAGGCGGGGTCGCTGTGGATCCGCCAGCTGATGCTGTCGGGCCCGAAGAAGCCGAGCAGGTCCTCCTCGGGCGTGAAGTCCCTGATCGAGGGGGTCGGCCTCACGACCGTGCTCCCACGGTCTGCTCGTCGCGCTGCGCCGGAGCCGGCGTGCCCGTCCAGAAGGACAGCAGCACGTCGACGGTGGCGTCGGGGTTCTCGACCGCGGGGCAGTGCCGCGCCTGCGGGATCACCTCGTACCGGGCACCGAGCCGGCCGGCCATGCCGGCCTGCGCGGCCGGGGTCCATGCGTCGTCGGTGACGCCGTGCGCCACCAGCACCGGGACGCCGGTGGCGGACAGCGCGGCCACCCGGTCGGGCTCGCCGATCAGTGCCTGGGACATGCCGCGCAGGCCGGCCGGGTGGCTGCGGCGCACCACCTCGAGCCGGAAGGCGGTGGTCTCCGGCGGCGTCGCGGCGCGCACCGGGTCGGTGGCCCAGAGCCCACCCAGCGAGCTGGCCAGCAGGTCGGTGCCGCCGACGTCCAGCAGCGGCGCCAGGTGCGCGAGGAGCTCCGTCGACGGGCCGGTCAGCGCGGCCGGGCCGCTGTCGAGCAGGGTCAGGGAGTCGAACAGCGCCGGCTCGGCCAGCACGGCCGCGCGGGCGACGAGTCCGCCGAAGCTGTGGCCGAGCAGGTGCAGCGGGCCGCTGCCCTCCGCGCGCAGCTGCCGGCCCACGGCGACGAGGTCGGTGGCGAGGTCGTCGACCGAGTAGCGCGTCCGGTCGTCGGGGCCGGCGGACTCGTGCTGCCCGCGCTGGTCGATCGCCACGGCCCGCAGCCCGGCGGCGGCGAGCGGGGTCAGCAGCGGTGCGAAGTCCTCCTTGCTGCCGGTGAACCCGGGCACCAGCAGGGCGGTCGGGCCGGTACCGCCGGTGTCCAGCCCGGCCAGCTCGCCGGTGGCGCCGAGGAGCGCCACCCGGGTGGCCGCGTGCCCGGTCAGCTGGCCGGGTGCGCCGGCGGCTGCGATGACCGGGTCGTCGGAGGGGGCTGGGGCTGAGCCGCCGGGGGAGACCATGCCCCGAGTGTGCCCCGCCGTCCGGTCGTGCGCCGCCGATCGGCCACCCTTCCGGGCCCGTACCGAGCGTGCTGGGCAGGGTGGTCCTCCTTCAGCGGTAGGCGCGGACCTCGCCGGCCGTCGCCTGGACGACGACGGGGCCCACGAGCGCGGTGCGGCCACCGGCCGGCACGTCCCCGACCCGGGAGCGGGCCCGCTCGGTGCCGTCGAGGACCGAGCGCTGCACGAACGCGCCGTCCTCCGCGACGGTGACCGTGCTCCCGTCGGCGGAGACGGCGGGCAGCCCGAGTGCGGGCAGCTGCCAGCGGGGCTGGCCGGTGCTGCGGTCGAGGGCGTGGAGGGTGCCGCGGGCCCACAGCAGCGCGGTGTCGCCGGCGCCGGTCTGCAGCAGCGGCTCCGTGAGGGGGTCGGCGCCGGCCGGCAGCTGCAGCTGGGTCAGCGTGCTGCCGTCGGTGGGGGAGAGCACCAGCACCCGGTCGCCCAGGACGACGGTGACGAGCTCGTCGGCGCCGGCGATCCGCGCGGTGTCGGCGCCGGTGTCGACGTCGCGGGTCCAGACCACGTCGCCGCTGAAGCCGTCGAGCAGCTGCACCTGCAGGGAGCCGCCGCAGCGCTGCAGCACGACCACCCCCTCGGTACCGACCGTGGAGCCCACGACCTGGCAGTCCGCCGCGGGGTCCCGGTGCCAGCGCAGGGTGTTGCCGGTCGGGTCGAGGGTGTCCAGGCCGGTGGAGCTGCTGGCCAGCACGATGCGCTCGGTGCCGGTCAGCTCGACCTCGGGGCCGAACGGGACGTTGCGGTACCAGTCGCGCACTCCGGTGGCGGCGACCAGGCCCACCGCCTCGTCGCAGCGGCCGGTGCCGCGGAACACCGCGACCACGTTGCCGTCGACCGCGGTCACGTCGCACAGGGCCGCGTCGGCGCGGCGGTAGTGCCACGCCTCCTCGCCGGTCGCCGGGTCGACCATGGCCAGCCCGTGCTCGTCGGTGACCAGCACCCGGCCGCTCTGCACCACCGGGCCGGGCTCCGGCGCGAGGGCCGCGGACCAGGCGGTCGTGAGCTCACCGGAGGGCGCCGACGCCGGGACGTCGGGCGCGGCGGCAGCGGTGGTGCTCGACGTCGCCGCGGCGTCCGACGTGCGCCACAGCAGCACGGCGACGGCGGCCACCGCGAGGGTGACCACCGCCCAGACCCAGTTGCGCAGATGCATGTCCGGCCACCTCCGGGGGCCCGCCGCGAGCTTGCGAGTGGTGGGGAGGAGGTGGTCCTTCCTCAGGCGGTGGGCTGCTCGCCGCCGGCGCTGCCGCCCTTGCCACCGCGGCCGCCGCGACGACGGCGCCGCGGACGACCCGAACCCTCGCCGGCCGCGGCCTCGCCGGAGGTGGCGGGACCGGACGTGGCGGGACCGGCAGCGGCCATCGCCGGTGCGTCGCCGCCGGACGCCGGGGCGCCGGGCTCGGCCGCCGCGGCAGCACCGGCAGCAGCGGCGCCGCTGCCCCGGGTGCGCTGGCGCGGACGGCTCTTGCGCGGGCCGGGGGCGGTCTCGTCCTCGCCGCGGGCGCCGTCCCGGTTGCCGGGGTCGCTGTCGGGACCCGGTGCGGGGTGGTCACCGGAGGGGCGGCCGCCGGCCTTCTGCCGCTTGCCGGTCTCGCCGAGGTCCTCGAGGGTCTCGGCGCCCAGGCCCTCGCGGGTGCGCTGGGCGCGGGGGAGCCGGCCGGTCGCCGTCGTCGGCACGTCGAGGTCGGTGTAGACCCACGGCGAGGTCGAGTAGGTCTCCGGCGGGTCGGCGTAGGGCAGGTCCAGCGCCTTGTTGATCAGCTGCCAGCGCGGGATGTCGTCCCAGTCGACGAGGGTGACGGCGACACCGGTGCTGCCGGCGCGGCCGGTGCGGCCGATCCGGTGCACGTAGGTCTTCTCGTCCTCGGGGCACTGGTAGTTCACGACGTGGCTGACCCCGGTGACGTCGATGCCGCGGGCGGCGACGTCGGTGGCGACCAGGACGTCGACCTTGCCGGCGCGGAAGGCGCGCAGCGCCTGCTCGCGGGCGCCCTGCCCGAGGTCACCGTGCACGGCGGCGGCGGCGAACCCGCGCTCGACCAGGTCGTCGGCGACCTTCTGCGCGGTGCGCTTGGTGCGGCAGAAGACCATGACCAGGCCGCGGTCGCGGGACTGCAGCACCCGGGACAGCAGCTCGGGCTTGTCCAGGTTGTGCGCCCGGTAGATGAACTGGGTGGTCTGCGGCACCGTGGAGCCCTCGTCGTTGCCGTGCGCCCGGATGTGCGTGGGCTGGGACATGAACGACCGGGACAGCGTGACGATCGGGCCGGGCATCGTGGCGGAGAACAGCATCGTCTGCCGCTTGTCCGGGACCATCGCCAGCACGCGCTCGATGTCGGGCAGGAAGCCCAGGTCGAGCATCTCGTCGGCCTCGTCGAGGACGAGGACCCGAACCTTGCCCAGGATCAGGTCGCCGCGCTGCGCGAGGTCCAGCAGCCGGCCGGGGGTGCCGACGACGACCTCGACACCGGCCTGCAGCGCGGCGATCTGGGGCTCGAAGGCGCGGCCACCGTAGATGGCCTGCACCCGGATGCCGCGCTTGGCGCCGGCGGCGCCCAGGTCGCGGGAGACCTGCACGCACAGCTCGCGGGTCGGGACGACGACCAGCGCCTGCGGGACGCCGTCGCCGCCCTCGGCCGGGGGCGCCACCCGCTGCAGCATCGGGATGCCGAAGCCGAGGGTCTTGCCGGTGCCGGTGCGGGCCTGACCGATGAGGTCGTTGCCGGCCAGCGCCAGCGGGAGGGTCAGCTCCTGGATGGCGAACGTGCGGGTGATCCCGACCTCGGCCAGCGCGGCCACGATGTCGGGGTGGACGTCGAAGTCGCTGAACAGCGGGCTGTCGCCGGCGACGGGGGCGCCGCCGAGCTCCTCGACCTGCTGCACGAGCTCCTCGGGCGCGGGGGCGCCGGTCTCGGCGTGCTCCAGCTCGGGGGCCGGGATGGTCTCGACGGGGGTGTTCTCGGTGGAGGTCAGTTCTCTCGCCTCGGTCTGGTGGGGGACCAGGAGCGCTCGGCGGTGCCTGGGAGCAGGCGTTGCCCGGCGGCGCTCGCCGGTCCCGGGGGTCGGTTCCGGGATGTTCGATCCAAGCGCCGACGCGGCCAGCAGACCGGGCGTCAGGTGCGGACTGCCCGGGAGACGGCCCTCGTCGGGCCGGTCTCGAGGTGAGATCCAGCGGTCATCAGCGCACAGGGGGGTTGCACGTGCGGGTGCGGGCCCGGGGGCCTGCGTGTCCCATCGTAGCCTGGGGACGCCGTTGACCTCCGGGAACGCGGCGCCGACGGCCGGGCGGGACCCCGGCGCACGACGAGGGGGAGCGCATGGCCGACGTCGAGGAGCGCCCCGGGCAACGGGCCGTGGTGGAGCTGCTGGGCGTGCTCGCCTACGCCGAGCTGACCGCCTTCGACCGGCTCGCCGAGGACGCCCGGCTGGCCCCGACCCTCGACGGGCGCGCGGCGCTGGCCCGGATGGCCGCCGCCGAGATGATCCACCACGAGCGGCTGGCCGTGCGGCTGCGCGAGCTCGGCGTGGACGTCGTCGCGGCGATGGCGCCGTTCGTGGCCGCCCTGGACGCCTTCCACGACGGCACCCGCGCCAGCACCTGGCTGGAGGGGCTGGTCAAGGCCTACGTCGGCGACGGCCTGGCCGCCGACTTCTACCGCGAGGTCGCCGTCTTCCTCCCCGCACCCGACCGTGCGCTGGTCGAGGAGGTGCTGGCCGACAGCGGGCACGCGGACTTCGCCCTCCGGGAGGTCCGGGCCGCGATCGCCGCCGACCCGACGCTGAGCGGGCGGCTGGCGCTGTGGGCCCGCCGGCTGGTCGGGGAGGCCCTCACCCGGTCCCAGGCGGTGATGGCCGAGCACGAGGACCTGGCCGACCTGATCATCTCCGGCACCGGTGACCTCACCGGGGTGGGGGCGCTGCTGCAGCGGATCACCCGGGCGCACTCGGCCCGGATGGACGCGCTGGGCCTGCCGTCCTGAGCGGGCTCCGCAGCCCGTCCCGGCGCGCCGTGCGCGGGCCGCTGGTCTCGGCCCACCGCGGTGGGGCCGGCGCCGATCGGGACCGGGAGAACACCCTCGACGCGCTGCGCGAGGCGGTCACCGTCGACTGCGAGTACGTCGAGTTCGACGTCCAGCGGTGCCGGGACGGCGTGCACGTGCTCTACCACCACGACCACGTGCTCGACGGCGGCCGGCCGGTGCCCGTGGCCGGGCTGACCTTCCCGGAGTTCCGCGAGCTGGCCGACACCCACCTGCTGCTGACCGACGCCCTCGAGGTGCTGCGGGAGCGCAAGAAGGCCCACCTGGACCTGAAGGCCCGGCCCGGCCCGGCGGGCGGCGGACCGCGCTGGCCGGGGGACGACGTCGCGCTCGTCGCGCAGGTCATCGAGGCGCTCGGGGCCGAGAACGTCATCGTCACGACGCTGGAGGACGAGTCGGTGCGCGCCGTGCGGGCGTGGTCGCGCACCCGGTACCCCGACCTGCTGGTGGGCCTCTCGATCGGCCGGGACGTCGCCGGGCGCGGGCTGTGGCAGGCCGCGGTGACCCGCGGCAGCGAGCTCTTCCCGGGGCGGCGGCTGCGGCGCTGCGACGCCAACCTGGTCGTCTGCCACCGCACGCTGGCCCGGCTGCGGATCGCCGGCTGGGCCAGCCGCCGCGGCCTGCCGCTGCTGGTCTGGACCGTCGACGACCCGGTCGAGCTGCGCCGCTGGCTGGCCGACCCGCGGGCCTGGATGGTCACCACGGACTTCCCCCGGCGGGCCGTCGAGCTGCGCCGCGAGCTCGCCGCCGGCTGACCCCGGACGCAGCACGGGGCGCCGCCCGATCGGCGACGCCCCGTGGAGCCACGGCCCCGGCCTGCACCGGGGTCCCCCGTCAGCCGGCGATGAAGCCCACCCGGCGCGAGTCGGCCTCGGCGATCTCCACGTAGGCGATCCGGTCGGTCGGGACGACCACCCGACGGCCCCGCTCGTCGACCAGCGTGAGCAGGCCGTCCTTCGAGCCGGTCATGGCCGCGGACACCTCGGCCGCGATCTCGTCCGGCGTCTTGGGGCTGTCGATGACCAGCTCGCGCGGGGAGTGTTGGACACCGATCTTCACTTCCACTGCTGGATGCCTCCTCAGGTCGGACTGCTGGTTCCCCACGCTAGTCCAGGCCGCTGCGGGCAGCCGGTCCGAGCGGATGCGCCGACAGCGAACGGCGGCCGGCGGTGCGCTCAGTCGGCGTCGTCGCGGCGGGGGAAGCCGGAGATGCCGCGCCAGGCCAGCGCCGACATCAGCGACACCGCCTCGTCCCGGGACACCGTGCCCTTGGTCGCCAGCCACCAGCGGGCGCTGGTCTCGGCCAGCCCGGTCAGCCCCGCCGACAGCAGCAGCGCCCGCTCCCGGTCGGTGCCGGTGTCCTCCGCGATGACCTCGGCGATCGCCTCGGTGCAGGCGCGGGAGCCGCGGTCGGCGATCCGGCGCACCTCGGCGTCGTTGCGCAGGTCGGACTCGAAGACCAGCCGGAACGCCTCGCCGTCGGCGTCGATGAAGTCGAAGTAGGCGCCCACCGCGGCGTCGACCCGGGCTTGGTTGTCCTCGGTCGCGGCCATCGCCTGGCGCACCCGCTCGGTGAGCTCGTCGACCTGCTCCTCCAGCAGCGCCAGGTACAGCTCCCGCTTGCCCGGGAAGTGCTGGTAGAGCACCGGCTTGCTGACCCCGGCGCGGTCGGCGATGTCGTCCATCGCCGCGGCGTGGAAGCCCTGGGCGACGAAGACGTCCTGCGCCGCGCGCAGCAGCTGCAGCCGCCGGGCGCCGCGCGGGAGGCGGGTGGCGCGGCGCGGAGCCGGCGGTGCGGGCACGGGACGGCTGGGCTGCATGGCGAGCGGAATGCTACCGGCGCCTCCCCGGTCGCGGGTCCGCGCAGCGGTGCCCGTGTTCTACCGTCGGCGGGGTGACCGACGCCCGGCTCTCCGACGTCCCGCTGCCCCGGGCCGCCGGCCACCTCCCGCCCTGGCCCGGTGCGATGGTGCCGGTCACCGACGGCGAGGTCTTCGTCCGGCACACGCCCTGGCGCGGCCCGGTCCCGGCCGGCGGCGCGCCGGACGCCGATCCACCGGCCGACGCCCCGCGGGAGCGGGCGCTCTACGTCCACGGCCTGGGCGGCGCCGCCACCAACTGGACCGACTTCGCCGGCCTCCTCGCCGTCCGCTTCGACGGCTGGGTGCTGGACCTCCCCGGCTTCGGCCGGTCCGCGCCGCCGCGCCGGTACGCGATGCAGGGGCACGTGCAGGCCGTCGTCGACGTGCTCGAGTGGATCGTCGCCCGGCCCGGCCCCGGCCAGGGCCGGCCGGTGCACCTGGCGGGCAACTCCCTCGGTGGGCTGGTGACCGTGGTCGTCGCCGCGCGCCGGCCCGACCTGGTCGCCACCCTCACCCTCATCTCCGCGGCCATGCCGGTCTACCGGGTGCCGGCCGCGCTCGACCGGGCGGTCGCGCTGGTCCTGCTGCCCGGTATCCCCGCCCTCGCCTCGCGCCGGCTGGCCGGGGTCAGCCCCGAGCAGCGCGTCCGCGGGCTGCTGCAGATGTGCTTCGGCGACCCCGGCCGGGTGCCGCCCGAGCGCGTCGCCGAGGCGGTCGAGGAGGCCCGCCGCCGCGACGAGCAGCCGTGGGCCGGGCAGGCGCTGACCCGCAGCCTGCGCGGGCTGATGACCTCCTACCTGCGGGTGGGCCGGGCCAACGCCTGGCGGACGGCGCGCTCCGTGCGGGCCCCCGCGCTGGTCGTCTGGGGCGACCGCGACCGGCTGGTCGACCCGCGGCTGGCCCCGCGGCTGGCCGGCGTCCTGCCCGACTCCCGGCTGCAGGTGCAGGCCGGGGTGGGGCACCTGGCGATGCTGGAGGCCCCCGAGCCCACCGCGCGGGCGGTCCTGGCCCTCGCCGAGGACGCCGCCGCGCGGCGCGCGCCGGAGGACGCCGCCCGGTCGGCCGCCGGGCACACCTGAGGCCCGGCACGCCCCGGCGCAGGTCTGCTGCGCAGCCGGGGGCCCGTGAGAGCCTTGCGGCCGTGACCAGCTCCGGGCCGCGGGCCGACCGGGGAGCCGGCCAGCGGCCCGCGCCCGGCCGGCGGCCGGGCGACGGCGCGGGGCCGCACCCGCGGGTCCCGGCCGCACCGCCGGGGGACCGCCGTCCCCGCCGGGACGACCCGGCGGCGCGCGGACCCCTCGTCGCACCCCGCCACCCCGTCCGCCCGGCTCTGGTCCACCGCGGGTACGACGGCCGGCCCGGCGGTGGGCGCCTCCGCCGGTTCGTCCGCCGCCACGGCTGGCGCGCCTACGCACTCCCGCTGCTGGTCATGGCCACGGTGATCGCGCTGGTCGACGTGGCCGGCACCCGCGGCGACGACCCGGGTGCCGTGGCACCGGTGGCCGCCCCGACGGCCGTGACCGCCCCGCCCACGGCCGGGCCCGACCCCACCGGCGAGGCGCCCGGGCCCGCCGGCGAGGCGCCGGTGCCCGACGCGCAGGGGGAGGGCTCCCCGTCCCAGCTGCCGCCCCCGGCACCGGCCGGCTACGTCGAGCAGGGCGCCGGGACCGTGCGCGTCGTCGACGGCACCTCTCCCGTGTACGGCACCGGCCCGCTGCAGCGCTTCGTCGTGGAGGTCGAGGACGGCATCGGCGTCGACGGACCCCAGTTCGCCGAGGCGGTCACGGCCACCCTGGGCGACGGCCGGTCGTGGGGAGCGGGTGGGCGGCTGTCCTTCCAGCGGGTCGGTGCGGCCGAGGCGGCGTCCGGCGACTACGACTTCCGGGTCAGCCTGGTCAGCCCCGGCAGCATGGAGACCTGGTGCCCGGGGGTGGGCACCGGCGGCTACACGTCCTGCCGGTACGGCGAGCGGGCGGTCATCAACCTCGCCCGCTGGGAGACCGCCGTCCCCGACTACGCCGGCGACATCGCCACCTACCGCCAGTACGTGGTCAACCACGAGGTCGGGCACGCGCTGGGCAACGGCCACGAGCAGTGCCCGGGCCCCGGCGAACTCGCCCCGGTGATGCAGCAGCAGACCCTCGGGCTGCAGGGGTGCGCGAAGAACGCCTGGCCCTACCCGGAGGGCTGACCGCGTGTCCGGAGCGGACCGGGATCGCCGGTCCCGCGATCCTGCGCCGGCGGCACCACCGCCGACGTGGTCTCCGGGCTGGACACCGTGCCGGTGTTCGTGGAGTCCGGCGGCATCGTCGCCACCCGGACGGACGACGTCGCCGACGACGCCCAGAACCCGCTGACCGAGGTCACCCTCACTGGCGGGTCCGGGCGAAGGGGGCGTTTCCGCTGTTCGAGGACGACGGCACGACCGACGACCGGACGCAGAGCCGGACCACCGCGGTCCGCACGTCGGTGGACGGCAACCGCTCGATCGTGCACGTGTCGGCGCCCAAGGGCAGCTACGCCGGGGCGGTGGCCGACCGGACGTGGACGGTGCGCTCCACGGACGCGCACCAGCCCACCTCGGTGATGCTCAGCGGTGCCCGCGTGGCCGCGGGCAGCTGGCCCCTCGACGCGGAGACCCGGGTGCTCACGGTCACCACGCCCACGCGGCCGGTCCGGCTGCCGATGGAGGTGGCCTACCGCTGAGGCGCTCCCGCCGACCGGCGGGCCGGGGACATCGGCCCGCCGGTCGGCGAGCTCGCGTGCCCCCGGGCGGCGCAGCCCCGCCGCCCGGGGAATCACGGCCGCCCGGGGAATCACGGCGACGTGTCACGCTGTTGCGCAGTCCAGGACCCCGGCCTCCGGAGCCGGTCAGCCCTGTCACCGCAGCAGTGTGAGGAGCGCGCCGTGCAGTTGCCACCCCTGGTGGAGCCCGCCGCCGACCTGTCGATCGACGAGGTCCGCCGCTACAGCCGCCACCTGATCATCCCCGACGTCGGGATGGACGGGCAGAAGCGCCTGAAGAACGCCAAGGTGCTCGCCGTCGGCGCCGGGGGCCTCGGCTCCCCGGTGCTCATGTACCTGGCCGCAGCCGGTGTGGGCACCCTGGGCATCGTCGAGTTCGACACCGTCGACGAGTCCAACCTGCAGCGCCAGATCATCCACGGGCAGTCCGACGTGGGCCGCTCCAAGGCCGAGAGCGCCCGGGACTCCATCAAGGAGATCAACCCGAACGTCGACGTCCGGCTGCACGAGACCCGGCTGGACAGCGAGAACGTGCTGGACATCTTCGGCGAGTACGACCTGATCGTCGACGGCACCGACAACTTCGCCACCCGTTACCTGGTCAACGACGCCGCCGTGCTGCTGGGCAAGCCGTACGTCTGGGGCTCGATCTACCGGTTCGACGGCCAGGTGTCGGTCTTCTGGAACGAGCACGGGCCGAACTACCGCGACCTCTACCCGGTCCCGCCGCCGCCGGGCATGGTGCCCTCCTGCGCCGAGGGCGGTGTCCTGGGTGTGCTGTGCGCGACCGTCGGCGCCATCCAGGCCACCGAGGCGATCAAGCTCATCACCGGCATCGGCGAGACGCTGCTGGGCCGGCTGATGGTCTACGACGCCCTGGAGATGACCTTCCGGGAGATCAAGGTCCGCCGCGACCCCGAGGGTGAGCCGATCACCGGCCTCATCGACTACGAGGCGTTCTGCGGTGTCGTGTCCGAGGAGGCCCAGCAGGCCGCCGCCGGCTCGACGATCACCGTCGACGAGCTCAAGGACATGATGGACGCCGGTAAGGACTTCGCGCTGATCGACGTCCGGGAGCCCAACGAGTTCGAGATCGTCTCCATCCCGGGCGCGACGCTGATCCCCAAGGACGAGATCCTGTCCGGCCGGGCGCTGGCCCAGCTGCCCAACGACAAGCCGATCGTGCTGCACTGCAAGACCGGCGTGCGCTCGGCCGAGGCGCTGGCCGCGGTCAAGGCCGCCGGCTTCGCCGACGCCGTGCACGTGCAGGGCGGCGTCACCGCCTGGGCCACGCGCATCGACAAGGCGCTGCCGACCTATTGAGGACCTCGTCTCCCCCCACGACACGCTCCGCGCGCCGGGGGCCCCTGAGACGAGGCCGGACACGAGGGCCCCGCTCCCATCCGGGGTGGGGCCTTCGTGCGGTCTACTACGGGGCATGCCCGAGCCGTCCCGGACCGATCTGTTGATGCACTACCAGCGGGCGCAGGCGCAGTTCACCGACCGGGTGGACGCCGTCGAGGCGGCCGAGTGGGACCTCCTCGCGCTGCCCGAGTGGAGCATCGCGGACCTGGTCGCCCACCTGACCGGCGAGCAGCTGTGGGTGCCCCCGCTGCTGGCCGGTGAGCCGCTGGACGCCGCCGCCGCGCACATCCCGACCGACACCGGTCAGCTGCTGGCCGGCGACCCGCTCACCTCGTGGGAGACCGCGGCCGACGCCGCGCTCACCGCCTGGGCGGGCGACGGCGCGCTGGACCGCACGGTGCACCTGCACTCCGGCCCGGCCGAGGCCGCGGACTACCTGGCGGAGATGACCGCCGACCTGACCGTGCACGCCTGGGACCTGGCGCAGGCCCTCGGCCGGGACACCCAGCTCGACCCGGAGCTGGTGGCCGCCGCCTTCCGGTACGCCGAGCGCACTCTCGGCGACGAGGGCGTCCCGGGCATCTTCGAACCCCCGGTCGACGTCCCACCGGGTGCCGACCTGCAGACCCGCCTGCTCGCCCGGTTCGGCCGCCGCGGATGAACGAGGACCCCGCTGCTCCCCGGACCCTGCAGCGGGGCCACCGGGCGGCTCGGGCGTGACCGTGCCGTCGGCGGGTGTGCACGGTGCGGCGGACGTCGACGAGGCCGTCTACGACGCGGTCGAGGCGATCCCACCGGGCCGGGTGAGCACCTACGGGGCCATCGGCCGGCTGGTCGGGGTGGGGCCGCGCCGGGTCGCCCGCGCGCTGTCCGGCGGCGGGGCCGCCGTGCCCTGGCACCGGGTGGTACGGGCCGACGGGACGGCGGCGGAGCCGGTGCGGGCGCGTCAGCTGGAGCTGCTGGCCGGCGAGGGCGTGCCGTTGCGCGGGCAGCGGGTGGACCTGGCCGCGGTCGGCTGGCCCGACTGAGCGGAACTGTCGGACCCCCGTGGTCTCATCGACCCGTGCGTGGAGGAGCAGCGACGGCGGAGCAGGCACCGGTCTACCGGCTGGTGCAGCCCGACGTCGCCCCGGTCGTGCGGCCGCAGCTCGACCCGACCCAGCAGGCCGTCGTCGACCACCGCGGGGGTCCGTTGCTGGTGCTCGCCGGGCCCGGCACCGGCAAGACCACCACCATCGTCGAGGCGGTCGCCGCACGCATCGACGCCGGGATCGACCCCGAGCGGCTGCTCGTGCTCACCTTCAGCCGCAAGGCCGCCGCCGAGCTGCGCACCCGGATCACCGCCCGGGTCGGCCGCACCATCCGCGAGCCGGTCGCCCGCACCTTCCACTCCTACGCCTTCGGCGTGCTGCGCCGGGCCGCCGTGCTGCGCGGCGACCCCGCGCCCCGGCTGCTGACCTCCGCCGAGCAGGACGCCGTGGTGGCCGACCTGCTCCGCGGGGACGTCGACGCCGAGGGCGTCGTCCGCTGGCCGGCCGAGCTGACCGAGGCGCTGGGGATGCCGGGGTTCCGCGAGGAGCTGCGCGACCTGCTGCTGCGCGCCACCGAGCGGGGCATCGACAGCGACCGGCTGGCCGCCTGGGGCCGCGAGCGCGGGCTGCCGCACTGGGAGGCCGCCGCGGACTTCCTCCGCCAGTACCAGGACGTCTCGTACTTCACCACGATCGCCCGCGGCGGTGCCTCGGGCTACGACCCGGCCGAGCTGGTCCGCACCGCGATCGACGAGCTGCGCGAGGACCCGGAGCTGCTGCGCGTGGAGCGCGAGCGGGCGAGCTGGCTGTTCGTCGACGAGTACCAGGACACCGACCCGGCCCAGGTCGAGCTGGTCGAGCTGCTGGCCGGCGGGGGCGGCGACCTGGTCGTCGTCGGTGACCCCGATCAGGCGATCTACGCCTTCCGCGGCGCCGAGCCCCGCGGGATCATCGACTTCCCCACCCGCTTCCGGCACCGCGACGGCCGCCCGGCCGGCCGGCTGTCCCTCGGTGTGTGCCGCCGTTCGGGCGCCGAGCTGCTGGCGGTGAGCCGCCGGGTCGCCGAGGGGCTGCCCGGCCCCTGGGAGCACCGCCGGCTCTCTCCCGGCGCGGGCATCGAGCCGGGGTCGGCCGAGGTGCACGTCTTCGACTCCCCGTCGATGGAGGCCGCCTTCCTCGCCGACACGATGCGCCGGGCGCACCTGCTCGACGGCGTGCCCTGGTCGGAGATGGCGGTGGTGCTCCGGTCGGCCTCGGCGGGCCTGGGCCCGGTCCGGCGCGCGCTGACCCAGGCCGGGGTGCCGGTCGCGGTCTCCGCCGACGACGTGGCGCTGGCCGGGCAGCCCGCCGTCCAGCCGCTGCTGGCCGCGCTGTCGGCCCTGCTGCCGCGCGCCGGTGCCGCGGCCCCGGCGGAGGACGGCGCGTTCGCCGTCGACCACCCGGCGGAGGCCGGCCTGGACGAGGCGGGCGCGGAGGCGCTGCTGGCCTCCCCGCTGGGCGGGGCCACCGTGCTCGACCTGCGGCGGCTGCGCCGGGCCGTGCGGCGGGCGATGGCCGTGCGCGGTGAGGACTCCGCGCTCCGCGGCGCCCCGCTGGCGGCCGTGCTGGAGGACGCCACGCTGCTCGACGCCCTGCCCGAGCACCTGGCCCGGTCGGCGCTGCGGGTGGCCCGGGTGCTCACCGCCGGCCGGCTCTCGCTGCTGGCCGACGGCAGCGCCGAGGACGTGCTGTGGGCGATGTGGCAGGCCAGCGGCCTGGCCAACCGCTGGGCAAGGGCGAGCGCGGCCGGCGGGCCGACCGGGGCGGTCGCCGACCGCGACCTCGACGCCGTCGTCTCGCTGTTCGACGCCGCGGCCGGCTTCGTCGACCGGCTACCGCACGCCACGGTGGCCGCCTTCGTGGAGCACCTGTCGGCCCAGGAGCTGCCCGGCGACAGCGGTGCCGCACGCGGTCAGGGCGAGCAGACGGTCCGGCTGCTGACCGCGCACGCGGCCAAGGGCCTGGAGTGGGACCTGGTGTGCGTCGCCGGCGTGCAGGAGGGCGTGTGGCCCGACCTGCGCAGCCGGGCCAGCCTGCTGGGCGCCGAGGACCTGGTCGACGCGGCCAACGGCACCGACCCGGCCACGCTCGACCACCGCACCCTGGCGCTGGCCGAGGAGCGCCGGCTGTTCTACGTCGCCTGCACCCGCGCCCGGCGCCGGATGCTGGTCACCGCCGTCGACGGATCGCTGGAGGGTGGCGACGCCGGGGCGACCGCCTCCCGCTTCCTCGACCTGATCGCCCCTCCGCCGGCTGACGCCGGCGGCATCCGGCCGCACACCCCGCTGCCGCGGCAGCTGACCCTGCCCGCACTGGTGGCCGAGCTGCGCCGGCACCTCACCGACCCGCACACCGACCCCGCCCGCCGGTCCAGCGCCGCCGCGGTGCTGCGCCGGCTGGGCGAGGAGCGGGTGCCCGGCGCCTCTCCGTCCACCTGGTGGGGCCTGGCCCCGTTGTCCGACGACGCACCCCTGGTCGACCCGGCCGACGTCGTGCCGGTACGCCCGTCCGCGATCGACACGTTCCAGCGCTGCCCGCTGCGCTGGGTGCTCGGCGCGGTCGGCGCGGAGGCCGCACCCGAGGCCACCCGCACCGTCGGGTCGGCGGTGCACGACGTGGCCCAGCAGGTCGCCGAGGGCCTGGCTCCGGCCGAGGCCCCCGCCGCCCTCGACGTCGAGCTCGACGGGCTCGACCTGGGCGCGGGCTGGTTCGACCAGCGCCAGCGCGAGCGCGCCCAGGAGATGCTGACGAAGTTCCTCGCCTGGCACGCCCGGGCCGACCGCGAGCTGGTCGCCGCCGAGGAGGACTTCGACGTCACCGTCGGCCGGGCCCGGTTGCGCGGCCAGGTCGATCGGCTGGAGCGGGACGGGGAGGGGCGGCTGGTGGTCGTCGACCTCAAGACCGGCAAGACCGCCCCCCGGGACGTCGAGGAGCACGGGCAGCTGGCCGCCTACCAGGTCGCGGTCGCCGAAGGTGCGTTCGCCGACCACGGCAGCACCACCGGCGGCGCGGCGCTGCTGCAGGTCGGCGGCTCGCAGAAGGCGGCCAAGGAGCACGTGCAGGCCCCGCTGCCGGCCGACGTCGACGCCCGGGAGACCTGGGCCGGCGAGCTGATCGCCACCGTGGGCGAGGGGATGGGCGGCGCGGAGTTCGCCGCCCGCACCGACACCGACTGCGAGCGCTGCTCCTTCCGCCGGTCGTGCCCCATGCAGGAGTCCGGCCGGCAGGTGACCAGGTGACCGAGCTCGCGAGGTCGCCGGGGTGCGCAGCACGCCGCGGCACGACGGCGACGAGCGCCAGCGGGGAGTCGTCGTGACGCAGCTGTCCTTCGACGTGCCCGGGATGGAGCCGGTCGCGGTGCCCGAGGTGCCGCGGCTGCTGACCCCCGCGGAGGTCGCCGCCCGCTGCGGGCTGAGCTACGCGCCGTCCCCGGAGCAGGCCGGCGTGGTCGAGGCGCCGGTCGACCGCCCGCTGGTGGTCGTCGCCGGCGCCGGGTCGGGCAAGACCGAGACGATGGCCGCCCGGGTGGCCTGGCTGGTCGCCAACCAGCTGGTCGCCCCCGAGGCGGTGCTCGGCCTGACCTTCACCCGCAAGGCCGCCAGCGAGCTCAACGCCCGGGTACGGCTGCGGCTGGGCGCGCTGGCCGAGCACCCCGGCACCGACCCGGCGCTGCGCGAGCGGCTGGCCGTGGCCGCCCCCACGGTGGCGACGTACCACGGCTACGCCGCGTCCATCGTGGCCGAGCACGGGCTGCGGATCGGCGTCGAGCCCGGCTCGGGCGTGCTCGGCCCGGCCATGTGCTGGGGGCAGGCCGCGACCGCGGTCGCCAGCCACACCGGCGACATGAGCGACGTCGCGCTCGGCCTGGTCACCACCACCGAGGACGTGCTGCAGCTGGCCGGTGAGCTGGGGGAGCACGACGTCACGCCGGCCGCGCTGCGCGCCTGGACCGCGCGGTTCGAGGCCCAGCTGCGCGGCTACCCCGATGCCGGTCGCAAGAAAGGCCCGTACGCCGAGGTGCTCAAGATGGTCGTCCGGCAGCGGGCCCGGGTCGCGCTGCTGCCGATGGTCGAGGCGTTCGCCGCCCGCAAGCGCGCCGCCGGGGCGATCGACTACGCCGACCAGGTGTCGCTGGCCGCCCGGGTCGCGGTCAGCTCCGCCGAGGTCGGCCGGCGCGAGCGGGCGCGGTGGCGGGTCGTGCTCCTCGACGAGTACCAGGACACCAGCGTCGGGCAGCTGCGGATGCTCGAGGCGCTGTTCGGCGGCCCGGGCGGGCACCCGGTGCTGGCCGTCGGCGACCCGCGGCAGTCGATCTACGGCTGGCGCGGCGCCTCCGCGGGCACCATCGAGCGGTTCGACCGCACCTTCCCCGGCACCCCCGAGCGCCCGGCCGAGCGGCTGACGCTGTCCACCAGCTGGCGCAACGACCGGGCCGTGCTGACCATGGCCAACGCGGTCGCCGGGATGCTGCCCGAGCCGGTCGTGGCGCTGCCCGACCTGACGGCCGCACCGGTCGCGGGCCCCGGCGAGGTGCACGTCGGGCTCTACGACACGGTGGCCGAGGAGACCCGGGCGCTGGCCGACCGGCTCGAGCAGAGCTGGAAGGGCTCTGGTGACGGGGCGAAGCGCCCGACGATCGCCGTCCTCGTGCGGCGCCGGGCCCAGCTGCCCGGCATCGCCGCGGCGCTGCGGGAGCGCGGCCTGCCGGTGGAGGTCGTCGGGCTGGGCGGGCTGCTCGACGTCCCGGAGGTCTCCGACGTCGTCGCCACGCTGCGGGTGCTGGTCGACCCCAGCGCCGGCGACGCGCTGGGCCGGCTGCTCACCGGCGCCCGCTGGCGGATCGGTCCGCGAGACCTGGCCGCCCTGGAGACCCGGTCCCGGTCCCTGGTCCGGGAGCGCAGCAGCGCCCCCGAGGACGCCACCCCGCCGCAGCCGGGTGCCCCGGCCGCCCCGACGCCGCCCCGCGAGCGCGGCAGCATCATCGAGGCGCTCGACGACCTCGGCCGGGCCGATGCCTACTCCACCGAGGGGCACCGGCGGCTGCGCCGGCTGGCCAACGAGCTCACCGCCCTGCGGTCCCGGCTGGGCGAGTCGCTGCCCGACCTGGTCGACGAGGTCGTGCGCAGCCTGGGGCTGGAGACCGAGCTGGCGAGCCACCCCGACGTCACCCCGGGCGGCGCGCGCACCCACCTCGACGCGCTGCACGAGGTCGCCGCCGAGTTCAGCGAGCTGGCCGAGCTGCCCTCGCTGCCGGCGTTCCTCGGCTACCTCGCCGACGCCGAGATCCGCGAGCGCGGGCTGGAGCCCGGCGAGGTCGCGGTCAACCCCGAGGCGGTCCAGCTGCTCACCGGCCACTCGGCCAAGGGGCTGGAGTGGGACGTCGTCGCGGTGCCCGGCATGACCGTCGGCCAGTTCCCGGCCAAGGGTGACGCCTCGGACTCCTGGATCCGCGACCCCGGCGCCGTCCCGGTCGACCTGCGGGCCACCGACCGCGCCGAGCTGCCGCAGCTGCACCTGCCGGTGCCCGGCTCCGGTGACCAGGCCGCGGTGCGCGACGCGCTCGAGGAGTACGTCGATGAGTGGAAGGACTTCGGCCTGGCCGAGGAGATCCGGCTCGGCTACGTCGCGGTCACCCGGGCCAAGCACCTGCTGCTGTGCTCGGGCAGCTGGTGGCGCGACGGCAAGACCGCCAACGGTCCCTCGTCGCTGCTGCTCACCCTCAAGGACGCCTGCGACGACGGCGCCGGCGTGGTCGACGCCTGGGCGCCCTCGCCGGAGGACGACGCGGAGAACCCGGCGCTGGCCGAGTGGCCGGTCGGCGTCTGGCCGGCCGACCCGCTGTCCTCGGGACGCCGCCGGGCGCTCACCGCGGCCGCCGAGCTGGTCGCGGTCACCGAGCCGCACCCGCTCACCGCCGACGCCCTGGGCACCACCGACGACCCGCTCGTCGCCGATTGGATCCGGGACGCCGACCTGCTGCTGCGCGAGCGGGCCGAGCACAGCCGCGGCGCCGTCGACGTCCCGCTGCCCGCACACCTGTCGGTGTCCGCGCTGGTCGCGCTGCGCCGTGACCCGGCCGAGCTGGCCCGCCGGCTGCGCCGCCCGATGCCGGCCGCACCGGCGCCGCTGGCCCGGCGCGGGACGGCGTTCCACGCCTGGCTGGAGGAGCGCTTCGGCGTCTCCCGGCTGATCGACCTCGACGAGCTGCCCGGCAGCGGCGACGCCGCCGCGGCGCCGGACGCGGCGCTGACCGCGCTGCAGCAGGCGTTCCTGGCGAGTGCGTGGGCCGACCGCCAGCCGGTCGACGTGGAGGCCCCGTTCGAGACGCCGCTGGGGCCGCTCACCCTGCGCGGCCGGATCGACGCGGTCTACGCGACCCCCGACGGCGGCTTCGAGGTCATCGACTGGAAGACCGGCCCGGTGCCCGGCGCCGCCGAGCTCGCCGCGGCCGGGGTCCAGCTGGCCGCCTACCGGCTGGGCTGGTCGAGGCTGACCGGGGTGCCGGTCGAGCGGGTCAGCGCCGGCTTCCACCACGTCGCCGCCGACCGCACCCTCCGCCCCGTCGACCTCCTCGACGAGGCCGGCCTGCTCGCCCTGGTCACCGGTGCGTGAGTTCTGCGTTCTCGTGCCCTCCCGGCCCGAATCACCACGAGAGCGCAGATGCCGGTGATCCCGCGCGACGCGAACGAGCGGGACCTACCGGCGATCGTGGCCCTGTACGCCGACGACGAGCTGGGCTCGACCCGCGAGCAGCCGGGCCAGCCGCTGGCCGAGGAGTACCGGCGCGCGTTCGCGGCCGTCACCGACGATCCGCGCACCCGGCTGGTCGTGGCCAAGGTGGACGGCGAGGTGGTCGGCACGCTGCAGCTGTCGTTCCTGCCGCACCTGGTGCGCCGCGGCGGTGAGCGCGCCCAGATCGAGGCGGTGCGGGTGGCGTCGTCCCAGCGGGGGAGCGGGCTGGGGCGTGACCTGCTGACCTGGGCGGTCGAGCGGGCGCGCGAGCGGGGCTGCGTGCTCGTGCAGCTGACCACCGATGCCGCGCGCCCGGACGCGCACCGGTTCTACGAGTCCCTCGGCTTCACCGCCGGCCACGTCGGCATGAAGCTCACGCTCTGACGGCCCGGGCACTGTCCGGCCTCGACGGTGTGCGCTGAGGCGGGGTGGCCGCGCCGGGGGCCCGGCCTCAGGGCACACCGTCGGTCGAGGTCAGCCGCCGACGCGAGCGACCCGGTCGATGATGGCCCGGGCCAGGGCTTCGGGGGCCTGCTCCGGGACCCAGTGGGTGATCCCGGGCAGCTCGACGAAGCGGTAGTCGCCGGTCACCTGGTCCGCGCACGCCTCGGCGGCGGTCCGGCCGACCGCCACGTCGCCGTCGCTCCACACGTACGTCGTCGGCACGTCCACCGGGTCGACCCGGGTGCCGTCCATCGCCCGGTACCAGTTCAGCGCCGCGGTCAGCGCGCCCGGCGCGGACAGCTGGGCGACGTAGACGTCGACCGCCTCGGCCGGCACCCCCGGCGCCTCCAGCACGCGGCGCAGCCGGCGGGCGTCGTCGGCGAGCAGCACGGCCTCCGCCTCGCCCTCGGTGCGGAAGAGCCGGATGTAGGCCGAGCGCTCCTTCTGCTCCGGGTCGGCCTTCATCGCAAGGGTGAACGCGGTGGGGTGCGGCACCGAGACGGCGGTCAGCGTGCGCACGCGGTCGGGGTGCCAGGCGGCGAGGCCCCAGCCGACGTTGGCGCCCCAGTCGTGCCCGACGACGTGGGCGACGGGGGTGTCGAGGGCGGTCATCAGGTCCGCGGTGACCTGCACCAGCGACGGCAGGGCGTAGGCGTCGACCTCGTCCGGGCGGGCGCCGGGGGAGTAGCCCAGCTGGTCGGGGGCGTAGGTGCGCAGCCCGGCCTGGGCGAGCAGTGGCGTCACCGCCGACCAGCTCAGCGACGTCTCCGGGAAGCCGTGCAGCAGCAGCACCGGAGGGCCGTCGTCCGGTCCGTCGGTCCGTACGTCGAACGTGAGGTCCCCGACGTCCACCTGCAGCATCCCGACGGCCATGCACGCAACCTAGCCGGGCGGCGGGACACCGCCACTGCGGTGTCAGCAGGGCGGGATAGCGTGCGGGTCGTGAGCAGCTCCGCGGAACGCGACTTCGTCACCGCCCACCTCGACGACCTGCACGCCGACCTCGACGCCTGGCTCCGGATCCCGTCGATCTCCGCCGACCCGGCGCACGCCGGTGACGTGGCCGCCAGCGCCGAGTGGCTGGCCGAGGCACTGCGCCGCACCGGGTTCCCGACCGTGGAGATCTGGCCGACCGACGGCGCCCCGGCGGTCTTCGCCGAGTGGCCCTCGGCCGACGCCGGCGCCCCGGTCGCGCTGGTCTACGGCCACCACGACGTGCAGCCGGTCGACCCGCTGGAGCTGTGGGAGCACCCGCCGTTCGAGCCCACGGTCGTCGAGACCCCGGCCGGCCCGGAGCTGCACGCCCGCGGCGCCATCGACGACAAGGGCAACGTCGCCTTCCACCTGCTGGGCATGCGCGCCCACCTGGCCGCCACCGGCCGCGACACCCCCGCCGTCACCGTGAAGCTGGTCATCGAGGGCGAGGAGGAGTCCGGCTCGCCGCACTTCGCCGACCTGCTGCGCGCGCACGCCGACCGGCTGGCCTGCGACGTCGTCGTGGTCAGCGACACCGGCATGGCCGCTCCCGACGTCCCCAGCGCCGTCACCGCGATGCGCGGGCTGGCCGACTGCGAGATCACCCTCCGCGGCCCGGCGGTCGACCTGCACTCCGGTTCCTTCGGCGGCGCCGTCCCGAACCCGCTGCACGCCCTGGCCGAGCTGGTGGCCAGCCTGCACGACGAGTCCGGCCGGGTCACCCTGCCCGGCTTCTACGACAAGGTCCGTCCGCTGTCCGACCGCGAGCGGGAGCTCATGGGCCGGGTCCCCTTCGACGAGGCCGCCTGGCTCGCCGGCCCGGCCGCCTCCCGCGTGGCCAGCGGCGAGGCCGGCTTCACCACCCTGGAGCGGGTCGGTGCCCGCCCGACCGCCGAGGTCAACGGCATGTGGGGCGGCTACACCGGCCCCGGCCACAAGACGATCGTCCCGGCGCAGGCGCACGCCAAGATCACCTTCCGGCTGGTCGCCGACCAGGTGCCCGCCGACCTCGGCGAGCAGGTCCGCGCCTGGGTGCAGGCCAACGTCCCCGCGGGCATCGAGGCCGATGTGCACGTGCCCGCCGGCGGCGTCGCCCCCTGCGCCAGCGACCTCGACCACCCGGCGATGGACGCGCTGCTGAGCTCGATCGGCCAGGCCTTCGACACCGACGCCGACCAGGTGCTGTTCACCCGCGAGGGCGGCAGCGGCCCCGAGGCCGACCTCGCCGGCATCCTCGGCTCCCCGCTGCTGTTCCTCGGCGCCGGGCTGCCCACCGACCGCATCCACTCGCCGAACGAGCGGGTGCTGCTGCCGATGCTGCACCGCGGTGCCGAGGCGACGGCGCACCTGTGGCGCGAGCTCGCCGGCGTCCGCTTCGCCGGCTGACCGGCGACCTACAGTGCTGGCATGACCGGACCGGGGCAGCCCAGCCCGCCGCCGGGCTGGTACCCGGACCCCGACGGCGGGGCCGGGCTGGTCCGCTGGTGGAGCGGGTCGGCGTGGTCCGACGTGACCACCCCGGCGGGGCCCGGGGTGACCGTCGGGCGGTCGTTCGAGCCCGCGGGCCAGATGACGACCGAGCCCACGCAGACCTGGGACTCCTGGGGCACGCCCGGGCCGGCGAAGCCGCAGCGCACGCCGTCCACCGGTCTGCTGGTCGCCCTCGGCGGGCTGGCCCTGGCCCTGGTGCTGCTGCTGGTCGCCGTGCTCATCGGCACTTCCGGCGGCACCGGGGACGACGACCCTGCGCCGCAGGCCGCCCCGGTGGCACCGGGGGACCCCTTCCCGCCGGGCACGGTGCGGATCTTCGACCGGGAGGCGGGCATCTCCTACCCCTACCTGGGCAACGGCTGGTTCGAGTGGGACCGCACCCAGGGCCAGGCGGCAGAGACGACGTCCACCGCGGGCCAGTACTTCGTCACCCAGGACGACGCCCCCGGCACGGTGCCCGGCGGGTCCGCCGGGGACTTCATCGCCCAGTGCACCTCCGGGCCGCTCGCCGCCGGCTACGGCTGGGGCGGGGGCACCGGCACGCTGCAGGGCACCGTGCAGGCCGTCGCCGACCAGGTGCGCGCCCGCTACTACCCGCGGCCCAACGAGCGGGAGGTGCTCCGCAGCGAGGCCCGCACCGTCGACGGCGCCGAGGCCTGGCTCTACGAGTTCGACCTCAGCTGGGACGTGGCGGGCTACGACGCCAGCGGTGAGCGCGCGGCGCTGCTGCTCATCGACGTCGGCCGGCCCGCGCCCGCGCTGCTGTACCTGTCGATCCCGAACACCCACGCCGAGCTGTACGGCACCATCGACCGCGTCCTGGACGACGTCGACGTCCTCTGAGCCGTCGTCCGGAGGGGTGGCGGGGGCGGTCCCGGCGACCGGCGTGTCGTACGGCGCGGTTAGGGTCGGGATCGTGACAGCAGCTGGGGCCGACCTCACCCTGCGGCACCCGGTCGAGCGGTTCACGCTCGACAACGGGCTGCGGGTGGTGCTCGCGCCGGACCGGAGCGTTCCCGTCGTCGCCGTGAGCGTCTACTACGACGTCGGCATGAGGTCCGAGCCCCCGGGTCGCACCGGGTTCGCCCACCTCTTCGAGCACATGATGTTCCAGGGGTCGGCCAACGTGCCGAAGATGGAGCACGCCCGGCTCGTGCAGGCCGCCGGTGGCACCTTCAACGGGTCCACCCACCAGGACTACACGAACTACTTCCAGGCGCTGCCCTCCGAGGCGCTGGAGCGCGCGATCTTCCTGGAGGCCGACCGGATGGCGGCCCCGGCGATCACCGAGGAGAACCTCCGCAACCAGATCGACGTGGTGAAGGAGGAGATCCGGGTCAACGTGCTCAACCGGCCCTACGGCGCCTTCCCCTGGTTGCAGCTCCCCGGCATCGCGTTCGAGAGCTTCGCCAACACCCACGACGGCTACGGCTCCTTCGTCGACCTGGAGTCCTCCACCGTCGCCGACGCGACCGATTTCTTCTCCCGCTACTACGCCCCGGCCAACGCGGTGCTGTGCATCGGCGGCGACCTGGACCCGGCCGAGGCCGAGGTGCTCGTCCGCCGCTGGTTCGACGCCGTCCCGGCCCGGCCGGCCCCGCCCGCCCCGGTGGTGGGGGAGCCCTCGCCGACCGCGGTGCGCCGCGGCGTCGTGGAGGACCCGCTGGCGCCGCTGCCCGCGGTGGCCATCGGCTGGCGGGTGCCCGACCCGGTCGCGGATCTCGACACCTACCTCGGCACCGTCCTGCTCACCGAGCTGCTCAGCGAGGGCGACGCCTCCCGGCTGGAGCGCCGGCTGCTGCACACCGACCGGATCGCGGTCGGCCAGAGCAGCTACCTCGGCCTGTTCGGCGACCCCTTCGACGTCCGCGACGCCACGCTGCTGGTCAGCGAGGTGCACCACTCCGCCGATGTCGGGGTCGACCGGGTGCTGACCGCGGTGCACGAGGAGGTCGACCGCGTCGCCACCGACGGCGTCGAGCCGGCCGAGCTCGCCCGCGTCCAGGCCCGGATCGAGGCCCAGCTGCTGCAGCAGGCCGACTCCGTGCTGGGCCGCACGCTCGGCTTCGCCTCCGCCGAGCTCATCCACGGCCGCGCCGAGCTCGCCGGTGAGCTGGCCGGCCGGCTGGCCCGGGTCACCCCCGACCAGGTGCGCACGGCAGCCGCCGGGCTCCCGCCCGACACCGCCGCCGTCCTGGAACTGCGCGCGACCGGAGGATCGAAGTGACTGCTCCTGTGCTGGTCCCGCCGCTGGGTGAGCCCCGCCCGGCCCTGGTCCCCGAGGTGCACGAGACCACCCTGCCCAACGGGCTGCGGCTGGTCGTCGTCCCGCGTCCCGGCGTGCCGCTGGTCGAGCTGCGGCTGCGGGTGCCCTTCGCCGCCACCGCCCGCACGGCCGCCGCGCACACCGCCCGCGCCTCGGTGCTCACCGGCGCGGTGCTGATGGGCACCGCGGCCCACGACCAGCTGGAGATCGCCCAGCTGCTGCAGGCGCAGGGCGGCGAGCTGTCGGTCTCCGACGACGCCGACCGGCTGCTGTTCTCCACCACCATGCTGGCCACCGGCCTCGGCCCGGTGCTGGGCGTGCTGGCCGAGCTGCTCACCTCGGCCACCTACCCGGGTGGGCAGGTCCAGGCCGAGCGCGACCGCGTGGTCGAGCGGATCGAGATCGCCCGCTCCCAGCCCCGCGTCATCGCCGGCACCGCGCTGGCCACCCGCCGGTACGGCACCCACCCCTACGGCCAGCAGCTGCCCTCGGCGGCCCTGGTCGCCGGGGTCACCCCCGCCGCCCTGCGCAAGCTGCACCGGGAGCGCGTGCGACCGGCCGGCAGCACGCTGGTGCTGGTCGGCGACGTCGACCCGGCCGCGGCTGCCGATCTCGTCGGCTCCGCGCTGGCCGGCTGGGTGGCCGAGGGCACCGCGGTGACCGCACCGGCCGTACCCCCCACGCCTCCCCAGCCGCTGCAGCTGGTGCACCGGGCCGGCGCCGTCCAGTCCAACATCCGCCTGGGCGGGGGTGCGCCGGGCCGCACCGATCCGCAGCTGCCCGCCCTCCGGCTGGCCAGCATGGTCTTCGGCGGCTACTTCTCCTCCCGGCTGGTGGAGAACATCCGCGAGCGTCGCGGCTACACCTACAGCCCGCGCAGCGGCGTGGAGCACCAGCTCGGCGGCTCGAGCGTCACCGTCGAGGCCGACGTCGCCACCGGCGTCACCGGACCGGCGCTGATGGAGACCGTCTACGAGCTCAGCCGGATGGCGCTCACCCCGGTCACCGAGGCCGAGCTCGACTCCGCCCGCCGCTACCTGCTGGGCACCATGGCCCTCGGGACGGCGACCCACGGCGGCCTGGCCAGCACCCTGTCGGCGCTGTTCGGCGCCGGGTTGTCGGCCGAGTGGCTGGCCGAGCACCAGCGGGCGCTGCTCACCGTCGGCATCGACGAGGTCACCGAGGCCTCCCGCCGCTGGCTGGCCCCCGCGGCGCTGACCGCGGTCGTCGTCGGCGACGCCGACCAGGTGGCCGACCAGCTCGGTGTGCTGGGTCCGGTCGAGGTCAGCGCGCCCACCGCCGAGCTCCAGCCGTGACCGTCCCCGACGGCGGCAGCACGACCGCCGACAACCCGCCGCCCAGCCGCGGCGAGTGGCCCGACGACAGCCGGGCCGGAGCGGTCACCGACGTCCCGCTGCTGTCGCGCACGGCGCACGACCGCGGGCACCTCGAGCGGCTGCTGCCCGACCCGGCCCGTGGGCGGCCGGTGCGGGTGCTGCTGGTCGACGACCAGCGCACCGTGCCGGTGCACGAGGGGCCGCACGGCCCCGCGCTGGTCTACGACGAGCGCGTGAGCTACCCCGAGGGTGCCATCTACCTCGGCGAGGCCGACGGCGTCCCGTACGCGGCCCTGCGCACGCCCCGTCCCGACAGCGTCGGCGGGCAGCCGGTCGACAGCTGGACCGGGCTGCGCCAGGTGGGCGCCCAGCTCGGTGACCTCGACGCCGGGCTGCTGTCCCAGGCGATCGGCATCATCGAGTGGCACGAGCGCAACCGGTTCTCCCCGATCACCGGCGCCGCGACCACGATCGAGCGGGCCGGCTGGGCCCAGCACGATCCGGAGAGCGGGCGGGAGATCTTCCCGCGCACCGATCCCGCGGTGATCATGCTCGTGCACGACGGCGGCGACCGGTGCGTCCTCGGCCGGCAGGCCGCGTGGCCGGCGGGCCGCTTCTCCATCCTCGCCGGGTTCGTCGAGCCGGGGGAGTCCGCCGAGGCTGCGGTCGCCCGTGAGGTCGCCGAGGAGGTCGGCATCGGGGTCACCGACATCCGCTACGTCTCCAGCCAGCCGTGGCCGTTCCCGCAGTCGCTGATGCTCGGCTACGTCGCCCGGGCCACCGACCTCGAGCTGCGGATCGACGACGACGAGATCGAGGAGGCACGCTGGTTCAGCCGGGACGAGCTGCGCTCGGGCACCGGCCCGCAGGCCCTGCCGCCGAACGTCTCGATCGCCCGGCACATCATCGACCGCTGGGTGGCCGGCGAGTTCTCCTGAGGCCCACGCCCCCGTGCAGCCGGTCGACGTCAGCCGTCGGGTGGTCCACGATGAGGTGATGGAGCGCTCCGACGTGTGGAACGAGGTACGTGATCTCGCCTTCACCGCAGCTCTGCTGCTGGTCGGTGAGGTGATCGTCCAGGTCTCCGGGTGGCACCGGTTGTGGGTGTGCCTGGCGGCGCTCGTCGTGGGGTACGCCGGGCGGTACGCCGTGCGGCGCTGGTCCGGACGGCGCCCGGCAGCGCAGACCCCGGCACGGTAGCCAGATCAGGACCGGGCCTCGCCGATCGCGTGCCGCAGCGGACGCGACCCGCACGGACCGTGCGCCACCGCGGGACGTGCGGTCAGGCCCACCGGCCCTGCAGCACGAGGGCCGGGCGGTCGGCGTGGTCGGCCAGCACCACCGCGTCGGCCAGCGAGACCGGGTCGACCTCGTCGTCGTAGCGGTCGAAGGCCGGCAGCTCCCACGCCCGGTCGGCCGGCACCCGCCGCCGGCGGGCCGCCGGGGAGACCCGCAGGTGGACCACGACGTCGAAGGCCAGCCCCAGCCCCTGCAGCAGCGACCCCGGCACCAGCAGCACCCCGCCCTCGGGCGCCGGACGGTGCGGCAGCCGGGCGGCACGGTCCCGCGCCAGGTCCCACAGCGCCGGCAGGTACTCACCCGGCCCGCGCGGACCGCACCGGTCCAGCACCTCACGGGCCAGCGCCCCGGCGTCCAGCCAGTCGCTGTAGCGGGCGTCGGGGTCGGTGCGCCCGTGCTCCAGCCGCAGCGACGCGGGACGGTAGAACCCCTCGGCCGGGACGACGGCCGACGGCCGGCTCAGGCTCGGCAGCCGCTCGGCGAGCGCGACCGCCAGGACCTGCGGCCCGGTTCCGCCGGCGCTGCCCGGCAGGTCCGGGCCGTCCACGGCGACGCGGAGCGCGGCCGCACCCGGCTCGGGCGGCACGGCGGCGAGCAGGTCGGCCAGCCGGTCGGCGAGCGCGTCGGGCGAGAGCGGGAGCGGGGAGGTCAGGTCTGCGCCTCGGGCACGGCGCCGCCCTCGGCGGGGCGATCCGGACCGGTCTGGTCCACGTGGGCCTGCCCCGGGGGGGCCGAGCGCAGCGGCAGCCCGTCGAGCACCTCCGCGGCCAGCTCGGCGGCCGGCCGGCCCTGGGAGCGGGCGCGCCCGCGCAGCTCGTCGAAGGCCTCGCGCGGGGGCGTGCCGTGCCGCTCGGCCAGCACGCCGATGGCCCGCTCGATCGACACCCGGGCGGCGAGGGCGTGCTCGAGCTGCGTCACGGTGCGACGCAGGACGGCCAGCTCGGCCTCGCGGGGGTCGGGGGGGTCGGCCACGTCGAGGGCGGCACCGCCGGCGGTGCCGCGGGCAGCCCGTCGGCTCGCCCGGTCCGGCTCCGGCCCCGCTCCGAGCTCGCCGGCGAGCAGGTCGGCGAGGGTCATGGCCTCCACGAGGGGCAGCCCGTCGTCGACGACGTCGGCCGGTTCCGTGTGCCGGTCGCCGCTGAGCACTGCCCATCCCCGCGTGGTGCGGACGACGAGCGCGGCCGGGCCGCCGGCGGGACCGGGCAGCACCTCGGGCGGGAAGACGAGCAGGAGCGGCCGGCGCGCCGCCGGCTCGTCGCCGGGCGGTGCACCGCCGGGTGGTGCACCACCGGGTGGTGCGGCACCGCAGCCCACCGGAGGGCGGTCGTCGCCCCCCGAGGGCTGCGGTCCCGGGATCACGCGCGGGGTGAGCCCGCGAGCTGGGCCTTGACCTGGTCGATGCTCGGGTTGGTGAGCGCGGTGCCGTCGGTGAACACCAGCGTGGGCACCGTCTGGTTGCCCCCGTTGGCGGCCATCACGACGTCGGCCGCGCCGTCGACCTCCTCGATGTTCACCTCGGCGAACTCGATGCCCTCGCGCTGCATCAGCTTCTTCAACCGCATGCAGTAGCCGCACCAGTTGGTCGTGTACATCGTCACCGCGGCTGCCGGAGCGCTCATCTGGTGGATCCTCCCTCGTCGTCCCCCGGCCGGGACACCCGGGTGGGGGTGCGCCGACATCGGGGGTGTGCCGCTGCCAGAACGCCGCCGTCCTGGGGATGCTTCCCCTGCCCGTCGGACCCGGCTGGGAGGATCGTTCCGTGGGGACGACCGAGGTGGCAGGCGCGCGGACGGGCAGCGGGGGCGCGGCGGGAGCGGACGCCGTCCTGTCCGGGCTGGACGAGCAGCAGCGGGCCGCCGCGGAGGCGGTGCGGGGGCCGGTGTGCATCCTCGCCGGCGCCGGGACGGGCAAGACCCGCACCATCACGCACCGGATCGCCTACGGCGTCCACCTGGGGGAGTACGTGCCCGAGCAGGTGCTCGCGGTGACCTTCACCGCGCGCGCCGCGGGGGAGCTGCGCGGGCGGCTGTCGGCGCTGGGCGTCGGCGGGGTGCAGGCCCGCACCTTCCACGCGGCGGCGATGCGCCAGCTGCGCTACTTCGCGCCCCGGGTGCTCGGCGGCCCGATGCCCGAGCTCATCGAGAACAAGCTGCGGGTCGTCGCCGGCGCGGCCACCCGCAACCGGCTCACCACCGACCGCACCAGCCTGCGCGACCTGGCCGGCGAGATCGAGTGGGCCAAGACGACGCTGGCCACCCCCGACGACTACCCGGCCCGCGCTGCTGCCGCCGGCCGCGACCTGCCCTTCGACGCCGCTGCGGTGGCCGCGGTCTACCAGAGCTACGAGGAGGCCAAGTCCCGCGACGGGGCGCTGGACTTCGAGGACCTGCTGCTGGTCACCGCCTACGCCATCGAGGAGCACCGGGACGTCGCCCGCGAGGTCCGCGCCCAGTACCGGCACTTCGTCGTCGACGAGTACCAGGACGTCAACCCGCTGCAGCAGCGGCTGCTCGACGCCTGGCTCGGTGGCCGGGCCGAGGTGTGCGTGGTCGGCGACCCGAACCAGACCATCTACTCCTTCACCGGCGCCGACCCCGAGTACCTGCTGGGCTTCGCCGACCGCTACGGCGACGCCGAGGTGGTCAAGCTCGAGCGCGACTACCGGTCCACGCCCCAGGTGGTCGGCCTGGCCAACAAGCTCATCGGCCAGGCGCCGCCCCGCAAGGGCCTGCCCGGCCTGCGGCTGCTGGGTCAGCGCGCCGAGGGCCCCGCACCCCGGTTCGTGGAGCACGACGACGAGCCGACCGAGGCCGCGGCGGTGGCCCGGGCCTGCCGCGAGCTCGTCGACAGCGGGCTGCCGGCCAGCGAGATCGCCGTGCTGTTCCGGATCAACGCCCAGTCGCAGGTCTACGAGTCGGCGCTGGCCGACCTGGGCGTGCCCTACGTCCTCAAGGGCGGCGAGCGGTTCTTCGAGCGCCCCGAGGTGCGCGAGGCGGTGGTGCTGCTGCGCGGCGCGGCCGCCGGCGGCAACGACCCCGGCGCCCTGGTGCCCGCCGTCCGCGACGTGCTGGCCTCGGTCGGCTGGGCCGAGCACCGGCCCCCGCCCGGTGGCGCCGCCCGCGACCGGTGGCAGTCGCTGGCCGCCCTGGTCGACCTGGCCGTCGACCTGGTCGCCGAGCAGCCCACCCTCGACCTCGCCGGGTTCGTCGCCCACCTGGCCGAGCGGGCCAACGCCCAGCACGCCCCGACCGTGCAGGGGGTCACCCTGGCCTCGATGCACGCCGCGAAGGGCCTGGAGTGGGATGCCGTCTTCGTCGTCGGCCTGGTCGACGGCGTCGTCCCGATCGCCCAGTCGCAGTCCCGCCCGGAGGCGGTCGAGGAGGAGCGGCGCCTGCTGTACGTCGCGGTGACCCGCGCCCGGGAGCAGCTGACGCTGTCCTGGTCGCTGGCGCGCAACCCCGGTGGACGGCGCTCGCGCCCCCGCAGCCGCTTCCTCGACGGCCTCGCCCCGGACGCCGCCGCCGCCCGGCGCCCGGTGAAGCGGGCCAAGGTGGTGCTGGACGGCGAGGCGGGGGAGCTGTTCGAGCGGCTGCGCGCCTGGCGCAGTGCCGCCGCCCAGGAGGCCTCGGTGCCGGCCTACGTCGTCTTCACCGACGCCACGCTGCAGTCGATCGCCGAGGCCCGGCCGGGGACGCTCGCCGAGCTGTCCGGGCTCCCCGGGGTGGGGTCGCGCAAGCTGGACCTCTACGGAGCCGGGGTGCTGTCGACCATCGAGCACCCGCAGGGCGCCTGACCTGCGGGAACGCTCATCCTCGCGAGTCCGCGTTAATGCGGTTGACCCCCTCGGGGCAGGTCCCCTAACCTTCGCTCCAGCACCTGGGAGTGATCCAGGACGCACCACCTGCTCCACGGCACGACCACGACACCGCACCAGCCAGCACCGAGCCCGGCCGAGAGGCCCGGTTCCGTCCCCGGAAGGAGGGGCCCCGTGAACAGCACCGACACGACGACCGTCGGCACCCCCGCGACCTCTCCGGCTGCCGGCATGCGCGCTGCCGTCCTCGGCCTGGGCCGGTCGAGCACCCACGGTGCCCCGTCGACCACCACCGGTCTGCCGTTGGCCGGCATTGCCGTCCGGCTCCGTGGCGCCACGACCACCGGTGGCCGGTTCGCCGCCACCGGTGTCCTGTCCGGCACCGATGCCCTGGCCTACGTCCAGCTCGACGCCCTGCGCCGGTCCGCCACCCCTGGCGGCTTCGCAGAGCCCATCAGCAGCACCCCGGGTGACCTGCCTCCGGAAGGCCCACTGAGCTAGCAGCTCAGCTGGACCTCCCTCCACGAGGCCGCGGATCCCGGACACCCGGGAACCGCGGCCGCTGTGCTTTCTCAGGCCTTGTCGCGGCCCCTCCCGACCACCGGTCGGCGGGCCCCCGCCGACCGGACGCACAGACCGAGGAAGAGGAGGAGCGACCGTGCAGACCACGATCGACCCCGCGACGTCCCACCGTCGGCCCGGGCTCGACCGCACGCACGTGTCCACCCCGGCGTCGGCGGGGCAGGTCGCCCGCCGGGCGCTGCCCTGCCGGGTCACCGACCCCGACCTGTGGTTCGCCGAGCGCCCGGACCAGCTGGAGCAGGCCAAGCGCCTGTGCGTCGGCTGCCCGGTGCAGGCGGCCTGCCTCGCCGGCGCCCTCGACCGGGCCGAGCCCTGGGGCGTCTGGGGCGGCGAGATCTTCGACCGGGGGGTCGTCATCGCCCGCAAGCGGCCCCGGGGACGTCCCCGCAAGGTCCGCACGGAGGCCGCTGCGTGAGGCGACCGCCGCACGCAGCGGCTCGCCGTCCCGCCGTCCGGCGCCCCCGCGCCGGACGTCCCGTCACCCGCTGCCAGTCCGTCCCCGCGCCGCACGACGGCGCACCCCGTCCGGAGGAACCGTCATGTACCTGATCGACCAGTCCATGGTCCGCAGTCGGCAGGCCGAGCGGATGGCCGAGGCCGACCAGGCCTCCCGTGCCCGCCGCGTGGTCAGCGCGAGGCGCTGGGCCAGGCGCGCCGAGCAGGCGTCCCAGCGCGCTGCCCGGGCCAGCTCCGCCGTCTGGTGACGGGGGAGCCGCCGTCCGTCCCGGCCGGGAGACCACGGTCTCCCGGCCGGGACGGCCCGGGCAACCGGGGACGTCCCGGTGCGGGTCACCCCGCGAAGCCGGGGAGCCACTCCTCGCAGACGCCGCGGTAGGGGGCCTCGGCGTCGAGCTGGCACAGCACGGCGATCGACCCGATCGTCACCCGGTGGATGAGCAGGTACGCCGGCGGCAGGTTCAGCTGCCGGCCCAGCCGGCTCGCATCGCTGCGCGGGTCGCCGATCCGGGTGGCCTGCTCCTGCATCCAGGCGCGGGTGAACCGGAAGGACGGTGTGGACAGCGGGGCGAGGAACGGGAAGATGAAGTCCAGCACCGCCTGGGCGTCGACGTCGACGTCCTGGCGCACGAAGCCCTCCGCGCGCAGGTCGGTGAGCACGTCCTCGGCCCGGCCGGCGAGCGCCCAGCGCACCAGCCGGCCGATCGGCTCGGGCAGCCCGTCGGGCAGCCGCGCGGTGGCGCCGAAGTCGATGACCCCGAGCCGGCCGTCGGGCATCAGCCGGAAGTTGCCGGGGTGCGGATCGGCGTGCAGCAGGCCGGCGCGCTGCGGACCGGAGAAATGCAGCACGGCCATCAGCAGGCCGGCCCGGTCGCGCTGCTCGCGGGTCCCGTCGCTGGTGATCCGCGACAGCGGCGTGCCCTCGAGCCACTCGGAGACGATCACCTTCGGGGCGCTGGCCACGATCCGCGGGACGACGATCTGCTCGTCGTCGGCGTAGGCGGCCGCGAAGGCGCGCTGCGCGTCGGCCTCCAGGCCGTAGTCCAGCTCCTCCTCGGCCCGGGCCTTCAGCTCGGCGATGAGCGGCTTGACCTCCATGCCGGGGAACATCGCCGCGAACAGGCGGGCGAAGCGGGCCAGCTGGTTGAGGTCGGCCATCAGCGCGGTCCCGGCGCCCGGGTACTGGATCTTCACCGCGACGTCCCGGCCGTCCCGCCAGGTGGCCTTGTGGACCTGGCCGATGCTGGCGGCGGCGGCGGGGGTGTCGTCGAAGTCGCGGAACCGCTCGCGCCAGCGGGCGCCGAGCTGCTGGCCCAGCACCGCGTGGACGGTGCGCACCGGCATCGGCGGCGCCGCCTCCTGCAGCTTGACCAGCGCCTCGCGGTAGGGCCCGGCCATCTCCTCGGGCACCGCGGCCTCGAAGATCGACAGCTGCTGGCCCAGCTTCATCGCCCCGCCCTTGAGCTGGCCGAGGACGGCGAACAGCTGCTCGGCCGCCTTCTCCTGCAGCTCGGCGTTCACCTCGTCGGCCGGCCGGCCGGACAGCCGCTTGCCGATGCCCAGTGTGGCCCGGCCGGCGGCCCCGAGCGGAAGTGCGGCCAGGCGGGCCGTTCGGGACACCGCCCCCCGTGGGATGTCGCGCCCGGTGTCACTCACTCCTCCAGTGTCCCCTGTCCGGGCCGACCGTGCCCCGGCCGCGCCCGCCGGCACGTCCCGGCACCCTCAGCCGCCGGCTGCCGCGAGCCGGCCCGCGGCCCCGCAGTCGCAGTCCGGGTGCGGGAGCCAGCGGCGCAACCGGGGGAGCAGGTCCGGCGGGCGCAGCTCCAGGGTGGCCCCGACCGTGCCCGGTTCGTCGTCGCCGTCGAGGAGGGCGAGCACCTGCACCGCGGCGGTCAGCGCCGTGAGCAGGCAGGTGACGGTGGCGCCGCTGGGCCCGGGGTCGGCCGCGGCGAGCTGGGCGGCCAGCCGCGGCCAGGCCGGGTCGTCGTCCCGCCGCCGGGCGTCGGCGCAGCGCAGGCAGCTGCTGGTGGTGCCGGGCAGCACCAGCGGGCCGACGACGCCGGTCTCTTCACGCACGGTGGCCACCAGGTGCGGCGTGCCCGCGCGCTGCAGCGCCGCCGACAGCGGGTCGGCAGCCGCCCAGGGGCGGCAGAGCACGACCAGGTCCGGTGCCCGCTCCGGCGGGAGCGGCCGCAGGTCGGTGAGCGGGCTGGCCCGCCGGACGGCGTCGGCTGCCGCCAGGGCCCGGGGCCGCCCCTCGTCGGTCGCGGTCGCCCCGCCGACGACGGCGTCCCCGGCCCGGGTGGCCCCGCGGTCGCGCACGTGCACCCGGCCGACCCCGCTGGCTGCCAGCACCGCGGCCAGCGGGGTGCCCACCCGCGTGGCCCCGTCGATGACGACGGCGCTCTGCCGGCGGGACCGCCAGCGCCCGGCGGTGCCCGCCCGGGGGACGGCCGCCGGGAGCTCCAGCCCGGCCCGGGCGGCGGCTGCCGGACCGGGGTCGGTCGCCAGCAGGTCGGCGGCGGCCAGGTCGTGCACCAGCCCGGCCCCGCGCAGCCCGGCGAGCAGGTCGTCGACCACCTCCGCCGGCAGGCCGGCCGCGACCGACTCGCTGCGCACGGCCCGCTCGCTGCGCCGGCCGTCCAGCGCGCGCAGCAGCGCGGTGACGTCGGTGCCGGCGGGGTGCAGGCGCAGGCCCGCCCGGCCGTCGACGCCACCGACCTGCACCAGGTCGTCGTCCAGCCGGAGCACGGGGGTCGTGGCGGGCAGCAGGGGGTGCGGGCTCTCGGTCATCGCAGGCAGGGTGCCAGCGGGGCGGACCGGGCCACCGCCGTCGTCCACAGGGTCCTGCGGCGCGTCGGTGCGGGATCCGGCTCCCCGGGTCGTACGGTCCCGCGGGGCGCGGTGGACGAACGTTGCCCACACCCTGTGGACAGAGCTGTGGACACAGTGGGGATCCGTCGGGGTGTCGTTGTGCACCGACGGGGGACGCCGACGGGTGACGCGGGGTTCGACGGAACGTGGACGTTCCTCTCACCAGCGCGGACGTACCCGGCGCCCTGTGGACGGCGGATCCGGCGGCAGACACGTCCGGGGGACGCCGGCGGAGCCGTGTCCACTGTCCGTGTGCACCTGTCCACGTCCGGGTGTCCTCAGCAGGAGGGGGTCGCGGCAGCCGGTTACGGTGCGTTCGTGCAACCACGACCTGACCGCCGCCCGCCGGCTGCGTCGACGGCCGCCGTCCCCGCCGTGCGCACGGCCCCCCGCATCGAGACCGAGGTGGAGGTCCGCCGCAGCGCACGACGCCGCCGCACCGTCACCGCCTACCGCGAGAACGGCCGCACCGTGGTGCTCATCCCCGCGGCCTTCAGCGCCGCCGAGGAGCGGCGCTGGGTCGACCAGATGGTCGCCAAGCTGCAGACCCGCGAGGAGCGCAAGCGGCGCAACCTGGCCTCCGACGAGGACCTGATGGTGCGCGCGCTCGAGCTGTCCGAGGCCCACCTGGGTGGCCGTGCGGTGCCGGCGAGCATCCGGTGGGTCGACAACCAGAACCGCCGCTGGGGTTCCTGCACCCCCGCCGACCGCTCGATCCGGCTGTCCAGCCGGCTGCGCGGCATGCCGGAGTTCGTCGTCGACTACGTGCTCGTGCACGAGCTCGCCCACCTGCTCGAGGCCAGCCACGACGAGCACTTCTGGGCGCTGGTGCGCGCCTACCCGCAGGCCGACCGGGCGCTGGGCTTCCTGGAGGGCGTCGGACACGGCTCCGCCGGGGACCACCGGCCCGACGACGACGACGAGCTGGAGCCCGGCGCCGTCGACTGAAGGAGGGCCCCGCTGGCCCCGTCCCCACCCCGACGCTCGCCCTGGGCTTGCGAGGGAAGGAGGACGGGTCCTGCTCCTGGCGCGGGCTCCTGCGGCGGAGCCGCTCCAGTCCGTCACCGGGCCCCGCCACGGCCTCAGCTGATGGGGGCCGGGCCCTCGGTGCTGTCGCCGTCCTCCCGGTCGTCGCGGGGGTCGGCGCCCTCGGTCAGCTCGGCGAACGGGTCGGCCGCGCCCTGGCGGGTCACGAAGTCCAGCGGCTCGTCGAGGTCCTCGGACGTGGGCAGCAGGTCCGGGTGCGACCAGAGGTGGTCGCGGTCGGCGGGCCCGTACTGCTGGGCCATCGCCCCCCAGACCGTGCTGGCGTCCCGCAGCCGGCGCGGGCGCAGGTGCAGCCCGACGAGGGTGGCGAACGTCTGCTCGGCCGGGCCGCCGGACGCCCGCCGCCGGCGCATCGTCTCGGCCAGCGCGGAGTGGCCGGGCAGCCGCTCGGCGGCCGCGGCGGCCACGATGCTGTCCACCCAGCCCTCGACCAGGGCCAGCAGCGTCTCCAGCCGGCGCAGGGCCATGGCCTGCTCGGGGGTCTCCTCGGGCTCCAGCACACCGCTGCCGAGCAGCCGCTGGATGCTCTCGGGGTCCTGCGGGTCCAGGCCGCCCTCCATGCCGCTCATCGCCTCGTCGAGCCCGCGCTGGATGGCCTCGGGGTCGACGTGGATGCCGCGGGCGTAGGCGTGCACGGCGTCGGTGAGCTGCTGCCGCAGCCACGGCACGTGGGCGAACAAGCGCTGGTGGGCGGCCTCGCGCAGGGCGAGGAACAGCCGGACCTCGTCCTCGGGGCGGTCGAGCCCGGCGCCGAAGGCGGCCACGTTCTGCGGCACGAGCACGCCGGCGCCCTTGGGACCGAGCGGCAGGCCGACCTCGGTGCTGGTGGTGACCTCGTCGGCGAGCTTGGCCAGCGCCTGGCCGACCTGGGCGCCGAACATGACCCCGCCCATCTGGCCCATGATCCCGGCGAGGGGGCCGGCGATCTGGGCGGCCTCGGCCGGCAGCGCACTGGTCATGGCGGCGACGACGCGCTCGGCCAGCGGGTCGATGAGGGCGGTCCACGCCGGCAGGGTCTGCTCCACCCACTCCACCCGCGACCAGGCCAGCCCGCGGTCGATGCCGGAGGGGAGCTCGGTGACCTGGTCCAGCCACAGGTCGGCCAGCCGCAGCGACTCCGAGACCGCGGCGCGCTCGGCGGCGGAGGTGGGCTGGTGGCCGGGGGCGAGCTGGCTGATCGCGCCCTGGCGGGCCAGGTCCCAGTTCACCGGGCCGCCCGAGTAGTTCATCAGCTTCTGCAGCTCGGCGAACAACGGCATCTTGCCCAGCAGCTCCGACGGGTCGCCCCCACCGGGTGAGCCCATGCCGCCGAACAGGGCACCCAGGCCGAACGGGTCGTTCGCGCCGGGGCCGGTGCCACCGGGCCCGTCGGGCTCACCCCGGCGCTCGGGGTCACGGTCGGGCAGTCCGAAGCCGAAGGGAACATCGCTCATGGCACCACCGTAGCCGCGCGGGCGCCCTGCCGAGCGGGCCCGACCGGGCTGGCGGCCCACCGCGGTCCCGCCCTCGGCGAACCCGCCGGGGCGGGGGAGTCGCCGCGGTCACCTACTCTCCCCGTTCGACGGGTGCGCTCGCCGCGGCCGCCGGGCCGACGGCGCCGGGCGACCAGCCGACGTCGGCCGCTGGCCGCGAGGAGGAACCGTGAGTCGTCGGAGCACCGTGCTGGTGACCGGCACCGTCCTGCTGCTGCTGTTCGGGGTGCTCGGTGCCGTGCTCCCCGTGCCCTACGTCGCGCAGGTGCCCGGTCCCACCTACAACACCCTCGGCGACATCGACGGCACCCCGATCATCACGGTGACCGGCCGGGAGCCCAACGACACCTCGGGGAACCTGAACCTGACCACCGTCGGCATCCCGCAGGGCTCGCTGAACCTGGTGCGCGCGGTGCAGGGCTGGTTCGACGACGAGGTGGTCGTCGTCCCGCGGGAGCAGGTCTACCCCTCCGACCAGTCGGTGGAGGAGACGCAGGCGGAGAACCGGCAGGCGTTCCTGACCTCCGAGCAGTCCGCCCGCGGCGCGGCGCTGGCCGAGCTGGGGTACCCGGTGCAGGTCGTCGTCCAGGGCCTGCCGGAGGGTTCCCCGTCGGCCGGGCAGCTGGCGGACGGCGACGCGGTGGTGGCGGTGAACGGCACGCCGACGCCCACCCAGGACGCCCTGCTCGCCGTCCTGCAGACCATCCCGCCGGCGACCGCGGTGCAGGTCGGCTACACCCGCCTCGGCGTCGCCGGCACCGCCACGGTCACCACCGGCGCGGCCCAGGAGGGCACCGGTTCGGCGCTGGGGATCCAGGTGCTGGAGACCCCGTACGCACCCTTCGACGTGTCGATCCAGGTGGACGACGTCGGCGGGCCCTCGGCCGGGCTGATGCTCACCCTGGGGATCGTCGACATGGTGGGTGGCACCGACCTCACCGAGGGGGCCGTGATCGCCGGCACCGGGACGATCGACGCCGCGGGTGCGGTCGGGCCGATCGGTGGCATCCCGCTCAAGCTCGTCGCGGCCCGGGACATCGGTGCGGTGCTGTTCCTGGTGCCGGCCGACAACTGCGCCGAGGCGCTGGCGAACGCCCAGCCGGGGCTGCCGATGGCCAAGGTGGCGACGCTGGACGACGCGCTGACCGCACTGGGTGACCTCCGCGCCGGGCGGGTGCCCGCTCCCTGCTGACCGGCCGGTCAGGAAACCGTGGTGTGCTTGTGCCACGGCAGGGAACCCGCCGCCGCCGGCAGCAGTTGAGGGAGCGGATCGCAGATCCGGCCCTCCCCGCTCACGGCGGGGTGCCGGCTCCTCGCGTCCGAGTTCCCGCGGCCGGGCCCCGTGCCCGCGCCCACCCCTGAGACAGGAGTCCGACCGTGGCCATGCGGCCCCCCGTGCCGGTGCCGGCGTTGTCCCGGCGCGCGAAGCTGGTCATCGGCATCGTCGCCGTCCTGCTGGTGCTCTTCAGCGTGATCGGCACGCTCATTAACGTCTACGTCGACTACCTCTGGTTCGACGAGACCGGCTTCACCGAGGTCTTCTGGACCGAGGTGCAGACCCGCGCCCTGCTGTTCGCCCTCGCCGGTGTGGCCACCGGTGGCCTCGTGGTCCTCGCGGTCCACCTCGCCTACCGGTTCCGCCCGGCCTTCCGGCCGATGTCGCTGGAGCAGCAGAACCTCGAGCGCTACCGCCAGTCGCTGGAGCCCCGCCGCAAGGTCGTGCTGACCGCGCTCGGTGTCGTCCTCGGTCTGCTGGCCGGTGCGGCCGCGCAGGGCAGCTGGCAGACGTGGCTGGCCTGGCGCAACAGCACCCCGTTCGGCACCACCGACCCGCAGTTCGGCCGGGACGTCTCGTTCTTCGTCTTCGACCTGCCCTTCTACCGGCTGGTGCTCGGTTTCGGCTTCACGATCGTGCTGCTCGCGCTGATCGGGTCGGTGCTGGTGCACTACGTGTTCGGTGGCCTGCGGCTGCAGACCCCGGGGCAGAAGCTCACCGGGGCGGCGCGGGTGCAGCTGTCGGTGCTGCTGGGCGTGTTCGTGGCGCTCAAGGCGATCGCCTACTGGCTCGACCGCTACAGCCTCGTGTACTCCAACCGGGGCGGGGTCTACACCGGGGCGTCGTACACCGACGTCAACGCCCTCCTGCCGGCCAAGAACATCCTGGTGGTGGTGGCCGCGATCTGCGCCATCGCCTTCTTCGTCAACATCGCGGTGCGCAACACCGTGCTGCCGGCCGCCGCGCTGGGGCTCCTCCTGGTGGCCAGCCTGCTGATCGGCTTCGCCTACCCGGCGATCGTGCAGCAGTTCGTGGTCCGGCCCTCGGCCGACCAGCGCGAGGCGGAGTTCACCTCGCGGGCGATCGACTCGACGCTGGACGCCTACCAGCTCAACAACGTCGACTACGTGAACTACGCGCAGGACCAGACCGACGGCGCAGACCGCGACGCCGCCGTCGCCGCGCTGCGCGACGACACCGAGACGATCCCCAACGCCCGGCTGCTGGACCCCAACGTGCTGTCCGCGACGTTCACCGCCCGCCAGCAGATCCGCAACGTCTACGGGTTCCCGGAGAAGCTGGACATCGACCGCTACACCATCGACGGCGTCACCCAGGACTACGTGGTGGCCGTCCGCGAGCTCAACAGCTCCGGGCTGAGCGGCAACCAGGGCAGCTGGATCAACCGGCACACCGTCTACACCCACGGCAACGGTTTCGTCGCCGCACCCGCCAACCAGGTCGCCGCCGGGCAGCAGGCGGGTGAGCCCAACTTCACCACCGGCGACCTGCCCACCCGGGGCAACATCGAGGTCGACCGGTCGCAGATCTACTACGGCGAGCTGCTGAACAACGACGGGGTCGACGTCTACTCCGTCGTCGGCGGCGAGACCCCGCGTGAGTTCGACCAGCCCGAGGGCGGCTCGGGTGAGGGGCAGATCAACTCCACCTACGACGGCGCCGGCGGCGTCTCGATCGGCAGCTTCTTCCGCCAGCTGACCTACGCCATCTACTACCGGGAGCGGAACTTCCTGCTCTCCGGTGCGATCAACGACGAGTCCAAGGTCCTCTACGTCCGCGACCCGCGGGACCGGGTGGAGAAGGCCGCGCCCTTCCTCACCGTGGACGGCGATCCCTATCCCGCCGTCGTGGACGGGAACATCGTCTGGATCCTGGACGGCTACACGACCTCGGCCGCCTACCCGTACTCCGAGCAGATGTCGCTGGACAGCGCCTCGGACGCGCTGACCGGCACCGGCACGACCGCCCTGCCCAACACGCAGTTCAACTACATCCGGAACTCGGTCAAGGCCACGGTCGACGCCTACGACGGCACGGTCACGCTCTACGCCTGGGACGAGGACGACCCGCTGCTGCAGACCTACATGAAGGCCTTCCCCGGCGTCGTGCAGCCGCGCAGCGAGGTGAGCGCTGACCTGGCGAGCCACGTCCGGTACCCCGAGGACCTGTTCAAGCTGCAGCGGGACGTCCTGACCCGGTACCACGTGACCGACCCGATCGCGTTCTACAACCAGAACGACCGGTGGCAGGTCTCGCCCGACCCGACGCAGGCAACGGGCACCACGGCGACCACCGAGGACGACCAGCCGCCGTTCTACATCCTGGCCCAGCGGCCGGGCGACGGGCAGGCGAGCTTCCAGCTCACCAGCGCGCTGAACGCCTTCGAGCGGGACAACCTCTCCGCCTTCATCTCCGCCTCCTCCGACCCGGAGACCTACGGCGAGATCCAGGTGCTGCGGCTGCCGGGCAACACCCCCTACCGGGGGCCGCGCCAGGTGCAGAACTCGTTCACCACGAACAACCTGGTCCGGCCGGACCTCACGCTGTTCAACAGCGAGAACTCCCGGGCGGTGTTCGGCAACCTGCTGACCCTGCCGATCGGGGACGCCGGCCTGCTGTACGTGGAGCCGCTGTACGTGGAGGGGACGGGGGAGAACGCCTTCCCGCTGCTGCAGAAGGTGCTGGTGAACTACGCCGACCGGATCGGCTACGCCGACACCCTCGCCGAGGCCCTGGACCAGGTGTTCGGGCAGGGCGTGGGCGAGGTCGCCGCGGACGGCGGGACCACGCCGACCCCGGCCCCCACGGCGCCGAGCGACGGTGCCACCCCCTCGCCGAGCGCGGGGCCGGTCGACGAGGCGGCCCGCGACCAGGCGGTCACCGCGCTCAACGACGCGATCACCGAGCTCGGGGAGGCCACCCGGGCCGGCGACTTCGCCCGGATCGGGCAGGCGCAGGCCGACCTGCAGGCCGCGGTGCAGGCCTACCAGGCGGCCAACGGGCAGACGGCGGCCGCGCCGTCCGCGGCGCCGACGGCCACGCCCGCGCCGACGGGCTGAGCAGGCGGGCGGCACCCGGGGTGAGCCGACCCCCGGTGCCGCCCCCCGTGCGGCGACGTCTCCGGCGTGGGGTATGGTCGTTCCAGCGACGCGGGGTGGAGCAGCTCGGTAGCTCGCTGGGCTCATAACCCAGAGGTCGCAGGTTCAAATCCTGCCCCCGCTACCACGAACGAAGGCCCGGTCACCATCACGGTGACCGGGCCTTCGTCGTCCCTGGCTACGCTGCCCGCCGTGCGCAGCCCCGCCCTGGTCCGAGCCGCCGACACCGTGGACGCTGCCGGGATCGCCGCCGTCTACCGGCCCTACGTCACCGGCTCGGTGGCCTCCTTCGAGACCGTGCCGCCGGACGCGACCGAGGTCGCCCGCCGGATGCGCACCGCCCCCCGGCTGCCCTGGATCGCCGCCGAGCGGGACGGGGCGGTGGTCGGGTACGCCTACGCGGCTCCGCACAACGTGCGGGCCGCCTACCGCTGGTCGGTGAGCTGCTCGGTCTACCTGGCCGCCGACGAGCGCGGCGCGGGCACCGGGCGGGCGCTCTACCGGCGCCTGCTGGCCGAGCTGCCCCGGCTCGGCTACGTCACGGCCTTCGCCGGCATCGCCCTGCCCAACGACGCCAGCGTGGGGCTGCACGCCGGGCTCGGCTTCACCCCGGTGGGCGTCTACCGCGCCGCCGGTTTCAAGGCCGGCCGCTGGCACGACGTCGGCTGGTGGCAGCTCCCGCTGCGGGAGCCCCCGGCCGATCCGGTCGAGCCGGCGGCCTGGTCGCCGGCCCCGGTGGCCTAGCTCGAGGGCGCCTGGGCGACCCGGCGCCGCACCCGGTGCACCAGCAGGACCCCGACGCCACCGGCGGCCACCAGGGCGATGGCCGCGCCGGTGCCGTTGCCGCTGGCGGGCAGCGCGGTGCCGGGCGGGCAGGTGCTCGTCCCGGCCTCGGCGTCGCTGATGTCCAGCGTGGTGCTGCCCAGCGTCCAGGTGGCGGTGGCCACGTCGGCCGAGGCCATGGACACCGAGAAGCTGCCGTGGAACGTGCCGACCTCGAACGTGTCGGGCTGCGGGCCGTCGTACCGCGACGGCGACCAGTGGTTGCTGCTGCCGCCGACGTCGTAGGTGGCGGCCTTGCTCTTGGTGTTCGAGTAGCCGAGCACCAGCGTGGTGGTCGTGCCGCTGACCGACCAGCAGTCCAGCAGCGGGGTGATGGTGCCGGCCGCGAGCGCGGTCCCGGGGCTGCTCACCACCGCGGTCGCGGCCACCAGGCCGGCGACCCCGGCGCGGACGACGGCGCGCCGCCTGCCTCGGTGCGTGGGCTTCCCGGCCATGACCGTCCTCTCCTCGACGCGCCGGTGACCAGGAGGTCCGGCCACCGCTGACGGATCATCGACAGCCGGGAGGCGGTGCTGGAGCGCCTGGACCCGTTCGGGTGCCAGGTGCGCCCGGTCGGGTGGCGGTCGGGCCCCGCGGGCGCGCCGTCCGAGGGGTGGGGTAAGGTCTTCTCTGCGACGCGGGGTGGAGCAGCTCGGTAGCTCGCTGGGCTCATAACCCAGAGGTCACAGGTTCAAATCCTGTCCCCGCTACCAACCGGAGGGCCCGGTCACCGAACACGGTGACCGGGCCCTCCGTCTGTCTCCCGCCGCGGCCCGGGCAGACTCAGCCCGTTCGAGGGCAGCCAGCGCGACAGGAGGACGACAGGGATGGACGCCGGAGTCATGGTGGGGAACCCCGCCGATGGAGCGGGACGGTGGCCGGGACGGGTCACCGAGCGCGTGCTGGCCGACGGCCGACCGATCCTCTACTTCGACGACGAGGCCACCGCCGGCCCCGTGCACGAGGCGGACGACGTCCGGCCGCTGCCCGAGCCGCCGCACGCCGGCGAGATCCGGTACGACGTGCTCACCGGGGAGTGGGTCACCATCGCCGGCCACCGGATGAACCGCACCTTCCTGCCCAGCGCAGCCGACTGCCCGCTCGACCCGACGCTCGACCCGGCGCGGCCCACCGAGGTCCCCGACCGCAGCTACGACGTCGCGGTCTTCGCCAACCGGTTCCCCAGCTTCGCGCCGCTCACCGTCGGTCCGTCCCCGGACGCACCGCCGCCCGCCTTCGGCCCTGCCGACCGGCCGGCGTACGGCCACTGCGACGTCGTCGTCTTCTCCAGCGACCACGACGCCGCCGTCGCCGACCTGACGGCTGCCCGGATGCGCACCGTCGTCGAGGCGTGGGCGCAGCGCACCGCCACCCACTCGGCCGACCCGCAGGTCGCCGAGGTCTTCGTCTTCGAGAACAGCGGCCAGGAGATCGGGGTGACGCTGAGCCACCCGCACGGGCAGATCTACGCCTATCCCGAGCTGCCCCCGCGCTCGGGGCAGCTGGTCGAGCAGGCCCGCCGGCACCGGGAGGCCACCGGCGGGAACCTGCTCGCCGACGTGCTGGCCGCCGAGCAGGCCGAGGGCACCCGGGTGGTGCTGCGCGGCGAGCACTTCACCGCCTACGTCCCCCGCGCCGCGCGCTGGCCGGTCGAGGTGCACCTGGCCCCGCACCGCGACGTGCCGGACCTGGCCGCGCTGCACGACGCGGAGAAGGCCGAGCTCGCGGTGGTCTACCAGGAGCTGCTGCGCCGGCTGTCCCGCTTCCACCCCGGCGTGGACCGGGTGCCCTACATCTCCGGCTGGCACCAGGCCCCGACCGGCGCCGACCGCGACCTGGGCCGGCTGCACCTGGAGCTCTTCTCGCTGCTGCGCGCCCCCGGCAAGCTCAAGTACCTGGCCGGCTCGGAGTCCGGCATGGGTGCCTGGATCAACGACACGACGCCGGAGCGGATCGCCGACCGGCTGCGGGAGGTGGCCTCGTGAGCCAGGTCCAGGACGGCGCGCAGGAGCAGGCGGAACTCGCCGTCGCCGAGTTGCGCGCGACGTGGGGAGCCGAGCCGGACGGCGTCTGGACCGCCCCCGGCCGGGTCAACCTGATCGGTGAGCACGTCGACTACAGCGGCGGCCGCTGCCTGCCGATGGCGCTGACCCGGATCACCGCGGCCGCCGTCCGCCGCCGGGACGACGACGTGGTGCGCCTGTCCAGCACCGACCCGGGCGCCGCGCCGTTCGAGGGCCGGCTGGGCGACCTGGGCCCGGGCTCGTCGACCGGCTGGGCCGGCTACGCCGCGGGCACCCTGTGGGCACTGCAGCAGGCCGGCATCGACGTCCCGGGGATGGACCTGTCGGTGAGCAGCGACGTCCCGCTGGGTGCCGGGCTGTCCAGCTCGGCGTCGCTGGAGGCCGCCGTGGCCATCGCCGCCGCGGAGCTGGCCGGCCGCAGCGACTCGGTCGAGCTGCGGCACGTGCTCGTCCAGGCCGCGATCCGGGCGGAGAACGAGGTCGTAGGCGCCGGCACCGGTGGGATGGACCAGACGGTCGCGCTGCTGGCCGAGGAGGGCTCGGCCCTGCTCGTCCACACCCGTGACTTCCGCACCGAACCGGTGCACCTCGGCCTGGCCGAGGCCGGGCTCGAGCTGATGGTCATCGACACCCGGGTCACGCACACCCTCGCCGACGGCCAGTACGCCAGGCGCCGCGCCGACTGCGACGAGGCGGCCCGCCAGCTGGACCTGGAGTGGCTGTCCGACGCCGGCCCCGACGACCTGGCGAAGCTCACCGACCCGCGGCTGCAGGCCCGGGCCCGGCACGTGGTCAGCGAGAACCAGCGCGTCGACACCGTCGTCGAGCTGGTGCGCGCCGGCCGGGTGGCCGAGATCGGCCCGGTGCTGGACGCCTCGCACGCCTCGCTGCGCGACGACTACGAGGTCTCCGCGGTCGAGCTCGACGTCGTCGTCGAGGCGGCGCGGTCGGCCGGTGCGCTGGGTGCCCGGATGGTCGGCGGCGGGTTCGGCGGCTCGGCGATCGCGCTGATCCGCTCGACCGACGCGGCCGCGGTCGGTGCGGCCGTCGTGGTCGCCTGCCGTGACCGCGGGCTGACCGAGCCCGGCACGCTCACCGTCACCTCGGGCCCGGCGGCCCGGCGGCTGAGCTGAGGAAGGACCCCCTCGCTCCCCACCGCTCGTGCCTCGCGGCGGGACCCTGCGAGGGGGCCTGACCCTCGCTCCCCACCGCTCGTGCCTCGCGGCGGGACCCTGCGAGGGGGCCTGACCCTCGCTCCCCACCGCTCGTGCCTCGCGGCGGGACCCTGCGAGGGGGCCGTCCCCGGGCGGGAACAGTCCGCCCGGGAGGGCCGTTCGGCAGGGGCATGGAGCCGACCGTCACCGACGCCCCGCAGGACAGCCGTTACGAGATCCGGGACGGCGACCGTCTGCTGGGCGTGGCCGCCTACCTCCGCAACGGCTCGCAGGTGGTGTTCACCCACACCGAGGTCGAGAGCGAGGGCTCCGGCCTGGGCAGCACCCTGGTCCGGGCCGCGCTGGACGACGTCCGGGCGTCCGGGGGCACCGTCGTCCCGCAGTGCTCGTTCGTGCGCGGCTGGATCGAGCGGCATCCCGAGTACCGCGACCTGGTGGCGCAGGAGGCCTGACCTCCCTGACGGCGCGCGGAGCCGACCTGCGAGGCTGACCGCATGCGCGTCCTGGTCACCGGTTGGTTCAGCTTCGACGAGGTGATCGCCACCGTCGGCGACGACCTGGGTGCCGACGTGGTGGCCGGCTGGCTCCGCGAGCTCGACATCGACCACGCGGTCGCCTGGGCGCCCTTCCTCCAGCGCGGGCCCAACTGGCGTGAGCTGGACCCGGCCGACTTCACCCACCTGGTGTTCGTGAGCGGCCCGGTCTCCGACACCCCGCTGCTGCGCGAGCTGACCGAGGCCTTCTCCGCTGCGCAGCGCTGGGCGGTCAACGTCTCGGTCGTCTCCGGCGCCGGCCGGGCCCTGTTCCACGAGGTGTGGGAGCGCGACGCCCCCGGGGTCGCCCGCCCGGACCTCGCCATGGCCACCAGGACGCCGGACGTCCCGGTGCTGGCGGTCGCCTTCGCCCCGCCGCAGGAGGAGTACGGCGACCGGAGCCGGGCGGTCGAGGTGCGCGCCGCGATCGAGGGCTGGCTCGCCGCCCGGGCGATCCCGTGGTTCGAGCTGACCATGGACTCCTACGAGAACCCCTACGAGCGGTTCCCGCTGCAGGTCGAGGCGCTCATCCGGCGGGCCGACGCGGTGGTGAGCATGCGGCTGCACGCGCTGGTGCTGGGGCTCGCGCACGGCAAGCCGGTCATCGCCTGCGACGCGATCGTCGGCGGCGCCAAGGTCACCGCGCAGGCCGGTGCACTGGGCTGGCCGCTGGTGGTGCCGGCCGACCAGGTCGACGCCCACACCCTGGACGCGGCGCTGGAGCACGCGCTGTCCGGCACGCTGACCGGCGCGATCGCCGGGGCCCAGCAGCGCGGTGCGGCCGCCAACGCCGAGGCCCGGGAGTGGCTCAGCCGCCAGTTGCTGGGCTGACCAGCTGCTGCGGGGCACCGGCCGGCCGCTGCGCGGTGGCGAACCGGCGCTCGACCTCGGCCGGTACCGGCCGCCGCTGACGCAGCGCGGCAGGGAGGTGGCGCACGACCCCGGCCAGCGCCGTCCGGGCCGCGGGCTCGGTGCGCGCACGGCGGGCCAGCCGGGCGGTCGCGGTGAGCGCGACAGGGAGCGGGCGGCGCAGCCAGTCGACGAGCACGTCGTTGCGGGTCTGCAGCGACCAGCGGGCCGCGGTCGGGGTGTCCGGGCCGGCCGGGTCGTGCCAGGCGACGACGTCCTCGCTGAACACCAGGTCCCAGCCGGCCGCGGCCAGGTCGAGGGCGAGCAGGTGCTCCTCGCCGCCGAAGAACAGCAGCCGGGAGAACCCGCCGACGCCGAGGTAGGCGTCCCGGCGGACCACGGCGGCGAACGCCGGGAAGCTCAGCACGCCGGGTCCGGCGGGGGAGCGGCCGAGCAGCGCCAGCCGGTGCTTGGCCGTGACGGCGTCCTCGCTGCCGTCGCCGGCCATCCGCACCCGGCCGGCCACCACGGCGAGCTTTGGGTGGGCGTCCAGCAGGGCGGCCGCGGCGTCCAGCGAGCCCGGCTCCCACCACGAGTCGTCGTCGGCGAAGGCCACGTACCGGGTCGTCGCGGAGCGGACGCCGTCGGTGCGCGCGACCGCCCCGGCGTTCGCCGGCAGCTCCAGGACCTCGACGTCGGGGTGCTCCGCCCGGACCGCGGCCGCACTGCCGTCGGCGGAGGCGTTGTCGACCACGACCACCGGGTGGGCGCCGTCGTCGAGCCGGGCCAGGGAGCGCAGCAGGGACTCCCGCCGGTCCCGGGTGGCGATGACGACGCTGACCGCAGGCTCGCTGTGCACCCCGACTGCCTACCCGGCGGCCCGCGAGGTGGGCGCACCGGGGTGCTGCGTAGCGTGCCGACCATGGTCCTCGAACAGGCGCTCCTGACCGTCCGCGACGGCGAGCAGGCGGCGTTCGAGGCGGCCTTCGCCGAGGCCCGGGCGGTCATCGCCGGGATGCCCGGCTTCCGCCGGCTGTCGCTGTCCCGGTGCCTGGAGCGTGCGACCGGCTACCTGCTGCTGCTGGTCGAGTGGGAACGGCTGGAGGACCACACGGAGGGCTTCCGCGGTTCGGCGGAGTACGAGCGGTGGCGCGAGTTGCTGCACCACTTCTACGATCCGTTCCCGGTGGTCGAGCACTTCGAGGCGGTGCTCACCGCCTGAGCGTCAGGCCGACAGAGCGGTGCCGGTGTCCTCGAGGGCCTCGGCCAGCTGGTCGAGCGGGAGGTCGACGGCCCGGGCGAGGGCAGCGACGGTGAAGAACGCCGGCGTCGGGACCCGGCCGGACTCGATCTTGCGCAGCGCCTCCAGGCTCACCCCGGACCGGGTGGCGACCTCTCCCGGGCTGCGTGCGCCCCGGGCCTGTCGCAGCAGCACGCCCAGGCGGCGGCCGCGCTCACGCTCTTCCGGGCTCAGCGGCGGTCGGACCATGGGCGTGATAGTAATACCGGGATAGCAATACCGGAAGCGACACCAGGACATGAGGACGACGACGTGATCGAACTGCGCACTCCGGGCGAGATCGAGGCCATGCGGGCCGCCGGCGCCGTGGTCGCCCAGATGCACGCGGCGGTGCGGGCCCTCGCCGCCCCCGGCGTCCGGCTGACCCAGCTCGACCAGGCCGCCCGCGAGGTGCTGGCGGACGCCGGCGCCACCTCGCCGTTCCTGGGCTACGCCCCGTTGCGCACCACGCCGCCGTTCCCGGGCGTGGTCTGCCTGTCGGTCAACGACGTGGCGCTGCACGGCATCCCGACGTCCCAGGAGCTCGAGGACGGCGACCTGCTCAGCGTCGACGCCGGGGCCACGCTCGACGGCTGGGTGGGCGACGCCGCCATCACCTTCCCGGTCGGCACGCCGCGCGCCGACGACCTCCGGCTGCTCGACACCACCACCCGGGCGCTGGAGGCCGGCATCGCGGCGGCGGTCGTCGGCGGCCGGCTCGGCGACGTCTCCGCGGCCATCGGCGAGGTGGGCCGGGCGGGCGGCTGCGGGATCAACACCGACCAGGGCGGCCACGGGATCGGCCGCTCGATGCACGAGGCGCCCAGCGTGCCCAACGAGGGCCGGGCCGGGCGGGGTCTGAAGCTGCGGGCCGGGCTGGTCATCGCCATCGAGCCGTGGTTCCTCGCCGGCGGTTCCGACGACTACCGGGTCGACGCCGACGGCTGGACGCTGCGCAGCGCCGACGGCAGCCGCGCCGCCCACGTCGAGCACACCGTCGCCGTCACCGACGACGGCCCGCGCATCCTCACCCTCCCGGCCTGAAGAAGGACCCCCCCCGCCCCTCGCGGCGGGACCCTGCGAGGGGGCCGAGAGTGCGCTGAGCGGGGTGGTCCGGTCGACGGAGCCCCGCTCAGCGCACACTCGACGTCAGCCCAGGGCCTGGTCGAGGTCGGCGAGCAGGTCGTCGACGTCCTCGATGCCGACCGACAGGCGGACCAGGTCGGCGGGCACCTCCAGCGGCGAGCCGGCCGCACTCGCGTGGGTCATCCGGTGCGGGTGCTCGACCAGCGACTCGACGCCACCCAGCGACTCGGCCAGGGTGAAGACCGTCGTCCGCTCGCAGACCCGCAGCGCGGCCTCCTCGCCGCCCGTGAGCCGGAAGGAGACCATCCCGCCGAACTGCGACATCTGCTTGGCCGCGATCGCGTGGTTGCGGTGCTCCGGCAGCCCCGGGTACAGCACGGCGGAGACCGCCGGGTGCTCCAGCAGCCACTCGGCGATCCGGCCGGCGTTGGCGCTGTGCCGGTCCATCCGGACGCCGAGCGTCTTCAGGCTGCGCAGCACCAGCCACGCGTCGAACGGGCCGTTGACCGCGCCCGCGGCGTTCTGCAGGTAGGCCAGCCGCTCGCCGAGCTCGGCGTCGGAGACGACCAGCGCGCCACCGACGACGTCGGAGTGCCCGCCCAGGTACTTCGTCGTCGAGTGGACGACGACGTCCGCGCCGAGGGTGAGCGGCTGCTGCAGGTAGGGGCTGGCGAAGGTGTTGTCGACGACCAGCAGCGTGCCGGCGGCGTGCGCGATCTCCGCGAGCGTCGCGATGTCGGCGATGTTCAGCAGCGGGTTGCTCGGCGTCTCGCACCACAGCACCCGGGTGCTCTCCGGGGCGACCGCCGCCCGCACGGCGTCGAGGTCGTTCAGGTCGACGGGGGAGTACCCGACGCCCCAGGGCTCGAGCACCCTGGAGATCAGCCGGAAGGTGCCGCCGTAGGCGTCCCCGCCCAGCACGACCTGGTCGCCGGGCCGGCAGACGGTGCGCAGCAGGACGTCCTCGGCGGCCAGGCCGGAGGCGAACGTCATCGCCCGGGTGCCCTGCTCGAGCGAGGCCAGCGCCGTCTGCAGCGTGTCCCTGGTCGGGTTGCCGCTGCGGCTGTACTCGTACCCACCGCGCAGGCCGCCGACGCCGTCCTGCTTGTAGGTGGTGGTCAGGTGCATCGGCGGGATCACCGCCCCGGTCGCCGGGTCCGGCTCCTGGCCGGCGTGGATGGCGCGCGTGTTGAAACCGGTCATGACCCGACCGTAGGCGCGCCGGCGGCGGGCAGCCCGACGAGGTGCCCGAGCACGTCCTGCCGGGTGACGACGCCGGCGGGCTTGCCGTCGACGTGCACCAGCAGCGCGTCCGCGTCGCCGAGCGCGCTCACCGCGGCGGTCACCGGCTCGCCGGAGCCGATGATCGGCAGCGGGGCGGACATGTGCCGCTCCACCGGGTCCGACAGCGTGGCCGCACCGGAGAACAGGGCGTCGAGCAGCGCCTTCTCGGCCACCGACCCGACCACCTCGCCGGCGGTCACCGGCGGTTCGGCCTTGACCACCGGCAGCTGGCTGACGCCGTACTCGCGCAGGATGTCGATCGCGTCGCGGACGGTCTCGGTCGGGTGCGTGTGCACCAGCGCGGGGGTCTCCCCGGCCTTGGTGGACAGCAGCTCGCCGACGGTCTCACCCCCGGACTCGGTGAGGAAGCCGTAGTCGGCCATCCACCGGTCGTTGAAGATCTTGTTCAGGTACCCGCGGCCGCCGTCGGGGAGCAGCACCACCAGGACGTCGTCCTTGGTGAGCCGTTCGGCCACCCGCAGCGCCGCCACCACCGCCATGCCGCACGAGCCGCCGACCAGCAGCCCCTCCTCGCGGGCCAGCCGCCGGGTCATGGCGAAGGAGTCGCCGTCGGAGACCGCGATGATCTCGTCGGCGATCGACTTGTCGTAGGCCTCGGGCCAGAAGTCCTCGCCCACGCCCTCGACCAGGTAGGGCCGCCCGGTGCCGCCGGAGTAGACCGAGCCCTCGGGGTCCGCGCCGGTGACGTGCACCCGGCCGCCGCTGGCCTCCTTGAGGTAGCGGCCGACGCCGGAGATCGTGCCGCCGGTGCCCGCGCCGGTGACGAAGTGCGTCACCTTCCCCTCGGTCTGCGCCCAGATCTCCGGACCGGTGGTCTCGTAGTGCGACCTGGGGTTGGCCGGGTTCGCGTACTGGTCGGCCTTCCAGCCGCCGGGGGTCTCCCGGGCCAGCCGGTCGGAGACCGAGTAGTAGGAGCGCGGGTCGGCCGGGTCGACGGCGGTGGGGCAGACGTGCACCTCGGCGCCGTAGGCCTTCAGCACGTTGATCTTCTCCTGGCCCACCTTGTCCGGGCAGACGAAGACGCACCGGTACCCGCGGGTCTGCGCCACGATGGCCAGCCCGATGCCGGTGTTCCCGCTGGTCGGCTCGATGATCGTGCCGCCGGGCCGAAGGGCACCGGACGCCTCGGCGGCCTCGATCATCCGCACGGCGATCCGGTCCTTCACCGAGCCGCCCGGGTTGAGGTACTCCACCTTGGCCAGCACCAGGGGTGCCTCCGGTCCCAGGTGGGCGGTGACCGACCGCAGCCGCACCAGGGGTGTGTCGCCGATGAGCTCGACGACGGACTCGGCGTACTGCACGCGGGCCTCCTCGAGACCGGGCGCGGCCGGTTGCCGCCTCCCGTGCACCCATCCCACCAGACGCCGCCGCCGGCCGGGTGCCACCGCCCGCCGGTGCCGGTCCCGGCCGGTCGTGCAGGATCGTGTCCGGCGGCCCGGTGCCGTTCATCCTGGCGGACGCCCGCTTGTCGAACGGGTGCCCGGGACGTCGAGCACACGGCGGCACCGGGCACGGTGGGAAGAGAGACGGACTGCCATGACCGCCACCCTCGGCGCGCTGCACGAGCGTCTCGCCGGTGTCGTCCTCGTCGGACGCGAGTTGCCCGAGGTGCTGACCGAGATCGTCCAGATCTCCCGCAGCGTCATGCCGGGCGCCGACGCGACCTCGATCACGCTGATCCACGACGACCGCGAGTTCACCGCCGCCTTCGACGGTCGGATCTCGATGGACGCCGACGAGCTGCAGTACGCGCTCGGCTACGGCCCCTGCCTGGACGCCGGCCGCGCGGGGGAGCTCTTCGTCGTCGACGACATGGCCGCCGAGCAGCGCTGGCCGGACTACGCGGCGCAGGCCGCCGAGCGTGGCGTGCGCAGCTCGCTGTCGGTGCCGCTGCCCTTCCAGGGTGCGACCATCGGCGCGCTCAACAACTAGGCCGTCCGGCCGCACGCCTTCGGCGAGCCCGACATCGCCCTGGGCGAGGAGGTCGCTGCCTTCGTCGCGATCGCGGTCGGCAACGCCGAGGGCGCGGCACGGGCCAGCGACGACGTGCTGGACATGCGCCGGGCGATGGCCTCCCGCGCGGTCATCGAGCAGGCCAAGGGCATCCTGATGGAGCGGTGCACGATCACCGCCGAGCAGGCGTTCACCCTGCTCACCCACGCCTCGCAGCGCAACAACGTCAAGCTGCGCGACGTCGCCGAGGAGCTCGTCACCACCGGCGTGCTGACCGGCGCCTGATCCCCGTCCGCTCTGGCGGCCGGGGCACCGCCGGGGTCAGGATCAGCACATGACGACGCTGCGCCCGCGGGGGCCGGCTCCGCCCGTGGCTGACGTGACCGCGTCCGACGCGGTCGTGGTGGGCGCCGACCTGGGCACCAGCGGGCTCAAGCTGGCGGCCCTGGACGACGCCGGCGTGGTGGTCGCCGAGAGCGAGGCGGCCTACGCCGTCGACCGGCCGCGGCCGGGCTGGGCGCAGACGGACGTCGCGGTCTGGCTGCGCGCCCTGGACGACGCCCGGGCCGAGCTGCTGCACCGGCTCGGCGGCCGCCCGGTCGCCGCGCTCGGGCTGTCCGGCCAGATGCACGGCGCGGTGCTGGTCGACGCCGCCGGCGCCGCGCTCGCGCCGGCGCTGCTGTGGCCCGACCAGCGGGCCACGGCGGAGCTGCAGCGGTGGCGCGCGCTGCCCGCCGGCGACCGGGCCGCGCTGGCCAACCCGCTGGCGGCCGGCATGACCGGGCCGCTGCTGGCCTGGCTGGCCGCGCATGAGCCCGGGCTGGTGGCCCGCGCGGCGACGGTGCTGCTGCCCAAGGACGCCGTCCGCGCCGCCCTGGTCCCCGGCGCCGACCCGGCGGTGACCGACCGCAGCGACGCCTCGGCCACCCTGCTGTGGGACGTCCCCGGCGACGGCTGGTCGGCGGCCGCCACCGCCGCCGCGGGCCTGGACCCCGGCCTGCTGCCCACGGTCCGGCCGGGGCACGAGGTCGTCGGCACCACCGGGCTGCTCGGGGGTGGCACCCCGGTCGTGGTGGGCGGGGCCGACACCCCGCTGGCGCTGCTGGCGGCCGGCACCGGCAGCGGCGTCCAGGTCAACCTCGGGTCCGGGGCCCAGCTGCTGCGGCCACGGGTGGCGCCCGCCCCGGCCGCGGACCCCGCCGTCCACTGCTTCGCCGACGCCGAGGACGGCTGGTACGCCATGGCGGCGCTGCAGAACGCCGGCACCGCGTGGTCGTGGGTCAGCGGCGTCCTCGGGCTGGACTGGGCCGGGCTGGCCGGCAGCCTCGCGGCGTCTCCGCCCGGGGCCGGCGGGGTGTCGTTCGCGCCCTTCCTCGCCGGGGAGCGCGGCGGCGTGGCCGGCCCGGGAGCCCGGGGGAGCTGGACGGGTCTGTCCGCCGACACCACCCGCGCCGACCTGGCCCGTGCCGCGCTGGAGGGCGTGGCCTGCGCGGTGGCTGCCGGGCTGGACCTGCTGGGGCCGGGGGAGGAGGAGCTGGTCGTGCTCACCGGCGGCGGCGCCCGGGACCCCGGCGTCCAGCAGCTGCTGGCCGACGTGCTCGGCCGGCCGGTGCAGCACGTGCGGGTGCGCAGCGCCTCGGCCACCGGGGCCGCGGTGCTCGCCGCCCGCGGGGTGGGGCGGGAGCTGGTGCCCCAGCGGCTCGTGGACCCGGTGGTCGGGCCGCGGCAGCAGTCGGCGGCCGCCCTCGTCCGGGAGCGGTGGGCCGCAGCCACCTGAGCTCACCGGGCGGAACGACTGCGCGGCTGGCAGCGTTGGGACCGACGAGCGGAGCCCGTACCGGGCTCTCCGGAGCACAGGGGGTGGACGCGTCGTGGCGTCGCTGTTGAACAAGGTCATCCAGTTCGCGAACAGCCCGAAGGGCCAGCAGGTCGTACGTCAGGCGACGAGCAAGGCCCAGGAGTTCGCCAAGGACCCGAAGAACCGGGCCAAGATCGAGGACGTCCGCCGGCGCATCCAGGGCGGCCGCGGGAACGGGTCCGGCCCGGTCCGCTGACCCGGTCCGGCTACACCGACGGCGCTCGCCCCTCCCGGGGGGCGAGCGCCGTCAGCACGTCGGGGTGCAGGACGCCGTTGCTGGCCACCGCGCTGCCACCGGCCGGGCCGGCCGCGCCGCCCAGGTCGGTGAAGGCACCGCCCGCCTCGCGCACGATCACGTCGAGGGCGGCGAGGTCCCACAGCGAGACCTCGGGCTCGCAGGCCACGTCGACGGCGCCCTCGGCCACCATCATGTAGCTCCAGAAGTCGCCGTAGGCCCGGGTGCGCCAGACCGACCGGGCGAGGTCGAGGAAGGGCTGCAGGAGGTCGCGCTCCTCCCAGCCCGACAGCGACGAGTACGACAGGCTGGCGTCGGCGAGCGTGCCCACCTCCGACACCGTGCAGCGGGTGGCGTTCTCCAGCCGCCGGCCGGTCCACGCGCCGGTGCCCGCGGCGGCCCACCAGCGCCGGTTGAGCGCGGGCGCCGAGACCAGCCCGACGACGGGCACGTCGCCGTCCAGCAGGGCGATCAGGGTGGCCCACACCGGCACGCCGCGGACGAAGTTCTTCGTGCCGTCGATGGGGTCGATGACCCAGCGCCGCTCGCCGCGGCCGGTGCTGCCGAACTCCTCGCCGAGCACGGCGTCCCGGGTGCGGGCGCGGGAGAGCGTGATGCGCAGCTGCTCCTCGACCCGGTGGTCGGCGTCGGTGACCGGCGTGAGGTCGGGCTTGGTGTCGACCTTCAGGTCCTGCGCGCGGAACCGTTCCAGGCTGATCGCGTCGGCCTGGTCGGCCAGCACGTGCGCCAGTCGCATGTCCTCGTTGTATCCCCGCTGGCCAGCCGTCATGGCAGCGAACCTATCGGGCGGGGCCGCAGCGGCCCCGCCCGACGAGCTGGTTCAGTCCTTGAAGACGGCCTTGCTGACGGCCGCGGGGGTGTCGTACTCCTGGTCGTCGATGCCCTTGAGGGCCTCGAGGACGTCGCCGCCGCCGCCCTGGGACTCCGCGTGCTTCACCACGTCGTCCCGCTTGGCGGGGTACTCGATGCCGGACAGGGCCTTCTGGATGTCGATCGGGCTCACCATGCCCGCCGTCCTACCCCGCAGCGGGCCTGCCGATTCCCCGGCCCCCGCCCGGATACCGTCGGGGGCATGGAAGCCGGGACGATCGTCGGGCTGCTGGCCGATCCGGTGCGGCTGAAGGTGGTGGCCGCCCTGGCGCTGGGCGCGGCCACGATCGAGGACGTCGCCGCGGCCGCGGACCTGTCGCTGAAGGACGTCGCGCTCGCCGCCCGCCGGCTGGCCCGCGCGGGGCTGGTGCACCGGGACGGGCACACGCTGCTGCTGCACACCGAACGGTTCGGCGAGGCCGCCCGGGCCGCCGCGGCCAGCGCCCCGGCCCCCGAGCCGCTGTCGGCGGACCCCGGCCAGGACGCCGTGCTGCGCGCCTTCCTCCGCGATGGCCGGCTGGTGTCGGTCCCCGCCCAGCGGGCCAAGCGGCTGGTCGTGCTCGAGCACCTGGTGCACGTCTTCGAGCCCGGCGTCCGCTACCCCGAGCGCGAGGTGAACGCGCTGCTGGCGGCCTGGCACCCCGACGTCGCGGCGCTGCGCCGGTACCTGGTGGACGAGGGCCTGCTCAGCCGGGACGCCGGGGTCTACTGGCGCAGCGGCGGGTACGTGGAGGTGTAGCCGTGTCCCTCAGGGGGGCAGGGGGCTTCGTCAGTGACCGGGGGTCAGCTGGCCTACGGCGGTGAGGAGGCGGCGGAAGCTGGCCAGGCGCTCGCCGCGCGCCGGCGGGCCGGCGGCGGCCCAGGGGTCCAGGGCGCAGCCGGGGTCCTCGGCGGTGTGCCCGCACATCGGCGGGCAGTCGGCCGAGGCCTCGGCCAGGTCGTCGAAGGCGGCGAGGACGTCGCCGGCGGTGACGTGCGCCAGCCCGAAGGAGCGGATCCCCGGGGTGTCGATGAGGGTGCCGCCGCCGGGCAGGTCGAGCAGCACCGCCGAGGACGACGTGTGCCGGCCCTTGCCGATCCTGCTGACGTCCCCGGTGGCCCGGAACGCACCCGGCACCAGCCGGTTGAACAGCGTCGACTTGCCCACGCCGGACTGACCCACCAGGACGCTCATCGTGTCGCGGAGCCTGGCCACGAGGTCCTCCAGCGGCGCGTCGGGGGACATCGGCACCGCGTCGACGTCCAGGCCGGCGTAGCGGTCCAGCAACGGCTGCGCGCTGGCGAGGTCGTTCTTGGTCAGCACCAGCAGCGGCTCGAGCCCACCGGCGTAGGCGGCGACCAGGCACCGGTCGAGGAAGCCCAGCGCGGGCTCCGGGTCGGCGATCGAGGTCACCACCACCAGCTGGTCGGCGTTGGCGACCACGATCCGCTCGGTCGGGTCGGTGTCGTCGGCGGTGCGGCGCAGCGAGGTGACCCGGTCGGCGATGGTGACGATCCGGGCCAGGCTGTCGGTGCGGCCGGAGGTGTCGCCGACCAGGCGCACCCGGTCACCGACCACCACGCCGTGCTTGCCCAGCTCCCGGGCGCGCATCGCGGTCACCTCGACCGGGGCGCCGTCGGGGCCCTGCACGCGCACGGTCATCCGGCCGCGGTCGACGGCGACCACCAGCCCGGGCACGGCCTCCTCGTGCGCCGGCCGGGTGCGGGTGCGCGGGCGGGAGCCGTGCCGGGACGCCCGGACGCGGACGTCGTCCTCGTCGGACCGGCTGTCCATCCGCCGCCCGCTCACGAGTCCGCTCCCAGCAGCCGGGCCCAGCGCTGGGTGAAGTCGGGCAGCGTCTTGGCCACCGCCCCGGGGTCGCTGACCACCACCCCCCCGATCGCCAGCCCGAGCAGCGCCGCGGCGTGCACCATCCGGTGGTCGGCGTAGGAGTCCAGCCGGGCCGCCCGGCGCGGACCCGGGGTGATCACCAGCCCGTCGGGCAGCTGCTCGACCCGGGCGCCGACGGCGCTGAGCACCTCGTCCAGGGCCTGCAGCCGGTCGGTCTCGTGGCCGCGCAGGTGGGCGATGCCGGTCAGCCGCGAAGGGCCGCCGGCCAGCGCGCACAGCGCGGCGAGCACCGGGGTCAGCTCGCCGACCTCGCCGAGGTCTGCCTCCAGCGGGGCGATCCGGGCGCCCCCGGTGACCTGCAGCCCGGCGTCGGTGCGGACGACGTCGGCGCCCATCGCGGTCAGCAGCCGGTCCAGCTGGGCGCCGGGCTGGGTGGTGTCGGTGGGCCAGTCGCGGACGGTGACCCGACCGCCGGTGACCAGCGCCGCGCCGAGGAACGGGGCCGCGTTGGACAGGTCGGGCTCGACGACCCGGTCCAGCGGCGCGATCGCGCCGGGAGCGACCCGCCAGCCGCCGTCGGTGGCGGTGACGGCCACCCCGTGCTCGGTCAGCGTGCGCACGGTCATCTCCACGTGGGGGAGCGAGGGCAGGCTGCCGGCCACGGTGAGCTCGACGCCCTCGTCGAAGCGGGCCGCGGCCAGCAGCAGGCCGGAGACCACCTGGCTGGACCCGCTCGCGTCGACGGTCACCGCGCCACCGCGCACCGCGCCGGTGCCGTGCACGGTGAACGGCGCCCGCCCGCGGCCGTCGTCCTCGATCTGCACGCCGAGGTCGCGGAGGCCGGTGATCAGCCCGGCGTTCGGCCGGTCCCGCAGCCGGGGGTCGCCGTCCAGCCGGACCGGGCCGGTCGCCAGCGCGGCCACCGGCGGCAGGAAGCGCAGCACGGTGCCGGCCAGCCCGGCGTCGACCTCGGCCGGGCCGCGCAGCTCGCCGGGGGTGACCAGCCAGTCGTCGCCGTCCTCGGTGACCCCGACGCCGAGCGCCCGGAGGCCGGCGGCCATCAGGTCGGTGTCCCGGGCCCGCAGCGGGCGGACCAGCCGGCTCGGGCCGACGGCGATCGCGGCCAGCACCAGGGCGCGGGCGGTGAGCGACTTGGAGCCGGGCAGGGTGACGACCGCGTCCACCGGGGTGCGGCGCGACGGGGGTGACCAGACCTCGACCATGGTGGTCATCCTGCCCTGCCCGGCCCGGCGGGGAGCGTGCCGACCACGGTGACCGGGGTGCCGGACCGCACGGCCGGACCGGACGGCAGCTCCCCGGGCGGTGCTCGGTCCGTCCGTCGTCGGTGCCCGCACCTAGGCTCGCAGCCGGGCCGCCTGCACCGGGCAGGCCCGGGGAGGAGCCGTCATGTGTGGTCGGTACGCCGCCAGCCGCCGTCCGGAGGACCTGGTGGTCGAGTTCGAGGCCGTCGCCGCCGAGGGGCTCCGCACCCTGCCGGCCGACCACAACGTGGCGCCCACCAAGGACGTCTACGTGGTGCGGCGCGCGGAGGACCGGGACGCCGACGGCACGCCGACCGGCGGCGGGCACCGGGAGCTGCGGGTCGTGCGCTGGGGGCTGGTGCCCTCCTGGGCCAAGGACACCTCGATCGGCAACCGGATGCTCAACGCCCGGGTCGAGTCGCTGACCGAGAAGCCCGCCTTCCGCACCGCCGCCGCCCGCCGCCGCTGCCTGGTGCCCGCCGACGGCTGGTACGAGTGGGCACCCCGGCACGACGCCCCGGGCAAGCAGCCCTACTACGTCACGCCGGAGGACGGCGGCGGACTGGCCTTCGCCGGTCTGTGGGAGGTCTGGGGCCGCGGGGAGGACCGGCTGTACAGCTGCACCGTGGTGACCGCGCCCGCCGTGGGCGCGCTGGCCGAGGTGCACCCGCGGATGCCGCTGGTGCTGCCGCCCGACCGCTGGGCGCAGTGGCTGGACCCGGCCCGGGAGGACGTCACCGAGGTGGCGGCACCGACCCCGCCGCAGTACGTCGAGCGGCTGGAGATCCGGCCGGTGGGTGCGGCCGTGGGCAACGTGGCGAACAACGGGCCGCAGCTCACCGCCCGCCAGGAGCAGGTCAGCGAGCCGGCCGACCAGCCGGCTCTCTTCTGACCGTGGGGAGCGCGACGCCCCCCGGCGCACCCCCGGTCGGGTCCCGGGCCCTGCCGGACTGGATCGCCGCCGCGGTCACCTTCCTGGCCTCGGGCGCGGTGCTGGTGCTCGAGGTGGTGGGGCTGCGGCTCATCGCCCCCTACGTCGGCATCACCCTGCAGACCAACACCGCGATCATCGGCTTCGCGCTGGCCGCCATCGCGATCGGCGCCTGGGCCGGCGGGGCGGCCGCCGACCGCACCGACCCGCGGAAGCTGATCGCGCCGCTGCTGGTCGCCGGTGGGGCGCTGGTGGTCGCCGTCCTGCCGCTGGTCCGGTTCGCCGGCGAGCTGCTCACCGGCGCCGCGGCGGGCAACGTGCTGCTGCTGGCCGCCGTCGCGGTCGTCGTCCCGGCCGCGCTGCTGTCCGCCGTGCCGCCGATGGTGGTCGCGCTGCAGCTGGGCAGCCTGGCCGAGACCGGGTCGGTGGTCGGCCGGCTGTCCGGCATCGGCACCCTCGGCGGGATCGTGGCCACCTTCGCGACCGGCTTCCTGCTGGTCGCGGTGCTGCCCAGCAGCGTGATCCTGGTCGGCACCGGGGTGCTGGTGGTGCTGGTCGGGCTGGCCCTGGCGTTGCTGCTGCGCCGCAGCGCACCCGGGGTCACCGCGCGGCTGCCGGCCGGTCTGCTGGTGCTCGCCGTGGCCGCGCCGCTGCTCGCCGCGGTCGCGCCCACCCCGTGCGAGCGGGAGACCTCCTACCACTGCGCCCGAGTGCAGGCCGACCCCGAGCGCAGCAGCGGCCGGGTGCTGGTGCTGGACACCCTCCGCCACTCCTACGTCGACCTGGCCGACCCGACGCACCTGGAGTTCGAGTACGTCCAGGCCATCGCCTCGGTCACCGACGCGATGGCTCCGGCGGGCGCCCCGCTGTCCGCGCTGCACGTCGGTGGCGGTGGCGCGACGCTGCCGCGGTACCTGGCCGGGGTGCGGCCGGGCACGGTCAGCCGGGTGCTGGAGGTCGACCCCGGTGTCGTCGAGGTGGACGAGCAGGAGCTGGGGCTGCGCACCTCGGCCCAGCTCCAGGTGCGGGTCGGGGACGCCCGGGTGGCGCTGCAGTCCGAGCCGGCCGGCGAGCGCGACCTGGTGGTGGGTGATGCCTTCGGAGGCCTCTCGGTGCCGTGGCAGCTCACCACCGCCGAGGCCCTGCAGCTGGTCGACGACGCGCTCGCCGACGACGGCGTCTACGCGGTCAACCTCATCGACCACCCACCGCTGGACTTCGTCCGGGCGGAGCTGGCCACGCTGCGGTCGGTGTTCCCCGAGGTGCTGCTGCTGGCCCGGGCACCGGTGCTGGCCGGCGAGGACGGCGGCAACGTCGTCGCCGTCGCGTCCCGGCGCCCGCTCCCGGCCGAGGCGATCGCCGCCGCGATGGCCGGTCGCGGCCTGGCCTGGCAGGTGGCCGCGGCCGACGAGCTCACCGCGTTCGTCGGGGACGCCGACGTGCTCACCGACGACTTCGCCCCGGTCGACCAGCTGCTCACCCCCTACGGCTGACCGGGCTCCGTCAGCAGCGGGCGATCGGGGCGGTGCGGGCGCGGGTCAGCCGCACCAGATCGGCGGGGGCCAGCTCCACCTGCAGGCCGCGGCGACCGGCGCTGACCAGCACGGTGCCCAGCGCCAGTGCGCTCTCGTCGACCACGGTGGGCAGGGCCCTGCGCTGCCCCAGCGGGCTGATCCCGCCGCGGACGTAGCCGGTGGCCCGCTCGGCGTCGGGAGGGTCGGCCATCACCGCCTTCCGCCCGCCGGCCGCCGCGGCCAGCGCCTTGAGGTCCAGCGACCCGCTGACGGGGACGACGGCGACGGTCAGCGCGCCGTCCACCCGGGTCACCAGGGTCTTGAGCACCCGCGCCGGGTCGACGCCCAGGGCCGCGGCCGCCACCCCGCCGTAGCCGTGCCCGTCGGCGCCGTCGGCCGGGTCGTACTCGTGCAGGGCGGAGGCCACCCCGGCCTCCGCCAGCGCCCGCACCGCAGGTGTCGCCGCCACGGCGCAGCAGCTTAGGTCCCCGGCCTGGGCGGAGGGGCGGGACACGAACCGGCGGGATCGGGGAATCGACCCCGGGCAGGTGCCGTTGCACCGACCGTGAGCAGCACAGTCCCGGGCGCACCGGCGCGCACAGCGCGCGGGTCGGCACCCGTCCGCCGTCCCCCCGGCCGACCTGGCCGCACCCGGTTAGGATCGACCGACGTGGTCGTCCGTTCCCGGGCGCCGCAGAGAGGACGGTCGGTGCCTGAGGAGCCCGCAGTCGACAGCCCCGCCCCCGTGGCGACGGTGACTGAGCAGACCCCCGACGAGACCCCCGAGGCGCGTGCCGACGGCAGCCGCAGCGAGCTCGCCGAGACCCGCGCCCAGCGGGACGCCCGGTTCGAGCGCGACGCCCTGCCCTTCCTGGACCAGCTGTACCCGGCGGCGCTGCGGATGACCCGCAACCCCTCCGACGCCGAGGACCTGGTGCAGGAGACGTTCGTCAAGGCGTACTCCGCCTTCCACCAGTTCGCCGAGGGCACGAACCTCAAGGCGTGGCTGTACCGGATCCTGACGAACACCTACATCAACAGCTACCGCAAGAAGCAGCGCCAGCCGCAGCAGTACCCCACCGAGCAGGTGCAGGACTGGCAGCTCTACGCCGCGGAGGAGCACACCTCCAGCGGGCTGCGCTCCGCGGAGATCGAGGCGCTGGACCACCTGCCCGACTCCGACATCAAGGAGGCGCTGCAGCAGCTGCCGGAGGACTTCCGGATGGCGGTCTACCTGGCCGACGTCGAGGGGTTCGCCTACAAGGAGATCGCCGAGATCATGGGCACCCCCATCGGCACGGTGATGTCCCGCCTGCACCGCGGCCGTCGCGGTCTGCAGAAGACGCTGGCCGACTACGCCCGGGAGCGCGGCTTCGTCCGTGCCGGGGCGGCGGAAGAGGCGACGCACTGATGGGCGACGAGGCTCACGACCTGGACGCGGACGGCGAGATCACCTCGTGTGACGACGTCCTGTCCCACGTCTTCGAGTTCCTGGACAACGAGACGCAGCCCGAGCGCCGGGCGGTCATCGCCGAGCACCTCGAGGACTGCTCGCCGTGCCTGCGGCAGTTCGGCATCGAGCAGGAGTTCAAAGCGCTCATCCGGCGCCGCTGCGGCGGCGACCCGACGCCGGTGGGTCTGCGGGACCGGATCAAGGTCCAGCTGACCACCGTCTCCTTCGAGGAGGACGGCACCCAGGTGCGGGTCGAGCGGGCCAGCGTCGAGACGTTCACCGTCCCGGCGGAGCACCCGACCACCTGAGGCCCAGCACAGGCACAGCCTGAAGGCCCCCCTGCAGTTCCCCGCCGCGAGCGGTGGGAGCAGGGGGGTCTTCGTGTTCAGGCGTTGGGGCGCTTGCCGTGGTTGGCGCCGCTCTTCTTGCGGGCGCGCCGCTTGCGTCCACGCTTTGACATCGCTGCCCTCCTCTCCTCAGTCGCTCGCGGGCCCACCGGCCCGGGAGCTGATCGACGGCCGCGCAGGGCGCTCGCGCACCCCGGCAACGACCCGGTTGACCTGCCAAGGGTCTCACGGCCGGGTCCGTCCCCCCGGCGCTGGTGCACCGGGGCCGAGGTCCCCGCTGCCCGTGCCGCCGCGGCCGCGGTCGGGTGCCTGGGGGAGGATGGCCGGCGTCAGCGGGGAACGGGGAGACGACGTGGTCCGAGCAGTCGAGAGCGTGCTGGTGGCCGGCCGGGGGCCGATGGCCTGTGCGGTCATCCGCGCCTGCGGGCGGCTGGGTGTGAAGGCCGTGGCCGTCTACTCCGAGCCCGAGCGGGACGCCCGGCACGTGCGGCTGGCCGACGAGTCGGTCCTGCTGGGCCCCGCCCCGGTCGCGGAGTCCTACCTGGACGTGCGCCGGCTGGTCGAGGCCGCCCGGCGCACCCGCGTGGACGCCGTCCTGCCGGTACCGCCCGCACTGGCCGGCAGCGCCCGGCTGGCGGCCGCCGTGGCCGACGCCGACCTCACCTGGGTCGGTCCGCCCGCCGACGTCCTGGAGCGGCTCGGTGGGGACGGCGTGGAGCCGGCCAGCGAGCGCGGGTTCCTCGCCTGGGTGACCGCGACGGGGCTGCACCACGTCACGCCGGTGCTGCGCGACCGCGCCGGTGGCACCCCGCGGGTCTCCTGGACCCCTGCCGAGGGGCTGGGGCCGCTCCCGGCCGCGGCGCGGCGGCTGCCGGAGATCGGCTGGCGTGGGCTGGTCACCGTCGGCATCGACCCCGACGGCGAGCTCGCCGAGGTCGCGGCCGGCTTCTCGCTGGACATGGCGGTGCTGGAGCGGGCCCACGGCGTGGACGCGGTGGAGCTGGCCCTGCGCAGCGCCTCGGGCGAGCCCGGTGAGCCGACGAACCTGCCGGGCACCCCGCGGGCCGCCGTCGCCGTGCAGCTGCGGTCCACGCTCCCGCCCGGCACGGCCGGCCGGGTCACCGGGCGGCTGCCCGACATCCGGGCCCGCACCGGCCGGCGTCCGCTGCTCGGCCCGGAGGTCGTCGCCGACAGCGGCTACGAGCCCGGTGACCGGCTCGACGGCTGGTACGACGCGCTGCTGGCCACCGTGAGCGCCTCCGGCCCCAGCCCGGCCCGGGCGGCGGGCGCGGCCACCGACGTGCTCACCGGCCTGCCGGAGACCGGCGTCCCGCACGACGGGACCGCCGTCTGCGGCGTCCTGCACCGCATCGCCGGTGCGCTCGTCCCCGACAGCTGACCGACGCCGCGTCCGGCACCGGTCCGGCGCGGGGTCACGGGGCGGGCCGTCGCCGGCGGCCGTGCTTTCATGTGCACTCCGCCGGCTCCGGCGGGTGGTCGTGGAACAGGAGGCGACGGTGGCGGTCGAGGAGATCCACGCCGAGATGGTCTCCAGCGTGGTGACGGTGCTCGTGGCTCCGGGCACCCAGGTCGCCGCAGGCGACACGCTGGTGGTCCTCGAGTCGATGAAGATGGAGATCCCGGTGCTCACCGAGCGGGCCGGCACGGTCGCGGAGCTGCACGTGACCGAGGGGGAGGTCCTCCAGGAGGGCGACCTCATCGCCACCGTCGAGCTGTAGGGCCCCGGTGCTGCGGGACGTCGAGGTCCCCGGCTACAGCTCGAGGGCGTAGACCCGCAGGTCCACCCCGGGCCGCGGGGTCCAGTCGCGCTCCGGGAGCCGCTGGAAGCCCAGGCGCTCGTACAGCCGGTGCGCGGCGGTCATCCGCTCGCCGGTCGACAGGACCATCCACGCCCGGCCGGCCGCGCGGGCGTGGTCGAGGCAGGTGCGCACCAGCGCCTCGCCCACACCCCGCCCGCGGGCGTCGGCGTCCACGGCCAGCATCCGGAACGCCGCCTCGTCCGGTGACCGGGTCACCTCGCCGAAGTCCCCGGTCAGCACGAGCGCCACGCTGCCGACGATCCACCCGCGGGCGTCCCGGGCGACCAGCAGCTCGGCCCGGTCGGCACGGCCGGCCACGTCGGCGAGCTGGGGCACGTACCCGGGGGAGACGAGGTCCTCCCCCTCGTAGACGCCGACGGTGAGCTCGGCGATGCGGGGGAAGTCCGCCGGGACGGCGCGGTCGATCCGCAGAGCTGGTGCCACGGGTGCAGGGTAGTGAGCGGCCCGGTCGTTCCTCTCTCGCCCGCTCGGGTGGACCCCGGGCTGGAACGCCCGGTCCTCCTCCCGCACGCTCGGGTGGGCCTCCGGACGGGGTCCTAGGCTGCAGACCACGATGAGCAGCCTCTCTGAACGTCTCACCCGCGGGTCGGCGAGCCCGTCGCAGGTCGACCACGCGCGCCGGCTGGTGGCCGACTGGCAGCTGCTGGCCGACCTGGCCTTCGCCGACCTGACCCTGTGGGTGCCGCTGTCCAGCGGCGCCTGGTGGTGCGTGGCCCAGGTGCGGCCGCTGACGGCGCCCACCAGCCAGCCGGAGGACCTGATCGGTAGCGAGGTCAGCGGCCCGGTCGCCGAGCCGCTGGTGCTGGCCCAGCGGGAGGGGCGGCCGATCACCGAGGGTGAACCCGACTGGTCCGGCGCCTTCCCGCGGCGGCGCGAGGTCATCCCGGTGCGGCACGACGGCGCGGTGGTGGCGGTCCTGGCCAAGGACACCAACCTGGCTGCGACCCGGTCGCCGTCGGCGCTCGAGCTCACCTACCTCGACATCGCCGCCGACCTGTCGCTGATGGTCGCCGCCGGCACGTTCCCGCCGCGGATGCTCGACGACGCGGAGATGAGCCCCCGGGTGGGCGACGGGCTGGTGCGGCTGGACTCCACCGGCGCGGTCGTCTACGCCAGCCCGAACGCGTTGTCGGCCTACCGCCGGATGGGTGTCACCGGCGACGTCGTGGGCTCCGACCTCGGCGAGGTGACCCGGGCGGTCTCGGCCGACCAGGTGGCGGGGGAGGCGGTCGCGGCGAGCATCGGCGCGTCGGTCGCCGGGCGCTTCCCCGACCCGATGGACGTCGAGAACGACGCCGCCACCATGCTGGTCCGCGCGCTGCCGCTGCAGGCGCCCGGTGGCGAGGCGGGGGCGCTGGTGCTGGTGCGGGACGTCACCGACGTCCGCCGGCGCGACCGCGCGCTGATGACCAAGGACGCCACGATCCGGGAGATCCACCACCGGGTGAAGAACAACCTGCAGACGGTCGCGGCGCTGCTGCGGCTGCAGGCCCGCCGGATGACCGAGCCCGCCGCCCGGGCCGCGCTGGAGGAGTCGGTGCGCCGGGTCGCCTCGATCGCGGTCGTGCACGAGACGCTGGCCGGCAGCCGCGAGGACGTCGTGGACGTCGACGACGTGCTGGACCAGGTGCTGCCCATGCTCGGCGACGTGACCGCCGTCGGGCGCCCGGCCCGGTTCACCCGCAGCGGCGCGTTCGGCGAGCTGTCGGCCGCGGTGGCGACCCCGCTGGTGATGGCGGTGACCGAGCTGCTGCAGAACGCCGCCCTGCACGCCTTCCCCGACGGCGAGCCGGGCACGATCCTGCTGGGCGCCGAGCGGGACGGCGACGACCTGGTCGTCCGGGTGCGGGACGACGGTCGTGGGCTGCCCGCGGGCTTCGACCCGGCCGCCAGCACCGGGCTGGGGCTGCAGATCGTGCGGACGCTGGTCACCAGCGAGCTGCACGGCGCGCTGGAGATGGGGCCGCCGGCCAGCGGCCCGGGCACCGAGGCCGTCCTCACCATCCCCGGCGCCGGCCGCCCCCGGCACTGAGAACAGCAAGAGCCGCACCCGAAGGGTGCGGCTCTTGCTGTCGGCCCCGTCCAGAGGCTCACCCTGAGCGTGCGAAGGGGGAGGAGGACGGGGTCCTTCTTCAGGCGGTGCGGACGCGGGTGCGGGCGGTGCGGCGCTTGAGGGCGCGGCGCTCGTCCTCGGAGAGGCCGCCCCAGACGCCGGAGTCCTGTCCGGAGGTGAGCGCCCACTCCAGGCACGACTCCACGACCGGGCAGCGACGGCACACCGCCTTGGCCTGCTCGATCTGAACGACCGCAGGGCCCGTCGTCCCGATCGGGAAGAAGAGCTCCGGGTCTTCGTCCCGGCAGAGCGCGCGGTGGCGCCAGTCCATGGCGG
>Ga0210040_10000285_pt1 | contig 88214 bp, 76 predicted proteins | sample CryGeyCG12114_NA_FD_185462 | JGI IMG/M metagenome (GOLD analysis project Ga0210040, IMG submission 185462) | Groundwater microbial communities from aquifer - Crystal Geyser CG19_WC_8/21/14_NA (SPAdes) (version 2) | ecosystem: Environmental > Aquatic > Deep subsurface > Groundwater | place: USA... | reverse complement strand
TCTTTAACAGAATTAAACACTATCGCCGCATCGCCACCCGCTACGATAAAACCGCTGCATCTTTCTTAGCTTTCTTGCATTTGGCTGCTGCAATCACCCTTTTACTTTAATTGTCAACACAACCTAGATATAAAATAATATATAAAGTTAAAAAATTAAACGCAAAGTAACCTGCTGTCTATTTCTGCTCGTGGCGAAAGTACTAAAAGTGACACCCCTCTATTGCGCTGGAAAGGCGGCTTCCCTGACAACTGCTTTTATGTAAAGAGGAGCAACAGGAAAGCAGCAGAAGATTGTTAAATAAAGATGAATCGTGGCTTGTATCTCCGATGCACTTTTAAATACCGCCTTATTCAGCCACCGGATTATAGCCGCATCCGAAAAAGCCGGCACTCCACTGGAAAGCGGCTCAGGCCGTCGATCTTGGCCAAAACGAATGTAGCTCCGTACCGGCGACACAGCTCCAGGGCTCGGGTCAATTGGCCACGTTCTTGCCACTGGCCGTCTCGACGAGCTCGACCCGGGGACCTGCGGGTAGAAGTGGCGGACGTAGGTGCGCTGGGCCTCCAGGCCCAGGTCGCCGTCCCCTGCTTCTTGGTCGAGACACTGTAATAGACCACAAGATGCTTGTCTTCCTCCATTGTTCCACGATTTGTTACTTAGTCTCTACGTTCGTAGTAGGTATGTAAGCGGCTGTGTAAAACTTTACACAGGTTACACTTACACACCCGGCAGACTGTATATAAACAGCACTATACTTGTACATCTGTTGTTATTGTTTACGTAAATTGATAAGAACAACAATGGCCTATGATGTATGCAGACTGTAGGTATACTGCATTCTGAAAAAGCCTATCTCACACTTTTGCGCTTTATAAATTTGCTTCCTCTGGTTAAACAGAAGACCATGCATGGTGACATGCAATGGCAAGCCTTTCCAGAAGGTAACGGTGCACTACCTGTTCCAAAAAGCTGCTGGTGTTAAAGCATAAGCTTTTAACTTTGCCATGCGTCTTTTATATGATATCCCGCACTTTTATCCGATGGTAAGCTTGTCAGGTTCAAGGCGGTAAATAAAATAAGTTATGTTTAGCAATAGGGCAGAGTTTAATAAGCACTTTAAGATGCTCATAAAACAGGTATTTTTAGTAGAAGAAATTTCATTTTGAATATTTTTTTAGTTGAATACCTTTACAAATTGTTTCCTGCTGATGTTTTTTCAGCTAAATTCAAACATTGAACCAGTAGTAACAGGTCTTCGAATGATAGACAGCCACGACAAGCTTTTTAAGGATATGGAGGCGGTAAGGCAAATCCCGATTGTCACTACCATGCTCGACGTTATTTGCCAAACAACAGGAATGGGATTTGCGGCAATAGCACGTGTGACAGAGGACAGGTGGCTGGCCTGCTGCGTCCGGGACGAGGTGCAGTTCGGATTGCAAGAGGGAGGTGAACTGAAAATCGAAACAACTCTTTGCAATGAGATACGGGATCACCACCAACCTGTTATTATTGACCATGTTGAAAAACACCCACAATACAGAAGCCATCACACACCCCGTATCTATCTATGGGCTGCAAAGCTATATATCCTTTCCTATCATCTTAAAAAACGGGACATTCTTTGGAACGCTTTGTGCCATAGATTCCAAACCTGCGGAGCTCAACAACACGAAAGTCATCGGTATGTTTACCATGTTTGCCGAACTATTGTCTTTCCATCTGCAAAGCGCCGACTTGCTGGAGCGCACCCATCAAGAAACCCTCCGGTTGCATCATGAAAACAAAGCCCTGACCAACGCGAAATTTTATCTAGATAACTTTGTCTAAACGGCATCGCACGATCTTAAATCACCTGTAGCTAACATCGAAGGCTTACTGGAGGCGCTTTCCGGTGCTGTTGCAGAGGAACCAGTGGATAGAGAAGAAATCAATCAGATTATTAGGCACATGAAGTCCTCCATCGAGCGCTTTGCCATAACAATCAAAGACCTTACTGCCATTGTCGAGGTTAATAAGGAAAGTATGGACGGAGCATTCGAGGAGGTGGACCTCTTCGAGGTGGTGGAGGATGTAAAGCAGGACCTATGTAACCTGATAGCAGTGTCCAATGCGAGGATAGAGGTGATTTGTAACGACAGCCCATGGGTTCATTTCCCTAAGAAGAATTTCAGAAGCATTATCTATAACCTTTTGAGCAATGCCATAAAGTACCGTTCTTCGGAGAGGTCTCCGAAGGTACTCGTCAAGCTGGATAGGGGGGTGGATGGGCAGGTTTATCTTTCCATTGCAGATAATGGCATAGGGGTTCCCGATGGCACGCAAGACAAAATGTTCATGCTGTTCAAACGCTTTCATAACTATGTGGAAGGCAGCGGTCTCGGGTTGTATATAGTAAAAAGAATGGTCGATAATGCCAATGGTGAGATAACGGTAAGCAGCACGCTGAACGAAGGCACAACGTTTACTATTATTTTAGCAAGCACTTATATTTTAGCAAGCACTTAGTCAATTTGTCTACAGTGAGAGGTTTCTCGATGTAGTCGAATACAGGGTACTGCTTTGCCCTCGCCCTATCCAGGTGGTGAACAGAGCTGCTAAGCAGAACGATTTTGATTGGTGCGGTGCTCAAATCAACGGATGCCTGCAGGTGCTCTAGGAACTCGAAGCCGTCCATAACTGGCATGTGAATATCGAGCAGAATCAACTCCGGGCGCTCTTGCTGCTGGCAAACGGTCCTTACAATGTCCAGAGCTTCCTGGCCATGCCTGGCTATCAGCATGTCTGCTTCTATGGCTGCCTTTTCAAGCAATCTTTTCGAGATATATACGGCTGCCTCGTCATCATCCACCAACAGTATCTTTTTCATTTTCCTATTTTTGTTTGTTACAGCGCAAACCAAGGGAAGCACAAGCCTAGTTTTGGAAGGGGCTTTCCGATAAGTAAGAAGCGGTCTTTCCTTCGGGTGGGGAAGCTGGGCCGATTATGTGGATGACACGCCTGAGCAGATCGCAGAACTCCCCCGGGGGAGTTCTGCGATCGTAAAGTCGCACATGCGGTAGGGGGTGCCCATGAAGGCTTGGTCTGTTTTCTCAAAGGCCTCCCCAACGCTGTTTGCCGCCACCGGAACCCACATTCCGTTAGCCTCCCTGTCGGATCTTGCAAGCCTGGTTTTGAAGTATTTCTGCATCCCTTAGTTTTGCAGGGCTCCTGATCTTTACGCACAGGAACAGGAAGGAACTAAATATTTTAAGTGAATTACTACTGAATTCCGTCCGTATTACTACCTAAAATACCGGGATGCCACTGGCTGTAACTGCTCATTGCTTGCCTACGGCTCGCCATGCCAGCTTGCTTCCCCTGGAAAACCGCAGCCAAAGTAAGCCTATAAACCCTCCTGCCAAAAGTCGAAACTTTTCCCCCGACTCTCAATAGAAAGAATGACATAGACAGTTTCCAGCATCCCTGCGAAAGTACTTAAACCTTCTCCCCCTTGGCTCCTGATATTGCTTTCCTTTCCCTTTTATACTCATCCCTGCTGATTGAGTAATCCTGTATTATCGTGTTTACTGGTATTGTTAGCTGCTGGGGGGCGCCAGCTTTGCTCAGGGTGGGCAAGGTTACGGTGCGCTAAGGGGAGGAATGAAGCAGTTTGGATGTAGCGCAGCTCATCCATTGGCTAGGTGCTGGACGGTGGGGGCAAAGCATGCCGGGGTGGACAGCCTTCAAGACAGGGCTATAGTTTAAAAGCTCATTTACTGCATCTGAGTTCATATGATTAGAGGATGTCTGCATATTGATTTTTGCCAATCCTGAATACCGGTACCTTCAGTAAATTTTAAAGAGGGTAGACGCTAAGGTGATGCGACCATTATCGCCTGCTACAAATCCTAAAAACCTTAAGTCAATATGAACTTCATTAATCTCATGCAAGACATCGTTACTTTCATTAATTAACTTAATGATAGTGATGATGAAATTAATCACCATTCTAAATCTTACCAAACTCATTTTTAAAAGTATCTATGTTAGATAAATGACAAAAGGGAGAAGGAAATCTACATCGTATACTACCGCGTCTTCACCAAAGGGCAGGGGCAGAGCGGCTTTGGGCTAGAGGCGCAGCGCTGGGCCGTCCAGCAGTTTGCAAAGCAAGGAGACATGATCCTGGAGGAGTTTACCGAAGTGGAGAGCGGCAAGCGCAATAACCGGGAGCAGCTGCAGCTAGCCATTACCCTGGCCAAGCAGCGGCAGGCCACCCTACTCATTGCCAAGCTCGACCGTCTCAGCCGCAATGCCGGCTTCATCTTTACCCTGTGCGATAGTGGGGTGGACTTTGTCTGTGCCGATATGCCGGAAGCGAACACCTTAACAATAGGCATCTTTGCCGTGCTGGCCCAGCACGAGCGGGAGCTCATCAGCTCCAGAACCAAGGCCGCTTTGCAGCAAAAGAAAGAGCAGGGGCACCAGCTCGGCTCCCCTCAGAACCTGACAGTGGAGGCGCGCCTGAAAGGACTGCAGGTGCGGCAGCAGAATGCGCAGCTAAACAAGGAAAACCGGCAGGCTTCAAAACTTATCTGCATCTACCGGGAGCAGGGCTATACCTTTGAGCAGATTGCAGAAGAACTCAACGGGGAGGGCTATGTGACGCGCAACGGGAATGCTTTCGGGAAGGGCACGGTGCACTACCTGTTCCAAAAAGCTACTGGTGTTAAAGCATAAGCTTTAATATTGGTTAAGCCCTTGCCGGTATGGGTAAAATCAAAATGAATAATACGGTACAGCCTTACAAAATCTCTTAAACCATGTTGGGGCAGAATATTATTCAGAAGCATTTTCTGGCTTTTTTATATTCGAAGTCCATGAGCGGCAATAGTTTGATTATTCTAACACCTCACGGTTAAGGCTTTGCGAAGATGGCGAATAGAAACTACTTCCGTGACGCCTGGCACAAAACTTTGTTAGAAGCAGGGAAATTTCATAAACCACGTCACCCGTTATTTTATAAAAACCATGTTATGATAGTGCAGTTTTGCCAGTATAGTCTTTTCAAATTAGTTAAATCTCATCATCATTATTTATAATCTGATGCAGCAATTAGGTATTTGATTCTTCTATTTTACTTTTAAAATACCGGTGTCATATACAATTTTACCATTTATAATCGTCAAAACACTCTCCGTTTGTAGCATTTTTGGGATAGGAACTAAAAAAATATTTTGCGATAAAACAGCTAAGTCCGCTACTTTTCCTACAGTTAAGGTGCCTTTGTTTTGTTCTTCAAGTTCTGCGAAGGAGGAAGTTAGCGTATACGCAATCACCGCTTCTTCCCGGGTAAGCGCTTCACTGGGGCGCCGCGGGTGGGTACTAGCCAACATGATATTCAGGTACGGATTGAATGGGCCATCAGAACCAATGGCCAAAGGGATATTCGAGTTTAATAAGGTTTTCAATGCCATACCGTGAGTAGGGGGTGTTGTTGGCATTGCAAAGCCTTCTACTGGTGCGAAATGCGTTGGATTCTGCACAATAATTACGCCCATTCGCTTGGCCATTTCAAGGTAATGCGGAGAATAATCAATTTCGTCACCGTGTTCAAATCGTGGTCGGAGCGGTTTCCAATCAATTTCCATACGTTCCATGAGGTCCAATAATTTCCCAATTGATTTGTCACCGCCTATATGAAACAGTAGCTGGTCTTTCCGCTGAATAGCTTCTCTACACATTTTCTCAATCTCTGCAACTGAATAATTCATTCTACCGTACCAATCCGGACGATTAGGATACGCCTCAAATTGTTCTGTCCCTTCTTCAATAGGCGTTCCTTCCAATAACCATTTTGTTCCGCTGACTGTCACCAAGGGCAATTGCTTATAAAATTTTGGCAATTCTTTTCCAGGAATACTTAAACTGCCATCGGCGTTCATATCACCCCAACGAATTAATCTAAGGCGAAAAGGTAATCCAGCTTGTTGCCAAATTCGAATATAATCTTCGGCGGTTGCTCCGGTACACATATTTTGGTAGCTGGTTATACCCATTTTGAGCATGGTTTGGGTCATTCCGCGTAATTCACCTACCAGCATTTTCTCATCCCGCATCGCGGCAACTTTTCGATAATTGGTATGCGGATTATAGGCATTCTTCTCAAAAGCCTTACCGGTTAAGGTTTTTTATCCGGCATTCTTTCGTAAAAGCCGCCTTTAGGGTCAGGTTGCGTTTCAGAAATTCCCATTTCCTTCATTCCTAAGGTGTTAAACAAGCCAACGTGTCCCCACCACGATAATAATCTGATAGGATGTTTGGTCGTTATCTTATCTAACTCAAATCGGGTTGCTTCGGGAGAATTGGCAATGCTGGGACCAATGCTTGCTTCAATCCACTGTCCTGCGGCCGTTTTATGCGCTACCTTTTGCAAAGAATCTAACACCACTTGCCAGGTTGGGTCCATGCTGGTGAAAGAAATTTTAGTAGATTTAAAGCCATCCGGCAAGTGGTTATGCGCATCGTTGAAGCCTGGGACTACTAACATGCCCCCCAAATCGAGAATTTTAGTACTTTTTTTGGCCAATTTTTCAAGGTTCTTCGTAGAACCAATGGCCGTGATACGGCCGGCTTTGATAGCCAAAGCCTGTACATATAATCGGGCAGTATCAGAAGTGAAGATATTACCGTTAATTAAAATCAAATCGGGCGTTTGGGCATTTGCAGTAAATATTATTTGCAAAAAGCAGAAGCCAAGAAATATTTTTTTCATTTGTCTTGCGTTACGCCGCCACGTTTTTTAATTACCAAAAATTGAAGTGTCATCATTGCATTGCCGCCAACTCCCAGATATAGAGAGTTTGTCCGGTGAACCATCCAAAAATAACCATAACCAGACAAACGAATATACTTTGTTTTCCTTTACCAGATAAGTACCAGTTTTGCGGCGATAGTCTGCCAAAGATTGGTGTAAGGAAAGAAAGCAAATAACCCGTGAAAGAAAATGCAAATGAGCAGCGAAATTACATATGGGGTATAATGCTTTCGATTGAACAACTCATATACCAGCAAGCCTACCAGGGAGATATCCGAGAGGGCAAAGGCAAAAATTATGGCTGTGGTAATATTCTCTATTCCAAAATTTATCCGCCCAATTGAAGGCCCTAATAAAGTTACGGCACCGGCAATAATATAGCGCATATGGCTGGCTGGTTGGCGCTTATAATAAATAGCCAGCAGATAGGTTATTACAAAGGGTATTAAGGCAGAGGCGGGTAAATATAGAAATGCCAGAATATCCTTTTCGGGCAAATGATTGGCTTGTCCTTTCAGGTATTGCACTTTCATGACTGCCAGCATTAATAAAACAATTACGGGCATTAATACATAGGATACTTTACCCAACATTCGATGCCACGCTACCTTTTTTTATAAATTAATACCGGCTGCACAATGAGCAATCCAAATCAAAATAGTAAAGATAGTACGTGTAAATGATGGATATATTGGAAGCTTTCAAAATGGGGAAACGTTGAAAAATAGCTTCTAAAAAATCCAACGAACGAAATCAGTAGAATAGAGATAAAAAAATAGCTGGTTTGCCGGTATGCTTTTTCCATTTTTGTAAAGTCATTAGTTGAATGTTTAATCGACTTACAAAAATGAATTGCTTTAGAATTTATCTGGTGGTAAAAAATCGTTGTTTTTAAACGCCCCGGAAATTGGTGGCAATATTCAAGCGGCGTTCCGGATTTTGGTTACTGGCCTGGATGAGGGAATTCGGGGCGGTACCGGCAAATTGTTTGAAATCTTTTACCAGGTGCTGATAATCGCTATAGCCGGTTTGTAGGGCAATACTTAACCAGTCCAGTTCGAGTTGGAATTCTTTTAACTCGTAAGCCTGGTAAAAGCGGCAGATCCGGGCGTAATATTTAGGCGTGATGCCTATTTTCTGCACAAATCTTTTTTCAAATTGACAGATGCTCAGGCAGGCTTCATTCGCCATTTTAACTAAATTAAAACCTTGCGGATTGGCTACTATTAGCTGCCCGATTTTATCAATGGGATGCATGGGATATTTAAGCCGGTTGATTTTCTTCAGAAAAAAAGCATCTAATATCATAGGAATGGCCTCATAATCCGGCGCATTAGCTAGTTGGTCATGCACTTCCTTCATTTCCGGTCCAAAAATTAATTCGGCATCAATGTTTTTATGCACCAGTTCGTGCATGGGGATTCTTAATAATTGAAACAACGCTCCAGGATGAAACCGAACATGCACCAACATGAATTCGTGGGTTTGATAATAATTCTGACGGGAATTGGGCTGGCCAAAAACACACGTTTTAAGTCTGGTTTCAGATAGGCCCAAGTCCGGACTGTGGGCAAGAAGGCTGCCTTTAATTTGGAAGGTTATTCCTTCTTCCGGATTTGTAGGATAGGCTTTTATGGGAGTAGGCGCTTTCGCATCAAACACCATGTCTAGCAACAAATACTCTTTAATGTAGTTGCTGATATAAAATCCGGGTTTGATGCGTTTACAAATCATTGATAAACTGCTATGTAATTATGACTACTCAAATACCACATTGGTTTCCAAATCGTGATGTGTTGCCGGGCATAAGGACTAACGTTTTCGCATTGCCAATATAGAATAATTTGTTTAACGTTTGTCTGGAATTAAGGCTTAATTGAAAGTTGAAATATAACAATTAAAATACTAATTACTAACGCTTTATGGAAATTAATACATTTTGCTCCAATCGTGGTAATGCATCCTAGTGCGTTTGCGTTTTATTAAAAAGGCTCTTCCACAGTTTGGTTAAAGATTGATAGGTTTCCGCCATGCCAAAAGCCCTTTCCTGCCCTTTGGACGACGCTTCAAAATAAGCGGTAGGTGTGATGCTGGAAAATTCTTTAAAGTCTCTTACCAGATGTTGATAATCATAATATCCTAAGTCTAGCGCAATAGTCAACCAGTCTTTTTAGGGTTGGGCATTTTTTAATTTCATAGCATTTTCAAAGCGGGCAATGCGGGCATAAAGTTTTGGGCTGATGCCTTCTCTTTGCATAAATTGACGGTAAAATTGCCGCTGACTCAAACAAGCTTGGTTAGCCGGCCAATCTAAGGAAGCATTAGTAGGATTGGTTTGCAAAAAGCGACTCACTTTGTCAATAGGTAAGGCTTATTTTTTTGATTTATGAATAAGGAAATACAGGAAATTTTCCACAATTTCAATCATTTCAATATAATGCTTTGTATAGCTGAGCCGCTCATTAACTAACCTGATTTCTTTTGAAGAAACCGCTTCGGCATCTACAAAAGTATTGGTCAAGTCATACGAGGGGATTCCCGTCAGCCGATACAAAGCTTCGGGCTGAAACACCACATTAAAAACCATAAAGTCCCGACCAACGTGTATATTCGTGGTTATGGTATATTGCCCCTGTAACCTCGAATGGGTACTTCCTATTAGTTTTCCATCAAAACCGTATTCGATTTTCTCGGGGTCTTTTGGTAAAAATGTCAGGCAATTTTCCGCCCGCCGCCAATACCTTTTCACGGGCAATTCTATCATCGAAGCAGGGGATTCACAGCCTAAAATCTAATACTGCCTTACATATTCCTGCAAGACCGGGCTAGGAATCCTAGTCGTAGATGGCCAGGTCCCTGAGGCGGCCGGCATCTTCCTTGACGCCCGCCTCAGGGACTTGCCTGAGTTCCAACTGCGTTCAGTTCAGTGCAATAGGCAGGGGTGGCCGGCTGGTGCCTCTATGACTCAGTCAGACTTCCCCCATCCACTGGAGTTGCTACCTTTTAGGGGAGGGTTTCAGTAGGCAGATTTAAGTAAAGCAGTAAATTCGACTATTGTGGAACGACGTGTATTTGACACCTCCTTCAAGCGGATGGCCATCGACCTCTCCTTTGCAAAGGAGTCGGTAAAAGAGGTGGACGATGGTCAGGCTGGAAAGACAAAATGGACGTCAATTCTGCCGCCACTGCCGTGTGATGCATATTATGCTTACCTTAGACAGCCTTGATGCCCCCCCCTGCCCGTAGGGTTGTGAGATGAAATATAAATTAAAGGAATGTTAAACATTGTAATCCTTTTAGCTGGATTTATTGCCCTGATTTTTGGGGCTGACAAGCTCGTTGAAGCCGCCTCTAGCCTGGCCGCGAGGATGGGCATCCCCAACATCGTCATAGGTCTCACGATTGTGGCTTTCGGGACCTCGGCCCCGGAGCTGGTGGTGAACCTGCTCGCGTCCCTGAACGGTAGCACGGAGATGGTGTTGGGCAACGTGCTGGGGAGCAATATCTTTAATGTGTTGGCCATCCTGGGAATTTCAGCCATCATATACCCGCTCACCGTTAAGAAAAACACTACCTGGCTGGAGATTCCTCTGAGCCTGTTGGCAGCCATTGCCGTGCTGATCATTGCCAGTGATGTGACCCTTGACAACTCGGCTACTGCTTATATTTCAAGAGCAGATGGCTTGGTGCTGCTTCTGTTCTTTTCTATTTTTCTTGTCTACAACCTGAAGAATAGCTCAAGGCAACCCGGCGGATGAAGAAACAGAGACAAAGAACTACAGCTATCTGAAGTCTGTGTTGTTTATCGCCTTGGGATTGGCTGGGCTGATTATTGGTGGCAGGTTGATTGTGGCAAGCGCCGTAAGCATTGCTCAGTTGTTTGGCTTGTCGGAAAGAATCATCGGGTTGACGGTGGTGTCCATTGGAACCTCCTTACCCGAGCTGGCAACATCGGTTGTAGCGGTAAGAAAGCGGAACGTGGACATCGCCATCGGCAACGTGGTCGGTTCCAACATCTATTCCTGTTCATTTTAGGCATAGTTCTGACCTTACAACTCTTGTCTGTCTCTGGATTTTTTCGTGTGTACATGTAAGGGTAGTAAAACGGAAATTCGTTATTTCCCTTTTGGATGCATCTATTGGCTGTGATATTTTTCTTTAAATATTTAAAGCGGCCTTATAGTTGGTTGAAATTTTCAACCGGATGTGTGCAACCACCTATTTTTGAACTATTGCTTAGCTTACCAGTAGAACCTAACAAGATATGATTTGGTATCAGTGTTTTCCTTAACTTGCCCAAGTGCTAACTTTACCTGAATGTCTGAAACTTCTTCTTCACCTCACAACTTGTTAGGTGTTTTTAATTCTCTGCCAGCTGCTTTTTTACTGCTTTCTCCCGAATTAATGATAGAAGCGGTCAGTGATACCTATTTAGAAGCGACCCTTACCCGACGAGAAAGCTTGATAGGTTGCCCTGTGTTTGAGGCTTTTCCGGACAACCCTCAAGCGCCACAAGCGCAGGGAGTTAATAACCTACGGGCTTCCCTGGAACAGGTAATGACAACGGGTAAACCCCACGAGATGGCCCGGCAGCACTACGATGTGCCCGACCCGGAAGTCCCCAGCCAATTTGTGGAACGACATTGGTTACCCCTTAACACCCCAGTGTTGGATGAGCAAGGTCAAATTCAGCATATTATCCATCAAGTGATTAATGTGACGGAGCATGTTCAAGCGGAAAAATTGTTGCAAGCCAGTCAGGTACGCGAGCAGGCGGCCCGTGCCGACGCCGAACAGCGGCAGCAGCAGCAGCTGCATAACCAGACGGAGAAGCTACAGAGCGCGCAGCGACAAGTGAAGCAGCGGGATACCCTTTACCAGATATTTGAACAAACCCCGGCGGCCATTTGCATCAACCGGGGGCCGGAACATCGTTACACATACATCAATGACGCCTACCAGCAACTCTTCCCTAATCGCCAGTTACTGGGGCGTCCGGTCGCCGAGGCCTTACCCGAGTCGGTATCGGACGGTTTTGTCGCCTTGCTCGATCATGTCTACCGAAGCGGCGAAACTTATTTCGGTTACGACCGCCCCCTAAAGATAAAACAAGCCGACGGTAGGGTGGACCAGGAGTTGTACTTTACTTTTACTTACCAGGCTTACTGGGAAGAAGGCCAGGTTGTAGGCATATCTACCTTTGCCTACGACGTGACGGAGCAGGTGCTTGCCCGCCGGCAATACGAAGCCCGACAGCAGCAGCTGCGCGATTTGTTTGAGCAGGCTCCCGTCGCCATTGCCGTGTTCCGCGGTTCGGAATATGTCGTTGAAGTAGCCAATCCACTGGTAGCGGCTCTCTGGGGACGCACCCCGGACCAGGTACTGGGGAAACCCTTGCTTGAGGCTTTACCCGAAGTGCGGGATCAAGGCTTCCGCGAGCTCCTGGACGAGGTGGTGCAAACCGGCAAAGCATTTGTCGCCCGGGAAGTAGAGGCCACCCTGCAGCGCCAGGATCGGTTAGAGAAAGTGTTCCTGGATTTTGTATACCAACCGCTCCGCGATGAAGAGGGGCTTATCACGAGTGTGGTCGCAGTAGCCGTTGAGGTGAGTGAACAGGTAAACGCCCGGCGGGAGATCGAGGAAAGCCAACGGCAACTCACCTTGGCCAACAAGCAGCTCACCCGCGCCAACGTGGATTTGGATAATTTTATTTATACGGCTTCCCATGACTTAAAAGCCCCAATCCTCAATATTGAAGGCTTGATAGAGGTTTTGCTGGACCAGTTGCCGCCCGAGAGCCTGCAACTAACCGGCGTAGAGAGAACTATCGAACACATCACGGGTTCAGTGCAGCGCTTCAAGCGCACCATTGAGCACTTGACCGAGATCACCAAGCTGCAAAAGGAAAACAGCCCGGAAGCCTCTGAGGTGAACCTGGCGAGGGTAATAGCGGAGGTGCAGCTGGACCTGGCGCCGGACATCCGGGCCGCGCAGGCAGAGGTAACGGTAGAGGTAGCCGCCTGCCCCACTGTCCGCTTCCCGGAGAAGAACCTGCGCAGCGTCATCTATAACCTGCTGTCCAACGCCATCAAGTACCGTTCGCCGGAACGGGCCCCGCTCGTGCGGATTCACTGCCACGAAACAGCCGGATACCAGGTGCTTACCGTGGCGGATAACGGGCTGGGGATGGACCTGTCCCGCAGGGGTAAACTCTTTAACATGTTCACGCGGCTCCACGACCACGTGGAGGGCTCCGGCATCGGCCTCTATATGGTCAGGAAAATCGTCGAGAACGCTGGCGGTAAAATCGACGTGCAAAGCAAAATGGGGGAAGGATCAGCGTTCTCTGTGCATTTTCCGCCGAACTCCTGACCCGCTGCCCCGTTACAGACTAATAGTCTTTTAAGCTTACCGCAACATGACCAAAATCGCCTGTACCCTGTTGGTGGATGACGACGAGACGGCCAACTACCTGAACGAATCGCTCTTTAGGAGGCTGGACGCGACCGAGCAGCTGCTCGTGGCCCGCAACGGCCTGGAAGCCCTGACGCTCATCAACCGAAACTGCCCTGGGCGGGACTGCCCCACGCTTATTCTGCTGGATATCAACATGCCTGTGATGAGCGGGTTTGAGTTTCTGGAGGCCTACAGCCAACTGGAGCTCGGGCAGAGGCAGTCGACAGTGATTATCATGCTCAGCACCTCCCAGAATCCGCGTGACATGGAGAAGTTGCGGCAGGCGGGCATAGCGGGTTTCATAAACAAGCCCCTGACAAAAAAGGCCCTTGAGGAAATCCTGGCGGAGCATTTCGAGCAGGATTGACACGCCTCGCTACAAAGGCAGCGGGGCATCTGGGCTTCCTTTCGCCGCAGGAGGCGGAGAAGCAGGCTCAATAAACTTCCAACAGCATTCAAATACATAAAGACCCATGGTTAAGCTGGAAAAGGTGCTTCTGATAGACGATGACACAACCGCCCATTACCTCAATGAACGGATCGTGCGGGAGCTTCAAATAGCCAAGAAGGTACAGGTGCTCCATAACGGCAGGCAGGGGCTAGACTATCTCTCCGAGGGAGAGGAGAGAGTATGCCCGGAGCTTATCATACTGGACCACTACATGCCCGTGCTGGATGGCATGGAGATAATGGAGGCGCTGCACAAGTCTGGCAGGCTAGAGAAGATGGAGACGGTTTTCCTGCTGCTGGCCGCCCACACCAGCCAGGCGGACATACTATAAGGTTCAAAGAGCTGGGCGTGCAGGAGTACACTCCAAAGCCCCTTTCAAGGCAGAGGCTTCTGGAAGCATGCCGGAAGTACTGGGCCGGCGACACGGTGCAGGAGCAGTAAACCGTGTTTTAAGAGGCAAAAAATAGGGGACAGCTGCGTTACAACACGGGTATAAGCGGGTAAGAATGCGATTAAGCCTTGTTAGTTGCCGTCACCAATGTGCTGGCCCGGTCCTGGTGTAGTTCTGGCTGAGGATACACTTTCTCCTGCTTGCGGAGACGCTCACCAGCAGCTCCTGCTTCCCCGGTGGAAGTACCAAGAGCAGCTCCCTCAATATGGCTGAAAAGTATATTTTGCTTATATCTGGTATTATGATAACTATGCTTTGATTAACATAATCAGGTTTATTGGACGCTCCGTGCTGATCTCACATTTATCGTTACAATAGCCCAGGTCAATAGGAGCCAGTGACAAAAGATGAAAACACTAATTTTAGATTTCGTAGGATATCAAGCTTGTAAAGAGCAAAAAACCACTTACACGCTAGCCATCTTTTTTACTTGTAGGCTTTACTCCTGAGTTTCCCTTCTTTGGCTGAGGTACTGAAAATTGTTGGGCCAGATGCTCTTGGTTTGGATACTTTACTTTAGATAACCTGCCCTCTGCTACCATTCGTTCATGGGCTTGTTCAATGGTAGGTAATGCTTCGGATACTTGCGTCCAATGCACCACGGAAGCTTGATTGCACCACTGCATTAACTTGGGCATGACCTGGCGGTGAGCTCCATTATTGCGGTACTGCCGCATGCTTGCTTCATCCTGCCAAATAGTGAGGGTCCAATAAACCTGATGTGCATCCCGAATAAGACTCCCTTCCAGCAAACCAGGCGTCTGACGCAGTTGCCGCAGAGAGCGAAAGGTATGCCAAGCAAAGGGAATCCAGTAACGGACAGAACGCAAACCAAGCCGGGTAACAGATACAAAAGCCATTAGGTATCAATCATCTTATTTGTAACCAAAGTAGGAACGCAGTCGGGTAGCTAATTGTAAGCTATAAAAATAAAAAATAATAGCAACATAAAAAAAGCCAAACGTTTCAAGTCTGGCTTTTTTTATGTCATCTTCTCTCAATCCTTGCTATTAAATAGTTTTTCATGATAACCAATAAGTTTGCTTATATAAAGTAAGTAGTTCTAACTGTTTACCAATGCATAATTTGACGTCTACTTTTAACTGCACAAGGCTTAAGTCATCATGAGCTTCATTAGTCTCATGCAAACATTACCATCATTATATTGATTAGAATAATGATTGTAATCAATCATCATTTTAAAACTTAACAAACTCCTTCTTAAGGATATCTATATTATACAGGAAGCAGGAGCGGCTTTGCGAGCTCGTGTCCAAAGGTAAGGGTGGGACATCAGGAATGCTGATCTCTTAGCAATAACTTAAAGGATGCTTAACCAACACTTAACATAGGGGCGGTAGTTTTGCATCATGACAAGGGGGCAAGATTATGCGTTCAGGAACTTCGAAAGGTAGCGGGATTTCTATTGCGGAAGTGCTGTTGCCTCTTCCGTTCCGCGGGTGCCGGTTTTTTCAAGATTGAAGCAGTTTATGAAAGAAACGGCACTGCAAAGATTAATACTATAAGAAATGTTCTGAAAAGATGAGCTTCAACTGGGTTGTAATAGGGGGTTGTCCCGCTGAAGCAGCTAACAAGTAGGCTTTCGGTTTACTTCCGGCTTATCACTAGAAAGATTCTCTCCATGTTCTTAAAAACCTTAAAGTTCAGTACAATTCTCATACACCTCCTGTTCAGCAGTATAATCTTACATGCCCAAGACAGTTTATGCATAACCTCATCTGGACACATTCCCGCAACGAAACTTTTCGAGTTAGTGTATGTGCCTTTTACTGTTCCTGAAGGCGTGACGGAAATCAGGGTGAAGGAAACCTACTCTGATCAGGGCAAAAATGTATTAAACCTGGGCATCTATGGACCGGAAGGATATAAGCCGGGAAACACAGCAGGTTTTAGGGGCTGGTCAGGTGGTGCTAAAACTGAATTTTTCCTTAATGAGGCGGAGGCATCCACAGGTTATGTACCAGGTAAGATAAAAGCCGGCACCTGGAACATCCTCATTTACCCCTCTACCATGACCGCCGGAGGAGTTGACTGGCAACTGGACGTTATGCTTGTCAAAGGAGCTGAAAAAGCGCTGTTTAAGGCCTCGCCTGCCGTCGAAGTAATTAACAACAAGCCGGACTGGTACCGCGGTGACTTGCACACACATACGTTTCACTCCGATGGCAAACGCACCCAACAGGAACTACTGCAGGAAGCAAAGGGCAGCGGGCTGGACTTTATTGTTTCTACAGAGCATAATACCAACAGTGCCAACCTCAGCTGGGGCAAATTCAAAACCGACAAATTGTTGGTGATAAACGGCGAAGAAATAACCACCACTGCCTTTGGTCACTGGAACGCCATCGGCTTGAACCCTGCTACCCTTATCGACTGGCGGTATACGCCAGAGGACAACGAAATTGCTTCATATTTGAATCAAGTTAAAGCTGATGATGGACTGGCTATTATCAATCATCCTTTTTACAACGAAGAGCACGTGAACAACTTTGGCTTTGACGTCAACTTATTTGATGGCATTGAAGTGTGGAATGGGCATGGCAAGTGGAACCAACTGGACGAGCTGGCGGTGAAATGGTGGGACAGCCTGTTGCGCGAGGGAAAAAGAAAGATTGCCGTTGCTGCCAGCGATTCGCACACCCCGGAGCCATCTGATAATCCGGTTGGTTCACCCCAGACGGTCGTAAAAGCAGAAGCTTTATCCAGGAAGGAGATCATGGCAGGCCTTCGGGCGGGTAAAGCCTACCTGGCCCAAGGAAAAGATGTCACCTTGTCATTCACAGCTAAATCAGGAGCTGTAACGGCAGGTATCGGCGACGCACTAGCCACTGCATCGGGCAAAGAGGTGCAGGCCTTGTTAACTGTACAGGGCGCTCCCGATGCTTTTGTCGCTACGCTGATAGGCGACAAGGGAGTACTGGCTACCGATAAAGCCACAGGAAATAACCACAAGTTTAGCTGGCGGATTGCATCTGGATCAACGAAGTATCTTCGGGTAGAAGTCCGGACCCTGCAGGGTGATATGGTTGCCTTAACGAACCCGATCTGGCTGAATTGATTTCAAGAAATTAGTGATGATGTTACAGCTTTTTAGACCCCGTTTATCTCCTTTTAACTGTTGCTATGCTCCTAAAAAAAACCTTACTCTCTCTCCTGCTGCTTGTTTCTCTTCACCAAGGCTTGGCAGCCCAAACCAGCTATACGGTAGCGAATATACATGCCCACAACGACTACCAGCAGCCTATTCCCCTCTTAACGGCCTATTACCGGCAGGTTGGCTCTATTGAAGCAGACATATTCCTGCAAGACGGTGAATTATATGTGGCGCATGAGCAAGAGGAAATCCAACCTGGCCGAACCTTGGAGGCGCTCTACCTGGAGCCCCTCCAGAAGCTGATACAAGAGAACAAAGGAACTCCTTACAGCCATCCAGAGAGGAAACTGCAACTACTGCTTGACCTTAAAACCAATGGGGAAAAAACCTTACCGGTACTGGTGAAAGTGCTGGAAAAATTTCCTGCTATAAGCCGTAATGCAAGTATACAGCTTGTGATCAGCGGTAACAAACCTGCACCATCCACCTGGGCACAGTACCCGAACTTTATTTTTTTCGATGGCAATCCGGCTGAACCCTATACAGCTGGTGAACTTCAACGAATCGCTTTGTTCAGCGACAGCTTCCGGAAGTACACGCAATGGAACGGGAAAGGTTTAATTGTGAAAGATGAGCGAAACAGGATCAGCGGTCTGATAGACAGCGTGCATCACCTGAATAAGAAAATGCGGTTCTGGGCCACTCCTGATAATGTCAATACCTGGCAAACGCTTGTGCATCTGGGAGTAGATTATTTAGGTACGGATGATGTAATAGGGTTAAGCAACTACATAGAAGATCGACCTAAAAATGAATATCAGCATAAAGCGCCTGTCACTGCTTACACTCCAAAATACAGGAACAACGACCAGCGCAAAAAAGTAAAGAATATTATTCTGCTGATTGGTGATGGCATGGGACTTGCGCAGATTTATGCCGGTTACACAGCTGCTGCCGGTCAACTGAACCTGTTTCAGTTCTTGAACATAGGCTTATCTAAAACCGCCTCTTCCGACAGCTATATAACGGACTCTGCGGCTGGCGCAACCGCCATGGCAACCGGGCGGAAAACGAATAACCGCTACGTAGGCGTAGATCCTGCTGGCGTCCGTTTGGCACCTATTCCGGAACTGATTGCCGCTAAGGGAATGAAAAGCGCCATCATCTCAGCAGGCGATATTACAGATGCCACGCCCGCCAGTTTTTACGCGCACCAAAAAGAGCGCAGCCTCAGCGAAGCTATTGCTGCCGACTTCATGCAGAGCCCTGTGGATATCCTGATAGGGGGCAACTACAGTGCCTTTACCCAGCGGAAGGATGGCCAGGATCTGGTAAGCCAACTTCGGGAGAAGGGGTATGTTGCCGCCAATCAATTTTCTGCGCTGGATTCTATTTCGTCCAGCAAGTTTGTGGTGTTGGACGACAATGCAGTGTCATCTATGGAGAAGGGCAGAGGTGATTTCCTGGTTAAATCATTAAAAAAGTCTCTCCAAGTCTTAAACAAAAATAATAAAGGTTTTTTTATTGTGGCAGAAGGCGCTCAGATTGACCATGGCGGGCATCAAAACGATATGTCTATCATTGTTCAGGAAATGCTGGATTTCGATAAGGCAGTAGGAGAGGCCATGAAATTTGTTGATCAGGATGGCGAAACACTGCTTATCGTTACAGCCGACCATGAAACTGGTGGGTTAAGTCTGCTTTATGGAGACTTGAATGATAAGTCTGTAGCCGGTAGCTTCAGTACAGACGACCACACGGCTCTCCCGGTACCTGTCTTCGCGTATGGTCCGCACTCACTGGATTTCAGGGGAGTATATGAGAATACAGTGTTGTTTCAAAAGATCATGCAGATTATAAACAAGTATCATTAAGATGTCTTTGTTTCCAATAAACCCTGAATTAAATATAATTATTTTATTAACGCAGGCAAGTCGGTTTAAAGCAAGGTAATCTGGCGCTTACTCTGTAGCATCACGTTCTAATTTATTCCTAGAGTTTATTTACCTGTCTCTCTCTTTTATTGATTAATTAGTCTATACTAATTTTTACGAGTTCTTATACATTATTTATTTCTTTTCTTCTTTTCAAATATCCTTAACAATGCAGTAATAAGGCATATGCTTTCTTAATCTTTCAATTACAGAAAAGAAATGACCAAGTAATGTTGCTGCGCTTCCTTTGTGTTAAATCTAAATTAAAATAGACTAGATATAGTTGGAATAAATCAGTCATGCTGTCGGTAGCATTATGTCAGGCACTTCATTACTGTGTTAATTTATTATAGATAATATATGAATATAATAATATTGAAATATAACCTTAGTAAAAGTGGTAAGTATGGAGTTTTGAGGAATGGTTGATTTTGTTTTCCTCGACTCTCCTGTTGTTACAATCCCTTTAGCTTCGATAATGCTACAGATAATGCATTCATAATTAGTGTTGAGTGATATATAAAATGCCCCATAGTTACACGTGCTTCTTGTAAAGAGAGAGCAGCAATGCCTAAATAAAAATTCAAAAAAGATGTATGAAAAAACGATCTAGCACACATACTAAACTAAGACGCATTTTCCTTGCGACAGTTCTCTGTGGAACGACACTATCCTTTCCAGATAGCTTATATGCTAATGATTATACAAGAAGCAGCACAGCACAGTCTGTCGACCAGCAAGTGGGGCAGGATGATGAAATCACAGTTTCAGGAACTGTTCGGGATGAAAAAGGGCCTTTGCCTGGCGTGACTGTAAGGGTTAAGAATTCTTCAAACGGTATGGCAACGGATGCAAGTGGTAACTATACCATCAAAGCTAACCGCAACGAGACGCTGGTTTTTTCAATGGTTGGTTTCCAAACGCAAGAGGTTGTTGTAACAAATGCTAACATCGACATTACGCTGGCAGTTGACACCAAGCAGTTGGAAGAAGTTGTTGTGGTTGGTTACGGTACCCAAAAAAGGTCAGACGTTACTGGAGCCATTGCTTCTGTTAATAGTGAAAGTTTTAACAGGGGTGTTGTAACGAACCCAGGTGAACTTTTGCAGGGCAAATTGGCCGGTGTCTCTATTGCCGGCAATAGTGGTGAACCTGGAGCCTCACAAAATATAATTATCAGGGGTATCGGTAGTTTGCGTTCTGGAACTCAGCCGCTTTATGTAGTCGATGGATTTTTATTAGACAATTCCTCTACAGGTGTTTCCACCAACCCCCTGAATTTTATCAACCCTAACGATATTGCAAGTATCGATGTGCTAAAGGATGCTAGTGCAACCGCCGTATATGGTTCCAGAGCAGCAAATGGGGTTGTAGTAATTACCACTAAAAGAGGAAAGGGAAAACCGCAGATTAATTTTGTAGCATCCACCGCTGTGTCATCCATGGCCAATACAATAGACGTTTTCGATGCCGACGCTTTTCGTAGGCGAGTGGTGGCCGTGGGTGGAACCTTAGATGATTTTGGTGCAAATACGAATTGGCAAGATGAATTGACTCAGAGGGGTATATCAAATAATCTCGATTTGTCTATGAGCGGAGCCAGCAGTGAGAATTTTTCCTACTTCACGTCGGTAGGCTATCAGAATCAGGAAGGAATCTTGAAGAATAGCAGGCTAAAGCGTTATTCGGGAAAATTGAATATGAATCAAAAAGCGTTCAATGGCAGGTTAAATATTGATTATAACCTGACGGCCTCTCACATCGAAAATTTACGCCCAAGTATTACTTCGACCATAAGTGATATGCTTAATTTAAATCCGACGGTTGCTCCATACACGGACGGTGAGCCTACATTATTGAATACAAATGCCCTAAATCCACTGGCCAGGTATGATTTGTTTAGTGACAATGCTACTAGTAACCGCATTTTGGCGAACATTTCACCCTCAATAGAAATAGTTAACGGCCTTACTTATAAGTTGAATTTCGGGATTGATTATTCCGCTACCAACAGGAACCAGCAGTACAAACCCTTTCCGGCAGTTATCAATGAGTCTGATGTTTCTAATGGGGTATTGGATGCTGCCATAAGTGCGAATACCAATCAACTTATTGAGAATACGCTTACCTATAATTGGAACCAGGATGTTCACAACGTTACTGTATTGGCAGGACATTCTTTCCAGGAATTTTTGGATGAAACCAGAATAACTACTTACCGCGGCTTTGCAGATAATAACATTGAACCTATTTACCAAGACCATACCAGTACAACTGAATTTCCTACTCCGGTAAATTCGGAAGCCATCAAAAACGAGCTGCAATCTTTCTTCGGCAGAGTGAACTATATATATGCAGATAAATATATGTTTACTGGTACGTTGCGTGCCGATGGATCCTCCAAGTTTGGAGAGAATAACAGGTATGGTTATTTCCCTTCTTTTGCATTAGGATGGAACATTAGCAATGAAGATTTTATGGTCAATTCGGTTTTCAACAACTTAAAGTTGCGTGCAAGTTGGGGCCGAACAGGTAACCAGGAGATTCCCTCCAAGATCACAAAAGCCAGTTATTTAGAGGAGAGATTACAAACAGGTGCCGGAAGTATCAGTACATATCCCATTGATACCGATGCCACTTCATTGCAAGGTTATCCATACGGGATTAGATTTACACGATTGGCAAACCCAGATCTACAATGGGAGGTATCCACCCAAGTAGATGTAGGAATTGATTTCGCATTCTTTAATTCCCGATTGACCGGTACATTGGATTATTTTAATAAAGAATCTTCTAATATACTTTTGGAAGTTGTTCCTGCCGATCCTGTTCAGCCTACCTCTACCTACTGGAACAATATCCCGGATATGAAAATCCTTAACAATGGTGTCGAATTGGCTTTGAATTACTTTAGCGACGAACAACGCGACTTCTCATATAATTTTGGAGGCAATATTACCTATATACAAAATAAGGTAGAAGATTCACCTTATGAGGTTTTGGCAACAGGGGCAGCCCAAGGTTCTGGCCAATCGGGCGCGACCATTAATGGCTATATTAACAATGAGCCGATAGGGGCATTCTATATGTATCAGTTTGATGGCATCAATCCTGATAATGGCCAGAACATATTCAGGGACACCAATGGAGATGGCGAAATATTAGACAATGACCGTGTGGTAGTGGGCAGTGCGATTCCTAAATTTATCTATGGGTATTACCTGAACTTTAACTATAAAGCTTTCGACCTGGGTTTGAACTTTAATGGGGTAGCAGGAAATAAGGTTTACAATCACACGACCATGTCACTGTTCAGTAAAGCACAATTGGCCAAGTCTAATAACACGACCGATTTCGCCGTTCAGTACCCCGATGAGTTATTGAGCAATGCCAATATCGTGTCGACACGATATCTGGAGAATGGCTCTTACTTAAGGTTGAATAACGCTACACTGGCATATAACCTGAATTTAACTAAGAGCAGATTGGGGGATGCCTTTCAACGTGTCAGTCTTACGTTAACAGGTCAAAACCTGTTCGTCATAACAGATTATTCAGGATTTGACCCTGAAGTCAATACAGGAGCTGCTTCAGGTGGTATCCAAACATTTGGTATTGACCGATTTACCTATCCAAGGGCACGAACATTTCTGCTCGGCCTTAATGCAACATTCTAAAAAAGAATCAAAAGATTGTTTCAATATCACGGTGAAATACAAATAAAATGAAAAATATAAAGTTTAAAATAATCTTGCCTACAATTGTATTATTATCCACATTTTTTGGTTGTACCGATTTAGATGAAGAAATTTTTGATGAGTCTCTGACAGGAACTGGCCAGGCGGAAACTGTAAGTGGGTCCATAGCACCGGTATATGGTCTTCTCCGGTATGGTGTATGGTTGCATACAGTTAATTTCGGACTTCAAGAAGTTTCTTCAGATGAAGGCATCCTTCCCTATCGCGGGGGTACAGACTGGTTTGATGGAGGCAAGTTCATTGCGGTTCACCAACATCTTGTGACCCCTAGTAATAGCTTGGTAGGGGACACCTGGACACAGATAACTTTAACTTTATCGAGAGCGGTAATCGCTGCGGAAAGATTAAAACTAGAAGCTGAAAAAGGCAATGCAAGTGCCCAAGATGGTTATTACGAAATGGTAGCCATGAAAGCATACCTCAACATGTTAGCACTTGATAATTGGGGCCTTGTTTTCAAGAAAGAGCTTTCCAGCGAAAGATCTGAAATTCTAAGGGGACAAGAAGCAATTGGCTATATTGAAAGTGAACTTTTGTCGGTTGTGGATGTGATCAACAACGATAAGGGGCCGGGTAGGATTACGAGAGATGCTGTAAAGGCTTTGCTGGCACGTTTATATTTGAATGCTGCCGTTTATCGCGATCCGTACGGTACACCTGACTTTAGGAGAGAGGATATGGATAAGGTTATACAATATACCAGCGATATTATTTCGGGACCTTATTCATTATCGCCTGAATATTTTGATATGTTCAGCGATGATAACCATACTAATCCTGAACTAATATTCGCACTTGACCAAAGAGGGGTACTTGAAACCGACCACCAACGATGGGCCTATTGGTCTATATCCGGTGACCTGATTCCTAGACCGGAATTTCCAAATACACGTGGAACGGATGCGGTAGCAGTTACCCCTGATTTTTACCAGACTTGGGTAGATGCCTACGGCAATGTAGATCCTGCCGATGCCGATGCCCGTTTTTTTAAAGAAAATACGATTATACCTGATGAACTTAAAGATTTTATCGGTGTAACTCCAATGAATGATTCGGAGCATTATTATTGTGTGGAGGCCACAGAGTTTGAAATAGACAGGGGAATACTTCGTGGTATTATATGGGGCCCCAGAAAAGATGAAGGAGGCAATATTTTGACTTGCGACGACGGTAAGGTAAGGATATATCCCGTCATCAATAGAAGAACAAGTGGTGCAAACTTAACCTATGTTGACCATACACGCAATGTTGATTTTACCGGTCCGGGAAGTTTACATAACACGGGTTACCGATTTTCAAAATATCAGTTTAGTCATTCCGCTCCCAATTGTTGTAGCTATAGTAGTGTTGATCTGGTTTTGATCCGTTTGGGAGAGATTTATTTAATGCGTGCCGAGGCCAAGTTGAGAAATGGTGACAATGCCGGGGCTTTGGCCGATGTAAATACCTTAAGAACTTCTAGAAATGCCCGTCCCGATCAGACTCCTGATGCCTTGAATAATATTGACCTCGATATATTGTTCCGTGAATCGGGATTTGAGTTGTACTGGGAAGCGTTTAGAAGAAATTATCAAATACGGTTTGGCAAATACGAGGACAATTGGACGGGGAAGACCGATAGCGATGTCCACAAAAGATTGTTTCCGATTCCTCAACGAGCAATCGATGGAGCTTCTAGCGAAGAAGGATTTTTAGAGCAAAACTCAGGTTACTAAGGCTAAAACAATGAAACGAATTGTCATCTTATTATCTAGTATCTTATTGTCTGGTGCTGTTGCGGCCCAAGGGACCAGTGTAAAAAAAGGGCAGTTAGCGGCTAAGTTTGAGAAAGAAGCAGCGCAAATGCCTCTTAACCATATACAGGTGATAGGGTCTCATAACAGTTATAAGCAAGCGATTGATCCCGCCCTGTTTCAGATGCTGAAGCAAACCAACGGAGATCTGGCGTATGGCATAGACTACAGCCACGTCAGCATCATAGAGCAACTGAATATGGGCTTAGCTAATCTGGAGATTGATATCTATGCAGATGCTGACGGAGGCAAGTATGCGCACCCAAAGGGGCTGGATTGGGTAAAGAACCAGGAAAAGGAGTATGACCCTGAAAAGCAAATGGAGGAGCCTGGCTTTAAAATATTCCATATCCAGGAAATTGATTTTAGAAGCCATTACCTGACGCTGAAGAACTGCCTGCAGGACCTGAAAAAATGGTCGGATCAACACCCCGGCCATCAGCCCGTCTTTATCACCATGAATGCCAAAGACCAGGCCATCGAAAAAGAGGGCTTCACCGTTCCAGAGAAATTTACTGCTGCTGTGTTCGATCAACTTGACCGCGTAATACTTGATGAACTGGGGAAGGATAAACTGATAACACCAGACCAGGTAAGAGGGAAGTACAGCACCTTGGAAAAAGCTGTGCTGCAGCAGAACTGGCCTTCGCTACAGGAGGCAAAAGGCAAGTTCATCTTTGTGCTGGATGAGAACAATGAAAAAAGAACCACCTACATCCAGGGCCATCCCTCACTGAAAGGACGTGTGTTATTTGCAAATGCCGAACCCGGAACACCGGAAGCCGCAATTCTGATTCTGAATGATCCTAAGAAGGAGGCAACCAGGATACAGGAGCTTGTGAAGATGGGATACATCGTTCGCACCCGGGCAGATGCGAATACAGAGCAAGCCCGAAAGAACGACAGAAGCCAGTTTGATGCTGCCTGTAAATCAGGAGCGCAAATTATCACAACAGACTACTACCAGAAAAGCACCCATTTTGCTTCTGATTATGAAGTGAGTTTCGATGGGAATTCTTATTTAAGAGCTAATCCGTTGTTTAAGAAGTAATACTAAAAGCCTGTTAGGAATCTATTCTCTAAATTCTAAAGAATGGTTCCTAATAGGCTTTTAAGCTAACACAAACTCATTTAAAATGACTGGCTTAAAGCTTCATTACCTCATCTGACAAAGGCTGCTTACTGTTTGTCTTTTGTTGATGAATTAGCTTCTGCTTTCAGAGCGCAATGAAGCCTTTACCGCCATCATAATTGTAATATGCTATTCAAAAATAACACAAGAATGACCCAGTTCCTGAGCATTGCCTGTACTGCTTTACTGGGGAGTACATCGAGTTGCGTCAGCAGTTCTGCACCAGAGCAGGCAATTTATAGCAATCCCTATGCAACCAAGGAGGTTGATACGCTGCCGCCCATTGCCAGCCTTACCGACGGTATGTGGCTAAAGGGTGACCTTCATGTGCACTCCGAGCATAGCAAGGAGTCCACGAACAACCCCATCGCAAAGATCATTGCCTTTTCAACGTCTGTCGGCATGGACTATCTCTGTATTACAGACCATGACAATCACGTAAATGGCGACGTGGCGCATCATACCTGGGCAGATCCCGATTTCAAGTCAGACTCCGTGCTGCTGCTGTATGGCGCGGAATGGACGACCACGCGCGGCCACGGCAATACGTTTTCGGCCAAACCATATGATCACCAGCGGCTGTACGACGTGCGCGATCAGCGCGATGTAGTCATTGGGGAAGTGAAGAAGGATCTGGGAGTACATCTCTCGGCTAACCATCCGAGTGGGAAAGACCATTTCGGATATTCCTATGACCTGCTCGAATCAATTGAAGTCTGGAACTCTGTACTCTGGTCCAAGAATGCCAATGCTATTATGATTTGGGATGACATGCTCTCATCTGGTCGCAAACTGACAGGCAGGGGTGGAAGCGATGCGCACCATGGTGTACCTGATACGCCTGACCAAGCCACAGAAGGCAGCAAGCAGGCGAAGGCCAATTATGTCGGCACCCCGACAACGTGGGTATTTGCCACAACGCGGACTTCACAGGCGGTTGTAGACGCGCTTACAAACGGGCGGGTTTCTATCAGCGCGAATCCCTACGCACCTCGCGTCGAGTTCTATGCCGACCTTGACCAGGATGGCAAGCAGGATATGATGATGGGCGACAACGCTAAACCAACGGGCAAGCCCGTCAGGTTCCGCGTTCAGTTAACAGGCAATACTGCTCCGGGAGCGTCCTATACTGTTAACGTGGTGAAGAACGGCAGCAAATTAGGTGCTTTCGAAGCAACTGGTAGCACACCTACGGTTGAGTTCACCGACACACCGGAAACACTTGGCCGAAGTTATTACCGTGTTGTGGTAGAGGGGCCACCGTCAGCCTATCCGGAGGTTCCCGAATCTATGGCGCTAAGTGAGAACATGGTTGGGCTGTCGAACCCGATCTATTTTAATTTCGACCCGAACTTTTGATTTCATTTGATTTGAAGCTGTGTGGTGACCCTACAACAGTGTAAGGTAACTCCACGAGCATACACGGCAACTGAAAAGTAGTCAATTCGATGCAATCCCTAAACAAATATTCATTTAACACAAGCTATCAGCAATGCGCTTGCTTCATTTGAAAAAAAATTATTGATAAGGTTGCCTGTTTTTTATGGCAGCTGTCTCCCCACATTTCATATATGCTAAATTGCCTGAACTCCATTTTAATCAAACGGCTTTTCTTTGCCCTGATAGTTTGTGTCTTTTATGCCTTGCAGGCGGAGGCACAAACCAAAGACTACGAAGCCGAGTATGCCAAAGGGTACCGCGGAGGCTATATCAAGAAGTTGGAGTCGATAGACGGGGCGCTGGAGTTTGCCGTGGTAGGAGACTTTGGCAGGGGAGGAGAGTACTTTCAGAGAGACATGGCCGAGCAGTTAGCAAAAGCCGTAACAGGTACGAATGCCAGCTTTATTATATCGACGGGAGATAACATTTATCCGCATGGAGTGGCGAGTGTGCAAGATCCGCTGTGGCAGTTGTCCTTCGAGAACGTTTTTTACCAGTACCCGCTGCACCGGGATTGGTACGCTGTATTGGGCAACCACGACTATGCCGGCAATGCGCAGGCACAGGTTGACTATACCCAGATTAGCCAGCGCTGGAATATGCCCGCCCGCTATTATGCTTTTAAGAAAAACGTAGGGAAAGATGCAAAAGCGCTGTTTGTTTACTTGGATACAAACACCTTTGATAAAGATGCCTACCGGAGCGCTTATGGCGAGGAACTGGTGCAGCAGGACAGTACGGCTCAAAAGCAATGGCTGGAGCAGGTATTAGCGGATGACGACCCCACGGTAAAATGGAAAATAGTGGTGGGGCACCACCCGATGTACACCGCTGGCAACAGGGCCTTGCAGGAGCCGCATTTCCGCCACTCCTTGGAACCGATCTTCGAAAGGTATAAGGTAGATGTGTACCTAAGCGGCCATGAGCACCACTTGCAGTATTACCATCCGAAAGATAAGACAACCCATCATTTTATTTCCGGCGCAGGGTCAGAGGCGAACGAAAGCTTGAAGCCAAGGGCCCCGCACGACTTCTTCGCGCCCATTCAAGGTTTTATGACCTTTGCTGTTACGGAAAACATGCTTCTGATGCAGGCAATAGATCGGAAAGGGAAAGTCCTGAAGAAAGTAAGAATAGAGAAGTAACCATAGAAGCCAAAGACCTGCTTCTACAATGTTGCTCTGCAGATAGCTGATAAAGAGCGAGCTTTCATTCAAGATAAAAAGTCACACCATTGAACGTAGAGTAATTTTGAAAGCTAAATAAATTGTTTGTCTTTATTTTGTGCGGAGCAGCACCCATTCTCTTGACCTGTTAGCCTTTAGATGCCCTCACTTATCTGCGGTTGCAAACAGTTTGTACCTGGTGTGAAACTGATATGCCTGCAATCTCATAAAACCCCATTGGCCCTTGCACAACTAACTGAACATCGCCGTAAGAATAATGACTAATCTTTCATGTTAAGGAGGAAGCATTTAAAGATTAGAAGGAGCCGCTCTCGGGGCACCTGGTGGCCATAACTTTTACTCGCAACTGGGGCACGGATAGACCTCTTGTTCCTTACCTCCGGCGACTGGTATAAAGCACGCTGGATGATGCCGACATCCCTATTTCAATGATGAGCGACGGCACCCTGAAGGGCTATGTATTTATTAACTTTGAAGGCAATGAGTACGTGATAGACTATAAAGTGGCTGGATTTTCGAAGGAGTACCAGGTGGAGGTGTTTGCCCCTACAGTAATGGAGCAGGCCACGCTGACATACGGCGTCGAAAATGGGCACTGGAAGGAAATGCAGTACCAGAGAGAGTACGATCCGGCTTTTATACATAGCTTGAGGAATGGAGCTACGGCGCGAAACTGATGCCAGACAGAAGGCCTACCAATGCGGCGCAGTCTACCTACTTATGGCGGGAGAGTATGCCAACTAAACTGCAACCTGTGGAGCATCACCTTAAGGCGAAGGTCACGGATATGTTAGGAAGAACCTTTACCCAGAAAGGCAGCTACAGCATCGAGGCGCCCAAAACAGTGCAGTGAAGGCTCCCTCAAAAGTTTTTACTGCATTAACATTAGCCTTAAGGCTCGCAGAAGCTGTTTCTGTTAATCATAAGGCTAATTGTTTTGATGAATAGCTTTGGTGCCAAGCATCGTAATCTTCTTGATCCAGTAGCAAATCATACCAGTCATATCTGAGTAGTTGTTTCACGTAAAGTTGAAGATAACTTAACTTTACCTTGACACAAATATGGCATCCCAGGCGTTACTTTTGCATAAAATAACCAAGGCCATGGAAGATTTAGGGAAAAGGCTCTTCAACAGGGAGTTCCTCGACAACTGGTTCAGCAACTATCACAAAATGGCGGCATTCTGCAAACAGAACAATGTCGGCGCTGCCGGGCAGGATGAAGAACTGACACGTTGGATAGCCGTCCAGAGAAGCATCCGGCATTTGCTTCCTGAGGAGCTAAAAGCCAAACTAGCCACTTTAAGCTTTGACTTTGACGACAAGGGCCGTTCCTGGGAGGCGATGCACGGGCAACTGGTTTGTATTGTACAAAAGAACGGGCATGCCTTTCTGCCCGATGACCTAAAGCACGAGGAGCTCAAAGATTGGCTGATCAGGCAAATCCTGAATAAAAAGCTCTTATCGAAAAGTCAGTTCCAAAGCCTGGATAGCCTTGGGGTCGATTGGGACAGGGCGCTCAGCAGAGACCACCGTTGGGAGCTGATGTTTATGAGGCTAAAAGAGTTCTATACTGCATTTGGCCATTGCCGGGTGCCGCTGGGGTGGGCAAAAGACAGACAGCTTGGCCTTTGGGTAACGGTGCAGCGCAGAGGGCAGGCGAAAGGTAGGCTGCGCGAAGACCGGCAGCGCATGCTCCAGGAGATAGGGTTTATCTGGGACATGAAATCACAGTATGATGCCCAGTGGGAACAGTATTTTCAGGAGTTGATGTCCTTCCGCAAAACGCACGGCCACTGTAGGGTGCCTGGAAAGCACCAGAAGCTGGTCAGTTGGATAGAGCGGCAGCGGATTGCCAAGACAAAGCGCCTGCTATCTGCTGACCGGGAAGAACGGCTCCATAAGCTCGGCTTTATCTGGAGCTTCGAAAAAATCAAGCGGGAGAGCTGGGAAGAAAGGTACAGGCAGCTGTGTGCCTACAGGCAAATGCACGGCCACAGCTTTGTTCCAGTCAACTGGAGCGGGAACAAAACGCTCGGTGTATGGGTGGCCTCGCAAAGATGGCTGGAGGCCAAGGACAAGCTTGGAGCGGATAGAAAGAGGAGGCTAAACGAGTTGGGATTTGTATGGAGCAGGGACACACAAAAACAGCTCAAGTCGGTTTATGATACGCAGTGGGAAGCCAGCTTCGGGAAGTTGAGGGACTATCGGCAGGCGCATGGCACCTGCCAGGTATCCGTGAAGACAGACCCAGTGCTACAGCGCTGGACGCGCTGGCAGCGAAAACTTTTCTACCAGGGCAAGCTGTCCCCGGAACGCACCGGCAGGCTCAACGAAATCCACTTTCCCTGGAGCGTGCAGGAAGGGTACTGGATGAGGATGTATGATGCCCTATTAACTTTCAAAAAGCGGTTCGGCCATACCCACGTGTCCAGTCAGTGGGAGCCTAACCCCCGGTTGGCGGCATGGGCCTACAGAATGAGGCGGGGCAAGCAGGGACTGACGGTCCAAAAGGTTGAGCTTTTGAATAAGGTTGGCTTTGACTGGGCCCATAGTCCAAAAACAGCTGTTCCGTGGAGGGAGATGTACGGCCGCCTTGTCAAGTTCAAGCATGACCATGGCCATACCCGTGTCCCTTTAAGATGGCAGGAAGACTCCAAGCTGGGCAAGTGGGTTAGCAGAATGCGGGGCGAGAGAGAAAGGCTTGCCCCGGAGCGTGCTGCTCTTCTGGAGGCCATCGGGTTTGACTGGGGCTACCGCCTTTCATCACGCAAGTCGGCAAATGATGGTACAAGCAGGGTTTGCCGCGTCGGGAGCTGTGAGGCGGGAAGTAGTATGGAACAAGAGTAACAACATGAACAAAGAGCCTTAATGGAATATGTGAAGACGATTCTGTTGAAGGTAAGCTTCGAGAGTATGCTGTTTGAGAAAGAACTCAGAAAAGGGCTGAAAGTGCTGGGGCGGGAAAACTGGCGCAATGCTAAGTACCGGCTATTCCATGTTAGCTCCTGGTTGTGGTACGCTTACATAAAAGCAGGCGCACTCAAAGGCTGCTGCATTAGGGGCTAAAACTTATTTGCATGTTCTCCTGCGCGATGGCCTACGTTTCGCCCTGATAAGATAGCAGCCAGTGCGCCATAGAGCGGCGGCTTAGAGGGGCTTGTATTCATTGATTCCGTATAGTTTTCTGTTGGCATTTTCCTGGTGTTCGACTCTATGTATGATGATGATCAAGGCAGCGCACGCCACCATCGGCACGGTAGTGCTCTTCGGGCATCAGCTATGGCTGGGCTATCTGACTTCTTACCAATATGAAAACCTATTGTACAACCAAGCTGTGGCTGGCAGAAAAAAGCTTTTAGTAAAACATTGCAGTTTCACTAAAAGCTTTTTTCCTACGGCTTCTGAGCAACCATCCTGCCCTAGGGGAAGCCTGTTGGGACTTAACAGAAACTTAATATTGGCCGCATTGTGCCCCGCACATTATGTGACTATATTTAACATAAACAACTGTGGGTGCCTTAAAGCTGAATAATGGGACAGAGAGAAGTTTTTGAGCAAGTGCTCAGGCAGGTAGCCTGGATCAAGGGGATTGCCCAAATGCGGGGCTGGGACCTGAGACAGGACCTGGTGCTGGAGGGCCCGGCAACAGAGGAGGAGATTAAGCGCGTGGAGCAGGAACTGGGTATGGAAATACCCGAGGACTGCAAGGACCTGTTCAGGTTCTCCAAGCACCTGGAGTTCCGATACGAGTATGACGAGGAAATGCCCGATGAGTTTGGCAGTAACTTCACCGGTGATATCAACTGGAACCTAAGCCTGCTAAAAGAGCAGCTGGAGTATCTTAGGGAGTGGGTGGAAGTGGCCTTGGTCGTTCCCCTCCATTACGCTCCTGAGGCGGCAGGGGAGGCAGTGGCGTGGTGGGCGGACAAGATTCCCCTGATAGAGGTTGCCAACGGAGACATCATTGCAGTGGGCGGTAGCCCGGCCGAGGTGTTTTACTTCTCCTGTAAGGAGTACGACATGCACGGAATGAAGCTCGCTGGCAGCCTATGGGAGTTTCTGGCTTTTCATGCTCGCATCGGCTTTGCCGGATGCGAGGACTGGCAGCTAGAGCCTTTCTTTGATATAGCGTCAGACAGCGTGCGGGTGAAAAGAGAAAACGTCGCCAGATTTGTGGAATGGCTTGAGAAATGCCAGGCTTGAACAGGGAGCAGGATGGAGGATGAGGAGACGGAGCGTAAAGGCTTTTATACGCAGGTAGGCGTTCTTGCTAAAGAGCAGGATTTTGTAAGCATAAAGCCGCTTCAAACCCTTGAAGCGGCTTTACAAAGCACCTTCTGTTGACACTCCCTGGCTACGACACTCCCATAAGATGGTGTCAGGGAGTTCAGCTAAAGGAAAGGGTGTGCCTATAGCATCACCCCGCCTTAAAGACTTTCACCACCCCGTCGTCTTCGGAGCTAACTACCAGCAGGCTCTTGCCCACGGGACTTTCATGGGCTGGTATAAAAATGATTCCCTCCGGGGCGTCACCTGTTTGCAGCAGCTGCAGGAACTTGGGCTGGGCCGGATTAGACACATCGAACACCAGTACGGCGTCTGCCCTCTCAGAGCCCACGAAAGCGATGGTGCTGCCGTTTACCCTGCCCACGGCCACTCCCTCAGGCTCTGCGCCTTTGTCGTCGCTTCTGTCATCAGGGTAAAGAGACATTGCCGCCAGCCTTTCCCCGATTTCGCTGCCGCTGTCATAAACCTGAGCACCTGTGGCTCCGTGCCAGATACTAAAGGAGCGTGCGCCGAAGGAGTACAGCATGTCATAGTCCCCGTCACTGTCCGTGTCCCCCATCGTGGCCGTGACCTTCAAGCGGCCAAGATTCCCGTCCTGCTGCAGCTCGGCCGCGTTAGGGAAGGCGCTCGCGTCAAGCGTCAGGTTCTTCACCCGCTCCTCCTCCGCAAAAGCCTCGTACTCGCGGGCGTCCCCCTCGTTTGCGGAAATCACATAATCTGTGCCGTTCACGGAGAAAGCAGCAAGGGCGTCCGGCATGTAAATCCCTTTCACAGGCCAGTTTTTAAAGGCAACGGCGTTATCTTCATCGCTTGCATCCAGTTCGTTGCCCCTCAGCATGTGGTCTTTAAAGCTTAAAGGGATAATCTCCGTAATAGATTTTGACTCCAGGTCCACTTTTGCAATTGCGTTGTTTTCCTGCAGCGACACCCAGGCTGTCTTAGAGTCTCCGGAAACTGCTATATACTCTGGCTCGACATCCATGGCCAGGGTGGCGTTCGGTCCGAACACCCTGAAGCCTTCGGCCCCCAGCTCGGCCTGCGCATCATTAAAAGGGGTGAAGTCCAGAGTAACGGCATTAAAATTATCCGCAACGGAAATAATGGACACGGAGCCGTTCGGGTCCACTGTGTAGTCACCGTTAGGCTCTCCCTCGTTGGCAGAGAGAATAAAGGAGCCGTCAGGGCTAAAAGTCACCATGTCCGGAAGGGCACCCACCGGCACCTGCTTCAGGAGCGCAAGGGTTCCGGTATCGAAAGTTACCACTTTACCGTTATCCTGCTTTACGTTGGCCTCTACGGCGGCTGCCAGGATGCCGTTTTTCACCGCCACGCTGTTCACATCGCCGCCAAAAGGTGTAATGTCAATGCTTTTGATAAGTTCAGGAGAGGCTGGATTCTCTAAACTGACCACGTCAACCTTGGAATCTCCGGCATTATTGACGACAAACAAGCGCTTCATATTGGGGTCATAGGCGCTTATCTCTGCTGCGCCCGCTCCGCCGGGGAGCCTAATCTCGCCTATTTCCGAGAAGCTCGCAGGGTCCTTCACCGGGAAGGGAATTGTCACATCATCGTCATCGTGGCAGGCCGACAGGGAAAAAGCAAGTCCAATACCGGCGAGAAGTAGTTTTCTGTTCATAGGTTATTTTAGATTAATTGATAAGTGAATAAAACCCAAGAAAGGGCAACACTGTGAACTTCCTGTGAACCCTTTGTTATGCTTGTATGAAGTATGGCGGACGTGGTGCAGCTGCCGGTTAGGCTCTGTTTATCCGATGTGAAAGAAATACATTGCAAACAGTGTATTGCGGAATGTTTTTCTCAAACTCCTTTGGCAGGGGTATCGTGGAGGTGTGCCCAGAGGAATTCCCGGTGATGAGGCTATAATATAAATTATGTCGTCTTTTCCCTTTTATACTCATCCCTGCTGATTGAGTAATCCTGTATTATCGTGTTTACTGGTATTGTTAGCTGCTGGGGGGCGCCAGCTTTGCTCAGGGTGGGCAAGGTTACGGTGCGCTAAGGGGAGGAATGAAGCAGTTTGGATGTAGCGCAGCTCATCCATTGGCTAGGTGCTGGACGGTGGGGGCAAAGCATGCCGGGGTGGACAGCCTTCAAGACAGGGCTATAGTTTAAAAGCTCATTTACTGCATCTGAGTTCATATGATTAGAGGATGTCTGCATATTGATTTTTGCCAATCCTGAATACCGGTACCTTCAGTAAATTTTAAAGAGGGTAGACGCTAAGGTGATGCGACCATTATCGCCTGCTACAAATCCTAAAAACCTTAAGTCAATATGAACTTCATTAATCTCATGCAAGACATCGTTACTTTCATTAATTAACTTAATGATAGTGATGATGAAATTAATCACCATTCTAAATCTTACCAAACTCATTTTTAAAAGTATCTATGTTAGATAAATGACAAAAGGGAGAAGGAAATCTACATCGTATACTACCGCGTCTTCACCAAAGGGCAGGGGCAGAGCGGCTTTGGGCTAGAGGCGCAGCGCTGGGCCGTCCAGCAGTTTGCAAAGCAAGGAGACATGATCCTGGAGGAGTTTACCGAAGTGGAGAGCGGCAAGCGCAATAACCGGGAGCAGCTGCAGCTAGCCATTACCCTGGCCAAGCAGCGGCAGGCCACCCTACTCATTGCCAAGCTCGACCGTCTCAGCCGCAATGCCGGCTTCATCTTTACCCTGTGCGATAGTGGGGTGGACTTTGTCTGTGCCGATATGCCGGAAGCGAACACCTTAACAATAGGCATCTTTGCCGTGCTGGCCCAGCACGAGCGGGAGCTCATCAGCTCCAGAACCAAGGCCGCTTTGCAGCAAAAGAAAGAGCAGGGGCACCAGCTCGGCTCCCCTCAGAACCTGACAGTGGAGGCGCGCCTGAAAGGACTGCAGGTGCGGCAGCAGAATGCGCAGCTAAACAAGGAAAACCGGCAGGCTTCAAAACTTATCTGCATCTACCGGGAGCAGGGCTATACCTTTGAGCAGATTGCAGAAGAACTCAACGGGGAGGGCTATGTGACGCGCAACGGGAATGCTTTCGGGAAGGGCACGGTGCATTACCTGTTCCAAAAAGCTACTGGTGTTAAAGCTTAAGCTTTTTAACTTTGTTATGCGACTTTTATAGAACATCCCGCACTTTTATCTGAAGATTACTGACTAAGGAGCTGCCTCGTTACAAAACAGCTTCCGCAACGAGCGCCACAGTTATTTGCAAAGCTGCAGTTTCCCGCCTATATGCTTCAAATAAAATGATAACTTACAGGCATGTGCCACTTAAGCTGATTCTGCCCGTAGGAAGAAACGCCTGCTGTCTTATAGCCTTGCTTCTTGAATAAGAAATCTATCGCCTCTTCATGTTAAAACACACCTACAAATACTTCCTGTTTCTCATTCTGGTCCTTGCCGGCTGTAAAGATACCGAGGTAGCCCCGCAACAGTCCATTAAACCGGAGCAGGAAAATATGCAGCTGGGTAATCCAAGCGGAGCCACTACTGACGAAAGCAACGCCAACAACTACCTGATGCTCCAACCGCGTCTCCTTCAGCCCTTTCTGTAGCCGCTTGATTTCTCTTTGCTCGTCTGTGCGCCCTTCCGCGGGCCGGATGGGCAAACTGTCCTTCTGCCGCCGCTTGGTTGAGCCGGCCGGGGCTATCCCCAGCTCGTTGGCCACTTCTTTTACCAATCCACTCGCATAGGAGAGGCCAATGGCCATCCGCTTGAAAAGGGCGTCAACTACGCGTCTATTCATAACAGTCAAATTCAATATTTTACTTAAACCTTCCTATCTAAAAGCCTCCAGCCAAAATAGAAACCTCAGGATTTCACTGCCCAACCTTCTATAGCATTATTCACCATCCTGAGATTTCAATAACTGACGCAGTATTCTTTTCCCATCCTCGTTACCCGGGTTCAATTCTATCGATTTTTTATACATCAGGATAGCGTCTTCCTTTTTACCACTCTCTTTCAGTAATTGTCCGTAGCTATCATAAGTATTGAAACTACCAGGGAAGATAAAAGTCGCCAGTTTGAATACTTCAAGCGCCAGTTCACAGTGGCCAGGCATATTGGACATGTAGTAAAGATCATAGCCAAGGTCGTTCATTTCTCCTTCATTTAAATAATAAGCCAGGGTATCGGCCTTATTTGCATTAAATACAGCCGCAGCGTGATCGGCACCTTCCTTTACCAGCGACATGCCATACAGCGTTACCAGCGACCGGCTGGTTCTGAATGCCATGGGCGGCTTGTTATTTAACAGTAATACCGCTGAGGTTATGATCCGCCCGAATTCACTTCCTGCCGTATTGTCAAAGCTAATAATGGTTTGGTTTTTTGCCAGGTAATGTAAATAAAAGGTGGCCAGCCCAAATTTAAACCCCCCATGCCCGACCGATTTACCAAAATCAGCTTGCTCAAAAATTTCCCATCCCAGCCCATAGGCCATTTTCCCTTCGCCGTCCATGGTGTCCATCCGGTGGTCATAGTGTACTGTGCCATTGTTTAGTTTAACGGGTGTCATCGCTTCTTGCATAGTGCTTGCCTGAAGCAGTTCACCTTTAAAGTAAGCTTGGTCAAACTTCAGCATATCTGTTGTTGTACTCATTACATTACCCTGCCCGATGGTGCCACTGATATTGTAAGTAAAGTATTTGAAGCGTGAAATGAAATCAGCCGCTACAAAAGTGGAATCATATCCCGGGTGGGGTTTCATCTGCGGTTGCGCAATCAAACGACCGCCTCTTTGGTTGGCACATTGAGCCGAAGCTATGTAGGTGTCTTTCATCCCGGCTGGCCCGAAAATATATTTCCTCAGATAAGACTCGAAAGGCATCCCGCCTTCTTTTTCAACCAACAGGGCGAGCAAATTGTACTCTGTATTACAATAGCGAAATTCATCGCCGGGTTTAAAGTACAGCCCATGCTTCCAATTGCGAAGCTCCGGCAGTACGTCACGGTTCGTGACAATGGTGTCAGGGAAGTGTTTCACAAGGGTTTCGAACAGTTCCAAGTCGGGAAGGCCGGAGGTGTGCGCCAGTAAATGGCGGATCTTAACATCCTTGTATGGGAAATCAGGCAAATATTGAACTACAGCATCATCAAGGCTGAATTTGCCTTTATCCCTTAACTGCAGAATAGCCGTTGCCGTCAGCACTTTTGATAAGGAGGCCAGGTTAAAGATAGAAGACGGTGTGTTTGGCGTTTGTGTTCGAAAGTCTGCGTAACCCGAAGAAAAGTTTACGATTGGGCGCCCATTCTCAGCCACTAAAATATTGCCGTTATGCTGCCTGCGTCGCCCCAGCTCTTTAAAGTAGCCATCGATTGACTGGGGCTGGGCCAACAAGGCTGGATACAACCATAACAGGCATAAAAAAGGAAAGCTTAATTTCATAATCATTTGTTTTAGGTTTCAGGCAAGGTATGCTGTGAGACTATGTGAAAACGTAGAAATCGTTAAACTGCCCAAACACCTCGATAAACAGGCAAGCACCTATCATACAGGGAAAGAAAAATTGTGATAGCTTTGGTTTATGAAAAAAAGGCTGTACTTATTTTCTTTTGCGTATTTGCTTTTTTATGCGCTGGAGATTGTTGCCAGGCAATTGCCTGGATTGGTACACGGCAGGTTTTCTTTTGCAGAAGGCAGCCACAGCCTGTCTGAGCGGGTGCAGTTTGCAGGCGATGTGCTAATCTATTATTTGCTGGCGCTGGGCGTGTACCTACTATTGTGTTGGGGTCATCCGCGAAAGCAATACCTGCCGCTGCTTTTAGGTGTGTTGCTTATCTGCACGGTATCGTTTTTCTGCAGCCTCTTTTGGGTAAGGCTTTTTGAAGATGCCTATGTGCGGATGAGCCGTTATTTTCAACTGGTTGTAGTTCCGGTTAGTGCACAGGCAGCTTTCGCAGCCATATTTTACCTGATCAGGCACACGCAATATAAAGAGCTGCAGCAGGTGGAACTGCAGTTGCAAAACCGGCAGACTGAGTTGTCTTTTCTGCGCTCACAAATCAACCCGCATTTTCTCTTCAATCATCTCAATAACATCTACTCGCTGGTCTATGAGCAAAGCGCGCTTGCCTTGCCTGCCATATCCGGATTGTCTGAGCTGTTACGGTATATGCTGTACCACAGCAACGAAATGGTTCTGCTAACCACCGAGATTAGTTACCTAAAAAAATATGTTGCTTTACAGCAACTCCGGTTTGAGTACCCATCGATGATAGAGATTACTCAGAATTGCAGCGATGAAACAGCTCAAATTCCCCCGTTCATACTAATTCCTTTTGTCGAGAACGCCTTTAAACACGGACAGGTGAGCATTAAAGAAAACTGGCTAAAAATGGAGATAAGTAATGCTCCACATCGGTTGGATTTTAGTTGTATAAATATAATCGGCGCCAACAGGAAGGATTTGACCGGAGGCATGGGGCTAAACAATGTAAAAAAGCGGCTGGATCTGCTTTATCCCGGCTTTCACTGGTTGGAAATCTCAGATGTTGGAAATCTGTTCGTTGTAAAATTGCAAATACAGTATGATAAGTAACAGTCTGATACGGTGTCTTGTGGTAGATGACGAGCATCCGGCTATACGGTTATTATCCGGCTACATCAAAAGAACACCCGGGCTTCAACTTATGCTGCAAACAACCAGTGCGCCCGAAGCACTTGAGGCCATCAACAAAGGGACAGCAGACCTTGTTTTGTTGGATATACAGATGCCGGAGATGACAGGGCTTGAACTGATGGAATCTCTGGAAAACCATCACCCCGGAGTAATATTCACCACGGCCTATACCGAATATGCCATGGAAGGCTATGAATATGACGTGATTGACTATCTTTTGAAGCCAATCACATTCGAACGCTTTCTTATTGCCATTGCTAAAGCAAAGCAGCGCATCGGATCTATGTTTCCGCCGCAATGCTCCGGATACCTGCTGCTCAAAACAGAATACAAAGTTCAAAAGACTGATTTTTCTACTATCCTTTATATCGAAGGGCTGGGGGACTACCTTATCTTCCATCTGACGACAGGCAAGGTAATGACACTCGAAAGAATGAAGAAGATGGAAAGAGTACTGCCTGCTGAATGCTTTGTACGAATCCATAAGTCCTATATTGTAAACATTGGCAAGATTGATTATTTTGAAAAAGCCAAAATCGTAATTGCAGGGCAGTATCTGCCAGTCGGAGACACGTTCAAAAATGCAGTGAAACTAAAGCTTGGATGGTAGTTCCAGAATTGGAGAATACCACCTTTGAATTGCAACAGTCTTTTGGAGATATCTTCTTCCGAACTTTGCTGGTATAAACATCCTTTGTAGCGGCAAGAAGCCCGTTGGCCTTTCTGGCTCATGCGCTGCCGTACCGGCATCCCCTCCAACCGCGCTCCCGACAGGCTCCCAGTTGGGGCTCACGGTGCTGCTGTGCTTTTGGGCGCTGCGGCGATGTGCAGCTACTCTTCTAAAGTTAAGGTTGGCAATGGTAACGGGGTTACCGCTGCATCTTTGTACCCGATAAGGATAAGGAGCAGGAGGTATTTAATGGAACGGTTTCGCATCAGTGATTTATACGCGGCACAAAGCTCGGCGGACTCCTCCCATGCCTTAGGGGGCGAAGAGCTCGAGCTGGCGCTCGAGGCAGTAGCGGCTGTTGAACTTTGGTTTGAATACCTGGATAAAGTGCTTCTCCAGCTGGAGCACCTCCTGCTTGTCCTCGTACTCCTGCAGGTAGATAACCGAGTCTTCCGAGCACTTCTGCTTGTGCTTGACGATGCGCCAGAAGATGTTGCTCGTCTCCTCCACGTACACGCACTCGCCGGCGTCCAAAATGAAGTACAAGAAGTAGGAGCTGTTATCGCGCACATACCTCAGATGCAGGTACTTCTTTAATAAGTCTTTTCGGTTATGATACTGTAACTCATATATTCATTATAAATGTTATGTATTATTTTATTAGTAAGCTTTCTTTTGTTTGTTAATTATTGACCCAGGCAAAGGCAATATCGAGCAACAAGATCTGTAGCGGTAAAAGGGTCCTTTTGTGAGATGTGAAAACAGACGGGAATTTTAGTAGTTATGCGTTTAGTATATTCGTTAATCCATTTACGGTTATCTGCAGAATACGAAATATAACTATATGTTTATCTCATTAATACTGTAGTTGTGTGCTATAGTAGACATTACCGATAGCTATACAAAAATGACGTCAACTTATTATTAGACGTTCAATTCTTTATCCACTGATTTTACATCATGAAAAAGATGTTATTTTTTAGAAATGGAATTATAATGCTGTCGCTCGCACTTTTTGTGCTGCTATTTACAAAGCAGCAGGCGAATGCACAGAAGATTACTAATAATCAAACTGGCATACATAATAGCTTCTACTATTCTTTTTGGAGCGACAACAGTAGTGGATCTGTCTCTATGACGCTAGGGGCTGGTGGTAATTACAAAACTACCTGGTCAAATGTTGGGAATTTCACAGCAGGAAAAGGTTGGGCAGTTGGAAAAGCCGATAGGGTTATATGTTTTTCAGGCAGTTTCGATGGTGGTGAGAACGGCTATCTGGCTGTTTATGGATGGACAAGAGACCCGCTCATCGAATATTATGTGGTTGAGAGTTATGGCGACTGGATACCTCCAGGAGCAGTATCAAAAGGCACGTTTACCAGCGATGGGGGAATATATAACATCTATCAGACCACGCGAACTAACCAGCCTTCTATTGAAGGCACTCAGACTTTTCAGCAATATTGGAGTGTCCGCACAAAAAAAGGTCAAGTGGAACAGTAACATTTGCTAATCATGTAGCAGCATGGAAAAGTAAAGTCATGAGTTTAGGTACTACTTGGGATTATCAGATAATGGAATCAGAAGGTTACAAAAGCAGTGGGAGCTCAAATATTACTGTGAGTGAACTCGATAAGGAGAAATCTGTAACAGTTGATTAATATTAAACAGCTCCTAACAGCAGCTTTAACAGGTAAGGGCTGAAGAACATGTATTGAACAGCAGGAAGTAAATGACGCTGAAGCTTTTCAAATGCCCTTACTTCTTGAAGCTGTGAACCGTTAGAACATTCGAACTCTAACTATTTTTCCACTCCATAAAACCTCCTTTTCTGGAACAGAAGCAACCACGAAACTACCACATGCAATATGATACATGCTATGGATTCCATGAGACAATTGTCCCATAAAGCCCACCTTTCCGGGACACAAGCAACAACGGAGCAATATGAAGCAATTAGTCTTTTATTGTATCTTTATTGCTTAGCTGGTGAACATAATAGGCGTTATGGGGCCAATTGAAAGTACCTGTGTTAAACGGAAACTTTGCTGTGGAATGGCGTAAATACAGATAGAAGTTAGCTCCAGAATTATTTGGAATGACTTTAAAGGAAAAGGACACTATCTGTGTCCTTTTCTGTTTTACAGGCCCGCCAGCATATCCTTATCCAGCACTTCTCATCCTTTATCTTTCTTGTTTTCTACAGGTTATTTGCCAAAATTTTTGAGAGGGTTTGTTTCCCATATTCTTGGCAGGTTCATCTATCTCTTTAGCTTCAATCATTCCGTATTTGCCAAACTCTTCTTCTACAGAATTGGGATCATAGAAGAATAGTTGAACGCCATGCTTGGTTTCAAATCTGTCCTTGCCTATCTTTTCTCCTGCCCCGTAAGCAGCATAGTTTTTTGAGATAGCCACAAAAACCATGTATCCACCTGGTCTAAGTTGGTTGTAGCAATCATTAATCAGCTTCACCCGCTCTTTCTCATACAACAAGTGGATTAACGCATAGCAGAAGATACCGTCGTAGAGTTCTTGGTCGAATGGCATCGCACTAACAAATCCATGGTAAACTCTTATATCAGCGCCATAGTGTCTTCGGGCCAAGTTAATGGCGGTTTGTGAAACCTCTATTCCAGTCACACTAAATCCACTGTCGGTAAAGACCTTTGCATTTCTGCCGTAACCAAACCCAGGTATCAAAATCTTGTGAAGCCCATTTTCTTTAAATAGCTGCACGGTTGCGACTGCGGAATCCGAAGGTTCAAACCCCCACATCGTCTGTTTATCTTTGAAGCTCGACTCCCAAAATTCTGTCATTATTTTTCTGCCAAATCGTAATAAGATAATATTGTTTTTGCTTGTGGCTAGCTTTATTATAAGCGCTCTTATGTTAACCCCTAACGTTTGACGGAATGAAATGTTGGGGAATTCGGAGCTTCGAATTTATCTGCCGATAAGAACCTTGTCAGCTGGCGATGCGCTTAGCAAATCACTTAAATCCCAATATTTATACCGCATGTTAGGCGCAGTCCTTCTTCACCGCAATGTCTCCCAAATCATTTAACTCACAACTATGCTAACACCGCGAAGAATAAAGGGTGAAAACCACAGGAAAATGTTGAAGAAAAAGTAAATAATATACTTTCCTTTTCGCTACTTCAGCTTTTTTCGCAACCAGGCTCTTACCGGTTTATCATACAACTTTAAACTTGCATAAGCCAATACGATAGCTGCTGAGAATGTGAGCAGGGCATATGGCCAAGCCTGCCATAATGTAATGCCGCTGTGATTGCTTACCCATGCCACGTAAAAATAGACAAGCACATAATGGGTCATGTATAAGGGATAAGAAAGATTGCCAAGGAACTGACAAATTTTATTTTCCTTCTGATTATGCACCACACCACTGGCACCGATATATACAATGAGTGGAAAGACAATGATGATGCAAAAAGCTTCGGACAAACCATTCATCCAAAGATGTTCTGCACCGCCTATTCTTGGCATAAGCAAAACAACCGCAAGTAACAGGCTACACCATAAGAAAGCATTTTTGATGTAGGCAGGCCGTGCTACCCGCGATAAAAGCAAACCGGCAAAAAAGGGGAATACGGTACGCGTTATCCCAATGCGCATGTGTTCAGCATTTAGTGTCCAGCCACCGGCAACGTCGCCATTCGGGTTAGTAACAGCAAAATGCAAAAGCACGGCACCAGCCAGTACGACAAAACAAGCCAATGCTTTATTAGGCAATTTCCTTATACCCAGGGCGTAAAGAATATTAGCTATATACTCGAAAAACAATGACCAGCCAACACTATTGAGCGGATGCATTTCTTGCCAGCCGCGTATATCCATAGAAAGAGGTAAGGGTATAAGCGTATATCCTATCAGCACGACGACGATCAGCTTCCATACAGGAACTGTATGAATAAGCGGCCATATAGCTGAGTCGGTAAAGTAAAAGCCTATGGCGCCGAGCGTCATGCCCAATACCACGAGTGGTTGCAGCCGCTCGAACCGGCGCCGAAGAAAGCCGCCGATGGTTAATTTGTCCCATCTGTCGTCGTAGGCATAACCAATTACAAAGCCGGATAGGAGAAAGAAAAAATCAACTGCCAGGTACCCATGGTTTACAATATTGTCAAAGCGGCTGCTGGCAAGCGGCTCGGCAAGGTGAAAGAATACCACGATAATAGCTGCTACACCCCGAAGTCCATCTAATATTTGATAATGCGGCTTTGTGCCAAGTTTGTTATTGTTCATGCAGATGATATATGTTTAAACGGGGTCTCCATATACTTCTAATTAACTTTTTGTGCAAGAAACTGAAAACAAACTATATACGTCAATCATTTTTATTTATCTTTCTCATACTTATACTTGCTTAAGACATTAGCCTCCGTAGTGAATGTCTCCGGTATAGGGCGGATTGCGCCTAACGTACTTGGTTATGGTGCGTTTATGCACCATGGGTTTTGTTGGCAAGTCGTTATTTTTTTCCTGATTCATGTTTAGAATAGTCAAATTCTTCCCTTATAAAGCATTCGTTTTTACTCAAAATATGGTCAATTCTTTTAACGAATTCCTGATTTTCGTCTGCCATAATAAAGGCGCAGTCCCATACGTCCTTTAATAGTGAGAATTTACCTTCTGAAGAATTAATATGATATAATACTTCATTATTCATCCATAAGTCTTCGGTCTCCTCAAACTTCAAATTGATTTGGCTTAGAGCTTCTTTAATGTCCTTCAAGAAGGTATCTTTCTCTACACCCTTCACGAACTCAATTAGAAGTTTGTCACTTCCATAACCAGGTCTGACTCTGTATTTGTACATGACTTATTTCTATGTTTGCCAACTACTGGATATAAGGAATTATTACGTTTAGCCGCCCAACTGGTGTTGTATAAACGGAGCTGAACGAACCAATATACTATATACCTATGGCAATATGAAGCTAGCTGCAGACATTTCCCATTCCCCTTGAAAGTACCAAAATCCTACCTTTCGATTCCAGCCTCTGGGAGCTGTTCCCCTGATAAGTTCCATTATGTTAGCCTAACTCCCAGCTCGTCCTTCTCTCTGATTCTTTAGCAGGAGTATGCAGCAGAATAGACCTTAACCGTCCTGTACTTTTATTACTTCAGTTGATATACCAGGTACGCGTTAATAGTAGGTAACCAGCCGTGTTGCTGGTAGGCTTCCCCCACTTCCCGGTCTAGTGCCTGGTACAAGCTTGTGGCTAGTCCGGTGCGATCCACGGCGGGTCGGTTAGAGGAAAAACTACTGCTGGAAGTTATTACTTTAGCCAGGCTAACCTCCGCATCGATGCGCCACCGGGGGTTAGATAGATAAAACTGTCGACCGTATAAGGCTCCCAGTAGATACAGGTTCGGCTTGCTTTCTTAAGGCAGCAGTTCAAGCAGCTTGTATTGTGTGTGACCTTACTCCCCATTGAGTATTCCCTCTTGGTAGACCAAAGGAGTGAATTATCAAACTTTTTCCACAAAGATTTAGCTGCTCTGGGAAGGCTTTTAGAGGTAGTTGATGAGTAAGAGGGAGCCTTAATCATCTAGCTGTAGTTTGTACGATAATAAATTAAACGCACCTGTTAGACTAAAGAGTTTCACACTCATTACCCTTGCTTTGAATAAAGTCACTAGCCCGTGAGACAGCTCACCTGCAAACCGGTATAGGCATGTTGGATAAATTACTGGCATCCAAGTGAAGCTGTCCACCGTTATATTATTCGGATGTAGGTATAGACATTAAGTAGCAAGATGGAAAACAAGTAAATCTACCCTCATGCACTTCCCTAAAAAATATTATTATGAAATGGCAAGGCAGAAGAAAAAGCAGCAATATAGAAGACCGGAGAGGACAATCAGCAGGAGGCTTCGGAGGCGGTGGCAGAGGCATTAGTCCCATGCTGCTTATCCCTTTGTTCCGGCTCCTTTTCTCGAAAGTGGGGCTAATTATTGTGGCGGTGCTGGTGGCGCTGATGTTCCTGACAGGAACTAACCCCTTAGCGCTGTTGCAGCAGTTTGTGGGTGGGGAACCGCAGTATGCACAGTCAACCAGTTACCAGCCTAGCCAGGAAGAGCAGGCGCTGGCCGACCAGACGGCCGTGGTGCTGGCAGATACCGAAGATTTCTGGAACAAGACGATACCAGGGTACAGAGAACCTACCCTGGTGCTGTTTTCGGGGCAGGTAAACTCGGCCTGCGGGCTTGCCTCTGCTGCCACAGGACCCTTTTACTGTCCCGGCGATGAAAACCTGTACATCGATCTTAGCTTTTTTAACGAAATGGAGCGCAAGTTCGGTGCTGCCGGAGACTTTGCGCAGGCCTATGTGGTGGGCCATGAGGTGGGGCACCATGTGCAGAAACTCACGGGAACCATGGAGCAGGTAAACGCCATGCGGGGCAAACTATCCGAAGTGGAATTCAATAAGCTCATGGTAAGAGTAGAGCTACAGGCTGATTTCTATGCCGGTGTGTGGGCGCACCATACCCAACGGTCAACAGGATTTTTGGAACCCGGCGACCTGGAGGAAGCCCTGAATGCAGCAAGTGCCATCGGCGATGATCGTCTTCAAAAGCAGGCCACCGGAAAAGTGGTACCAGACTCCTTCACGCACGGCACCTCTGCCCAAAGAGTCCGCTGGTTTAGAAAAGGCTTCGAGACAGGCGATGTGTCACAGGGCGATACCTTTAACGCTACTGAGTTATAGTTCAACAGCAGTAACGATAAAGATGAGTTTGGTTCTTTAAGAGAAGATAAGATATGGGAACAGAGTAGAGGTACTTTGGAAAGTGTGACTAACTGCTCCCTGAAAAGTTCGATAAGTCTTACTGAAGTGATAAATTACCGAACCAAAAAAGCGGCTCCAAATGATACAGAGCGGCTTTATAACTGTAGTAGGCCCTAGGGAATCGAACTTATTCTTTTCAGTTAAGAAATGCTGCTGCGATAGATTTTATCTTTTGAATTTGAATTAATTATGTTGTATATTGTATAATAGCATTTGCAGCCATTCTAGAGTAAATTAGGTGGTGCGTAATTCGGTGAGTAGATTTGATTGCCAGACTTAAAGCACTGATTATCAGAAAGTATTTGGGATGGTGAAAATCCCTCACTCTCTGTCGGAAGTGATACCAAAATCAGCTAAAAGCCTGCAAATCATATTTTTGCAGGCTTTTTCGTTTTACCTACTCCACCAAATCATTCAAATTCATTCAAATTCCCAGTGCGTCTTTTATGGAATTTTACCAGGCTGTATCAACAACATTTTTCCAAACGGCGAGAGAGGCTAAAGAAATAAATTATTAACTCTATTCTACATGATTATCTCCATCACGAAATAATGATTAAAAGACAAAATGGACGCTACATATCGAAGCAATAGAGTTTAAGAGAATTTTATATACTTACAGAAAAGTATCATCAAAAAATTTAATCTTATTACTTGACTTTACGTAAAGTACTATTAACTTTGAAAAACAAAGTACTTTCAGATGGACCAACAGCAAGATCAGTTAGCCGCCCTGCACGAGATCCGTAACATCATGGATCGCTCATCCCGCTTTATCTCGCTGAGCGGGCTTTCAGGAGTAGCAGCCGGAGTTTCGGCGCTTATAGGTGCAGCTGTTGTAAAATGGTACCTGGTTACGCACCATATAAATTATAGTCAGAACTCAAGTCGCAACCTGACAAGAGACTCCATCTTATTTATGATTATGGTGGCGGCGCTTGTGTTTATACTTGCACTTTGCTCAGCTACTTATTTTACCGCACGCAATGCCCGCAAAACAAATCATCGGGTATGGGATAGCAAAACTGAGCGGATGCTGGCCAACCTGTTTATACCCTTGGCAGCAGGCGGCATTTTTTGTGCCATACTTATCTACCACAACCTGCTATACTTAGTCGCGCCCGTGATGCTTATTTTTTATGGTTGTGCGCTTTTAAATGCCAGCAAGTATACTCTAAGCGATATTCGGTATCTGGGCTTCTTTGAAATTATACTTGGCTTGCTTGCCAGCTTTTTTGTAGGTTATGGTTTATTAGCCTGGACGCTTGGTTTTGGAGTGCTGCACATAGTGTATGGTACGCTGGTGTATTTTAAATACGAACGCTAGCAAACCTGTGAAATATTATCTCGAAAATATAAATAAGGCCTTCGAAAGCAAGGCACGGCTTGGTATTATGTCGGTGCTGATGGTGGAGGACCGGATAGATTTTAACACCCTGAAAGATACGCTGCAATTAACGGACGGTAACCTGGCTAGCCACTTGCGCGCGCTGGAAGAAGCCGATTACCTGCTCGTTGAAAAACAGTTTGTAGGCCGTAAACCAAACACAACTTATCATGCTACCGATGCCGGCCGAGAAGCATTTAACAGCCATTTAGATGCGTTGGAGCAGCTTATTTTGAGTAACAGGAAAGACAACTAATATTTTTTTATATTTCTACTTTGTATTTCAAAGTACTTTAAACAATCATCTAAAACCCATTTATACATCTTAAACTAAATAATTATGACACAGCAAAACGAAACACAAAACCAGCCATTTTATCCAGCTACATTAGTTAAACCAGTGTTAGTTGGTGCGGGAATCGCCTTATTCGTCATCTCATTCTTTGTATTTGGAGTTGATGCGCCTCATCCGGAATGGGAAAGGTTCTGGATGATCAGACCTTTGATTATTACGCCTTTAGCCGGTGCAATGGGTAGTGCATTTTATGCCTTCATGGAGTATCAGAATTCACGCGGTTTCAACAGAACCTTGGCTATTCTCTTGAGCATAGTTGTATACCTTATCGGGCTGTGGCTTGGTACTGTTTTGGGATTAGCCGGCACCATGTGGGATTGATCCGCCTAACTAAAAAGAATTGAAAATGTGATAAAATTTAAAAGTATAAAATCATGAAAGAGGAAAAGAATTTACAAGGCGAAATAGCGCTCAATGACGGTTCTACTGCTTTGGCTTTAATCAGTTGGATCTTTGGAATTTTGTTTTTTGCAATAGGAGTAGTGAATACGTTTTGGGGAAACGACCCCGGTTTTGGAATTTTTGTAATTCTTCTTTCGCTAGCTTATTTTCTTCCATTAAATAAAATTCTAAAGAAAATGACAGGCTCCTCAATTCCAAGATTATGGATTTTAAAAATCTTCCTGGGCATCTTTATTATCTGGGCAGCAATGGGCGTCGGCGAATTATTTGATAAGTTAGAACTCATGCTGAATGATTTATAATACCTTAAGCACTATATATTTAAACAAATTATTATTAAACAGAACATTATGATAACGCAAAACAAAAGACTTACCGGCATTGTGCTCACTGTAGTATTTATACTACTTATTCCATTTACAGCGATGCAGTTCACGGATGAGGTGAACTGGGATCTGTTCGATTTTATCGTGATGGGTGTGCTGTTACTCGGCACAGGCCTTATGTGTGAATTTGTGATAAGAAAAGTTAAAAATATGGACTACCGCATCGGCATCATTGCAGTAATTCTGGTAGCGCTCTTCCTCATTTGGGCAGAACTAGCAGTCGGCATCTTCGGAACTCCATTCGCCGGAAGTTAGACAGTAAAACCATGAAAGCAGAAAAGAAAAGTATAAAAATATCAGAACGCTATAGTTATGGAAAACAAAATAGTAATGAATAACAAACCAACAGTCTGGATTATAAGCGATTGGCTATCTGGTATAGTTATTTTGATCATCGGCATATTAAATATGTTTCTGGTGCATCCCGTTCCGGGCATAGCTTACCTGCTGATTTCCTTGATCTATTTTCCTCCAACTAATACTTTCCTAAAAGAAAGGTTTGGTTTAGCGATTCCGCTTGCAGTAAAGATCATCCTGGGTATATTCCTTTTCATGTTCACATTCGGTGTTAGCGACCTTGGGGATATGATTGACAAGTTGTAAGATTTCGCTGATGACAAAGCAAATTTTAGAAAAATCAGGCGTACGCTTTTCGCAAATCAAACATATCAACTATGAAAAATAAAATACTTTCTCACCTAAACAACCCAGGTCAACTTGAAAAGTTGTACCGCAACAACAAGGTGCCTTTTAAGCGGGAGTTTAGTACACTGTATCCGGAGCTTCAGGGCAATGTACTTGCTGATTTCTGGAACGAAAGGCTGAATTACGAAAGTGATGAGATTAACTGGGGAACCGGCAGGGAATTAGTATATGTGATAATCGCTGCGCTTATAGCGGGGTTTATTGCCAAAATTCCGGCTATGTTCCACATCAACGAAGAGTTATTTTACCCCAGAAATACTGGCTTTATTTTTCTACCTATACTTACGGCCTATTTCGCCTGGAAAAATAACCTGCAGCTTAAATATATTGCCGTAATCTGTGGCGTGATGCTCTTCTCACTTATCTATATCAACGCTCTTCCTGCATCCACCAAAAGCGACACATTGATACTGGCATGTATACATTTGCCATTGCTGCTGTGGGTATTGTTAGGCGCTGCATTTGTAGGAAACAACCTGAGAGATCTTTATAAAAGGCTAGACTTTTTAAAATACAACGGTGACCTGATTGTCATGACAACTCTTATCCTGATTGCAGGTGGGATCATGACAGGGCTCACAATCGGGCTCTTTTCACTTATCGGATTCAAAATTGAGCAATTTTACTTTGAATACATTGGTGTATTCGGTATAGCTTCGGCTCCTATAGTTGGTACTTATCTGACACAGACTAATCCGCAGTTGGTAAGCAAAGTCTCTCCTGTGATAGCTAAAATATTTAGTCCGCTGGTTTTAATCATGCTTGTTATTTACCTGTTTGCCATTATCTATTCTGGCAAAGACCCCTATAACGACCGTGAGTTTCTGATCATCTTTAATTTACTGTTGATCGGGGTAATGGCTATCATATTTTTTTCAGTGGCAGAAAGCTCTAAAACAGCAAAAAACATTACAGCTACCTGGGTACTGTTCCTTTTATCAGCAGTTACTATAGTTGTAAATTGTATTGCACTGTCGGCCATTATTTTCCGGATTGTAGAATGGGGCATTACACCAAACAGGTTGGCTGTGCTGGGCGATAATTTTCTAATGCTGCTAAACCTGGTGTTTATAACTGTTCTTCTTTTCAGATCACTTACCAAGAAGTCAGGTATAGCAGCTGTCGGTAGAGCTATAGCCATATTTCTGCCTGTTTATTGTATCTGGGCAATAATCGTAATCTTTATTTTTCCGTTGATTTTTGGCTTTGAGTAACTCCTGCAAAGTATAAATCTCTGATATGTTTCTGGCGGATGATAATTTTGCCACGATTGTTGCCGTGATTGTACAAGGGAGGAACATCTACAACAACATCAGGAAAGCAGTCCTCTTTCTGCTGCCCCAACTACAATTACAACTGTGGAGAATGCCTGCAAGCTGGCTTTTATAACATTAATAACCTGCCAGCTATTTTACGCGTTTGTCATGCGCCATCCTACAAAATTTATGCTTGTAATACCTTTTCCATAAAGTATGGAGGTTTAGCTATGGAAATAGATTTATGTAAATTGGAATAAGTTCAAGTATATTTTCATACTTGCCACTATAAATTACGGTTGCTCGATTCTGTTAAAATCTAAAAAAGCTGCTTATAGTATGGGGCAATATCAACAGAATCAAGTATAGCATACTCAAGTTATTATTTCTTAAAAGCATATAAACAGCAAGTGAAAAGTGAGTGATGTAATGTTGTATTTCGCTGATATCACAGTTCGGCATATGGGGCAGACGTTGGCGCTTGATATTAATTTAGAAGTAACCAAAGGAGAGCATTGGGTACTGGTAGGCGATGACGAGACAGGAAAAGGCTTGTTGCTGGAAGCAATTGCCGGAAAGGTGCCTGTAGTTGCCGGCAAGGTGAATGATACTTTCCTGAGGCAATACCGGCAGGAAAATCCGGTTCAGTCTTCTCGTTTCATGTGGCAGAAGCCAGTTAGTTTAGTTTCTTCGCGGCATAATTTTAAAAGTTTATCCGGTAGTAAAGAGCATTATTACCAGCAACGGTACAACGCTGCAGATGCGTCCGACGCCATGACGGTGAAGCAATATCTTTCTGAAATCGAGCCTTTTACCGATTCCCCTGTATGGACGTTGGACAAAGTAGTAGGTGTGCTGGATTTACAGCAGACGTTAAACAAAGAGTTAATAAAGCTTTCTAACGGCGAAACTAAAAAAGTTCTGCTGGCTGCGGCCCTGCTGCACAATCCGGTTCTTTTACTTTTAGATAACCCTTTGTCCGGATTGGATATTCAATCAAGGCAAACCTTTAACCAGTTGCTAACGGATGTCACCAGGTCCGGCATAACGGTCATTATGATAGCTTCTCCGGAAGAAATACCCGATGCCATTACGCATGTAGGAATTTGGAATGCAGGGCAGAAATTAGCTGCCATGCCGAAGGAACAGTTTACCAAAAAAGTACAAAACATTGAGAAGCACAGCAAGCTGGATGAAACGGAAATAAAATCTCTCCTTTCTGCAACGGCCACTTCGTCATTCGACATCATAGTCAGGATGAAAAATGTTACTGTTAAGTATGGAAGCATAACGGTGATTGATAAGGTCTCCTGGGAGGTCAGGCAAGGGGAACGGTGGGCGCTGCTGGGGCATAACGGAGCAGGGAAATCTACCTTGTTAAGTTTAATTTACGGAGATAATCCGCAGGCCTATGCAAACAGGATTACACTCTTCGACAGGAGAAGGGGAAGCGGTGAAAGTATATGGGATATAAAACAGCATTCAGGTTTTGTTTCTCCTGAGCTTTTTCAGTTTTTTCCTGCCAGGATATCCTGCTCTGATGTTATCGAATCAGGCTTTTACGATACTATGGGGCTTTTTGAAGAAAGCACTGCTGCTATACGTGCCTTGGTGTTTCGCTGGATGAAGGTTTTTGGGTTAGAATCACTGCATACAGAAATCTTTGGAAATGTTACACCTGTAAACCAGCGCCTGTGCCTGCTCGCGCGCGCACTGGTCAAGAACCCCACCTTGCTCATCCTGGATGAACCCTGCCATGGGTTTAGCGTTTCACAAAAAAAACATTTCAAACATGTAATCAATGCTATTTGCCGGAATAGTAACTTAACGATGATATATGTAAGTCATTATCAGCAAGAAATTCCAGAATGTGTTACTAAGGTTCTTCAACTCGAAAAAGGCAAGGCTGTACATCCGGCACCTGCACACAAGTAGCAGCATATCTTAATTCTTCCCAAAAATCTTTTGATTCTTTCCTTATAAGATTAGCTTTGGAAGGAGGTGTTTATTTCGCAGGATTAGCATCTGTTAAAGCACCATAGTCAGTAAACTGTCAACTGTATGCCGGGTTCCGGAGGTATACGTTGGCTGCTTTTTCTCTTTGCCGGCAACACAGGTATAATAGTAGTTTTGCCGCTATTTTAGATTTTCAAAACCAATAAGTATGAAAGACGAGGAATTAACACTGCGTAGCCGCGGATGGTTTGGAAGATCGGGCAAGGACGGCTTTATTTACCGGGCCTGGATGAAGAAGCAGGGAATACCGGCCTATGAACTGGAAGACAAACCTATTATCGGCATCTGCAATACCTGGTCAGAGCTGACGCCCTGCAATTCTCATCTGCGCGATCTGGCAGAGTCGGTAAAGCGGGGCGTGCTTGAAGCAGGCGGCTATCCTGTGGAATTCCCGGTGATGTCGTTGGGTGAGACGCTAATGAAACCTACGGCCATGCTTTACCGCAACCTAGTAAGTATGGATGTGGAAGAATCTATCCGCGCTAACCCGCTGGACGGCGTGGTGCTTTTGTGCGGCTGCGACAAGACAACCCCTGCGTTGGTGATGGGCGCCTGCAGTGTAAACATTCCAGCTATAGTTGTTTCCGGCGGGCCCATGCTCACGGGCAGGCACAAAGGCCGCAGCATCGGCACCAGCGATATCTGGCGCTTCAGTGAGGAAGTGCGCTCCGGCAGAATGACGGATGAGGAACTGACGCTGGCAGAAGCCGGCATGTGCCGGAGCGATGGCCATTGCGCAGTGATGGGCACTGCCTCAACCATGGCATGCATGGTGGAAGCCTTGGGCCTCTCTCTGCCTGATAATGCTGCAATTCCTGCGCCAGATAGCGGCCGTAAAGTACTAGCTCACCTGTCAGGTGCAGAGATGGTACGCATGGTGCAGGCGGATCGCAAGCCATCCGACATCCTGACAAGAGAAGCTTTTGAAAATGCCATTAGGGTAAACGCAGCCGTAGGCGGCTCCACCAACTTTGTGATTCACTTACTCGCCATTGCCGGCAGAGTGGGCGTGCCACTGGCGCTGGAGGACTTCGATAAATTTTCGGCAGGCATTCCGCTTATGGCCAACCTGCAGCCATCCGGCGAATTTTTTATGGAGGATCTCTACTATGCAGGAGGATTGCAGGTGATTATGAGAGAACTTCAGGAACATCTGCATACTGGCAGCACTACAGCAAACGGGAAAACCATTGCAGAAAACTTTACAAATGCCTGCTGCTTCAACGAGGCTGTAATAGCAAGGGTAGCAAATCCATTTAACGAGGTTTCGGGTATTGTGGTGCTGCAGGGCAACCTTTGCGAGAACGGCGCAATTATCAAGCCCTCTGCAGCCAGTCCCCGGCTGATGCAGCACAGGGGCAGGGCGCTGGTGTTTGAGGATATCGACGATTACAAGCACCGCATCGATGACCCTGACCTGGAGGTGGATGAGAACAGTATAATGGTGCTGAAAAATGTGGGACCAATCGGGTATCCGGGTATGCCCGAGGTAGGCAACATGGGACTACCGGCCAGGTTACTGGATAAAGGAATAACGGACATGGTACGCATCTCCGATGGCAGGATGAGCGGAACAGGCTTCGGAACAGTGGTGCTGCACGCTTCACCGGAGGCTGCTGCCGGAGGCAACTTTGCCGTGGTTCGCACCGGAGACATCATTGTGCTGGACGTGCCAAATCGCCTGCTCTCTGTTGAAGTACCGGCGGAGGAACTGGAGCAGCGGAAGCGGAACTGGAAGCTGCAGCCAAAGCATACAGACAGGGGATACGTAAGCCTGTTTGTAAAGCACGTGGAGCAGGCAAACCTGGGCGCTGACTTTGATTTCCTGAAAGGTAGTTCGGGCAGCGAGGTAACCAGGGATTCCCATTAATTTCCTCATAAATCAAGAGGACACAAGTATAAAGATGAAACGTACAAGATTTTACAGGTATAAACCATACATTTTAAATATTTTGCTTTTAAGTATAAATCAATGATAATCATTTTGCAATATATGATTAAGTCTTGTGTCTAATATCTTGATACTTGTTTCTATTTACATATATCAAGTATGAAAAGACTTCTATTTCTAACAAACCTATAAAATCATACTATGCCGGCAACGTCATTTAAACAACAGGTAGCCATAGTAACCGGAGCAGGACAGGGCATCGGCTTCAGCATATGTCAGGAACTGGCAAAGCATGGAATGGCGGTACTGCTGAACGATATTGATGTAGAGTTGACAGCTAAAGCCGCTGCAAGTATAAACGAGCAGTATGGAAGCTGCATCGGGCTGGCTGGAGATGCTGCTGATCCAGGCTTTATTCATCAAATGGTAGATACGGCTGTTGCAAAATTTGGCAAGTTAACCATTGCCATTGCGAATGCAGGTATAACGGTGTTCGGAGACTTTCTGACCTACACACCTGAAGACCTGCAAAAGGTAACGCAGACAAACCTCGGCGGAAGCTTTTTTCTAGCTCAGGCGGCAGCCAGGCAAATAATCAAACAGCAGTCTGGCGGGAGCATCCTTTTTATGTCCTCCGTTACCGGCCATCAGGCGCACAAAAACCTGGCTGCCTATGGCATGACCAAAGCTGCGCTCGAAATGCTCGCCCGCAATTTGGTAATAGAGCTATCTCCTTACCATATCAGCGTAAATGCGCTGGCGCCTGGGGCCACGCTTACCGAGCGTACGGCTGAAGACAAGGATTACGAGAAAACATGGTCTGCTATCACACCAATGGGCCGGCCTGCTTACCCATCCGACATCGCTCATGCCGCCCTATTCCTGGTTTCAGAAAATGCCAGGCATATTACGGGGCAGTGCCTCGTTATCGACGGCGGATGGACTTCTATCAGTCCATCGCCCTACGAATGAAAAGTATAGGTATGGGTCTTAACTATGCCGGTCCGACTCAAGACAGGTGCCGAGAGCATCTTACTTTCATGCGTTTTATCTTAATACAGGCCTTTGCTAGCCGGGTTTGCATATGTCCTATAGAAGCCTTAGTTTTAATTTGCCCATCCCGGTAGTGGCCTTTTGTCGCATTTGGGCCAATAAGGTGCGAACAGACAGGCTTTTAGATTTTGTGTGAAAAGCAGCCAGTGCCGGCACACACTGCAGGGCAACCCGAGCGGCTTAAGGCGAAATGCTAAATGGGTTCACATAATTAGCTAACTGTCAGCTCGGTATCTTTATACCTGTAAAAACAGGAACATGTTCCATCAAACCAACCATAGCAGGTGAAAGCAGGAGCTACAAAGTCAGGAATCATGGATCGGGAAGCATACCTGAAGGCTATTTCTGATGCGCTCCTAGTATGGGATGTACTGGTTATCGGCGGTGGGGCAACGGGCCTGGGCGTGGCGGTAGATGCAGCTTCACGAGGCTTTAAAGTGCTGCTGCTGGAGCAGGCAGATTTTGCAAAGGGCACCTCCAGCCGCAGCACCAAACTGGTACACGGCGGAGTGCGTTACCTGGCGCAGGGCAACCTGAAACTGGTAAACGAAGCCCTGCATGAGCGCGGACTCCTGCTGAAAAATGCGCCGCACCTGGTGCACTTACAATCCTTTATTATTCCGGCTTACAGTTACTTCACCAAACTTTTTTACGGGGCAGGGCTCACGCTTTATGATTTGATGGCGCGTAAGCTTCGGATTCACAAAACCGGTTTACTGTCCAAAGATACCGTAGTCCGCCTGCTGCCCACCATCAAACAAAAAGGCCTGAAAGGAGGCGTTGAATATTATGACGGGCAGTTTGATGACTCGCGTCTGGCAGTGAACCTGGCACAAACCTGCGCGGAAAAGGGTGGCGTGCTCTTAAACTACATAACTGTAACAGGGCTGGTAAAAGATGGGAACGGCAAAGTAGTAGGCGTAAAAGCCCTCGACAGGGAAAGCGGCCGTGCGTTTGAGCTGAAAAGTATAGTGGTGATAAACGCGACCGGCGTTTTTGTGGACGATGTTCTTCAGATGGATGCGCCCGGCCTGCACCCGCTGGTGCGACCCAGCCGGGGGGTACACGTGGTGCTGGCTAAATCCTTTCTGCCCGGTAGCAGCGCCCTGATGATTCCTGAAACCCCGGACGGGCGAGTGTTGTTTGCCGTGCCCTGGCATGATCATGTGCTGGTGGGCACTACCGATACGCCCCTGGATAAAAGCAGCCTCGAGCCAGGCGCCTCCGATCAGGAGATAGATTTCATATTAGAAACTGCCGGGCAGTATTTAGCAAAGAAGCCTACCCGTGGCGATGTGCTAAGTGTTTTTGCCGGTTTGCGTCCACTGGCTGCTCCCGCTAAGGGTACAGGCAGCACCAAAGAAATCTCACGCAGCCATAAATTGGTCGTGTCACCCTCGGGCCTGGTAACCATCACCGGCGGCAAATGGACTACCTACCGCAAAATGGCGGAAGACACCATTGACAAAGCTATTATAGCAGGAAATCTGCCAGCAGGCGCCTGCGTTACCGCTGCTGTAAAAATTCATGGCTACCCAGGAGCCGGTAATTTAACCGGCGAAAATGCACATCTGGCTATCTATGGAAGTGATGCTCAGGCCATACTTGACCTGACAGCGGCACAGCCGGACTTAGGCCGGAAACTGCACCCGGCATTCTCGAACAGTTATGCGGAAGTGGTGTGGGCGGTGCGGTACGAAATGGCCAGAACAATAGAAGATGTGCTCGCCCGCCGCTTGCGCATCCTGTTTTTAGATGCCCGAGCAGCAATTGATATGGCTCCAATAGTGGCCGGTATTATGGCGGCCGAGCTGGGGCAAAATGCGGCGTGGCAGCAAGCCCAGGTAAAACAGTTTACAGAGCTGGCCAGCAGTTATTTGCCGAAGCCTTACCCGCCCGTTATCCGCGAAAACGGAAACTACGACCTTCTCAACTATACTAATCCTTAACTATGGCTAAATATATACTTGCCTTTGACCAGGGAACCACCAGTTCACGGGCCATTTTGTTTGATCAGAGCGGCCACATCAAAGCACTTGCCCAAAAGGAGTTCACACAGATTTATCCGCAGCCGGGCTGGGTAGAGCATGACCCCAACGAAATCTGGTCTACCCAGGTGGGCGTGGCCGCAGAAGCCATCCTCAAGGCCGGGCTGCAGGCAACCGACATAGCGGCCATCGGCATCACCAACCAGCGCGAAACAACCGTGGTATGGGACAAGCGCACCGGAGAGGCCCTCTGCAACGCCATCGTATGGCAAGACCGGCGCACTGCCGCCTACTGCGACAGCCTGAAACGGGAAGGGCACGAGCCCATGATCCGTGAGAAAACCGGGCTGGTGATCGACGCTTACTTTTCAGCTACTAAAATCCGATGGATACTGGACAATGTGCCGGGCGCAAAGGAAAAGGCCGCTGCCGGCCACCTAGCTTTCGGCACCATCGACTCCTGGCTGATATGGAACATGACGGGAAAAAAAGTGCATGTCACGGACGTAACCAACGCCTCCCGCACCCTGCTCTACAACATCAATACGCTCAGCTGGGATGAGGAATTATTAAACCTCTTCGGAATTCCTGAAAGCATGCTGCCGGAAGTAAAATCATCCAGCGAGGTGGTGGGAGAGACGGCTTCTTCGCTGTTCGCGGCCCGCATTCCCATCGCAGGTATTGCCGGCGATCAGCATGCCGCGCTTTTCGGGCAGATGTGCACCAAACCTGGTATGGTGAAAAATACCTACGGCACCGGCTGTTTTATGCTCATGAACATCGGCGACAAGCCCATCTTATCCACCCATAAATTAGTGACCACCATTGCCTGGAAGATAAAAGACGAGGTGCAGTACGCCTTGGAGGGAAGTATATTTATAGCCGGCGCTGTGGTGCAGTGGCTGCGGGATGGATTGGGAGTAATTGCCAGCTCAGCAGAGGTGGATCAGCTTGCCCGACAGGTGGCCAGTAGCGACGGTGTATACCTGGTACCGGCCTTCGCCGGGCTGGGCGCGCCGCACTGGAATCAGCACACGCGCGGCACCATGGTGGGCATGACGCGGGGCACCACAAAAGCCCATATCGCCCGCGCCGCCCTCGAGAGCATCGCCTACCAGACCATGGAAGTGCTGCATGCCATGGAGGCAGATGCGGGTATAAAAATAAAGGAACTGCGCGTAGACGGTGGCGCTACAGCCAACGACCTGCTGATGCAGTTTCAGGCAGACATATTAAATGTGCGGGTTGTGAAGCCGGAAGTTACCGAAGTTACTGCTATCGGCGCCACATACCTGGCCGGCCTAGCAGTGGGTTTCTGGCAAAGCGTGGAGGACATCCAGCAGCAATGGAGCATCAGCCGGCAATACGAGCCTGCTGCGTCTGATGCCCACCAGGATCAGATAAAGGGATGGCTGCGGGCGGTGCGGGCTGCCAAAGCCTGGGCCGACGACAGCGAGTAATTTTTTCTATGGAAAATCATCTAAATCTACCTTTATGTCAGCATTTGCCGCCGAGTTGATTGGTACCATGTTCTTAATCCTGTTAGGCAATGGCGTGGTCGCCAACGTGGTCTTGAAAAACACCAAGGGCAACGGCAGCGGCTGGATGGTGATTGCCACAGGGTGGGCCCTCTCGGTTTTTGCCGGCGTCGTTATCGCGGCGCCCTACAGCGGCGCACATCTGAACCCGGCTGTTACGCTGGGGCTGGCGCTGGTAGGCAAGTTTGCCTGGAACCAGGTGGGTTGGTACATACTGGCGCAATTATTAGGGGCCATGCTCGGCGCCCTGCTGGTGTGGCTGGTTTACAAACCGCATTTTGAGATGACGGAAGACCCGCTCTCGCAGCTGGCCGTGTTCAGTACCGGCCCTGCTATCCGGCACAGGCTGTCTAATTTATTCAGCGAGGCGGTGGGTACTTTTGTGCTGATTTTCGTGGTCTTTTACTTCACCAATCCTGAGCTGGGAAAGGAGAAAACTCCCATCGGCCTGGGTGCTTTGGGAGCCATCCCCGTCAGCTTCCTGGTCTGGGCCATTGGTTTGTCACTGGGCGGAACGACGGGTTATGCCATCAACCCGGCCCGTGACCTGGGCCCTAGGTTAGTGCATGAGCTGCTGCCCATCAAAAACAAATGCCACAGCGACTGGCCCTATGCCTGGATTCCGATACTCGGACCTTTTTTGGGCGCTGCCGCCGCAGCCCTGTTATATTTACTTTTAAAAGTTTGAAAGATGAAAAAGAACTATTCCTATGTACACCTTCTGTTTACCGGCCTGGCTTTGGCGTGCCTGCCGGGTTGTAAAGCAAAAGCGCCGTCAACTGTTGTGGCAGAGGAATTTCCTGCCTTTTATATAGAGGGCCACCGTGGCACAAGGGGACTGATGCCGGAGAACACCATTCCGGCCATGAAAAAGGCGGTGGACGTGGGTGCGAATGTTCTGGAACTGGACGTGCAAATCAGCAAAGACGGGCAGGTGATGGTGGCGCACGACCCCAGACTAAATCCCGCCATTACGCTTTTGCCCAATGGGGAGGAAATTCCGAAGGAAGATGCAGACAAGTACATACTGCACCAGATGGATTATGCCGACATCCGCCGGTTCGATGTGGGCTCTAAGTATAATCCGGCTTTCCCGCAGCAGCAAAAGATGAAGGCCTACATTCCCTTACTGGGGGAACTGATTGACTCTGTGGAGCAATACACCGCAGCAAAGGGTCTGCCTGAGGTGATATACAACATCGAGATCAAAGCTGATCCCGCAAAAGATGGTATCTACCAGCCGGCACCCGCGGAACTTGTAAAACGGGTGATGGATGTGGTAAACGAAAATAAGATAGGGAACAGGTTCTATCTCCAGTCTTTCGACATCAGGCAGATACAGGAAGTGCACCGGCAATATCCGCAGGTCGTCACCGGCTTCCTGACGTCGGAAAAAAACGCCTCACTGGAAGAGAACCTCCGCCGCATTGGCTTTCGGCCCAATATTTACAGCCCGAATTACGGGTTAGTCACCGACAGCCTCGTAGTGAAAAGCCATCGGCAAGGCATGAAACTCATCCCCTGGACCGTCAATTCTCCGGAAGAGATAGAAAAGCTGCAGCAACAGGGCGTAGATGGCATTATAACGGACTATCCCAATCTTTTAAGTGAGAAGGAATAGGAGAGTGGTTGAGTAGAGATTGCGGGATAATAATGAAAATAAACTGTCTGCACTGCCAAATTTGCAGCATGCATATAGTAGTTCAGGAGTGAACAACACAGGATATGAAAATTAGATTTCGATATAGGATTCTTGTAGCAATTTATTAGTCAATAAACTTCACTCAACCTGATCATTAGTCTGCTGATCTATAGCGAATTGCATGAGGTGAGAGGTGGAAATGATATAAAAAAGCAAGATGAGTATAACAGGAACCTATGTTTTTTGATAAAAGATATTTAAATGAAGTTAATGCTGTTTAGAGCAATAAATTATTCATACTATGTAAAGCCTTTATGACAAAATCAGGCTCAGAAAATATAGAAATAGCTGTTAAAAGCATTTCAGAATATGTTAATGTAATTCTAGAGAAAAAAAGGAAGCTTGAACCTGAAGGAGATATTTGGTTTAGAGGACAAGGATCTATGACTTTCAAACTCAGGCCTAATTTATATAGAAAGATTTTGGATGGAGGAGATAAGAAAAAAACTATAATTAGGAATACGAACTTAATTAAGAGATTGGAAGGGAATATTGACATGTCCTTCTCCAGAAAAGCATTTTCTTTTTTTAGCAAAAGATCCATTCCAGATACTCCCTGGTATAGATATTTTTTAAAGCAACATTATAAGCTTCATACCAGGCTGCTAGATTGGACAGAAAGCGCCTTAATAGCTCTATTTTTTGCTTTAGAAGATCAAACTATAAAAGAAGATGCTCAGGTATTAATATTATCACCCAGTAAATTAAATAATTACTCAATTAATAAGTTACTTGATACCAAAAAGAACTTTCATCTAATACCAAGTTGTAGTAATTTACCTAAAAAGGGAGAGATGTTTACTAGTCAAGGGCTTTTGAGTTTTGAGCAACTTCTGCGTAAGTATTATTGGCTGGATTGTGATGAAGATGAGAAGATGTTCCCAATTGCTATGTATCCTCCTCACCTTGATGAAAGAATGTCAGCACAACAAGCTTGTTTTACTTTATTCGGTAATGTGATTGATGGATTAAATACTGATAATAGCAAGGAAATTATTATTGATTATGTTCAAATAGATGCTGGTTCTAAAGGCAAAATGTTAAAAGATCTTAAAGCTTTAGGCATCAATTATTATTCTATCTACCCTGATCTGGATGGACTCGGTAAATCTATTAATGAAGAATTTATAGAAGAATTTGAAAATGCTAAATTGTGGGATAGTTTTGAAAATTTCTTTTCATAAGCTGTCTAAACACCGTTTGTAGTTTTCAAGTTTTAGACATATTAACGAAATCATGCTCTCAGCCAATGTGCAGCTTTTTCTTACCTGCCTTTGCTTTTATATATAAAGAATGAATCATAAAATATACCTACTGGTTAAATCCTTTGTATGTCAATATTAAAATTGTGGCCTGCAAAGTATGCTGAACACTTAATATCCTGTAAAACATATTACTGTTCCTGAAAAACAAAGCGCGGCATCAGGAAACCTGATGCCGCGCTGGCAGAGTTTATACTTTGCAGGCCACAGCCATACTTGTATTAGAAAATAAACTTGGTGCTTAGGAAGTTAGAATTTCCTTCGTTCACAATCTCATTGATAAGGTGCTTGTTGTTCTCGTTGAGCTTCGTCGCTACCAGCGACCGGATAGAGAACGAACGCAGGGCATCCACCACCGACAGAGTTCCTTCGGCACTGTCCTTACGGCCGGTGAAAGGGAAGGTGTCGGGCCCACGCTGGCACTGGCAGTTGATGTTCACGCGGCTTACCTGGTTCACTAGCGGATCTATCAAAGAAGCAGTTTCAGCCGGATCATTGCTAAAGATACTTACCTGCTGTCCGTGTGTAGATTCGATAAGGTATTCAATCGTCTCTTCCAGATCATCGAAAGGCACCACCGGAATTACCGGGCCGAACTGCTCTTCCCGGTATACTTTCATGTCTTTGCTGACAGGGTAAAGTATAGCAGGGTAAACGAAAGACTCGAAAGCAGTACCGCCGCCTTCGTTGATAACGCTTGCACCATGTGCAGCGGCATCATCAATCAGATCTTTAAGATATGCGGGCTTGTTTGGCTCCGGCAGCGGTGTTAAAGCTACGCCTTTCTCCCAGGGCATACCGATTTTAAGTTTTCCAACGGCCTCACTTAACTGTTGCAGAAACTGGTCTACTTTGGAGCGATGTACAAAAATTATTTTGAGTGCGGTGCAACGCTGCCCGTTAAAGGACAAGGCGCCGAGTACTGTTTCAGACACAGCCAGGTTTACGTCGGCATGCTCGGTAACAATGGCCGCATTTTTGGCATCAAGGCCGAGTATAGCGCGGAGGCGGTTTACTTTCGGGTGCAGTTTCTTAAGTTCATCGGCCACTTTACTGGAGCCAATCAGGGTGAGGACGTTAATTTTACCTGACTGCATTAAAGCCGGGACAATGGCATGGCCGCGTCCGTAAATGGTGTTAACCACACCTTTGGGAAAGCATGTTCTGAAAGCTTCCAGCAGCGGATAGTGCAACAAAGTGCCATGTTTTGGAGGCTTGAACAGCAGTGTATTGCCCATGATAAGGGCCGGGATCAGCGTGGTGAAAGTTTCGTTTAGTGGGTAATTAAAAGGGCCCATACAAAGCACCACGCCCAGTGGTGAACGGCGGATCTGCGCCACTATTCCCTGCTCAATTTCGAAGCGGGATGACTGCCGATCCAAATCTTTTAGGGCATCAATGGTTGCGTATATATATTCTACGGTGCGGTCAAACTCTTTGATAGAATCAGCAAAAGATTTGCCTATTTCCCACATGATGAGCTTCACGACAATATCCTTCTTCTCTATCATTTTCTGGGTAAACTGCTCTACACAGCGGATCCTGTTCTGAACGCTCATGGTCGGCCACTGCCCGCGGCCATTATCGTAGGCTGCTACGGCGGCATCAAGCGCTTCCATGGCTTCTTTTTCGGTACATACAGGATAGGAGCCAATCTTCTTGCGCTCGTAACCGCCCGCTGTTTTAACAGCTACAGGCGAGTAAACAGTATGCGCCGCGCCATCCCACTGTTTCATTTCTCCGTTTGAAAGATACTCCCGCTGATTGATTTCCTGCTCCAGCTTAAACTCTGCCGGGATCTGGCTCTCCTCCACAAAGATGGCCTTTACCTGATCTGCTACTTCATTAATGGTAAAATCTTCTACATTCATTCTTTTTAGATTTTATTTTAAAGGGTGCTATAATTCATTAATTTATAAATGATTTAAATACATGCGCCTGGTTGCTGCTCCCACATTAACAGATAAGGAGCTGAAGCACATGCAGCTAATTACGCAGGAAAGCCCCTGTTGCTAAACCACATAAGGTGCAGCCATGCCGCTGAATGGAGCAATTAACAGGTTTTATCAGCGCATGCAGGCACCTCGAAGGAGGCATAAACCAGTGCGGAGATAAGGAATCTGCTTAAGCTTTCAGGCTTCCACAACATGAATGTAATAAAAAAGTGATATTAAAAAAACTTTTAGGAATAACTTTCAAATTAAAAACCACTAAATCCTGCCAAACTATCAAGGTTGTATAGCTTATAATATCAAATTGCAAATTTATACTAATGGTATGCTTTAGTCCATCAAGGCAGGTTGTAGTAAGTGCAGGACTGGCTTTGCACTGAAGTTTTAATGCCAATGGCAGGAGTAATTCCTGACTGCTATACATGTTAATTCAGCCTTCGAAGCGAAAAAGGATGTTCAGCATCTAAAGAAATTTTGGCGGGTAGATTTTGAAACGGGGCTTCTAAAGTATAAAGCCCTGTAAAAAGAGTTTACAGAGCTTTACAGATGATACAGGCGTTCTGACGATCTATAGATTAAATACCAGGCGGGTAAAAATAAACCTGCCATTGTAGCCATATTGCTGGGCGCTGCGCGAGTATACAAAACGGCCTGAGCCGGAGTTGGCGGCGGCCACTTTATCCGGGTAAACATCCAGCAGGTTGTTGGCACCTACACTCAGTTTCAGGTTGTTGCTAAAGGTATAACCCACACTCACATCCGTTACTGTTTTGCCGCTGTACCAGTCCTGCGCCGTAAGGGTGTTGGTCGCCTCCTGCACCTTGCCAAAGTATGCGTTTCGCAGGAAGAAATCCCATTTATCCAGTCCATAGCTTAACGTTAAGTTGCCTTTTGTCTGCGGCACTGCCGACTCGAGATAAATTCGGCTGGATTCGTCGAAGTAGGTGCTCTCGCGGCCTTCCAGCAGCGCCGAGGAATGTATGTCGCCTACCATGTTGGTTTTAGCAAAAGTACCGGCAAGGCTGCCCGTAAAGCGGCCGCCACCAAGGTCGCTCATGTAGGTCAGTACCGCGTCAACACCTCTTGTTTCAGTATCGATGGCATTGGTGAAGAAACGGGCAGAACCGGCATTTGCCTGATCTAGCAAGCGATTTGCTTCTTCCTCCTGCGGTGTAGGGTTAGTGGTTACTTTACCAAACTGGCCGGTATACACTACGCGGTTATTTATCCTGATGTAGTAGCCATCCACTGTCAGTTTAAAATCGCCGAACCTGCTGGTAAGGCCGGTGCTGTAATTGTAAGAGGTTTCCTGTTTCAGATCAGGTATACCCAACAGGTTGGCTACCCGGCTGTCGTTGGTAAAGGTACCGGACTCCACAAAAACGCCGCTCGTAAAAATAGTAGAGGTGGCGCTGTAATATTGCTGGTGCAGCGACGGTGCCCGGAAGCCCGTGCTCACAGCCCCACGCCATGTCAGCGCATCCGAAAAAATATACCTGCCAGCCAGCTTACCGTTTACGGTAGAACCGAAATCAGAATAATTCTCAAAACGTGCGGCAGCATCCAGTAAGAATCTGCTTGTGAAATTGAGTTCCACATCTCCGTAAGCCGCAACAGAGGTGCGCGACACGTTGACTGCATTAGCAGGGCTGAAGCCGGGGAAAGACTGGGAGCCGCCGGCAAATGGTGAGCCGTTTGCCGCGAAACGGGTATTTTCTGTACCCAGCGGGTCCGGTATCAGGATGGGATTTCCTGCTACATCAGTTCCTATCTGGGTAGCTTTGCCATAGTTTACATAAGAGGCTTCCTCACCTGCAATGATCTGGTAATTTTCGAAGCGATGTTCTGCGCCATAGGCTACGTTCACTCCGCTCATTACATCTTTAAAAAACCGGCTAAAATCGAGGTTAGTCGTGTTTTGGGTGAAGGCATAACCGCCTGCCTCAAAGCTAGTAGGGGAAGCAGTAAGCAGGGAGGCATTCATAGAATTATCTACAGAGAAATCAATAGCATTTCGTCCGTAGGAATTGCTGAAGTCTACTTTCCACTCACCGAGAGAGCCGCGAATACCCATTGCCAAAGATTGATCACCGTTGTCTGTCACGATTAAAGGCAGGAAACCGTTTGGATAGATGGTTTCGTTGGTCTGGGTAAGCTGTGAAGGTGTCCGGTAAAAGGCGGCACCTTCACCATGGCGCAGGTTTAGGCCGCCAAAAGCATATATCTCAGCTTTATCAGTAACCGGAACAGCCGAGTTAAAGAAAAGGCTTCCGCCGCGGTTAGCCGACTGCCCGACACGGCCACTAAAATAATCACGATTCAAACCCTGTCTGGCCAGTTCCTGCTCCGTAATATCTACGCCTGTGGGCACTTCGCCCGGGAAAGGGTTATTGTAATCAGTGAAGATAGTGCCGTTATAGTCGCCGCCACGGTCGGTGTAATTACGGTAGTCGTACGAACCCGACAGATTCAGGTAGCCGCCATTCGTGCCCAAGGGTACGCCATAGCTGGCATTGGCCTGCACGTTTTCGCCATCCAGTCCGCCTTCAGAATTTTTAGAAACATAAGCCCCTGTCGTCACATTTGCATCCAGCGAGTTTACCGCATCATTCAGAATGATGTTGATAACGCCTGCGATGGCATCAGATCCATACTGGGCTGAGGCACCATCGCGCAGAATTTCCACCCTTTTGATGGCCGCAGTAGGTATGGCATTGAGGTCTGTGCCCACCGAACCTTTTCCGAAACTGCCGTTTATGTTCACGAGCGAGGTAGTATGGCGTCTTTTCCCATTTATCAATACCAGCACCTGATCAGGCCCCAGTCCGCGCAGAGAAGCAGGGTCGATGTGGTCGGTTCCGTCGGCCAGGGTTTGGGTATTGGAAGTAAAGGAGGGAGCTACATAGTTAAGGATCTGGTTGAGCGTAACCTGCGGAGCACTCTGTGTCACTTCCCTGATATCAATCACATCAACAGGTACGGGCGTGGTGAGTTGAGAGCGCGGAGCACCACGGCTGCCGACTACGACAACTTCGTTCAGGTTCTGAGCGGCAGTCAGCACAAAGTCAATGGTAGCTGTTTCGCCGGCAGCCACGGTAACATTCTTTTGCACCGGCTCATAGCCGATATAACTCGAAACCAAAGTATAGGTGCCCGGGCTGACCTGTAACTGGTACTGGCCATTCGCATCGGCACTTGTTCCTGTAGACTGATCTATGGCTCGGACGGTAGCGCCGGCAAGCGGCTGAAAGCGGTCCCTGACCGTGCCTTGTATCGTCTGCCCATCCGTCTGCTGCGACCAAGCCAGAACAATAGCTAATAATATGTAAATCTTGTTCATGGTTTAAACTTAAATGATAGTAAATTGAGGTATTGAGGGCACAGCATCACGTCTTTAGCCAGTCAACTGATTCATGCTCATTTACATTTTTATGTAAAGATACCAGAAAACAGTATAAACCATTAAAATGTTTGTATAAACAAATAAGAATTAGGAAAGGCTTTATTCTGCACTTACATTATTAAGCCTCCTAGTCCAGTAGTTACAATTTGGATACAAGTATAACGCATGCCGTTTATTTTCACTTTTATACTTCATGATTCAACTGAAGATATTTCAGAATAACATAAATAAGTATAAAAATTACTTTAATGCAAAGCCTAAATTAAAAATTTAAAATTGGTCTATCAGCGATTTCTAAATCAGGCGATTTACAAGAAGAGAAAATTGAGGCGCAGCTTCCCGATAATCTGCCAAGGGCAGGTATAACTATAAAGCAACTGTTGTGCGGGCCGGTTAGTGGCTCTCAACAGTTGCTTTATAGTTAACTCAAGTTGCAAATTATTAATTAATGCCTGCCATAGTATACCCACTCCGTTGCAACGTAGCTTTCCTGCTGCTGCATTATTGCTTTCTGAGGAGGAGTGAAGAGCGGGTAATTTAACAACTAAAAAAAATCTTCAGCTGCACTAATTAAGAACTTCTTCCGTACTGCCGCATTTCAGCATAGCTTCGCCCATGTATGGGTTCTGTATCTCCTGATTAGAACTCAGCCAGTACGCACCCTGATTATTATTTGCCATCGGACAGTGCTGGTAGTATAGCTTCTGATCTGTGGCATCAAATGCTTTTGTCAACGCGAAAGTAGCTTCTGAAAGCGGTTCCAGGTGTTCCCGTTGTACCGCTACATTGGCGGCTCCGGCAATTTCTGAGGCACTTTGTTTTACCTTTTCAAGCTTCTCCGTTGCAAATGGCTGATGTTCCGCAGTCAGAGCGGCAACGTCAATATTTCCGGCTGCTGTCAATATTGCCTGCGCATGCGTTTTCGCTACTTGCGGATCAGCGGCTACCAGGGCATTTTTCAATTTCAGATAGTCGCTGAGAAGCTGCGCAACCTGCTGCTTGATTGGATCACCAGCTGTGGCGTAATCCGGTGCGGCAACCTGCGTTTGCGCTGTCATACTTGTCTGGTTCATGGCCTCGTTGTTCATCCCTTCGTGTTGTTCTTGGGCAGTGCTGGCGCCTTCCTGCTGTTTTTCGGCACAGGCTGCGAAAGAAAAAGCGACGAATAATGCGCCGGCAAAGGTGATACTCTGAATTGATTTTAAAGTCATGTTCATGTTTAATTTACAATTATTGATTTACTTAATTTACTAGTACAAAGGCAATCAAACCAGCCACAATAAAGCAGATTGTCCACTTTACCCACTTTTTATAGTTGTGTTTTGGTGGTTCTTCGGGTTCTATTTTACAACAATCTTTCATCCTATTTACATTTTCATTCCTGCCATCGGGTCGCCGCCTTTCTTTAGTTTAAACTCGCTGTACAGCAGGTAAGCGCCGGAGGTTACTACTTTCTCATTTGCTTCAAGGCCGGTAAGTATAGCCACGCTATCGGCGCTCTCTTCGCCAAGCGTTACCATGCGCGCCTTAAACGTATTTTCACCGGTCTGCACCCACACATGGCTACCCTGCTCATCGCGAATCACGGCATCAGTCGGAAGGGTTAAGTTGGTAGCTTCCGAACCGGGAAGTATCACATTGGCCTGCATACCCGGCAGGTACCGGCCCTCTTTGTTGAGCAGTTCTGCGCGCAGCACGGCTATTTGGCTCCCTGCCCTCAACTCGGGACTAATAAAAGTAACCTTTGCTGTAACCGGCTCCTGCGCAAAGCCCTGCACCATCACCTTTATCTTGTCGCCCATACTTACCTGAACAATCTCCTGTGGGTAGAGTTCGGCCTCCACCCAAATGGTGCTCAGCTTTGCTAATCTGTACAGTACACTTCCCTCCGCTACATACTCACCCTCGGCAGCAGATATTTCTGTTACGATACCAGCACCAGAGGCCACAAATGTAATGCGGGCATCCATGTGGCCGCTTTTTGCCAGCTTTCTGATTTGTGCTTCTGTGAGTCCGTAAAGCAGGAGTTTTTTTCTGGCTGCCTCCACGAAAGAAGCAAAACGCTGATTCTCCTGTCCCACTTCCTGGTTCTGTTTCAGGGCCAGCAGGTACTCGCGTTGTAGTGTCAAGAGTTGTTCGCTGTATAGCTCGTAAAGTGGCTGTCCTTTTTTAATGGCTTGGCCGGACTCTTTAACATACAGGCGTTCTACACGTCCGGCAGCACGGCTGCTGATTACCTCCATCTGCGTCTGATCAAGCACCAACTCTCCTGTCAGCATGGTATTGCTGCCGACGGAACCGCTTTGTATGGGGCTCACTTTTATATTCCCCAAAGCTATCTGGCGCTCGCTCAGCATTAATGCGCTATCATCGCTGCCTGACTGTGCTACAGGCACTAAATCCATACCGCAGATAGGGCAGGAGCCCGGCTGGCTTTGTACAATCTGCGGGTGCATCGGGCAGGTATAACTTGTTTTCCTGGCAGCATGTGCTTCCTCGTGCACCTGCTCTTTGCAAGCCACGGTACCGGCAAAAATAAGCACCAGCAGCAGCAAATTCATTTTCCACCTTCTCATATAGCTGTTTTTCTAAGTTTGATAAAGCTTTCACTGTCTACCAGAAACTGTGCGTTGGCAGCAATAATATCTTCTTGTTGCAGGCCTTCTACAATCTGTGTCTCATCACCTTCCGTAGTTCCGATTGTAACAGCTACAGGTTCAAACACGTCCTTCACTTTCCTGAATGCAACGGATCTGGTGCCGATGTCCAGCACAGCTGCTTTGGGTACCCAGAGGGCGGGGGCTGTTTTATAGTTGGCCTTTGCGCTGACAAGTTGCCCCACCATCGCTGCCTTCTGGTTGCCGGGCAGGTATACCCGCACCTTTGCAAAATTCTCGCCTGCCTGATAAAAGGGTTGCAGGAAATCTACTTTCGCTTCCAGTTTCTCATCCGGCAACTGGGGGAACGTAATCGCAACAGCGGTTCCTTTTGCAATGGCATTTACCTGACCGGCCGGGATATTGAATTCTGCCCACAGCTGCCTGGGGTTCACAACCTGCAGCAGTGGCTGCCCTGCACTCACATACATGCCTTCGCGCAGTTGGATGTTCTGGTCCGGAGCTGTAGCAGCTGTCGGATTAGAGCCCGATCCGCCTCCCATGCTATTCATGCCGCCGCTGGGCGGGAGCTGCGATGTGCCTGGCGTCGTAGCTGGTGCCGGGCTGTTCAGGCCAATGGCATAACCGTCGTAGGGACTGTAAATGGCGAAGGTATAGCTGGCCTCGCCGGAGCGCAGGAGGCGGCTGATTTGCGCATCCGTGGCTCCTATCAAGCGCAGTTTTTGCTTTGAAGCCTCGATGAGTTGCATGTCCTCCGGAGCTGACTGCACCAGGTATAACAGCTCCTTTTGTGCCGTAATCAGGTCAGGACTATAGATCTCCAGCAGCTTCTGGCCTTTACTAACAGGCTGAAAGTTATACTTGATGTACAGCTGCTCGATACGACCAGAGACGCGCGCCGGAATAGTATAAACGCTGCGCGGATCGTAGGTAATGATGCCCTCCATTTCTACCGCCGCCTGCACCGATTTCTGTTCGGGCCGGGTAGTGGCTACCGAGGAAATGACGCTGTTGTTCGCCGGTTGCAGCAGAAATGCCAGATCTTCTGTGATAACAGCTTCCGAGCTATCACCGGATTGTGATACAGGCACCAAATCCATACCGCAGACAGGGCAGGAGCCAGGTGCATCGCGCACAATTTCCGGATGCATCGGGCAAGTATATGTTGTATGATCTTCTGCTGCATGTGCGCCTTCTTCCCGGTTGCAGGCATTCAGGCTAACGAGCACCAGAAAAGCGAACAGGTACAGGATACTATTTTTCAATTTCTTTCTCATAATTCACTACCATTAAGTATAGCTCCTGCAGGTTGTTGATGTACTCCATCTGGCCCATGTTCAGCGCCTCCCAGGCATCTATAACCATGGGTAACTCGGCACTGTTCTGTTCGTAAGCCAGCATGGTTACATCATAATTCTTCTGCAGGGCCGGAATAATTTTAGTACGATAATTTTCTGTCTGTTCCCGCTTGGCGTTTAGTTTCAGCGCCATGTTGCGCACCATGCCCTGTGCCTCATTCAGCATACTTTCCCGCTGTTTCTGCATACCTGCAATCTCCAGGTTCATACCTTTGGTGTTGGCCTTATACATTTTAGAGGCCCAGGGGGCAATCGGGATGGACATCATCGCCATTGCGGTGAACTGGTTTGGCATCATGTTGCTGCGGGGCAGCATATGGTCGAAGCGCAGTCGAAAATCCGGTTTCCGTTCGAGTTGCTCCAGCTCCGTGTTTAGTCGCATCGATTCTATAGTGGTATCCATCTGACGTACATCGCTCCGTACACCACTCAGAAAAGCCGTATCCACGGCCAGCAGGATATTATCAGGTAGCTCAATCAGTGTATCAATTTTAAAGCGGTTATCCTGTGGCTGGTTCATCAGGATGTTGAGCTGCACGTTCTGCTGCGCTATCTGGCTGGCCGTCATCAGTTGCATGTTTTCCACTTCGTGCAGCCTTGCTTCTGCTTTATACACGCTGCCCAGGTTGCCTTGGCTGTAGGGGTAGCGGATTTTCGCCAGCTTCAGCATATAAGCCATAATGTGCTCATTGTCCTTCAGCACCGCCATTTTCTTCTCCAGCACCACCCAGGTATAGTATGTGGCTTTTGCCTGGGCACGCAATTCGTTGAAAGTCACACTTCTGCCAACTGTCTCATTGGCCGCCTTTGATTTCATATATTTCTCTCTGGCGCGCAGCTTGGCGGGATTTGCAATATCCTGTTCCGCAGAAAACATCAGCATGCCTTTGTCCTGGGGCTCCATTACTTCACTGCCGGGGTAAGGAGACTGAAATACACCTGCGCCGACCATAGGAGCCATTAAGCTTTTAGCGCCTTCGGCATAGGCGTCCATGGCTTGGGCGCGTAAATCATACTCCTGCAGCATCGGGTTGTTGCGGCTTATCTTTTGCAGTACACTATCCAGGTTCATCGTTTGCTGCGCCATAGAAGGGATACTCAACAGCAACGCGAACACAACGAAGGCAACCGCATAAGCTTTCCGTATTCCCTTTAATGCATGACCTATAAAAGTATGACTCTTAATGTTTAACATCATAGATCTCCAGTTTACCGTGTTTTCTTAACTCATATTCTTTTGCCATCATAAATACAACCGGCGTTACCAGCAGAATGTGTATGGAGGAAGTAAACACACCTCCAATCATGGGCAGCACAATGGGCAGCATGACGTCAGACCCCACACCCGTCGCCCAAAGTACTGGTATCAGGCCGAACAGCGCCACAGAAACCGTCATCATCTTGGGGCGCAGGCGTTTGGCCGCACCCATGAACACGTAATCGCGGATGTCCTGATTGGTGATGGTTTCGCGGCTGTTGCCTTTTAGCTTCACCAGTTCGCCCATGGCCTCGTTCAGGTATACCACCATCACCATAGCCGTTTCGATTGCCAGCCCGAACAAGGCAATAAAACCGACCGCCACTGCAACTGACAGGTTCACGCCATAGAAGTATACAATGTACACGCCGCCCACCAGCGCAAACGGAATAGTTACCAAGTTCAGCAAAGCCTCTTTCAGCGATTTAAAGGAAAGGTATAGGATTAACAGAATGATGATCAGTACCAGCGGAATGATGATCTGCAGCGTTTGTGTGGCCCGCACCTGATTTTCCCACTGGCCACTCCACTCCAGATAATAATCCTGCGGAATGCCTGTCACTTCTTTATTAATCTTCTCCATTGCTTCCTGCACTGTACTGCCCATGTCTCGGTCACGTACGTTGAAGAGCACCGCGCCGCGCAATTGCGCATTCTCGGAGTTGATCATAGGAGGGCCGTCGGTGAAACGTACAGTTGCCACTGATGAAAGCGGTATGGTGCCTGCGGAGGCCGTCTGAATGGGAATGCGTTTGATGCGCTCTACGCTGTTGCGATACTCCTGGGCCAGTCGCACGTTGATAGAGAAGCGCCGGCGCCCTTCGATGGTGTTGCCGATGGGCGTGCCACCTAGCGCTGATTCTACCACCATATTCACATCATCCACCGTCAGACCGTAGCGGCCCAGCGTTTCGCGGTTGATATCTATTTCCAGGTATTTTCCGCCCGTAATCGGGTCCACGTACAAGTCTTTTACGCCGGGCACCGTCTCCAGCGCCGCCTTCACGCGCTCCGACACTGCATAAATGGAATCCAGGTTCTGGCCATATACTTTCACGCCTACATCGGTGCGGATACCGGTAGAAAGCATGTTAATGCGGTTGATAATAGGCTGCGTCCAGCCATTTACCACCCCCGGAATTTGCAGCTTGCTGTTGAGTTCCTCCACGATATCCGCTTTGGTAATGCCTTCACGCCATTCTTCCTTAGGTTTTAGTTGGATAATGGTTTCAATCATACTTAGCGGTGAGTTATCGGTAGCGGTGCTGGCGCGGCCTGCTTTTCCCAACACGCTTTTTACCTCCGGAGTTGATTTGATGATTTTATCCTGCACCTGCAGAATGCGCTTTATTTCAGCATTGGAAACATCAGGAAGCGTAACGGGCATAAACAGGATGGAGCCCTCGTTGAGCGGCGGCATAAACTCTGTACCCAGATTTAACAGCATCGGCACGGCTATCAGCAGCGCAAGGAGGTTAAGGCCAATGATCGTTTTGCGCCAATTGAGGCACCACCGCAGCACCGGTCCGTACACGCGCTTCATGCCGCGGTTTATAGGGTTGGCCTGCTCATTTTTATACTTACCCTTCAGAAAGAAGGAGATAAGAACCGGCGTCAGCGTAATCGCAACCACGGCATCCACGATAAGTATAAACGTCTTGGTCCAGGCCAACGGGCTGAACAGCTTACCCTCCTGGCCTGTAAGCAAAAATACCGGCAGGAAGGAGGTGATCACGATGATCGTACTCCAGAACACGCTGGGGCCCACCTGCTTGCTGGCTTTTTCAATAATCTGGATTCTTTGCTGCTTGGTTAGTTTCATGATTTATTCAATATTTTTCTTACCCGCGTCTGCCAGATGACGGTAGGAGTTCTCCACCATGACGATGGCATCGTCCACGATTACACCGATAGACAGGGCAATGCCGGTAAGCGACATAATGTTGGAGGTAATACCAAATGCATTAAGCAGGATAAAACCGATAGCAATGGAAAGGGGCAGTTGGATAAGTATAACAAGGGCGCTACGCCAGTGGAACAGGAACAGGAAAACAATTACCGTAGCGGCAATCATTTCTTCTATGAGCGTGTGCTTGATGGAATCAATAGATTCTTTGATGAGACCGCTGCGGTCGTACACAATGTTAAATTTTACGCCCTGTGGCAGGCCTTTGGTAACCTCAGCCATTTTGGCTTTAACCTGCGTGATTACCTCATCTGCGTTCTCCCCGTAGCGCATCACTACGATGCCGCCCACGGCTTCGCCTTCGCCATTTACATCGAAGATGCCAAGCCGGCTCTCGCCCGTCATCTGCACAGTAGCTACATCTTTTATCCGCACAGGAATAGTATTATTGGTAGCTACGGCGATGTTTTCGATTTCTTCAGCTGACTTAAGGTAACCGGTGGTTTTGATGATGTAGCCGATGTCTGAAAGCTCGAACTTGCGCCCGCCCGCTTCATTGTTATTCGCGCGCACAGACTGGATGACCTGTGGCACAGTCAGGTTATAGTAGGTTAGCTTATTCGGGTCCAGCGTTACCTGGTACTGTTTCTGAAAGCCACCAAACGAGGCCACCTCACTCACGCCCGGCACATTCTGGAGCGCAAACTTTATATACCAGTCCTGCACGGCCCGCTGCTCGCCCAAATCCATTCCTGGCGCATCTAAAGTATACCATAGAATGTGGCCAACACCAGAGCCGTTGGGCCCAAGGGTAGGAGCAACACCATCGGGCAATACATTATTCGCAGAACTCAAGCGCTCCAGCACACGCTCTCGTGCCCAGTAAACATCTGTTTCATCATCGAAAATTATATAGATAAAGCTCATGCCGAACATAGAGGTGCCCCGCACATACTTCACCTGTGGTAGGCCCTGCAGGTTAGTAACCAGCGGATACGTAATCTGATCTTCTATGATCTGGGGGCTGCGGCCCATCCATTCGGTAAAAACAATTACCTGGTTTTCCGACAAATCCGGAATGGCATCTACTTTATTGGTTTGCACCGAATAAACGCCCCAGCCAAATAGCACGGCAGCAATGAATAGCACCATCGCGCGGTTGCGGAGCGAAAAGGAAATTAATTTCTCAATCATTAAAATGGAATTTAATCTTTACAGGAAAGACGGGTGCCACTGCATAAGTGGCAGAAAGGGAAAGTGCCAACATGAAAGTATAAGCTTGTGGTGCGCTAAATAACTGGTGGCAGGTATAGCCACAGTTATTCAGCGCACCACAACGGCACTTAAATCTGTAAGATTAAATAAGAAAGGATTGCACCAGCACCGGAATATCGCGTGCCAGCGGGGGAGAAGTATAAAGCGCGTAAGCAGGTGTTGTAGCTGTTTCAGGAGCATATAGCTGAAGTATAACTACTTTGATAGCGACTAAGAGCTTAACATCAGGGGTTTTATGGAGCACGATTTTAGTGTCGGCTCCGGCATCCAGACGCTGCACAACAAAATTGTGATTTTCGCAGCAACCCTTGTCTTTAACCTGCTTCTGCTGTGGCTGATGGCAGGGAGGCAGCGCTTCCTGCTTTTGTTCCATGCCGCAACTCTCTGCCTTCCCAAAGATGCTTAAGCTTTGAATTTTGCCGCCGCACAAGTGCATACCTACCGAGATACCCGTCGAGGAGACGAGCAGCAGCAAGGCAAGAGTAAGCACCAAAATCTGACGGAACAGCTTCATAGAAAGAATAGCAGAGACAAATTCACAACTTCACAAAAGTACGAAACAAACAGGAGTAAAGCTTTATACATTTCACTGTTTCTGTTACATATTCTTCACTTAACGCATGCCTAGCAACGGGCATAGCAGTAAAACAGCAGACTAATCCGGCCTTTGCTTACAGCCCGGCTACATTGCGCCTGAAAGTAGTATAAATTATCTAATCATACTGTAAGGTGGCTTTACAGGCTGGCGCCGCTGTAATTTTAGCAAAACTTGTTTATTCCAGACACTCCGCCGCAGCAGTACGGGTGATCCATGAGTTTTTAAGCTGCTATGGTACATAAAACGCAAATTGCTGGTAGAATCGGCAGAAGGAGAATTTGCTGAGTTCAGTATTCAACTGCCTATATCGGTTGCTTTGCCTGCTCCTATACTTGCTAAATGAAAGTCTTAATTACTTACTAAGAAAGAGCCATGCCAAAATATAACTGACTAAAACTACTCCGAATCCAACAGCAAAAATTGTATAAGACTGTTTCAGCAGCCGGTATTTCCTAGACAGCACTTTGCCCTGCAGGTAAATGTTATCAGCCATACTATTATACAGCAGGTTGTGGTCACGCATAATATTCCGGATGCCTTCTCTATAGGTATTTGCATTTAACTGCACAAAGTCTCCGAAAAAGAGGAAATCTATTTTGCCTTCCGGAACCAGTGTATTTTTTATATTCGGACGGGTAGATTGTAAGGCAAAAATAATTGTTATGATGCATACTACCGTGAGCAGTATAGACGGAATAATCAGATGCGGCACATCCTCGAATTTGTTGAAAAAAGAAGAAATCATGATAGACGCAATAATTGCGTTTACAGAAATCAGCATATTGGCTTTGTTATCAGCTATAACGCTTAGCTGCAGATGACTGGCCATGGTGGTTCTGAACATGGTCTCAATTCCTTTGCTTACTTTCTGTTCTTTTTCTTTTTTAAGATCTTTCTTTAGGTTCTTGTTTTCTTCCCAAAGGGCTTCTACTTCAGCATTATCCTTGCTTAGTTCTTTTCGCTTTTTCTTTAAGAGGTTTATATTATCTTCTTTGCGGGCAGAAAAAGCGCGTTTGGCATATTTTGTAAAATAATAATGTTTTTTCAGCAATAACTTGTGCCTGTCCATCCATTCATACTGATCGCTTTTGCTATCCGGCGTGGTTTTAGCTTTTCTTTCAGCCTGCAACAGGTAATCATCTGAAGCCAGGAAACTGGAAACTGCATCGCAGAGTGCCTCTTCTAAAGTATCCTGCGGTTGCTGCGGGTAGCGGGTGGCAGCTATACTTTGGCGAATTCTTAGTATTTCCGGTGTAGACAAGCCACTGCTCTCCAAAAATTTGTTGATAGGTAAGAGTTTATTTTCATCTACAAGCTCTCCTGATTCATTAAAACAAAGATCACGAAGCCATGCTGCCAGCAGCAGCAACCTCATATCATTATCATCAAACTCACAGAATTTGCCGATTACTTCTGCCACCGCTACCAACGTTTTAGTACGTTGTAAATCAATGCCGGGCACTTCATCAACACCGACTAATGGCAATTGGTGTTCTACATAAACATGCGCCCTTTCCAGTATGTCGTCTTCAATCATAATATGTTGCGATTAAAGTTTCTGAAAACAAGATCTTTATCTGATTTCAAGCCTAAGCTTTATGTGCCCGTCGGAAAAAAAATGGGTGTTATATTATATAATGAAAATACGCTATAAAATAAGGATATCCAAATAATTGTCAAATTTATTATTCAATAAATTATTTAAGACATAATAATTACGCTGCTTTTTAATTGAATTTTGTGGATATCATGCTAAAACATTAAATTTTGTGCAAAATACATTTAAATATATTGATGAGGAAGTATAGAATGAGATCGAGATTCTGATTTGCTATTTTAGATAAAGCAAAGAGGTTTCTTTTTTACAAAAACTTTTTAATGGTATAAGTCGTTAACGGCCGTTATTCTTTTTGCTTTGTTTTCGTAAGTATAAGTTATGCACTTAAAAGCATAAAATTTTTCTGAACTATACTTGACTGATGCCAGCCAACCCTTAATGCGCTTTCAGATCAGTATTTAATGTGGCGATATCTAAGCGAGAGCCAGTTTTGCCTTGTTCTTATACCTGAAGTATATTATATATGCATAAGTTCTACTTATAAAGTTATGAATCAGCATCGCCAGCTTGCGGCCATTATGTTCACTGATATCGAAGGATATAGTGCCATTATGCAGCAAAATGAGCAGCAGGCAATTACTCTTAAAAACCGTCACCGGCAGATTCTGCAGGAGCAGCACAAATTATGTCACGGCAGCATTGTTCAGTATTATGGAGATGGCACCCTGAGCATTTTCCAAAGTGCAGTTGAAGCTGTAGAGTGTGCATTAGCCATGCAGCAGGCTTTTCGACAGCAGCCCATGGTTCCGGTTAGAATAGGGCTGCACATGGGCGATGTTATTTTTGATGATGAGCAATTATTTGGCGATGGGGTAAATCTCGCCTCCCGCATCGAGTCTTTGGGCGTGCCCGGCAGTGTTTTGATGTCGGACAGGGTACATGAAGAAATTATCAACCATCCGGAATTTAAGACCTACTCTGTAGGTGCTTATCATTTAAAAAATATAGCGCGCAAGATAGAAGTGTTTGCCCTGGATCATGAAGGACTGGTAAAACCTGCGCCGGATACGCTGAAAGGAAAAACAGACGAAAAAAAGAAGCCAAGGCTAAGGACATTTCCAAAGTCTCCTTCAAAAAGTATAGCGGTATTGCCCTTTGTAAACATGAGTAACGACCCGGAACAGCAATATTTCAGTGATGGTGTTGCAGAAGAGATAATTAACTCACTTTCTAACCTGAAGGATCTGAAAGTAGCGGGCCGTACTTCGTCTTTTCAGTTTAACGGCAGGAATGTAGACCTGCGCGAAGTAGGAGAGAAACTGGGCGTCAGCACTGTGCTTGAAGGCAGCGTGCGCAAACAGGGTAACCGGCTGCGGATTACGATTCAGCTGATAAAGGCGGAGGATGGGTTTCATTTATGGTCGGAGAAGTATGACAGAAGTATGGATGATATCTTTGCCATACAAGATGAAATAGCGAAAGCTATTACAGAAAAAATGAAAGTTACCCTGATGGAGAAGTCACGGAACAAAATAAAAAAACCAACTACCCAAAACACCGAAGCCTATGAATTATATCTGAAAGGTAGGTTTTATGTTAATAGGCGGGGAGCTTCCATTATCACCGGCATTAGCTATCTGCAGCAGGCCATTGAACTGGATCCTGACTTTGCCCTGGCACATACGGGCTATGCAGATGCCAACCTGATGGCGGGTCTTTATGGTTTATTGCCGCCAAAGGAGGTCATGTACAAGGCCAAAGAATCCGCTGAGACTGCTTTAAAGCTTGACCCGACACTTTGCGAGCCTTATTGCTCGCTCGGAACTTACTATTGTTATGAATGGAACAGGGCAGCAGCTGAAAAAAATTTCCTTAAATCCATAGAATTGAATCCGCGCTATGCACAGGCACATTTATGGTATGGTTTAAATTATCTGACCTGGATGAAAGGGGACTTTGCCAAAGCAGAAGAGCATGGGCGCATTGCTATAAAATTAGAGCCGCTCAGTGCTATTTGTTATGGTATATATGCCCAGATCCAGCATGCCGCCGGCAAGTTTGAAGAAGCGCTGGTTACTTGTAAAACCGGGTTGGAGCTGGATGCCGGTTCATTCCTGTGCCGCTTATATGAAGGTTACTCCCATCTGTTTCTGCAGCATTATGAGGAAGCCCTGCAGATATTTGACCAGCTCATGCAGCATACCAACAAGCATAACTTCACGCATGGTGCCCTGGTAATGACACATTGTAAAATGGGTAATTTTGAAAAGGCCAGGATATTATTAGACGAACTTAAGGAGCGGGCAAAGACAGAATATATTGTATGTACAGTAATCGGAATTGCAGCCAGCTGGCTTAACGAGAACCTGGAAGAGGTCTTTAAATATTTGGAAAAAGGATACCGTGAACATGATCCGATGTTGCTTTCTCTTAAGTATGAACACTGGATTCCGGAAACTCTTAAAGCTGATCCCCGCTATCAGGCACTGTTGAATAAAATGGAATCCTCTAGCAAGTTATTAGTATAGTTTGTTTTTTGCAAGATAAAGCAATACCCATAAAATTGTTCTATGAGCGTGGCGGGCGTTTAATCCGGGAATAGTCTTTTCCGGAAAAAATTAATCCTGCAGCATTATACTATACATTGCACTTGTATAGTATAATGCTAAATTGCATCGAAGCTTACCTTAAATGTGCTTTTACAGTCAATTTATACTTCCGTTTTTGCCTGCTGAAGGAAATATACAAAAAGTCAGCGCCATTAAAGCTGGTACTTATACAAAAACAGCTTCATTAAGTAATATAAAATGAACAAGTATAACCAGCTCCTTTTTGCTTCTGCTTTTAACATAATTTTCCTTTCCTGTTCAGGCAACATGTCCTCTGGCACACGTGCTGTTGCACCACCGGCACCCGTATTTCCGATACCAACAGAGGCCCAGCTGGCATGGCACGAAATGGAATTAAATGCATTCATACATTTCACCACCAACACATTTACCGGAAAAGAATGGGGCTATGGCGACGAGAGCCCGGCCATTTTCAACCCTGCGCAACTGGATGCAAATCAGTGGGTTTCGACTTTAAAAGACGCCGGATTTAAAGGCATTATACTTACCTGCAAGCATCATGATGGTTTTGTGCTGTGGCCCAGCAAGTATACAGAGCATTCCATCAAAAACAGCCCTTACAAAAATGGGGAAGGAGATGTTGTAAAAGCTGTATCCGACGCCTGTAAACGTTATGGACTCAAGTTTGGCGTTTACCTCTCGCCCTGGGACAGAAACAGGGCCGACTATGGCCAGCCATCTTACATTACATATTACCGCAACCAGCTCAAGGAAATATTCACTAACTATGGTCCTGTTTTCGAGATGTGGTTTGATGGCGCCAACGGTGGCGATGGATATTATGGGGCAGCAAATGAAGTACGGCAGATAGATCGGGCTACTTACTACAACTGGCCAGCCACACTTGCTATGGTGAGGGCGTTACAACCGGAACCAAATGTACTGTTTTTTAGCGATGCCGGCCCCGACATACGCTGGGTAGGCAACGAAAAAGGATTAGCCGGCGAGCTAAACTGGAACACCATCAGCAGCGACACGCTTTATGCAGGAAAAGCCGGTATTGAAAATTTGTTGGCTACAGGCTCTGAAGATGGCAAGAAATGGATACCGGCGGAGGTAGATGTTTCTATCCGACCAGGTTGGTTTTATCATCCTGAAGAAGATGAAAAGGTAAAAACTCCTGAACAATTATTCCAGATTTACCTGACTTCGGTCGGGCGTGGTTCTACACTGCTGCTGAACGTGCCACCCGACAAGCGTGGCCTCATCAACGAAAAAGATGTGGCAGCCCTGAAAGGGTGGCGGAAAATGCTGAATGAAGCATTTAAAACAAACCTGGCTGATAAGGCAAAAGTAAAAGCTGACTCTTATCGCGGAAATGCCAGCACTTATGTAGCTGCTAATATAACCGACGGAGATAAAACCACTTCCTGGGCTACAGACGATGGTGTGACTACCGGAAGCCTTGAAATTGACTTAGGCAAAGTAAAGCTGGTAAAATACGTGCTGCTACAGGAGTACGTCAAGCTGGGGCAACGGGTAAAAGCTTTCTCTGTAGAAGCATGGCAGGGCAATAAATGGAAGCTTATAGCAAATGCAGGCACAATTGGTTACAAGCGAATACTGCAGCTGGAAAACCCGATTGAAACAGACAGAATCAGGATAAAAATTCTAAGCTCCAAAGCCAGCCCGGTTATTTCTAATGTAGAAATTTATTAAAGATTGCGCCTACTTTTAGTGCAAGGTTTGAAAGATTTTAAAATTTTAATTGCCAGGTATGACGCCCGGCATAATTAGTCAAAAGAGTATAGCATTTAGCTAAAGCAGAAGAAATAGCCTGGCTGAAAACGTTATTTATACTTTAAAAGATGGTAAGTAAAGTCAATAAATTAAAACGATAAATGTTTGATTTAATAGGAAAGAAAGCTGTGATAACCGGCGGCGGGAGCGGCATCGGAAAAGCTATTGCTATTGTTTTTGCAAGTCAGGGAGCCGAAGTGCATGTGCTCGAACTGCGTGAAGCAGCAGCACAGGAAACACTTACTGAAATAAAAGCGGCCGGAGGCATTGCTCATGTTCATAAGTGCAATGTAGCTGTACAGTCCGAAGTTAAAGCCGTGTTTAATACTCTTTCGAAAGTGGACATACTGGTGAACAACGCAGGCATTGCACACGTGGGCAATCTGGAGCATACTACAGAGGAAGATTTAGACAGAATTTACCAGGTTAATGTAAAAGGCGCCTATAATTGCCTGCAGGCAGCAGTGGCGCGGATGAAAGAAAGTGGCGAAGGGGGAGCCATTCTGAATTTATCTTCTATTGCCGCCCAGGTCGGCATCCCTGATCGCTTTGCCTATTCTATGAGTAAAGGAGCCATGCATGCCATGACCCTATCTGTTGCAAAAGATTATTTAGCTTCAAATATCAGGTGCAATAGTATTTCTCCGGCCCGCGTACATACTCCTTTTGTAGATGGTTTTATCTCTAAAAATTATCCTGGTAAAGAGAAAGAGATGTTCGAAAAACTATCGAAAACGCAGCCTATCGGGCGCATGGCCAGGCCGGAAGAGGTGGCTGCACTGGCCCTGTTTTTATGTTCCGACGAAGCAGGTTTCATAACAGGCTGCGACTATCCGATTGATGGCGGCTTTATTAAACTAAACAACTGAGCAAAAAGTAGCCAGCGCACAATTCAAATTCCTGGAAGGGCAGCTTTGCGTAAGTGTTACTAAAGTATAATTCTTTTAAAACCTGAAACTAAAGTATGAAACTATTCCGATTTGGTGAGCCGGGGCAGGAAAAAGCAGGCGTTGTATTAAATGATATACAATACGATGTATCAGCCTTCGGCGAAGATTACAATGAGCAATTCTTTCAGAATAATGGCCTGGAGCGGCTAAAAGACTATATTCAGCAACATGAAGGGAAGCTGCAGCAGGTTGCTGCCGATGTTCGCTTTGGCCCGCCTATCGCCCGGCCATCCAAAATAATCTGTATTGGCCTTAACTACGCCGACCATGCAGAAGAAATGAATTCTGCCATTCCGCAGGAACCCATCATCTTCTTTAAAGCAACCACAGCACTATGCGGTCCTAATGATGATGTAATCATACCTAAAGATTCAGAGAAGCTGGATTGGGAGGTAGAACTTGCGGTGATAATCGGGAAAAAGGCAAATTATGTTTCGGAAGATAAAGCACTAAATTATGTAGCCGGCTATGCGCTACACAACGACTATAGCGAACGCGCCTTTCAGCTTGAGCGCGGCGGACAATGGGTGAAAGGAAAGAGCAATGACACCTTTGCTCCCGTAGGCCCTTTTCTGGTAACGCCTGATGAATTAGGAGATATAGATAATCTGCGCCTGTGGTTGACAGTAAACGGTGAGATGATGCAGGATGGCACCACAGCCAACCTGATTTTTAAAGTGCCTTTTCTTATTTCATACCTGAGCCGGTTTATGACGCTGCTACCTGGCGACTTGATTACAACGGGCACACCAGCCGGGGTAGGGCTGGGCAGGAAACCACAGGTATATCTGAAAGAAGCCGATGTTGTAGCATTAGGCATTGATGGTTTGGGCACATCTACACAAACCGTTAAAGCCTATGCTGAAGATTGATGCGCACCAGCACTTCTGGAAGTTTGATCTGGTGCGGGACAGCTGGATAACAGAAGAGATGTCGGTTATTCAGCAAGATTTTCTTCCGGAAGATTTACGGCCGCTGTTGCAGCAAAATGGCTTTGACGGATGCATACTTGTGCAAGCTGCTCAGCCCGAAGTTGAGAATGAATTTCTGCTGGATCAGGCACAGCAGCATGACTTTATCAAAGGCGTGGTAGGCTGGGTAGAATTTCAGGCAGCAGACATAGAGGACAGCCTGGCACATTATAGCAGGTTTAGTAAATTAAAAGGCTTCCGGTATGTGTTGCAGGGGCAGAGCAATAAAGCACTGATGCTTGAACCGGCATTTAAATATGGTATTCATAAGCTGGCTAAGTATGGCTATACTTACGACATACTCATTTACCCGGACCAACTGGTACATACAGAAGTGTTTGTGGCTGCTTTCCCGGATCAGCTTTTTGTGATTGACCACCTGGCCAAGCCACACATCAAAGACAACAGGTATGATGAATGGAGGCAGGATATAAAGAGTTTTGCCGGGCACGAGCATGTGTATTGCAAAGTCTCGGGCATGGTGACAGAAGCAAGCTGGGGGCGCTGGAAAAAGGAAGATTTCAGCCCATACCTCGATACATTGGTTGAAACATTCGGCATAAAGCGCCTCATGTTCGGTTCAGATTGGCCGGTGTGCCTGCTGGCTGCTACTTATGAGGAAACACTCGGTGTCGTAACTGATTATTTCTCTTCTTTTAGTCAGGAGGATCAGGCACAACTCTTCGGCGGGAATGCCGCAAAATTCTATAAGCTTTCTTGATACAGATATAAAAAATGGATTTAGGGCTAAGGGATAAAGTGATCATTGTTACTGGCGGCGCGAAAGGCATAGGAGAGGGGATTGTAAAAGTGCTGGCAACCGAGGGGGCCATACCCGTGATAGTGGGCAGAAACGAGCAGGACAACCAGAAAGTAGTTTCAGAAGTGAAAGCTGCGGGAGGTGCTGCCTTCCAGGTGGTGGCGGAACTGACCGATCCGGAGGCGTGTAAAAGAACGGTTGAGGAGGTGATGCAAAGGTGCGGCAGAATTGACGGGCTGGTAAACAATGCAGGTTTAAACGACGGGGTAAGCCTCGAAAGCGGCAGCTATGAGGCCTTTATTGCTTCGCTCCACCATAGTGTAGTGCATTATTACTTATTGGCACATTATGCATTGCCTGCCCTCAAGCAATCCAAAGGCGCAATCGTGAACATTGGCTCTAAAACCGCCGAAACAGGGCAGGGAGGCACATCCGGTTATGCCGCATCCAACGGTGCCCGCAATGCCTTAACGCGCGAATGGGCTGTTGAATTGTTGTCCTACAGCATTAGGGTAAATGCAGTAATTGTGGCGGAAGCCTGGACTCCTCAGTACCAGTCATGGATAAGCACGTTTGATGATCCGGAAGAAAGGCTAAAGATAATTACCGACAGAATACCGCTGGAGAAACGTATGACGACCTGTGCCGAAATAGCCGATGCGGTTGTATTCCTGCTCTCTTCCCGTTCCAGCCATACCACCGGGCAGCTCATCCACGTCGATGGCGGCTATGTGCATCTCGACAGAGCTTTGTAAGCTATAATTAGGACACAAAAAGTTATCTGCTTTCAGCTTTTAAGGAACCGATTTTCAACTGATGTGCGGCACGTTTTATACTTATTTTATACTTGCGCAAACTGAAAGCTTGCCTTATTTGTGCTCCAAACTGATAGCTTAAAGCAGGAATGTATAAAAGTATACAGGCGGCATACTTTATAAGTTGGTTTAAGTGAAACTTTTGTCAGTCGTATACTTATACACCTTTGGCAATGCTGTTTTCTTCAACTGATACTTATGAAAGAAGATCTTAATAATGCTCTTTCCACGTCGCATGCTCCAAAGCTTAACCAATTATCCGCTACTGCTATTTGCGGAAACGATATAACCTCCTCCTGCCTTTACGTATCTGCCCTAGCCATTATTTATGCGGGGCAGTATGCCTGGGTATCGCTTTTGATGGTGGGTGTGGTGTTATACCTTTTCCGGAACATCTATGGAGAAGTAGTAGGGGCGCTGCCCTTGAACGGAGGAGCATACAATGCGCTGCTCAACACAACCAGCAAGCAAACTGCGTCAATGGCTGCCTGTCTCACACTGCTTTCATATATGGCTACCGCCGTAATCTCGGCCAACGAAGCCATGCATTATGTGCACCACCTATGGGAGGGGCTACCTATTATTTATGCTACCGTAGGGCTGCTGGCACTGTTTATGGGGCTAACTATATTGGGTATCGGCGAGTCTTCGATAGTGGCAGTTTTCATCTTTATCACACATATTTCCACGCTCACGCTGCTGGTGCTGGTGGGTGCCTTTTATTTATTTACCCACGGGTTCAGCATCCTGGATCTGAATTACAGCCAGCCGCTGCAGGGCAGCATCTGGCAAGCTTTGTACTTCGGCTTCGCGGCTGCCATGCTGGGTATCTCTGGTTTTGAAAGCTCGGCAAACTTTGTAGAGGAGCAAGAGCCTGGCGTATTTCCCAAGACACTGCGTAACATGTGGCTGGCTGTTACCATCTTTAACCCACTTACTGCTTTTTTGGTGCTGGCCATAATACCGATGGGAGAAGTGGCAGGGCAGCAAAACGCATTGCTGGCTTACCTGGGCGAGGTTGCCGGCGGCAGCTGGCTAGCTACACTTGTCTCTGTCGACGGGGCGCTGGTACTTAGCGGCGCTGTTTTAACATCGTATGTAGGTGTTACAGGACTGGTTCATCGTATGACACTAGACCGCTGCCTGCCCCAGTTTCTGCTGATTACGAACAAGCGCGGATCGGCATACCTGATTATGATCAGCTTCTTTCTGCTGTGTGTCTCTATTCTGTTTATTACGGCAGGCGACTTAGGGGCGCTGGCGGGTGTTTATACTATTTCTTTTCTGTCGGTGATGGCGCTGTTCGGCTTTGGCAACATCTTACTTAAAATGCGCCGTAACCGGTTGCCGCGGCCTGTGCGGGCAAAAGGTGTTGCCCTGTTTGTTGGTATTTCTGCTGTACTGGCAGCATTACTTGGTAATGCAATTCTCAACCCTGAATATTTACTGGTCTTCCTCAAATATTTTATCCCAACTGTATCGCTGGTGCTCATTATGCTGTACCGCATCCGGATTCTTCGCCTTTTTACTTACCTGA
>Ga0210040_10000284_pt1 | contig 88232 bp, 94 predicted proteins | sample CryGeyCG12114_NA_FD_185462 | JGI IMG/M metagenome (GOLD analysis project Ga0210040, IMG submission 185462) | Groundwater microbial communities from aquifer - Crystal Geyser CG19_WC_8/21/14_NA (SPAdes) (version 2) | ecosystem: Environmental > Aquatic > Deep subsurface > Groundwater | place: USA... | reverse complement strand
TCCGGGCCCAATGCGCCTCGCTCAACTCGTACCGCCTGATCCCCATCGTCCGCTCCGCGCCTCAACACGGAGCCTCATGAATCAGCAATCAGCCCGCTTGGGAATCCTGAATGTCGATCCGGCCTAGTGTAGCGCTAGATCAGGGCGAGTTCGGCGAGCTTGCCGATCAGCGCAGCGGGCATACCGATCACCCCGCCGTCGTCGCCGCCGAGGTCCGGTGGCGCGTCGGCTGCCTCCAGGTAGCGCCAGCCCTGGTGCGCGCGCTTGGGACGGGCGGTGACCAGCACCAGCTCGGGGCCGAGGTGGATCGCGATGCGCCCGCCCTCCGCCTCGCCGAAATGCCGGATCGGCGAGCGCGCGACGAGTTGGTGCTTGAGGATCCAGTACAGCGATCCGCCACCGTCAGACGCAGGCCCGGCGACTTCCTCGTGCCGCTTGGGCAGGTAGCGCGTGGTCAGGAACATGCCGCCCGCCGCGGCGCGCGCCTCGATGCGGGCGGACAGTTCGTCGAGGTGGCCGATGCCGAATGCGACCTTGGTCAGATGCAGGGCCATAGCAACGCGATGTGGGAAAGCTCGCCACCGGCCGCAAGGCGCTTCGCCTTGTAGCGCCTAGCCGCCAAGTCCCCACACTGTCGCCAGCCCCAGGAACGATAGGAACCCCATCACGTCGGTCATGGTGGTCACGAATACTGCCGACGAAACAGCCGGATCGATGTTCGCCTTGTCCAGCGCCACCGGCACGATCACGCCCGACAGCCCGGCGATCAGGTTGTTGATGATCATCGCCAGCCCGATCACGATCGACAGGTCGCGGTTGCCGAAGATCACAAAGGTGCCCATGCCGATCAGCAGACCCAGCGTCGCCCCATTGGCGATCGCGATGCGGAGTTCGCGCATGATCATGCGCGCGGTGTTCGAGCTGGTCAGCTGATTGGTCGCCAGCGCGCGCACCACCACCGCCAGCGTCTGCGTGCCGGCATTGCCGCCCATGCCCGACACGATCGGCATCAGCACCGCGAGCAACGCGAAGCGCGCGATCTCTCCCTGGAACAGCCCCACTACCGAGGAAGCAAGGATCGCGGTCGCCAGGTTGACCACCAGCCAGGTCAGCCGGGTGCGCACGGTGAAGCGGATCGGCTGATTGATGTCGCCTTCGCCGGCGCCCGACAGGCGCAGCACGTCCTCGCCGGCTTCCTGCTGGATGATGTGAACGATGTCGTCGACGGTGATCATGCCCACCAGCCGACCCGACGGATCGGTCACCGCGGCAGAGATCAGCGCGTACTTCTGGAAGCGCAGCGCCACTTCCTCCTGGTCCATCTCGACCGGGATCAGCGTCTGCTCCCGCTTCATCACCTCGGCAACGGGAACGTGACGCGGCGTGCGCAACACCCAGGACAGCGCGCACGTTCCGACCGGGTGGTGGCCTGCATCGACCACGAAGATTTCCCAGAAATCAGTGGTGAGATCATCATGCCCGCGCAGGTAATCGAGCGTGTCGCCGATGGTCCAATGTTCGGGCACCGCGATCAGTTCGCGCTGCATCAGCCGCCCGGCCGATTCCTCCGGGTAAGACAGCGCTTCCTCGATGGCGGCGCGGTCATCGGGCTCCATGGCGCGCAGGACCTCGCGCTGGTCCTCGACATCCATGTCCTCGATGATCGCCACCGCGTCGTCGGTGTCGAGCTCGGCGGCGATGCCGGCGACCTCATGCGGTTCAAGCGCGTCGATCAGGTCCTCGCGGACATAATCGTTCATCTCGGCGAACACGTCGGCGTCCAGCAGGTCGCTCAGCGCTTTGGCGAGGTGGCCCCGCTCCTCCTGCGGAGTCAGTTCGAACAGGTCGGCGATGTCGGCCGGGTGCAACGGCTCCACCAGCGCGCGCGCGCCCTCGTCGTCGCCCGCCTCGACCGCGTCGAGCACCGCGCGCACGAAGCCGGGCTTGAGCCGGTCGTCCTCGTCGAGCTGAAGGCTGTCGAGCGACGCGCCGTCGTCGATCGTCTGGGAAAGCCGGGTTTCGCTCATCGCCGCCTTCCTGCCGTGTAGCGCCGCGCCGCCCTTATCGCGGGGAATCGCGATTTGCCAGCGGCGGCGGCGCGCACTACCTGCGCCACCATCCACAGGAGATGTTATGGCCGACACATTCGAAACGCTGACGATGACGCTGGACGGCGGCGACGTCACCATCAAGCTGCGCCCCGATCTAGCGCCCGAGCACGTCGCGCGCATCGCCGAACTCGCCAACGAGGGGTTCTACGACGGGGTCGTGTTCCACCGCGTGATCCCGGGCTTCATGGCGCAGGGCGGCGATCCGACAGGGACCGGCACCTCTGGCTCCGACAAGCCGGACTTGAAGCAGGAATTCTCCAGCGAGCCGCACGTCCGCGGCGTCTGCTCCATGGCGCGGACCAGCGACCCCAATTCCGCCAACAGCCAGTTCTTCATCGTCTTCGACGACGCCAGATTCCTGGACAAGCAGTACACCGTCTGGGGCCAGGTCACCGACGGCATGGAGCTGATCGATGCGCTGCCCACCGGCGAGCCGCCGCGCAACCCGGGCAAGATCAACAAGATGCGCGCTGCCTGATCGGCCCACGGCGTCCCTGGCTGCGGCTGGGGACGCCTATTCCTCGACCAAGGCCTTGATCAGCCAGTCGTGGAACACGCGCACCGGCTTCTGCTGCAGCGCGCGCGGGCGGCACACGAACCAATAACTGTACGGGCTTTCCACCTCGATATCGAACAAGCGCACCAGCCGCGGGTCGTTGGCGTCGTCGAAATGGCTGCGTTGCATGAAGGCGATGCCCAGGCCTTGGGCGGCCGCTTCCAGCATCAGCGCGCCCGAATCGAAATGGTCGATGGCGAGCGGTTCGATGTCCTGCAGCCCCGCCGCCTCGCGCCAGGCGGTGAAGGTGTCCGGCATGTCGCGGTGGACAAGTGCCGTCAGCCCCACGATCTGCTCAGGCCGCACCACCGGGTCGGCGCCGTCCAGCAGCCGCCGCGAGCCGATCACATACACCGAATTGCGGTCGAGCCGCTTGGCATACAGCGACGGGTCGATCTCGCGCGCGAGGCTGATCGCCGCGTCCAGGCTGTCACCCAGCCTTGCCGTGTTGTGACCGCCCGTGTCGATGTCGAGGTGCAGTTCGGGATGCGTTGCACGCAATTCGGGCAACCGCGGAAACAAGCGCTGCGAAGCGTAGAGCGGCAGGATGCCGAGTCGCAGCCGCAGCACCTCGATACCGCTGGTCATCGCTTCGACCGCGTCCGACAGGCTTTCCAGCACCGGCGCGATCTGGGCCAGCAGCCGCTCGCCATCGGCATTGGCCACCATTGACTGGTGCCGGCGCGCGAACAGCGGTTTGCCGATGAACCGCTCCAGCGACTGGACGCGGCGGCTGAGGGCAGGGGCGGACAGCGCCAGCTCCTCGGCCGCGGCCTTTACCGAGCCGAGGCGCGCCACCTGGACGAAGGCTTCGATCGCACCGAGAGGGGGCAGCCTGCGCATGAAATCCTCCTGACCGCAGCATGCACCACGATTGCAGCGAGCGCAATCGCACCGAACCTTTTCGCACTTGCAACATAGACGCGATCACCGCAAAAAGAGCGTGCCTTTCAGGCATCCTCTCCTAAAAACTTTCACGGGCCAGTTCTTAGGAACTGGCCTTTTTTTGTCGCGCGTGCCGGTCGCACTGGGGGAACCGCCTGACTACATCGCGCGCTTGGCGCAGCGGATGGTAGGAAAGCGACATGGCCGACAGTGACGAGGTGACCCGGCGTATTCAGGTCGCCAACAGCCGGCCGGAGGACAGCGGCCGCGGGCTCGCGCACATGCCGCGCTCGATGATGGCGGCGCTGGGCATCGGCGAAGGCGACGTGATCGAGATCGTCGGCAAGCGCTCCACGCCCGCGCGCGCCGTCGGTCCCTACGAAGAGGACGAGGGGTTGGAGGTGCTGCGCATCGACGGGCTGCAGCGCGCCAACGCCGGTGTCGGTTCGGGCGACTTTGTCGAAGTGCGCAAAGCCGAATCGCACGCCGCCACCCGCGTGGTGTTCGCGCCGGCGCAGCAGAACCTGCGGCTGCAAGGCTCCACCAATGCATTGAAGCGCACCTTCTTCGGCCGGCCGCTGGTGCAGGGCGACGTAGTGGCGACGGCAGGGCACCAGCGTGTAGGCAACATGCCCCCCAACGTGCAGCGCTTCATGAATGCGCCGGCCTATGCGTTGCAGGAAATCCGGCTGGTGGTCGTGTCCGCGACGCCCAAGGGCGTGGTGCAGATCGACGAGGGCACCGAGATCGAGCTGCGCCCCGAATATGAGGAGCCGGACAACGCGCGCCGCGCCGACGTCACCTATGACGACATCGGCGGCATGGCCGATACGATCGACCAGCTGCGCGAGATGGTCGAGTTGCCGCTGCGCTACCCCGAGCTGTTCCAGCGCCTCGGCGTCGACCCGCCCAAGGGCGTGCTGCTCCATGGCCCGCCCGGCACCGGCAAGACGCGGCTCGCCCGCGCCGTCGCCAACGAATCGGATGCGCAGTTCTTTCTGATCAACGGCCCGGAGATCATGGGCTCGGCCTATGGCGAATCGGAAGGCCGGCTGCGCGAGGTGTTCGAGGAAGCGGCCAAGAGCGCGCCGTCGATCGTCTTCATCGACGAGATCGATTCGATCGCGCCAAAGCGCGGACAGGTGTCGGGCGAGGCCGAGAAGCGCGTCGTCGCGCAGCTGCTGACGCTGATGGACGGACTGGAAGCGCGCGCCAACCTGGTGGTGATCGCCGCCACCAACCGCCCGGAGGCGATTGACGAGGCGTTGCGCCGGCCCGGCCGTTTCGACCGCGAGATCGTCGTCGGCGTGCCCGACGAGCGCGGGCGGCGTGAGATCCTGGCGATCCACACCCGCGGCATGCCGCTCGACGGCGGTGTCGACCTCGCCGAGCTGGCGCGCACCACCTATGGGTTCGTCGGTGCCGACCTCGGCGCGCTGACCCGGGAGGCGGCGATCGACGCGGTGCGGCGGATCATGCCCAAGCTCAACCTGGAGGAGCGGACCATTCCGCCCGAGGTGCTCGACCAGCTTTCCGTCACCCGCGACGACTTCCTGGAAGCGCTGAAGCGCGTCCAGCCGAGCGCGATGCGTGAGGTGATGGTGGAGGCGCCGCGGGTCCGCTGGGAGGATGTCGGCGGGCTCGACGCGGCGCAGGCGCGGCTGAAGGAAGGCGTGGAGCTGCCGCTCAAGAACCCGGACGCGTTCCGGCGGCTCGGCATCCGCCCGGCCAAGGGGTTCCTGCTCTATGGGCCGCCCGGCACCGGCAAGACGCTGCTCGCAAAGGCAGTGGCGCGCGAGGCGGAGGCGAACTTCATCGCGACCAAGTCGAGCGACCTCTTGTCCAAATGGTATGGCGAAAGCGAGCAACAGATCGCGCGGCTGTTTCAGCGTGCCCGTCAGGTCGCGCCGACGGTGATCTTCATCGACGAACTCGACAGCCTGGTGCCAGCGCGCGGTTCCGGCGGCGGTGAGCCGCAGGTGACCGAGCGGGTGGTCAACACCATCCTCGCCGAGATGGACGGGCTGGAGGAACTCCAGTCGGTAGTGGTGATCGGTGCGACCAACCGGCCCAACCTGGTGGACCCGGCGCTGCTGCGGCCGGGCCGGTTCGACGAGCTGGTCTATGTCGGCGTGCCCAGCCAGGAGGGGCGGCGGCGGATCCTTGGCATCCAGACGGGCAAGATGCCGCTCGCGAGCGATGTCGACCTTGACCGGATAGCCGAACGCACGGAGCGCTTCACCGGCGCCGACCTGGAGGACGTGGTGCGCCGTGCCGGGCTGGTGGCGCTGCGTCGGTCCACGTCCGCGACGGATGTGACGATGGCCGACTTCGAATCGGCGCTGACCGAATCGCGCGCCAGCGTCACGCCGGAGACGGAGCGCGACTATGAGCAGATGTCGGCGCGGCTGAAGCAGGACGCCACCGCGATCCAGCCGATCGGCTTCGCCTTTCCGCCCCGCGCGACGGAGTAGCCCCTCGATGTCTCTTTCCCGCGTCCGGCGGGGAAGGGACTATCTTGCAGCCGGCGCGCGCAATGCCGCCCAGCAATAGCCGATCATCACCACGCACGCCGCCCCGGCGGTGAGGTACGGTAGCGAGTGCTGCGCTTCGTACAGGCCGACGCCGATCGACGGGCCGAGCACGAAGCTGGCGCCGTTGATGCTCGTCACCTTGCCCGCCACCGATCCTTGCGCGCCTGGCCCCACCGCCAGCGACGCGCCGGCGGTAAACCCAGGCCGGGTGAAACCGAAGCCAAGGCTGGCGAGCGCAAAGGCAGTAGCGATCCCGTACAGCGAGGTGGCAAGCCCGGTCAGCGCCGTGCCCGCCGCGGCAAGCACCAGGCCGGTCAGCACCAGCTGCCGGGGCTTCAGGTCGAGAAGCGGGATCACGCCCCATTGCGCGAGCAGCGAGGCACCGGCGCCCATCATCAGCACGATCCCGGTCGGCTCCAGTGCCGCGGCAGGCGCGACGTGGAGCCGGTCGATGACGAGAAAGCCGATCACCTGGCTGGTCATCGCCTGCGCATGGCCGGCGATCAGGCCGGTTATCATCCAGCCGCGGATGCGCTGGTCGCGATAGCCGACGCTTTCAGTGTGCGGCTGCGTCGCGGCGGCAACGCTGGCACCGGTGGGTGCGCCGCCAATCGAGGGATAGGCGCTGCTGGCGCCCCCGTCATGATCGTGGTCGTGCGCGTGGCTTCGCCGGTCGTCGGCGAGCATCGTCCTCACCACCACCCACACGCCGACGCCGAACACCGCGAAAACGAATGCCGGACCGGCAAGCCCGACGGTGACCTCGCCGACCCGCCCGAGCAGCAGATAGGGCGCGAGCGCGGGCCCGAGGATGGTGCCCAGCCCAAAGGCGGAGGCAAGCAGGGTGAGCGCCTTCGTACGCTCCTCGCGCGTTGTCTCGCCCGCGACCAGCGCTTGCACCGCCGGCGGCGCTGCCGCGCCCAGCGCGCCGTAGATCAACCGCCCGCCGATAAACGCACCAAATGCCGCCGTACCGCCGATCCAGCCGTTGATCCCGGCCAGCAGGAACAGGCCGCACAGTCCGAGCGACGCGGAAAAGCCGCCGAGCCCAAGGAGGATCATCGCGCGTCGCCCGTGCCGGTCGGAACGGTTGGCCCAGAAGGGCGCGGCGATCACCCACAGCAGCGCGGACACCGAGAAGGCCGCTGCCACCGCGCGATCGGCAACGCCCAGCGATCGTCCCAGCGCCGGCAGAACCGACTGCAGCGCGGTATTCCCGGCCGCGATGGTCAGCATCACCACGAACATGAGCGCGAAATGTTTGTTGATGCGGCCCGTCATGGCCGTTCCCAGTCGTAACGGCGCTCGATGTGGGCAACGGTGACGCGATACCAGTCGTACCAGCGCTCGCGGCCTTGCGGGCGGATCAGGCTGTGCTCGGCGTTGCGACGCCAGGCGATCGCCGCTTCCTCGTTGCGCCAATAGCTGACGGTGATGCCGACGCCATCGGCCCCGCGCGCCGATTCGATGCCGAGGAAGCCCGGCTGCGCGGCGGCAAGCACGGCCATTGTGGCGGCCGCCCGGTGGTAATCGGGGTCGTCGCCGATCAGCCGCGAGGAAAAGATCACGGCGATCTGCCCGGAACACTGGTCGCGCATGGTGCCGGTCTAGGCGCGTGATTCGCCGCTGCAAACCCGCCACACCCCGTTACAACCGCGAACGACGCAACCTGCGTGCTTGAATTACGTTGGCGTTCTTGCAACGGCTCGTTCTTTCGATAGCGCCCCCACGAGGAATTCCCTCCGATGCCCAGTTCGACCACCGCCGCGCGGCGTACCAAGTCTCGTCCGGCCGGTGTGCCCACGCCGTGGGGCATGTTCTTCCAAGGTTTCCTGAAGCACCCGGTGATGGTCGGCTCGATCGTGCCGTCGTCCGACCGGCTGATCCGCAAGATGCTGGGGCCGGTCGACTGGGCATCATGCAAGCTGTTCGTCGAATATGGCCCGGGCGTCGGCACCTTCTGCCGCCCCATTCTGGAGCGCATGGCGCCCGATGCGAAGCTGATCGCGATCGACACCAACGCCGATTTCATCCGCTACCTGCGCCACACGATCACCGACCAGCGCTTTGCCGCCGTCGCGGGATCGGCCGCGGATGTCGCGACGATCATCGCCGACCATGGCTTCGAGGCGGCGGACTATGTGCTGTCGGGCCTGCCATTTTCCACCCTGCCGCCGGGCGTCGGCCCCGCCATCGCCAAGGCGACGCACGAGGTGATGCGACCCGGCGGTGCTTTCCTGGTGTATCAGTTCTCGCCCAAGGTGAAGGACTTCCTGCTGCCGCACTGGTCGAACATCGACCACGACATGGAATGGTGGAACGTGCCGCCGGCGCAGCTCTATTGGGCGTGGAAGGACTGAGGTTGAGGGCGCGGGTGCGGCCTGGCCGCACCAGGACGTGCCTTAGTCGTCGATGCCCCAGTTGAGCCCACGCGAGACGTTGGGATCGACCACCGCCAGCAAGGTGTAGGCGGTGAACTGGCGAGCCCGCTGGAACCAGCCGGTGGCATGTTTGTACGATTCGCGCGTGATCTCGTCCGATTGGGCGATCTCGCCATCGATATAGTCGCGAACATGCGCGGCGAAGGCTTCGTCCTCGACGCGCAGCATCAGCTCCAAGTTGATGAACAGGCTGCGCATGTCGAAGTTGGCGGAGCCGATGTGCACCGCCCGGTCGATCAGGAACAGCTTGGTGTGCAGCTTGGTGGGCCGGTATTCGAAAATCCGCACGCCCTTGCGGAGCAATCCCGCATAGGTGAAGCGGGCCGCGGCGATGGCCCCGTCGTGATCGGACTTGGATGCGGTGACCACCCGCACTTCCGCCTGCCGCTTGCCCGCCTTGTCGAGCCGGCGCAGGATCGTCGGGCTGGGCGCGAAATAGCCGGCGATGATGCTGATGCGGCGACCGACGCGCAGGTCGGCGCGCAGAATGCGGGCCCAGGGCGACAGGCGCCGTGTCGGCCCGCCGATCAGCCAGCGCAGCGAGCCTTCCGTCTCGCTCCACCGGCACAGCGCGCGATTGAGGTGACGGATCTTGGCGTTCGGCTGGCGCACCCAGTCATGCAGGGCATCGAAATAGCCGCACAAGCGCGCCGCCGTTTCGCCCTCGACCAGCATTCCCAGGTCGCGCCACACCAGGTCAGGCTTGGGCGCGATGCCTAGGTAATCGTCCTCGATGTTGAAGCCGCCGATGATGCACCGTGCGGTGGCGCCGCCATCCTCCTCGCGATTGCCGTCGGCGAGCGCCAGTTTCTGGTGGTTGCGCAGGAGATAGCTGCGGCCCCAGCGCGGCGAGAAGTGGCACACCGATACGCCCGCCTCCTCCAGCGGCCGATAGAATGCGCGGCTCGACACCAGATCGGCGCCAAAGCCGTCGACGATCAGCGCCACCGACACGCCGCGATGCGCGGCCGCAATCAGCGCTTCGTTGACCTGCCGGCCGACCGAATCGTCGGCGTAGATGTAATAAAGCAGGCGCAGGCTGTGCTTAGCGGCGCCGATCAGGTGGAGCAGTGCGTCGAGGCGGCGCTTGCCGGTGTCGAGAAGCGTCAGGCGCGTGCCGTCAACGGTGAAGACGGGTTGGGGCGGCGCATCCATGGGCATGTCCTTGCCGCCTCACCCTGACACCAGCAAGCCGTTTTCCTTGACTTGATTTGCCGTTCGCGCGTACACGGCACGCTCCCAATTAGTCGTTGTTCGTGAAGGAAGCGTCCATGGCGCGCGTCACTGTCGAGGATTGTGTCGACAAGATCCCCAACCGCTTCGACCTGGTTCTGTTCGCCGCGCAGCGCGCGCGTCAGATTTCGGGCGGTGCCGACCTGACGATCGATCGCGATCGCGACAAGAACCCGGTGGTCGCCCTGCGCGAGATCGCCGAGGAGACGGTGCGGCCCAGCAGCCTTGAGGAATCGGTGGTCCAGGGTCTGCAGCGGGTCCGCGTCGACGATGAGGACGAGGTCGATGCCGTGGGCAGCCTGTCGCAGTCGGCGGAAGCGCTTCGCCTGACGGCAGCGGCGCCCCCGCGCAACCAGAATTTGGGTGGCGACTACGACGGCTGAGCCGTCGCTCCACGTGGACAGGAAAGGAGCCGCAGCGGCGACGCTGCGGCTCCTTTCGTTGGTGGTCAGGGAGCCTCAGAAGTTGCGCGGCGCGACTTCACGCCGGCGGGATCGGCTCGCCGCGGCCCTTGAAGCCTTGCGCGATCACATACCATTCGGACGAGTCCTTGCGGCTCGCCGGCGGCTTGGCATGCTTCACCGCCGCGAAGTTGCGCTTGAGCTCGGCAACCAGATCGCTGTCGGCGCCGCCCGCCAGGACCTTCGCGACGAAGCTGCCGCCCGGTCGCAGCACGTCGCAGGCGAAGGCCACGCCAGCCTCCACCAGGCCCATGGTGCGCAGGTGGTCGGTCTGCGGATGGCCGACGGTGTTGGCCGCCATGTCCGACAGCACCAGGTCCGCCGCACCGCCTAGCGCCTCCTGCAGCAGCTCGGGCGCGCGGTCGTCCATAAAGTCGAGCAGAAGAATGGTCACGCCCTCGATCGGATCGACCGGAAGCAGGTCTATCCCCGCGACGATGCTGTCCGGCAGCCGCTTGCGCACAACCTGGCTCCACCCGCCCGGCGCGATGCCGAGGTCGATGACCCGCTTGGCGCCCTTGAGCAGCCCGAACCGTTCGTCGAGTTCGAGCAGCTTGTACGCGGCCCGGCTGCGATACCCCTCCGCCTTCGCGCGGCGGACATAGGGGTCGTTTAGCTGGCGTTCGAGCCACCGCGTCGATGCGGCGGTGCGCCCGCGCGCGGTGCGCACCCGCGTGCGCCCTCCCGACCCGCCCCGGCTCATGACCGCCGCCCCGACGCGCGTGCGCGGGGTGGTGGCGGCGAGCCCATCAGCCGGCGCAGGATGCCTTCGCGTATACCGCGGTCGGCGATGCCCAGCCGCTCGGCGGGCCACAGATCGAGGATGGTTTCCAGAATCGCGCAGCCCGCCACCACCAGGTCGGCGCGCTCCGACCCGATGCAGGGCAGCGTCGCGCGCTCCGCCAGCGACATGCGCGACAGATCGGTGCTGATCCGCCGCATCGCCTCGGCAGGCACGATCAGGCCGTCGACCACCGCCCGGTCATAGTGGCTGAGGCCGAGATGAACGCTGCCCAGCGTCGTTACCGTACCGCTGGTGCCGAGCAGGCGCGGTGACCTGACCTCGCGCGGCAGGCGGCTGGCGAACCCGGCGAAGCTTTCCGCGACCAGCGCGCGCATTCGGGCATAGGCCTCCAGCCTCCCCGTGGCGCTGTCGTCGCCGCCTGCCGATTCGGTCAGCGACACCACGCCCCACGGTGCCGAGTGCCAGTCCAGCACGGTGGGCATCGGGGTGGACGTGTCGACCAGCACCAGTTCGGTGGAGCCGCCGCCGATGTCGAACACCAGCGCCGGATCATCGCCAGGCTCGATCAGCACGTGGCAGCCGAGCACCGCCAGCCGCGCCTCCTCTTCGGCGGAAATGATGTCGAGGTGGATGCCGGTTTCGGCATAAGCGCGGGCGATGAACGCTTCGCCGTTGGCGGCGCGGCGACAGGCTTCCGTCGCGACCGAGCGGGCGAGGGTGACATTGCGGCGCTTGAGCTTGTCGGCGCACACCCGCAGCGCCGCGATCGTGCGCTCAATGGCGTCGTCCGACAGGCGACCGCTGGCGGCGAGTCCTTCGCCCAGCCGCACGATGCGCGAAAATGCATCCACCACCGCAAAGCCGCTTTCGTGGTTGCGATCCGCATGCGTGTTGCCCTGCGGCCGAGCGATCAGCAGCCGGCAGTTGTTGGTGCCAAGGTCGAGCGCGGCGAAATGGCCCGCGTCGGACCAGCGCGCGTCGCTGTAGCGCCCCGCGGGGCGAACTGGGGCCGGACGGGGCAATGTGCCCCGGGACGGCAGATTGGTGGTCGATTCCCCCATTGCCGTGCACTCGCTTGTTCTGTTCTGCCGTCGCGGAAAACGCCTGGGGCGTCCGTTCGGTGCTTGCTCCCAAGTTAGCGTGCCAGCACGTTCCTCACAAGAGTTCCGTCCGCGCGGCGTTGACATCGACGTCCACGCCGCCTAGGAGGCCGCCACCATTGCCCCGTCGTCTAAAGGTAAGACTACGGACTCTGACTCCGTCAATTGAGGTTCGAATCCTCACGGGGCATCCAGCATCAAAGCGCTTCGCCGACGGTATCGAGGCAGAGTGACAGGGGAAGCTGGCAGTTTGCGCGCACGCGCGCGTTGCCGGCCGTCTGCGCTATCGATGGCGCTGGCTGATCCGCATCGGGACAGCTTTGTTCGCGTGGTGCTGGCGCAGAGGGGCAGGGCCGGCATAGCTACGCTTCGGGCCACAACGATGCGAGACGATTTTTCCGATGCTGATCATGCTGCTCGCAGCCGCGATGCAAGTGCAGGCCCCATCGACACTCCCGCCGCCGCGGCTGGAGTTCGACGATTCGGTGACCTACATGGCGCACGGTGGCCCGCCCCAGCCCCGGCAACAGCCAAAGCCCAGGCGCGCGCCGCAGCCGCGCTGGCGCCCAACGACACCGCCGCCGGCGCAACGGGCGGCCGTTCCCGATCCGTCCGCTGCCAACACGCTGGGTCTCCGCCCCGGCGACATCCTGATCGACACGGCGCGGCACGTCTTGGTGTTCGCGGTGTCGGCTGATCGTGTGGAACGCTTTCCCGTAGCGGTAGGAAAGCAGGGGGCGAGCTGGAAGGGTACGGCAGTTGTCGGGCGCAAGGTCGCGTTTCCGACCTGGCGGCCGACACCGCGGATGCGCAGCAAGGACAGGCGTCTGCCCAGCGTCGTCGCGCCTGGTCGCCACAATCCGCTCGGCACACGCGCGCTGTATCTCTACCGCAACGGCCGTGACACCCTGTTCCGCATCCATGGCACCAACGCCCCCTGGAGCATCGGCAAGTCGGTTTCCCATGGCTGTATCCGCATGCTCAACGCGAACGTCGAGCACCTCTACGACCAGGTTCGGCTCGGCGCCCATGTGACGGTGAGATAGCGGCCGGCCTGCTCGCAGATTGCCTGCGGCGGGGAGCGTGGTTACGACAGGGCTCGGGAGGGAGGCAGATGCAGGACTTCAACGCCTGGTGGCAGGGACGGTCGAAGCGCGAGGTGATCCTGATGGTCGCGGCGCTGTACCTGCTGATCTTCGTCGCCGGCATCGACATCGGCCGCGCGCTGTATCAGGCGACGCACTGACGTCGCTTCTGGCGCATGCGCGGCCACCTGCGCGGCGAGGCGAGTCGGCGGCGGGACGGCGGTTGCCGAGCGGGCCCGACTCCCTACATCGGGAGCAGCAATCGGGAGAGAAACATGAAATCCGTTCTTCTTTTCGGCGCCATGGCCATCACCAGCCCCGCGATCGCCCAGACCACGGCGCCCGCAACGCCCGCCACCGCGGCCGCGCAGGTGAAGGCAGGCGCAACGGTGTTTGAACCGTCGGGCGCCCAGGTCGGCACGGTGGATCAGGTCAACGGCAACGTCGTGATCGTCAACACCGGCACCAACAAGGTGGGCGTGCCACTCGGCAACTTCGCCGCCGGCCCGAACGGTCCGCTGCTCGGCAACAGCAAGGCCCAGCTGGATGCGGCCGCCGAGCAGAGCAAGGCGCAGGCCAAGGCCCAGCTCCAGGCGCTGCTTGTCGCCGGCACGCCCGTGCACGGCACCAGCGGCGCGGTGCTCGGCACCGTCAAGGCGGCGAACGACCAGCTTGTGACGGTGGCTACCGACAAGGGTGAAGTGCGGCTGCCGGCCGGCGGCTTCGCGGCAGGCCCGAACGGGCTGGTCCTTGGCCTTGATGCCGCTCAGTTCGAGGCGGCGGTGAAGGCGGCCAAGCAGTAGATCGCTTCAGGGGTGTGCCGCTACGAATTGGCGGTACACCCATGACCTATTCGTGTGGGCGGACGGCCAACCGTGCCCTCCTATCGCACCTCGGCCAGCGCCTTCGTCGCGGCCGGGCCGGTCCAGTCGAGATCGCCGGTCGTGCGCCACACTTCCTTGCCGGCCGAATCGAACAGCAGCGTCGTCGGCAGGTTGGCGGTGACCGCCGGCAGCCACGCCATCTTGGCGTCGGTGAAGGGCTGCAAGGTGGTGATCCGATGGTTGCGAAGGAACGGGGCGACCTTGGCCGGGTCCATGTCCTGGCTGAGCGCCACGACGTGCAGCTTGCCGTTTTCGCGCTTGGCCAGCGCATCCAGCGTCGGCAGTTCCTTGACGCACGGCCCGCACCATGTCGCCCACAGGTTGAGCAGCACCGGCGTGCCGCGGAACGACGCCAGCGTCACCGGCTTGCCTTCGGCATCGTTGAATGCGTAGTCCGGGGCGGCGGCGCCCTTGTGGCTGCGGTCGATCGCCCCGGCGACGGCCGGCGCGGTGCCCGGCTGCACTTCGTCGGGGGAGATCGTGGCCCCGGCGGCCGCGGGCGTGTCTACGTTGCCTTGCCCAGCGGACCCTGAGCGCCTATCGCACCCTGCGGCCAGCACGGTCGCTGCCAGGACCAGCCCGATCGACGCTCGCATGACTTCCTCCAATTCAATGTGGGGCGGACGCTTCGCCGAGGGCCCATCCGCGGTGATGCGGGCGATCAATGCCTCCATCCCGTTCGACAAGCAAATGTGGCGGCAGGATATCGCCGGCTCCAAGGCGCACGTCGCGATGCTGGGCGCGCAGGGGATCATTCCTGCCGATGATGCCGCGCTGATCGCCGATGGACTCGACCGCGTCGCCGCCGACTATGCCGCCAACGGCGTGCCCGAAGACCTGGCGCTCGAAGACATCCACATGCTGACCGAGGCGAAGCTTGCAGAAGCGATCGGGCCGGCGGCGGGAAGGCTGCACACCGCCCGCTCGCGCAACGACCAGGTGGCGACCGACTTCCGCCTGTGGGTGCGCGACGCTATCGACGAGGCACTGGCGGCGCTTGGCCAGTTCCAGGCGGCGCTGCTCGATCGCGTCGAGGAACATGCCGGCAGCGTGATGCCCGGCTTCACCCACCTGCAATCGGCGCAGCCGGTGACGCTGGGCCACCACCTGATGGCCTACCATGCCATGATCGCGCGCGACGTCGGCCGCTTCACCGATGCGCGGGTGCGGATGAACCGCTCCCCGCTTGGGGCCGCGGCGCTGGCAGGGACGGGCTTTCCGATCGACCGCCACGCGACGGCGGCGGCGCTGGGCTTCGACGGGCCGACCACCAACAGCCTCGATTCGGTCAGCGATCGCGACTTCGCGCTCGAGTACCTGACCGCCGCGACGCAATGCGCGCTGCACCTGTCGCGTCTCGCCGAGGAGTTCGTGCTGTGGGCGTCGCAGCCCTTCGGCTTCGTCTCCCTGTCCGATCAGTGGTCAACCGGCAGCTCGATCATGCCGCAGAAGCGCAATCCCGATGCCGCCGAGCTGGTGCGCGGCCATGCCGGGCGGATCATGGGCTGCATGACCAGCCTGATGGTGACCATGAAGGGCCTGCCGCTCGCTTATTCGAAGGACATGCAGGACGACAAACCGCCGGTGTTCGAAGCCCACGACCTGCTCGGCCTGAGCCTCGCGGCGATGACCGGCATGGTGGCGAGCGCCACATTTCGCACCGAGCGCATGCGCGCGGTCGCGGAGGCGGGGTTCGCGACGGCCACGGATCTTGCCGACTGGCTGGTGCGCGAGGCGGGGCTGCCGTTCCGCGAGGCGCATCATGTCACCGGGCGGGCGGTGAAGCGGGCGGAGGAGCTGGGCGTCGGCCTCGACGCGCTGCCGCTCGACGAGCTGACGCGGATCGACGATCGGATCGACGCCGGCGTCTATGACGTACTGTCGGTGGACGCATCGGTGGCGAGCCGCACCAGCTTTGGCGGCACCGCGCCCGACAATGTGCGTGCCGCAATCGCGGCGGCGAGAGGAGAATCGGCATGAGGCGGCTGGTGGGCGCGGGCGCGCTGCTGTTGTGGCTGGCCGGCTGTGGCGCGGCCAAGGACCTCAGGCCCGCTGCCGGCGATTCGCTGCCAGTCGCGCCCTATGGCACGCGCGCGACGCCGACGCCGGGGCAGCTCCTTACCCCGACGTCGCAGCAGCGGCCGCAGCGCAGCGATGAGTTGCTCAAGAGCTCGCAGGCGCGTCGTTCGGACGAATTCGACCTGCCGCCGCCCAACTGAGCAGAACCCATGGATCATTTCAGCTTCCGGGGCGGCGTGCTCCACGTCGAGGATGTTGCGCTGCAGGCCATTGCCGAGGCGGTGGGTACCCCCGTCTATGTCTATTCCGCGGCCACCTTTCGCCGCCATGCGCAGGTGTTCCGCGAGGGTTTGGCCGGCGTGGAGCGCAAGCACCTTGCTTATGCGATCAAGGCCAATCCCAATCTTGCGGTGCTGAAGCTGCTCGCGAACGAGGGCTATGGCGCCGATGTCGTTTCGGCCGGCGAGATGGCGCGTGCGCTGGCCGCGGGCATGGCGCCGGAAGGCATCGTCTTTTCGGGCGTCGGCAAGACGGTGGACGAGCTTGGCCGCGCGCTGGATGCCGGCATCGGCCAGTTCAATCTCGAACTGGAGGAGGAGGGCGAGGTGCTGGGCGCCCTTGCCGCCGCCCGCGGCCAGCGCGCACCTGCGACCTTGCGCGTCAATCCGGACGTTGATCCCGGCACCCACGCGAAGATCTCGACGGGACGCAAGGAGAACAAGTTCGGCGTGCCGATCGACCAGGCGCTCGGCATGTTCGACCGGCTGTCGGCGCGGGAGGGCCTCGACCTCAGGGGCGTCGCGATCCACATCGGCAGCCAGCTTGGCGACCTTGCGCCGCTGGAAGCCGCCTACCGACGTGTGGGCGAGCTGGTGGGGGCCTTGCGCGCCGCCGGCCACACGATCAGCCGCGTCGATCTCGGCGGCGGCCTCGGTGTTCCGTACAAGGCTGGCGACGTGATGCCGTCGCCCGCAGATTACGGGGCGATGGTCGCGCGGGTCACACGGGACTGGGACGTGGAGCTGATGTTCGAGCCCGGCCGCGTGATCGCCGGCAATGCGGGCGTGCTGCTGACCCGGGTCATCTGGGTCAAGCCGGGGGTGATAAATCCCTATGTCATCGTCGACGCGGCGATGAACGACCTCGCACGGCCCGCGCTGTACGATGCCTGGCACGATTTCGTCGCGGTGGCGCCGCGGGGCACGCGGATGACCGCCAATATCGCAGGGCCTGTATGCGAAAGCGGTGACACCTTCGCAATGGGGCGCGACATCGACAGCGTGCAGTCCGGCGACCTTGCCGTGTTCCGCACCGCGGGCGCCTATGGCGCGACCATGGCCTCCACCTACAACAGCCGGGCGCTGGTGCCCGAAGTGCTGGTCGACGGCGACCGGTTCGCGGTGGTCGCCGACCGCATCCTGCCGGAAACCATCTTCGCCGCCGAACGCGTGCCCGACTGGCTATGACGCTCGCGAGCCTGCCGATCTTCGTCAGGCTGGCGGGGCGCCCGGTGATCCTGCTGGGCGACGGCGAGGCGGCCGATGCCAAGCGGCGGCTGCTGGAGCGGGCAGGGGCCGTGGTGGTGGGCGAGGATCACCCCGCCACGCTCGCAATAGTCGCGCTGGGGGACGAGGCGGAGGCGGTTGCCGCCGTGGCGCGGCTGCGGGCGCGGGGGCTGCTGGTCAATGCCGTGGATCGCGCGCACCTCTGCGACTTCACGCTGCCTGCGATTGTTGACCGCAATCCGGTGCTCGTTGCGATCGGCACAAGCGGCGTGTCCGCAGGGGTGGCGGCGGCGCTGCGTCAGCGCTTGGAACAGCTGCTGCCACCCTCTCTCGGCAACCTCGCGCAGGCGCTGCATGCCGCACGGGGCGCGCTGCGGGCGCGCTTTCCCGACGCGCGCGACCGGCGGCGCGCGATCGCCGCCGCGCTGGCGCCGGGCGGCGCGCTCGACCCGCTGACGCCCTTCGCGGGAGAAGACGTGATGCCATCCATGAGCACCGGGCTTGCCGCGCGCCACGAAACGGTGGTGCTCGCCTCGTCCGATCCCGACGACCTGACGCTCCGCCAGGCGCGGCTGCTCGCCAACGCCGATCGCATCATCCATGCCGCCGACGTGTCGCCGGCGATCCTCAACAGGGCGCGGGCGGACGCGACCCGAATCGCCGCGCCGGGGCCCATTGACCCGACTGCCGGACTTACCGTTGACGTGAGGATGACATGAGCTTCGCTTTCGCGATCACCGAGGGGCGCGGCGAGCGCATCGGTCTTGATGCCGCGCTGACCAGCGAGGCGCCGATGGTGTGGCTGCACCTGTCGAGCAACGACGAGGCTGCGCAGAGCTTCCTGCGCGACCGGGCGGGAATCGCCGATTACGTCGTGGACGCACTCACCGCCACCGAAACGCGGCCGCGCTGCGAAGCGATCGATCAGGGCGCCTTCCTGAACCTGCGCGGCCGCTCCAACGAGGAGATGACCTCGTCCGACCCGCTCGCCTCCGTGCGCATCTGGGCGGTCAAGGGGCATGTCTATTCCGTCACCCGCAAGCCGCTGGTCGCCGTCGCGACGGTGGAGCAGGAAGTCGGCGCCGGCCACATCCACGATCCGGGCGACCTCATCGCCTCGTTCGCCACCGCGATCACTGCCGACCTCGATCCGGTGGTCGCCGATCTCGGCGACGAGATCGACGCCTGCGAAGAGGCGCTGGACGTCGACAACATCTTTGAACTGCGCCGCACCGTGACCCGCGTGCGCGTCACCGCCATCGGCTTTCGCCGCTTCCTCAATCCGCAGCGCGCCGCCCTCGAAAAGCTGGCGCTGTTACCGGGCGAATGGCTGGGTGACGACGATCGGCTGCACCTGTCGTCCGCCGCCGATCGCGCCGCACGCATGGCCGAGGAGCTGGACGCGATCCGCGAACGCTCGGCGGTGACGCATGAGGCGCTCACCGACATGCGCGCCGAGCAGATCGACAGCCGCTCGCTGGTGATCTCCATCGCGGCGATGGTGTTCCTGCCGCTGACCTTCCTGACCGGCCTGTACGGCATGAACGTCAAGGGATTGCCTTATGCCGAGGAGCCGTGGGCGTTCGATGCGATCGCGCTCGCCTGTGCGCTGATCGCCGCCGGCATCACGATCTATTTCGTCCAGCGGCACTGGTTCCGCGGTTAGGGGTTCCGCGGTTAGGCGGCGCTGGCGGTCCGCCACGCCTGGGCGATCTCCGCCATGTTGGCGGCGGTGGTGCGGAACGGCGCGGGGTCGTTGCCGAGCGAGGCGTTGACGATGGTCTTGCGCGCGTCGGCGTAGAGGGTCGCCAGCGCCGTCGACACGCTGCCGCCCTTTTCGAAGTCGAGCCCCGCTTCCAGCGCGAACAGGATCGCCGTTGCGCGCGTCACGCGTTCGCTCTTGGTGGCGAGCTGGCGGTTCTCCGCCGCCCACGCCGCCGAGCGCAGCGCCGCGATCAGTTCCTCGTACATCAGCTGCACCAGCCCCGCGCTGTTGGTCGCGGTGCGGCCGACCACGTCGATCTGGCGGTAGGTCGCCGCCGGGTTGAGGAGCGCGCTTGCGTAGGCCATCAGTTGTCGCTCTTGGTCCAGGCGTCGATCTGCTGCGTCAGATAGGCCTGAATGGATTTATATGCCGCGACCTTGGTGTTCATGGTCGCATATTGCTGCGTCAGGCGCGTTGTCTCGGTTTCCTTCTTGGTGCTGAGCGTCGCCTGCTGATCGGTGACGTCCGACTGCGCGGCGGTGTAGCGGGTGGCGGACGCGCCGAGACCATAGGTGGTGCTGCTGGCGTTGGTCGATATGGTCGTGAGCACCGCCAGAAGCCCCGACTTGCCATCCGTCGAAGCCGTGAACATCGCTTCCACCGCGTCGGGATATTTCGAAAGCGCAGTGGTTACGGCTGCGGAGTCGACCGCCAGCGTGCCATCGGTGTTGGTCCTGATGCCGATCTGGGCCAGCGTCGTCGGACTGCCGCCGGTGCCGGTGAGCAGGCTGGTGGACGTCATCTGTTTCAGGGCGGCCAGCATCGACTTGGCGGCCGTGTCGCTGCGCAGCGCGCCGTCAACGGCGTTGGTCTGTTCGGTCACGGTTTCCAGCACCGCATTATAGGTATCCACCAGGTCGCTCACCGCGTTGGTGAGTGCCTCGGTGGCGCGCGTCGCAGACAGCGACACGGGGGCGGTCGTGACCTGATTGAGTTGCAGCTTCACGCCGGACACCAGGTCGCTGATCGTGTTGCTGCTGCGCGTCACGGCAACGCCGTCCACGGTCAGCTTCGCATCCTGTGCGGTCGAGGTGAAGCGGGTGTTGGCGGCGCCGACGCCGACGTCCAGCACCGACAGGTCGCCTGAGCCCGCGTCGGTCTGCGACGACAGCGTGAACGCCTGCGCCGCGCCCGTCGCGCCCTTGAGCGACAGATAGGCGGTGCCATCCGCGTCGGTGATCACCGCGGCGGTGACGCCCGCATTTGTGGCGTTGATTGCCTTGGCGATGCCGGTCAGCGAGCCATCGGTGACGGCAATGGGGATGGCCTTGTCGTCAATGCCGTTGGCGTCCGCATCGCCGCCGCTGCCGGTGAACGTCGCCATGGTACCATCGGCGTTGAAGGTCGCCGATCCCAGCGTCAGCGTCAGCGTGCCGGTGCCGACCACCGCACTGCTGCTCGCAAAGCTCGTGGCCGACACGGCCCCCTGTCGATCCGCCAGCTGGCCGACGCTGAGCGTGGATGAAAGGTTCGAGATCACCGTACCGGCAATGCCGCTGACGCCGATCGCGGTGCTGGAACTCGCAGGCTGGGTTTGCAGCGTGCCGCCGGTGACCAGCGATTTCAGCGCGCTGGTAAAGGTGGTGATCGTGTTCTTCAGGGTCGCGACGCCGGAGATCTGGCTGCCCAGTGCGTCGTATTTGGTTTGCAGCGTCGCCGTCTTGGTCGAGAATTCCGCGTCCACCAACGAGGTGACCAGCGAAGCGGTATCCACACCCGAGCCGGTGTTGAGCGACGTCAGGATCGCGCTTGCGGCGGAAGAAACGACGCTGCTCGCCTTGGGCGTGCTGACCTTCGTGGTCGTTGAAGCCGCAGAGCTGGCAGAGCTGGCAGCGCTGGTCGTGGTCATTCGTCGCACTCCGCTCGTTGCAGGAATAAACGGCCGCGCGGCTTGGACATTTAGCGGATTTCAGCGCCGTTTTCGTCGAAACGCGCGCCGGCCGGCACATCGATCGGCGGCTGTCGCTGCACGCCGCCGGCGGCCTCGTTGAGGTTGAACACGAACGCCAGCACGGTGGCGATCGCCATGTACAGATCGTCGCGCACTTCCTGGTTCTCGCGGCTGGTGTAATAGATCGCGCGGGCGAGCATGGGATATTCGAGCAGGGGCGTCTTCAGCTCGGCGGCGATCTCGCGGATCGCGAGCGCGGTCGCGCCGCGCCCTTTGGCCACCACCACCGGCACCTGGTCGCGGCCCCGATCGTAGCGCAGCGCGACCGCGAAATGGGTCGGGTTGGTGAGCACCACATGCGCTTCGGCCACCGCCTTGCGCGCCCCGCCCGACAGCATCTCGCGCTGTTTGCTGCGCATGTGCTGCTTGGCCTCGGGCGAGCCTTCGCTTTCCTTGTGCTCGTCGCGGATCTCCTGGTGCGACATGCGCAGCTTGGCGAACAGGCGAAAGGCCTGGATCGGCACGTCGATGCCGGCAATCACCACCAGCCCCATCGCCATGGCGATCAGGATGCCGATAAAGGTGCCACCCAGCGTGCCGAGCGCGGTGTTGAGGTCCGACGATGCAAGGCCCAGCGTCGACCGCGTCGATTTCCACAGCACCCACCCGCCGATGGCGCCGAGCAGCACGATCTTGAGCAGCGATTTGCCGAGTTCGATCCATCCGCCCATGCCGAAAATGCGCTTGAGGCCCGAGGCCGGATTGATGCGGTTGCCCTTGGGCGCCATCAGCCCGGCGTTGAAGCCGAGCGAGCCGAGCAGCGCCTGCCCCGCCACCGCTGCGCCGATGCTCATCGCGAACAGCGCCAGCAGCGATGGGGCGAGCTTCCATCCCGCCTGGATCAGCGGGCGGAACGGCGAGAAATCCTCCACGTCGGCGCGCCCGAACTGGAAGCTCGACGCCATCAGGTCGCGGCACGCCGCCATCAGCGACGACCCAAAGGTGATCAGCCACACCACGCCGACCAGCACCACCAGCGCGGTGGCGAAGTCGCGGCTGCGCAGCACGTCGCCTTGTTTGACGGCGTCCTTCTTGCGCTTGTCCGTTGGTGCCTGTGTGCGTTCACCGCTGTCCTCGGACATCAGCCGAGCACCAGGTTCTGTGTGGCGGCAAGGCCCTCGCGGACGATCACCAGCATGAAGTCACCCATTGCCGGAAAGGCGGCGGCAAGCGCGATCACGCCCACCGCCAGGCTGGCGGGCAGGCCGACCGAGAACAGGTTTAGGGACGGGGCCGCACGACTCATCATGCCCATCACGATGTTGAGGCACAGCAGCAGAAAGCCGACCGGCAGCGCCAGCAGCAGGCCGGCGAGAAAGGCGTACCCGCCGAACAGCGCGATCCCCTTGAGGTGACCGGCATCGAGCCAGGCGGCACCGGGCGGCAAGGCGGTGTAGCTGCGCACGATCATGTCCACCAGCACCAGGTGACCGTCGACGGACAGGAACAGCAGCGTCAGCATGATCTGAAGGAACTGGCCGATCGCCGGGGACGAACGGCCGTTCTGCGGATCGATCGTGTTGGCAAAGCCGATCCCCATCGACGTGCCGATGATCTCGCTCGCCACCAGCGGCGCGGAGAACGCGACCTGGAGGATGAAGCCGAGCGCCGTGCCGACCAGCGCCTCCGCCGCCACCGCCAGCACCGTCGCGACGGAGAAGATCTGCGCCGGCGGGGTGATCGGGTGAACGGCGAGCACCAGAAAGCCGATGGCGCCCGTGACGCTGATCCGCACCGGCAGCGGGATGGAGACGGCGCCGAACACGGGTGCGATGCTGAACGCCGCACCGATGCGGATCATCACGAACACCAGCGCCCACAGCTGCGGCTCGATGGAGAGGCCGAAGCCCAACACCGGCTACTTCACCAGATCCGGAATACGCTCGAACATGCCGATGGTGAAATCACTGAGCAGGCCGAGGATCAGGCTGCCGAAGATCAGGATCGACACCGCAACCACGATCAGCTTGGGGACGAACGACAGCGTCTGTTCGTTGATCGACGTTGCCGCCTGCACCATGCCGATGATCAGGCCGGAGACGAGCACCGGCAGCAGGATCGGCGCGGCGGCGAGCGCCAGTACCCACATGGTCTGATCGGCGAGCGTCAGGAAGTAATCAGCGTCCATTGCCGCCTCAGCTCACGAAGCTGTTGGCGAGGCTGCCCATGGTCAGCGCCCAGCCGTCGACCAGCACGAACAGCAGCAGCTTGAACGGCATGGAGATGATCTGGGGAGAAAGCATCATCATGCCGAGGCTCATCAGCACCGTCGCGACCACCAGGTCGATGACGATGAACGGCAGGAAGATCAGGAAACCGATCTGGAACGCGGTCTTCAGCTCGCTGGTGACGAAGGCGGGCAGCAGCACCGCGAAGGGAATGTCGTTGGACGACGCGTAAGGGCCCGATTTCGCGAGCTGCGCGAACATCGTGACGTCCTTGATCCGCGTCTGCTTGGCCATGAAGGCGTGCAGCGGGGCGCCGGCCGCCTGGATCATCTGCGTGCCGGCGATCTGGCCGGCGGCATAGGGCTGGATCGCAGCCACGTTCATCTGGTTGATCGTCGGCGCCATCACGAACAGCGACAGGAACAGCGCAAGGCCGATCAGCACCTGGTTCGGCGGCGTCTGCTGCAACCCAAGCGCCTGCCGCACCATGGCGAGGACGATGACGATGCGGGTGAAGCTGGTCATCATCAACAGGATGCCCGGCAGGATCGTCAGCAGGCCCATGATGATCAGGACCTGGAGCGACATCGACAGCCCCTGGCTCTGCCCCTGGCCATTACCGCCGAGCTGCCCCAGCGCGCGGTCCACCGCGTCACCGACGCCCGGTGCGGGCGCGGCGGGGACGGTCTGCGCGAATGCAGGCATCGCGACCAGCATCGCGAGCAGCAGCGCCAGGACGATCCACAACGCCTTGGCCCCGCCGTGCCGCGGTGCGCGCGCGCGTGACGGGCGGATCAGCGCCGGGCCATGCCCGCGCCGCGTGACGGTGACGCTCATGCGTCCACCTTGTCGACCAGCGACACACCGCCGCGGCCGACCGAGACGAGCAACCGGCGGCCCTCGAAGTCGAGCACGGCAAGGCGCAGGCCCGGAGAGATCATCATGGTTTCCTTGACGGTGACGAGCCGCGTGGTCGTCTTGCCCGGCATCCGCCCTTCAAGACGGCGCCAGAGGTAGAGGCAGCCGATCATCAGGCCGCACACCAGCGGCAGCAGGATCACCAGCTTCAGGACATAGGACCAGAGCATGGGGGTCAGCCGCGCTTGTCGGGGTTGACGAGCTCGGTCAGCTTGACGCCGAAGCGGTCGCCGACGGTCACCACCTCGCCGCGGCCGATCAGCGTGCCATTGACGAACACGTCGAGCAGGTCGTTCGCTTGGCGGTCGAGTTCGATGACGCTGGATTCGCCCAGCGCGAGCAGCTCGCGCAGGGAAAGCTGGGTGGAGCCGATCTCCACCGTCAGCTTGACGTCCACATCCTGAAGCAGCCTGAAATTGGCGGCCACGCCGGTGTCCAGCGGCATTGCGCCGGCCATGTCGTTCATGCGTCAGATCCTTCAACGCGGGCAAGGGAGGTAAGGCGAATGGCGGCATGGCCATTGGAGGTGCCGACGGTGCCTGCACCCAGGCAGTCGTCGCCGACCATCACCGGCACGTTGGGGCCGAAGCTGATCGGGATGACGTCACCGGGTTTCAGGTCCATCAGCATCGACAGCGGCACCACCGGCTCGGCGAGCACGGAGCGGACGCGGAACTTCACACCCATCACGGTGCGGGTCAGGCCGTTGCGCCAGGCGGGATCGGGTTCGGGCTTGTCGAGGACGTTGCCGGTCAGCGCGGTGGTGTGCGGCTTCAGCGCGGCGACGGGGTAGAGGATGTCGACGAACACCGGCTTGGCAGTGCCGGCGGCAATGCCGAACCGGGTGACGATGGCGGCGTCGTCGCCGTCCATGATGCCCGACGAGCTGCTGTTTTCGACCACGCCGGGGGTGAACTCGACCTTGGCGAGCGGCTCCCAGGCGGAACGCAAGGGGGCGGCGAGCATCGTGCCGAGCCGCGTTACCATTGCTTCGGCGGCTGGCGACAGCTCGGTCGGCATCGGCTGCGGCACGGCGCCGTTGCCGCCGAAGAACAGGTCCAGCATCTCCAGCACCAGCGTGCCGTCGAGCACCAGCAGCGCGGCGCCCGCCGGCCGCATGTCCATCGGCAGCCACGCCGACAGCGTGTCGGCGCGTTCGGCGCGGTAGTCGGCGAAACGCTGCACCGCCAATGGCTCGGCCCAGCAGCGCACGTCCTGACGCAGCAACGGTTCGAACACGCCGCGCATGCTGCGCGCCAGCCGGGCGGACAGATGCTGCAGCGTGTGGAGATCGCCAAACGGATTCAGCTTGCCCCCGCCGAACGCGGGTCCGCTGTCGGCCCGTGGGGCTGCCCGTCTGTCGGCGGTTGCTGCGGCGTTAACCATGCCTCACTGAACAACGAAATTGGTAAAGTAAACGTTACTGATGCCGCCAAAGCCTTCCTTCTGCTTGAGCGTCGCGTTGATCGCGGTGACCAGCCGCGCCTGCAACTGCTGCTTGCCGGCAGAGCTGAACACCTGCTCCTCGGTGGTGTCCCCCAAGGCCATCAGGATGGCCGAGCGCACCGCGATATCATTGGTCTTGAGGTTCTCGATGACCCGGTCGTCATAGGGCGTCGACACCGCCACGCCGACCTGGACGAAGTGGGCCGAATTGTTGAGATTGGAGGTGAAGTCCTTCTCCATCGCATAATAATTGGAGGCATAAGGGTCGCCGCCCTTGCCCAACGGCGGCTCGTTGGACACTTCCGTCTTGCCCTCATGACCTTCGCCGCCACTGCCGGCCCGCTTTTGTTCGATCTTGGGGACCAGCTTGGGCGAATTGTCGGGCTCGTGGGCACCGCCGACCATGCCCGAGCGGGCGGCATACAGGCCCGCGCCGGCGCCGCCGCCGACCAGCACCACCAATCCGGCGGCCAACACGATGATCTTGCCGAGCTTGCCCTTCTTCTTGGGCGTGTCTTCCTTGCTGTCGCTCATGCTTCAGGTTCCTTGGATCAAGCGATTCGGGTGAGTTCGGGGGCAAGCGCGTCGTCGGCGCTTGCCGTCGGGGTGAGAGGGGCGGCGTTGCGTCGGGCCAGGAACTGGCGCGTGCTGTCCGCGTCGCCGCCGGGCTGGCTGCCGAACCCGCCGCCGCCGAAGCCGCCGCCGAAGCTGCCGGTTGCCGGCCCGTTCTCCACCGCCGTGCCGCCGAGGCGCAGCCCGCGCGCTTCGGCGAGCTCCGCCAGCCGGGGCTGTGCATCTTGGAGGATCTGGCGGGTGGCGGCCTGTTCGGCGGCGAACTGGACGTGCACCTGGTCGCCGCTGCGCCGCACCGACACGTCGATGCTGCCTAGCGCGTCGGGTACCACGCGGATGGTGGCGTCGGCGGCGTCGGCCGCATCGCGCAGCCGCTCGATATGGGCGATCATCGCCCCCGGCCAGCTGTCCCCGCGCAGGTCGAGCGGCGTGCTGCGGCTGTCGACCACCGCGGCAACGACGGGTTGGGCGCCGGCCAGCCCGCTGGCGGCGAGCGACGCGCCGGTGAGGTCCAGCGGCGCGCGCTCAACGCCGACGTCGCGGGCGGGCGCGGCTCGGTCGGTCTGCGCGGCGGCCCGCATCGCGGCGGCGAAAACCTGCGCGGCAGGGGCGGTGATGCCGGCGAGCGGCACGTTGACCTGCCGCTGGGCGGTGAGGGCGGCCTGCGCTGGCTCGACGATGCTCACCACCGGTGCCGGGGTCTCGGCTGGCACCGCAGCGCGGGTTGAAGGAGCGGGGGAGGTGACGCCAGCGGGCGTGATCTGGCGCATTGGCGTCGCCGCGAGCGCAATTTCCATAGCGGGCGCAGCAGGAGCGGTGCGGAGCGCGGGCTTGGAGCCGACCACGGCGGGATCGAAAGCCTTGCTCGCCGGAGCGACGCTCTGGAGCTCGATGGCCCTTGCAGTACGATGCGCCGTTGCCGTCGACGTGGCGGCAGTCGTGGGCGTGACAGGGCCGGGCACCGTTGCCGCTGGAGCGGCCGTAGCCGTGGGCCTGACAGGGCCGGGCACCGTTGCCGCTGGAGTGGCCGTAGCCGTGGGCGTGACACGGCCGGGCGCCGTTGGCTTGACGGCGACGGGCTGCTGAACGGGCGTGGCGGCGCCGATCGTCACCACCGGGTCGGCCGGCCGTTGGCCGAGCACCGGCACGTCACCGGACGCGAGCGGAACCGGACGGATAGCGGGCCGCCCTTCGCTTGCCGCCGACACGGGCACCGTCACCAGGCCGGACGCCGCGACGGGCGCGGGCGACGCGATTGCCGCCGTCGTGGCGAAGTTAGCGGCGGTGTCATCTGGCGCGGGCACAAGGGCAGGGTCACTGCTGCCGCTCGCGGGCGCCGACGGTGCCACATTGTCGGCGGCGCTCGGCACCGGCATGGCGACGGGCGGGCGCGCCGCACCGCCCAGCGAGCGGACTTCGGGCGTGACCGCTGCCGCGTGGCCACCTGCCGGAGCAACATCGGCGAGGATCGGCGCGGTCAGCGGGGCGAACGGCAGCGCCAGCAGCGAAACCGGTGCGGCGAGCGCGATGATCGGCTCGGCTTCCGCCTTGTCGCTCTCGGCGAGCGTTTCGGCGTCAACCCCGCCGTCCGCTTCGACGCGGTCGGGAGTGTCGGGGACCGCCGCCATGACCGCCGGGGGCACCAGCGGGGAATTTTCCTCTACCGGATAGGCGCCTGACGCGGCAGCGTGTTTGGCGAGCGCAGGTCCGGCGCGCGCGACGGTCGCGTCCAGCGGTCGTTCCGACGGCGCGAGGTCTGCGGACGAACCGGCCGGTGGCTCGTCCGACACCATCACCTCCTGCCGCAGGGGCAGGGCAGCCGGGGTTTCATTCGGATCGGCCAACTCCACCGGCACAGCCGCGCCTTCGGCCGTCCGGGTGGGATCGCGATCCACCGATTGAAGCGCCGCTGCCGGCGGAGAGACGGGGGCCGCGTGGCTCGTGACCGGCGTCCGCTGAACAAGGCTTCGGCCGGCCGCTGCGGGTGCTTCCGCGCCATCGGCCTTTGCCATCGGCAGGACTACACTCGGCCGGGCCGGAACAGCAGCCACGATCTCACCCGGCGCTTGCGCGACCACGGCCGGCGTGGCCGCGTGCTCGCCACGGATAGCAGGCGCACCCGCCGCCGAAGGGCTGATCTCGTTCGCCGCCGGTATCACCAAAGCGGCGGCAGCGGACGCGCCTTCCACCCGCAGGCGGGGGCCGGCCGGGGCCGATGGCGCTCGCGCGTCAACGTCGGTGCCGTCCCGCGTCGGCAGCGCGGCACTCGGCGGGGTGGAGACAGCGGGCACCACGTCGCCCGGCGCTTGCGCCACCATCGGTGGCACGAACGGGTGCTCGCCACTGGTAGCAGGCGCATCCGCCGCCGACGGGCTGATCTCGTCCGTCGCAGGCATTGCCGAAGCGGCGGCAGCGGGCGCGCGTCCGACCGGCAGGCTGGCGCCGGCAGCGTCCTCGCCACTGGTAGCAGGCGCACCCGCCGCCGACGGGGTGATCTCGTTTGCCGCCGGCAACACCAGAACGTCGGCAGCGGGCGCGTGTCCCACCAGCAGGCTGGGGTCGGCCAGGGGCGATGGCGTCCGCGCGTCGACTTCGGCGCGGTCCCGTGACGGCAGCGCGGTGATCGTGCCCGTCAAGGTCGCGACCGCAGGCAGCACGACATCCGGCGCGGTGGTCGTCAGCGCAGCAACAGCGGGAGTCAGCATCGCGACCTGCGGCGCGACCGCGGCCGTCACGGCTGGCGCCTTCGGCGCGATCCCCGCGTGGAGGGGAGCGGCCTGATCGGCCAGCATGATTTGCAGCAGCGGGTCGTTGCTCGTGCCATCAACGGCCGGCAATCCGCTGCCGCCGGCGGCAATCGGTTGCAGGCCAGCCGCCACCGTTGTGACGCTCGCCTCGTCCGCCGTCCCGCCCAGCATCGCCGTGAACGACCGCGCGAAGTCGCCGCCGGACGCGCTTGTCACCGACACCGGTGCAACGGTGATAGCTGCCAGGGAAGGAAGAGCGGCAGTGAGCTGGATCATGCGAAAGCGTCTCGGCTGAAAGGTCGTCAGCCGCAGCTCAGCAAGGATCGTGCCGTTTGCGCGGCTGCGGCGCGTCTTCCAGCGCGCGCATCTCTTTCAGCACGCCGGCCGCCTTGGCGCGCTCCATCAGCTTTTCCACCGCAGTCTGATCGCGCTGCGCCGCGCGGGTGGCGTCGGTCGCGCGGGCAACGCCGCTCTCGGCGGTGCGCACGCGCGCGTCGGCGGCGGCGGCCGACTGGTTCAGCCGGTCGCGATAGTAAGCGGCGGCGGCCATCGACACGCCGACCCCGGCGTCCAGCGGCGCGGGCGACACCGCCGCGGCAAGCTGGCCGATGCGCTGCGCCAGCGCGGTTTCGGTGACCACCCGCTCGTGCGCGCGCATCTCGTCGGCGCGTACCAGCCCCAGTTGCAGCGTGCGGACGCGATGAATGCGCGCCAGCTTCTTGGCGTCAGCCATCACCGAACACGCCGGTGAGCTCCGCCACCGCATCGTTCAGCGACACGACGGCATCATGGTCCTGGCGGATATATTCCATCACCACCGGATGGCAGGCGATCGCCGCATCCACCGCGGGGTCCGCGCCGCCGCGATAGGCGCCCATCAGCACCAGGTCGCGGTTTTCCTCATAGGTCGCGAGATGCCGGCGCAGCACGCGCGCCGCGTGGAGGTGCGGCTTGCCGGTGATGTCGCTCATCACGCGGCTGATCGAGGGGCCGAGGTCGATGGCGGGATAGACGCCGCGCTCGGCGAGTGCGCGCGACAGCACGATATGCCCATCGAGGATCGAGCGCGCCGAATCGACCACCGGGTCATTGCCGTCGTCGCCGTCGGCCAGCACGGTGTAGATCGCGGTGATCGAGCCGCCGGTGTGAACGTCGACGCCGGCCCGCTCGATCAGATTGGGCAGCATCGCGATTGCCGACGGCGGATAGCCACGCGCCGATGCCGGCTCGCCGAGCGCGAGGCCGATCTCGCGGCCCGCGTGCGCGACGCGGGTCAGCGAATCCATGATCAGCAGCACCTTCTTGCCCTCGGCGCGGAACGCCTCGGCAATGGCGGTGGCGCGCAATGCGCCACGGATGCGCAGCACCGGCGAATGATTGGCGGGCACCGCGACGATTACCGCTCGCTTGCGAGCCTCGCCCGCGACCTTGGTCTCGAGGAAGTCCGACACCTCGCGGCTGCGCTCGCCGATCAGGCCGATCACCACCACGTCGGCTTCCGCCGCGCGGACGATCATGCCGAGCAGCACCGACTTGCCGACGCCCGAGCCCGCCATGATGCCGACACGCTGGCCCTGGCCGATGGTCAGCAGGCCGTTGATCGCGCGCACGCCGACGTCGAGCGGCTCCAGCACGCGGCCACGGTCGAGCGGCGACTGCATGGTGCCGCCAAGCGGCCAGCTGCCTGCACCGCGGATCGGGCCAAGTCCGTCGATCGGCTTGCCGGCGCCATCGACGACGCGCCCGAGCATCGCCGCGCCGACCTCCGCCTCTCCCGGCGGTCCGACCGGGCGCACCGGCGCGCGCGGCAGCAGCGCGGCGGGGCCGCCCAGGTTCATCATGATGGTGCGGCCGTTACGGAAACCGATCACTTCGGCCTCGACCTTCGCCTCTCCGTCACCCCCGACCTGGCAGACCGTACCAACGGGCAGCGTCAGCCCCACCGCTTCCATCAGCAGGCCGTCGAAGGACGATAGCCGCCCCGACACCTTTGGCCGGGCGATGAAGTCGGCGGCGCCGAGCGTGTCGAGATAATCGGCCGTGAAGCTGTTCAGCACGCCGCGCTGCGCTCCGCCGGGATCGAGGGGGCGACAGGCACCGGCGCGCGGTCGATTGCCTGCGCCAGTTGCTCCAGCCACAGTTCGGGGCCGTCCTCGATCACCGTGGAGGCGGATTCGAGCACAAAGCTGCCGCGCGTCAGGCTGGCGTCACCGGCCGCGAAGATCGTCTTGGGCAACCGCCCTTCGAGCAGCGCGACGTCGTCGGGATGGACCCGCAACAGCGCCGATTCGGCCCCGTCGGCGAGCAGTTCGGTGGCGTGGTCGATGCGCGACGCGAGATAGTCGGCGCTGACGCCGACCTCGCCGACCAGCTTCTTGGTCAGGGCAAGCACGGTGTCGCGGATCCGGCGGGCGGTGCGCTCGCGATCGAAATGGCCGGTGGCGAGCGTGTCGACGAGCCCCGCCATCAGCGTGGCATCGCGCGCGGCTTCCCTTTGCTGAGTGGCCGCCGCGGTCGCCAGCCCTTCGGCGTAGCCGGCGGCATGGGCCTCGGCGAGCTGATCCTCCAGCGAAGGCTCGTCGATCACCGGAGCGATCGGCGTCGGGTCGAGCATGTCCCAGCCGGCGGTCGGCCGCGCGGCGGGATCGGCGGGGCTGAAATGCTTGGGACCAGCCGATGGCGGGGCCACGTCGTTGGTGGGCGCGCCGCGCCAGGAATGGCCGGCAACGAAGTCGGGCAGCGCGAACGCCGATACCAAAGCGGCGGCGGCGGCATCATGGCGCGCGACAAAGCCCGGAGTAAAATCAGACATAATCGTCGTCCCCGCCGCCCATCACGATGGTGCCGTCCTTGGCAAGCGCGCGGGCGGTGGCGATCATCGCCTTTTGCGCTTCCAGCACCTCGGCGAGCTTCATCGGTCCGCGTGCTTCCATTTCGTCGCGGATACCATCGGCGGCGCGGGCCGACATGCAGCCCAGGAAACGCGCGCGCGCGGTTTCGTCGATGCCCTTCAGCGCCCGCACCAGGATGTCGCCGTCGACGTTGCGGATCAGCGTGCCGAGGTTCTTGTCGTCCATGTCGAGCAGGTTGTCGAAGACGAACATCGCATCCTCGATCGCCTTGGCGGTGTCGCGATCGATCTTGAACAGCTTGGGCATGACCTTGCGTTCGGTGGCGCGGCGCGCGCCCTGCAGGATCTTTGCGGCTTCCTTGGTGCCGCCCAGCACCAGCGGCGTTGCCTTGGATTTTGCACCGGCGCGGTTGGCGAGCAGCGCCTTCAGCGTGTCCAGCGCTTCGGAGGTGATCGGTCCCAACCGGGCGATGCGGTGCAGGATCTCGGGCTGCGCCGCTTCGGGCAGCAGCTCCAGCACCTGCGCCGCGATGGCGGGATCGAGATTGGCGATCAGCACCGCCGCGATCTGCGGGTGCTCCTTTTCGATCATGGCCGCGATCTCGCCTGCGTCGAGCCAGTCGAGCAGCTCGATCTCGCAGACCGCTTCCTGGGGGATGATGCGCGCCAGCACGCTGTCGGCCTTTTCCGGGCCCAGCGCGCGGGTCATCACCGCCTCGATCTGCGGGCGGGGATCGAAGCCGATGGCGGTCCGCTCGCGCGCCTTGCCGACGAAATCGTCGAGCACGTCCTCGACCTCCTGCTCCGACACATCGGCGACGTTGAACATCGCCTTGCCGAGCTGGCGCACCTCGTCGGGCTCCAATTTCTGGAGGATCGCCGCGGCTTCTTCCTCGCCGACCAGCATCATCAGCACCGCGGCGCGCTCGACGCCGGTATAGGTTCTCAGCGCGGGCACGCTCACTTGGCGTCGGCCTTGATCATGTCGCGCACCGCAAGCGCCGCCCGGGCCGGGTTGTCGCGGGTGAAACCGCGCACCGCGCCGATGCGGTTGTCATAGCCGCGGGTCTGTTCCAGCTCGTCCAGCGTCACTGGCGCCTTGACCGCGGGTTCGGCATCTTCCTCTATCGGCAGGGGAAGCGCGGCCGCCGCCGCCTCTTCCTCGCGCTTCTTGGTCATGCCCTTGATCAGCGGACGTACGCCCAGGAACAGCACCAGCAGCGCGATTACCAGCGCCGTGGCATTGCGCGCCACCACCGGGAGCCACGCATTGTCGTACCAGGCGGGGCCGGCAGTCGCGTCGGCGTCGGTCGCGAACTTGCGGCTGATCACCGTCACATTGTCCTGCCGAGACTGGTCGAAGCCCACCGCGCTCTTCACCAGGTCGGTGACCTGGTTGATCTCCATCTGCGTGCGCTTCGGGCCCTTGTCGGGATCGCGCAGCAGCACCGCCACCGAGAGGCGCTTGATGCTGCCGGGCGTGGCGCGGGTCACCGACACTTCGCGGCCGAGGTCATAGGCGCGCTGGAAGGTGTCGCTCTGCTTTGCGGGATCGGGCGCGGCGCCGCCGGCGACCGGCTGCGGCGCCGGGGTGCCGGGGTTGCCGTTGGCGGGCTGCGGCGCCGACAGGGTGGAGGCAGGCGGCGGCGTGTTCGACAAGGCGCCGGGAATGCCGCCGGGTGCCGTGCCCGTCTTCAGGTCGCCGACCCAGTTGCCAGCTTCGGCCCGCAACGCACCCTGCTTTTCATAGCTTTCGCGCGTCGCCTGCGTTTCGTCGAGGTTGATGTCGGCCTGCACCTCGGCGGTGAAGTTGCCTGCGCCGACCAGCGGCGTCAGCAGCTGGATCAGCTGCGTACGGTACTTGCCTTCCACCTTGCGCTGGACGTCGAGGCGCTGGTCGCTGCCGGTGCCATCGGCGCCGCCGGGCTTGGAAAGCAGCGCGCCGAGCTGATCGACCACCGTGACGCTTTCGGGCTTCATGCCGGGAACGGACGACGCGACGAGGTTGATGATCGACTGCACCTGCGCGTCGCTCAGCGACCGGCCGCCCTGCAGCTTCAGTACGACCGAGGCCGAGGGACTGGCATTGTCGCGCACGAACACGCTGGCTTCGGGCACGGCGAGATGCACGCGCGCTTCGGCGACCGCGTCGATGTCCTCGATCGATCGCGCCAGTTCGGTTTCGCGCGCCTGGCGCAGCCGCTCGCCTTCAACCGCGCGGGACACGCCCATCGGCAGCTGGTCGAGGATCGCGTAGCCGCCCGGCGCCGCCTTGGGCAGGCCTTGGCCCGCCAGCAGCATCCGCGCCTTGGAATAGTCTTCCTCGTTGACGGTCAGCGAATTGGTGCCTTCGTCGATGCGGCTCTTGATGCCGGCCTGCGTCAGCGCGCTGGTCACCGCCGCCTTGTCGCTGTCGGGCAACCCTGCAAACAGCGTCTTCTGCGTGGGCGTCGACAACGCCATCCAGGCAAGCGCCGCGGCGCCAATCAGCGCCACCATCAGCGCCATCGGCAGCGACTTGCGCACCGCGGGCTGGGCCAGCACGCCCTTGATCTGGAGGAACGGATTCGCGAACCGCTCTGGAAGCGCGGATGGCGTGGTGGTGGCGAGAGCGTTGGAAGCCATGATCGATTACACCGGCATGCTCATGATGTCCTTGTAAGCGGACAGGAGCTTGTTTCTGACCTGCAACGTGGCTTCAAAGCCGACCGATGCCTGTTGGCGGGCGAGCATCACCTTGGCGATGTCCACCGTTTCGCCGCGTTCATAGCTTTCCGACAGCGCCGAAGCCTGGTTCTGGCCATCGTTGACCGTCTTGAGCGCGGTGTTGAGCGTGTCGGCGAAGCTGGTCGGCTGTGCCGAGGTGGCGTTGCCGACGGAGGCGGCGCCGCTGCTTTCGTTGGCCCGCGCCAGCGCCTGGTTACGCTCCAGGATCTGGGAGCGCAGCGCCATCACGCGGTCCACGCTCATGCCGGTGTCGATGGGCCTCATGCGGAAGCGGTCCGGGCGATGTCGTTACCCTCTTCGCGTGCCTTGGCGAGGCGATAGCGCAGCGTCCGCTCCGAAATGCCCAGCCGCTTGGCCGTCTCGATCCGGCTGCCGCCGCACGCCGCCAGTGTGTCGCGGATCGCGGCGAACTCGCTGATCTGCACCACGCGGCCGAGCGTCGTCGGGCCTGCCGCCTCATCGTTGTCGAACAGCGGCGCCGGGGTCGCGGACGGGGCAGGGCGGTCGAAGATGATGTGCTGCGTGTCGATGTCGGCGTTGCCGGCGAGCAGCAGCGCGCGCTGGATCACGTTCTCCAGCTCGCGGACGTTGCCGGGCCAGTCGTGGCCCTGCAGCATGTCGAGCACCGCGGCGCTCGGCCACGGGATCGAGGTGCGCGTGCCGGCGTGGCGCAGGATCATGGTCGCGGTCAGCGCCACCACGTCGCCCGGCCGGTCGGCCAGCGCGCGGGTGGACAGCGGAAACACCGAGAGACGGTAATAAAGATCGGCGCGGAAGCGGCCGGCGGCGACTTCGGCCTGCAGGTCGCGGTTGGCGCAGGCGATCACGCGCACGTCGATGGCTTGCGCGACGCAGGCGCCGATCGGCACCACTTCGCGCTCCTGCAGCACCCGCAGCAGCTTGGCCTGAAGGTTGAGCGGCATTTCCGCGATCTCGTCGAGCAGCAGCGTGCCGCCGTTCGCCGCGCGGAAGAAGCCCTCGCCGCCCGACGACGCGCCGGTGAACGCGCCCTTCTGGTGGCCGAACAGCATCGCTTCCAGCATCGTTTCGGGCAGCGCGGCGCAGTTGATGGCGATGAACGGACCGGCGGCGCGGGGCGATGCGTTGTGGATGGTGCGCGCCAGCACTTCCTTGCCGGTGCCGGTCGGACCGTTGATCAGCACGGTGATGTCCGCTCCGGCGACCCGCTCGGCGAGGGTGAACAGCGCCAGGCTTTCGGGATCGGCGGCGGTGGGCGCATCGGGGCCGCCGATCGCGGCGCGCACGAAGGCGTTGCCGATCGCGGCGTCTTCGCTGCGAAAGGTGATGCGGGCGGGCGCGCCGTCGCAGGCCGGGGTCATGCCGGGATCGCCTTCGCCGATCACCAGCGTGCGCGCGGGCATTGGCGTCGCTTCACCGTCCTCGACCAGGAACAGGTCGCCCGCCTTGGGCTGCGCCTGCTCGAACGAGCCGATGCCGAAACCGGCAGCGCGCAGGCTCGACAGCAGCGCGTAGCGGCGGCTGGAAACGGCGGCTGACGGAAAGATCGAGCGCATGAAATTCCCCTTGGTTGAGGGGCTAAATGCCGCACGGGCGGTAAACGGTTGGTTAAACGCGCCGGTCCTCCACGAAATTCTCTACGCGCGCCCATCGCGCGCGCGAGGGGCGGCAGGGCGCTGACTTTTCCGCTTAAGTCCGCCCGCTTGCGGCCGTTAACCCCTGTGGCGGCTCGGCCCTTCGCTCTGGGGGCGGCGGGGATCGCCGTTAGCTTATGGAGAACACCATGACTGTGATCGGTACCAACATCTCGGCGATGCGCGCCGCCACTGCCAGCAGCGCCGCGGGTTCCGCGCTGTCGACTGCCATGGAGCGCCTGTCGAGCGGCAAGCGCATCAACTCGGCCAAGGACGACGCCGCCGGCCTCGCAATTTCCAGCCGCATGTCCAGCCAGGTGAAGGCCATGGCGGTCGCCGTCCGCAACGCCAATGACGGCATCTCGATGGCGCAGACCGCGGAAGGCGCGCTTGGCCAGGTCACCGACATGCTTCAGCGCATGAAGGAACTGGCAACGCAGTCGGCCAACGGCACGCTGGGCACGTCCGAGCGTTCGGCGATCCAGGCCGAAACCTCGCAGCTGCTTGAGCAGATCAACAGCATTTCCAAGAACACCTCGTTTAACGGCACCAACCTGCTCGACGGCTCGGTGAGCAACCTGAAGCTGCAGACCGGCACCATCGCGGGCGACAACGTCAAGCTGTCGATCGGCTCGGTGAACACCAACACCCTGGGCACGGGCGAGCAGGCCGGCGTTTCGGCCACCGGCACGTTGGCCGCGAACACCACGCTGGCGACGGCGACCACCGCGCTGGTTGCAACCAAGCTGACTGCCGGCGATCTGGTCATCAACGGTGTCGGCGTTCCGGCGTCCTCGGCCAGCGACGACAACGCATCGACCGCGGCCGGCGCTGCGTCTGCGATCGCCAAGGCCGCCGCAATCAATAGCGTGTCGGGCCAGACCGGGGTGAAGGCCGTGGTGGGTCAGACGGAAATGTCGGGATCGGCCATGACCGGTGCTGCGTCCGCGACCGGCACGGTGCAGATCAACGGCGTCGACATCGCCTTCTCCACCACCGCCAACGACACCAGCGACACGCGGGCCAAGCTGGTCGCTGCGATCAACAACGTGTCCGGCCAGACGGGCGTGGTTGCCACCGACAGCGGCGACGACACGCACGGCATCAAGCTGACCGCCGCCGACGGCCGCAACATCGCGGTTGACCTGACGACGCTGACCGCGTCGAACACCGGCCTGACCGAAGGTGTCCAGGCGGGCAGCTACACGCTGGTGTCGAACAACAGCCAGCCGATCACCGTTGGCACCAGCGTGTCGGGCAGCGTCGGCAATGCCGGCCTGAGCGTCGGCACCTACGCGGCAGGTGCCGCGGCCGTGACCACCGATGCGCGGGCGGCGTCGACCGCTGCGGTGACGGGTCTCAGCAGCGGTGATCTGACCATCAACGGCGTGGCGATCGGTGCTTCCAAGTCGTCAGACGACACGGCCTCCTATGCAGGCGGCACCGACGATCCGTCGGCAGCCAAGTCGGCATCGGGCATCGCAGTCGCGGCGGCGATCAATGCCAGCTCGGCCAAGACCGGCGTTACGGCGACCGCCAATGCCGTGACGATCAGCGGCACCGGCACGACGACGACCACGGCACTCGCGGGTGACCTCAAGCTCAACGGCGTCACCGTATCGCTCGACCTGAAGGCCGCCGATTCCATCAGCGACCGCCTGGCCGATGTCGCCGCGGAGCTGAACAAGGTGAGCGGTCAGACGGGCGTAACTGCCAGCGACAATGGTAAGGGCGGTCTGACGCTCACCGCTGCCGATGGCCGCAACGTGTCGCTGAGCATCGACAGCGGCGGAGCGCTGACCGCCGCTTCGCTCGGCCTCGACGCTGCCAAGGTCGGCGGATCGTCCAACTCGTACAGCGTGGTTTCTTCTGCGGGCGGCGTGGGTGCGGCGACGGCCTACGGCTCGGTGACGCTGTCCTCGACCAAGGCGATCGACATCGCTTCCGGCTCGGGCGGCACCGCGACAAGCAGCAACTTCACCAAGTTGGGCTTCGAAGAGAACAGCTACGGCTCGGACACCGGCGGCCTCAAGCTGGCGGACGTTGACCTCTCGACCCAGGACGGTGCGGAAGCGGCGATGAGCGCGATCGACAACGCTCTCACGTCGGTGTCCGCGGCTCGCGGCAACCTGGGTGCGGTGCAGAACCGGCTGGAAGTCACGGTCAACACGCTGACCAACACCTCCACCAACTTGGACGAGGCGCGCAGCCGGATCGAGGACGCCGACTTCTCCGCGGAGTCGACCAACCTCGCCAAGGCGCAGATCCTCAGCCAGGCCTCCACGGCGATGCTGGCCCAGGCCAACCAGAGCCAACAGAGCGTCATGAAGCTGCTTCAGTAACCGCGTTCGGCGCCGGCACCGCCCCCCAGAAAGGGTGTCGGCGCCGACCGGGGACCCGCTCTTTTGCGGGGCGGGATGGAAACCCCGGCGACCATTCGGTCGCCGGGGTTTTTATCGTTTCAGGTGGCTTGCTTCATCTCGACGGTGGCATGCGCCAGCGAGCTGTCGGTCGGGTCCATCGCTTGCCCGTCCCTCCTCGCTCTGCCTTATTCCGCCGCCAGCGCGGTGTTCGCCTCCCGCTCCGCTGCCTGACGCGACCACATGTCGGCGTAAAGGCCGCCGCGGCGGAGCAGCTCGGCATGGCTGCCCGCTTCCGCCACGCGGCCATCGTCGAGCACCACGATCTGGTCGGCCCCCACCACCGTCGACAGGCGGTGCGCGATGACGATGGTGGTGCGGCCGCGCTCGATCGCTTCCAGCGTGTCGAGGATGTCGGATTCGGTGCGGCTGTCGAGCGCGCTGGTGGCTTCGTCGAGGATCAGGATCGGCGGGTTCTTGAGCAGGGTGCGCGCGATCGCCACCCGCTGCTTCTCGCCGCCCGACAGTTTCAGGCCGCGCTCGCCGACTCGCGTGGCATAGCCGTCGGGCTGCCGCTCGATAAAGGGCGCGATCGCCGCCCCGCGTGCGGCGGCCTCCACCTCGGCATCGCTCGCGCCTTCGCGGCCATAGGCGATGTTGTAGCCGACCGTGTCGTTGAACAGCACCGTGTCCTGCGGCACGATGCCGATTGCCGCGCGCAAGCTTGCCTGCGTCACGTCGGATATGTCCTGCCCGTCGACGGTGATCCGCCCGCCGGTAAGGTCGTAGAAGCGGAACAGCAGCCGCGCGATGGTCGACTTGCCTGCCCCCGACGGCCCGACGATCGCCAGGGTCGATCCGGCAGGGATATCGAGATCGATGCCCTTCAGGATCGGCCGTCCGGGATCATAGCCGAACTGCACGTTTTCAAAGCGCAGATGGCCCTTGCCGACCACCAGCGGCGGTGCGTCGGGCGAGTCCACCACCTCGGCCGGCGTGTCGATCAGCGCGAACATGCTCGCCATGTCGAGCGTGCCCTGGCGAATGGTGCGGTACACCATGCCGAGCAGGTCGAGCGGGCGGAACAGCTGCGCCAGCAGCGTCGACACCAGCACCACGTCGCCCGCCGAAAAGCGCCCCCGGCTCCAGCCCCAGGCGACATAGGCCATGCCGCCGGCCAGCATCGCGTTGGTGATCAGCGCCTGGCCGACGTTGAGCCACGCGAGGCTGTTCTCGCTCTTGGTCGCCGCCCGCGCATAAGCGGCAACGGCATCGTCGTAGCGCCGCGCCTCGCGATCCTCCGCGCCGAAATACTTCACCGTCTCGAAATTGAGCAGCGAATCCACTGCATGGGCGACCGCACCGGTGTCGAGGTCGTTCATCTGCGAGCGCAGGGCGTTGCGCCAGTCGGTCACCTTGCGGGTGAACAGGATGTATCCCGCCACCATCAGCACCGTCGCCACCACCAGCGGCCAGCCGAAGCTGCGCCAGAAGATGCCAAGCACGAGGCCGAGTTCGAGCACCGTCGGCGCGATGTTGAACAGGAGGAAATAGAGCATCGTGTCGATGCTCTTGGTGCCGCGCTCCACCACCTTGGTCACCGCGCCGGTGCGCCGCCCGAGGTGGAAGCGCAAGCTCAGGCCGTGCAGGTGGCGAAACACCGACGCCGACAGCCGCCGCGTGGCATCCTGCCCGACCCGCTCGAATACCGCGTTGCGCAGATTGTCGAACAAGGTGCCGCCGAACCGCGCCGCGGCGTAGGCGATCACCAGCAGCATCACCAGGCTGGCGAGCCCGCGGTCGCCGCTCGCCATCCGGTCGACGGCGAACTTCAAGGTGTAGGCAGAGCCGAACACCTGCACGAACTTGGACGCGACGACCAGCAACATGGCGCCGACGATCCGCGCCTTGAGCTCGGTTTCGCCCGCTGGCCAGAGATAGGGCAGGAAGCGGCGCAGCGTCGGCAACAAGGGCTGGTCCGCGCTGGCGGTGGTCGGGTCGCTGGGTGGCATTGGCCCTCATGTGGGGAATGGCCGCGCCAATGGGAAGAACCGTGCTTGCCTGTCCCGAAGCGGCGAAGGAACCGAAATTCGCGACCAGTTGTTATTGACGTGAAGGGAAAGGCAGATGGAACCGGTGTTTTACGTGATGGCGATCCTGGGTTGCGGCGATGGCAGCACGCAATGCACGCAGGCCCGGATCGAGCCCGCCCGCTATCAGACGGTGCAGCAGTGCCAGGCGCAGCTGCCGGCGGCGCTGGCGCGTAACACCGACCTTTCCTTTCCGACCATCTCCGCCACCTGCCGCGCGAGCGGTGCGATGATCGCAAAGACGGAGCGCCGCGACCGCCGCGGCTGAGTTCCCGTCAGCGTGGCCGCTGCCAGGGCGATGGCGGTGCCGTGCCGAGGCTCGCTCGCCGCCGCGCCTGTGCCCAGGCCGACGCGATGAAGCGCAGCTTGCGCGCCTTTGATGTCGAAACACGGCGATCCCACGCCGCCGGCCCGCGTGTCGCCACTTCCCGACCGATCGCGCCATAGATGTTCGCCGCCGCAAGCACCGCCCAGGCCGAGCGGAACGACAAGGCCGCCGTGCCGCGACGCGCACTTTCCTCGAACGTCGCGGCACGATCCGACAGCCGCCGCGCCAGCACCGCGAGGCGCGGGCGGAAGTGTGGCTTCATGTGCTCGCCCGGCGGCACGTCGATCTCGACCAGCCATTCGATCGGCAGGTAGCAGCGCCCGGCCGCATCATCCTCGCCGATGTCGCGGGCGATGTTGGCGAGCTGGAACGCCATGCCCAGATCGCACGCGCGATCCAGCGTCTCGGCGTCGTCAGGCGACACGCCCATCACCACCGCCATCATGCAGCCGACCACGCCGGCGACGTGGTAGCAATAGCGGTACAGGTCGTCCTCGCTGCGGGGCCGCCATTCCTCCGCATCGAGCATGAACCCGTCGATGAGGTGATGTGCCCAGGCGGAAGGCATCGCGGTTTCGGCGGCAACGATGCGCAGCGCATCGAACGCCGGTTCGCCGACCACCTCGCCCGCCAACGCCGCGTCGGTCATCGCCCGCATCGCCGCGACGCGCGCTTCTGCATCGTCCAGGCGGCGGGTGCCGTGCCCATCCTCCTGCCCGTCGGCGATGTCGTCGCACCGCCGGCACCAGGCATAAAGCAACCACGCCCGTTCGCGGGTGCGGGGATCGAACAGCCGGCTCGCCGCGGCAAAGCTCTTGGACCCGCGGGCGATCGAGGAGTGTGCCGCTGCCACGACCTCGGCGCGAGAGGGTGGCTCCGTGCTCAAAGATCCGAGGTCTTCATCCTGACGATCGGCTGCGTCGGCTGGTGCGCGGCCATCTTCTCCAGCAGCGCGTCGAGCGTATCGGCGACGATCAGCAGGTCGCGATGCTGCGGGCGGAGGAAGCCGACGGCGCCCATCTTTTCCCAGAAGGCGATCAGGTGATCGTAATAGCCGGCCGTGTTGAGCAGCCCCACCGGGTCGGCATGGTAGCCAAGCTGCGCCCAGGACAGCGCTTCCCACAGTTCGTCCATCGTGCCGGTGCCGCCGGGGATTGTGACGAACCCGTCGGACAGGTCGGTGAATGCCTGTTTGCGGCCGTGCATGCCGGGCACGACGTGGAGTTCGGTCAAGCCGCGATGCGCGACTTCGGCGTCGACCAGCGCCTGCGGGATCACGCCGATCACCTCGCCGCCCGCGTCCAGCGCGGCATCGGCGACCGCGCCCATCAGGCCGAGCCGCCCACCGCCATAGACCACGCCGATGCCGCGCTCGGCGAGGGTGCGGCCGACCTGGCGGGCGGTATCGATGTAGACGGGATCCGCCGGCGTGGCGGACCCGCAATAGATGGCAAGGCGCTTCATGGTGCCAGCGCTAGGCGAAGGCGGAGGGCGTCACAAGCGCCGTGGACGATCGGCTTATCTGCCGTTCGTGCTGAGCTTGCCGAAGCACGTGGTTTTCCGAACACGCCCCCTTTGGCGGAGCTCAGGACAGGCTTCTACGAGCTCAGGGTTAGCGGGTCCCGGGTGACCGTAAGCCTCTACCGCCGGGTATCGAGCATCAACGCCGCGGTCGCCTTGGCGCTGCCGACCACCCCGGGAATGCCGGCGCCCGGATGCGTGCCGGCGCCGACGAAGTACAGGTTAGGGATCTGGTCGTCGCGGTTATGAACGCGGAACCAGGCGCTTTGCGTCAGGATCGGCTCCAGGCTGAAGGCGCTGCCCTGATGCGCCTGGAGGTCGGCGGCGAAGTCGCTCGGCGCATAGCTGAACTTGGTGACGATGCGGCTGTGGATGTCGGGGATCAGCCGCCGGCCGACCTCGTCGAGGATGCGCTTTTCGAGGATCGGCCCGATTTCCGCCCAATCGACCGGGAACTTGCCGAGGTGCGGCACCGGCGCCAGCGCGTAGAAGGTGCTCATGCCTTCGGGCGCCATCGACGGATCGGTGACGGTGGGGTGGTGCAGATACAGCGAGAAATCCTCAGCTAGCACGCCGTGATCGTAGATGTCCGCCAGCAGCCCCTTATAGCGCGGCCCGAACAGAATCATGTGGTGCGGGATGCCGGGCCATGTGCCCTTGATCCCGAAATGCACCACGAACAGCGACGGCGAGAAGCGCTTGCGCTCCAGCCGCGCACGGGTGCGCTGCGCCGACCGCGAATCGCGCAGCAGGTCGCGATAGGTATGCATGACGTCGCCGTTGCACGCGACCGCGTCGGCCTCGCTGCGCCAGCCGCTCTTGGTCACCACGCCCGTCACCCGGTCGCCCAGCGTTTCGATCGCCTCCACCGGATCGCCGAGCCGCATCACGCCGCCCAGCCGCTCGAAGTGCGTCACCATGCCCGCGACCAGCCGGTTGGTGCCTCCTCGCGCGAACCACACGCCGCCGTCGCGCTCCAGCTTGTGGATCAGTGCATAGATCGCGCTGGTGGTCATCGGGTTGCCGCCGACCAGCAGCGTGTGGAACGACAGTGCCTCGCGCAGCTTCTCGTTCTTGATGAAGCGCGACACGATCGAATAGACCGACCGCCACGCCTCGTACTTCGCCAGTGCCGGCGCCGCCTTGATCATCGATGCGAAGTCGAGAAACGCGACGTGGCCCAGCTTCTCATAGCCTTCGCGATAAACGCCGGCGGCATAGTCGAGGAACTTGCCGTATCCCTCGATATCGTCGGGATTGAGCTTGGCGATCTCCGACCGCAGCAGCGTATCGTCGTTGGTGTAATCGAAATTGGTGCCGTCGGGCCAGTTGAGCCGGTAAAAGGGCGTCACCGGCACCAGCTCGACATCGTCGCGCATCATCCGGCCGGACAGCTGCCACAATTCCTCCAGGCAGGCCGGATCGGTGATCACCGTCGGCCCAGCATCGAAGGTGAAGCCGTCGCGCTCCCAATAATAGGCCCGGCCGCCCGGCTTGTCGCGCGCTTCCACGATCGTGGTGTCGACCCCGGCCGACTGCAGCCGGATGGCGAGTGCCAGCCCGCCGAAGCCGGCGCCGACCACGATCGCGCGCTTGATCGCCGTCGCCATCAGCCGCGCCCCAGGATCGCGCGCATCGCACGCGCGACGGGCACGGGCGGCTTGCCCGAAAGAATTCGTGCCTTGTCGCTCACGGAAGAATGTCCTGCATAGAACCTGCCTATAAGCGCAGGGTCGAGCCGATAGAAGCGTTCCAGCACCCGATAGCGTTCCACAGGCTCCGCGGCACGGAACAGCATGCGGTCGAGCATCCGGTAGAAGCCGCGCGCACGCCAGCTTGCCGCCGCTAGCGCGTAGGTTGCCTCATGCAGCGCGGTGCCGCCGAAGTCGGTGCGCCGGCTGAGCATCGCGGCGGTGCGCACCGCGTCGGGCAGCGAGTAGCCCGTGGTCGGGTGGAACAGCCCGGCGCGCATGCCGGCCTTCGCGACCCCCGCGCCGCCCAACTGCCAGTAGCGCTCGAAATCGCCACCCATCGCCACCGGCAGCACGCCCGCCTCCTCGCGCTCGCTTGGCCCGACCCGCCACCCTTGCGCGGCGGCATAGGCGTCGATCCGCCCGCCCAGCACCGGACGCGCCAGTTCCGGGCTGGTGCTGTAGTAGGTGTCCTCCACGAACATCCGGTCGGGCGCCAGCGGCAGGCAATAAACAAAGCGATAGCCGTCGATCTGCTCAACGGTGGCGTCCATCACCACCGGCCGGTCGCGCCCGTGCGGCGCGTCGAGCACCAACTCGCGGCCGACGAACTTCTGCCAGCCTAGGTCGAGGCAGGTGAGGTCGGCGACACCGCGCGCGTCAATCACGCCGGTCGCCTCTATCCGGTCGCCATCGGCCAGTTCGGCGGCGGTCGGCGTCACCGCAACGACGGAGCGGTCCAGCATCAGCGCGCCCTCTGGCAAGGCGCCCCGCGCCATCCGGTCGAGCCCGGCGCTTTCCACCGACTGATACCCTTGGGCGATCGTGCGCCGGTGCGCCGGAAAGGCGACGTCATAGGCCGCCCACCGCCGCGCCACCAACGGCTCCACGATCCAGCGGTCCGCCGCTGCCACGTCGGCGTCGAAGAACGACCACAGGTGATTGCCGCCGACCCGCTCGCCCGCATCCACAAGCCGCACGTCGAGCGCCGGGTGCCGGGTTTTCAGCGCCAGCGCGATCAGCCCGCCGGCAAGCCCGGCACCGACGATCAGCACGTCGCAGGTGATCGTCGTCGCCATGCCCAGCCGCCTAGCGCAAAGCGGCGAGGCGGAGAACCGCTTTCCCCGCGGCGGCAACGGCTGCCCAATGAACTTCGCGGCAGCCGGCGCGTCTAGGGAGGTAACCCAGCAAGGAGCTCTCCCATGTCGATCAAGGATCTGGTTTCCGGTCTCGAAGACCGGGTGGACCACCTGTTCACCGCCGCCGAGCCGGTCGCCCCCGCGACCCTGCGCGAGCCGGTGCTGCGCGGGATCGCCCGTGCCGAAGATCAATGGGCCTCGCCGTCACCGGGGCTCCAGCCCGACTGGTTCAGCGAAAGCAACGGCTCGGTCGCCTTCACCCCGACGCTGCCCAACGGTGCGCCGCTGACCATCGACGGGCTAACCACCAACTTCATTCCCGCCGATCGCTTCGCGGATTATCTGGTCAACATGCGCCGCGCCGTCGAGGCTGGCGAGTTCGACGCGGAGATCGCCGCCGGCGCGGGCGGTTCGCCCAACGTCAGCGGCCTTGCCACCGTGGCCATGCCCGAGGCGCGGCAGGGTACGTCGCAGGAGATCAGGCAGGCCCAGCGTGATGAAGCGCTCGCCCGGGAGGGCCGCAATCCCGATGGCTCGCTCGCCCGCGCCACGGACAGCGCCGACCGGGTGCCCAACGACCGGCTCGCCTGACGCGGGAGGACGGAAGCAAGCCGGAGGCCGCCAGGCCCTGGGTTGCCGCGTCGTCACGCCGAGAGCGCGGAAGCAGATTGGCCGGGCGAGCCCGCACGCCGACATTGCGCCGAGGGGACGCACCCTGCCCTCCGCTTGATTGCGCAACGAAAAAGCGGGCCCAACCCGGACCCGCTTTCCCTCCAGACCACCGGGCGGGAGAGGGCACGCCCTCCCGCCCGTGCCTTCACTTGCCGATCTGTTCGGCCTGTGCGCCGCTGGTCGCGGGTGCCGGCCCGAGGATCGGTTCCTCGCCAAGCGGCTTGTTCTGGAACACGGTGAACTCGCCCTTGCCGTCGACGCTGGTGCCGCTCGTCCACGCGCCCTCGGGGAAGCTGCCGTCGGCCGCCGTGGCGTAGAAGTTGTAGTTGTTGTCGTTGTCTTCCATCGACTGCGGGAAGCTGTTGGGGATCGGCAGCGAAGCCTCTTCACCAAGCTCCTTGATCACCGCGAGCCACTGGTTCTGGTGCATGGTGTCGCGCGCGATCATGTAGTGGAGCATCTTCTTCATGCCCTCGTCATGCGCCGCGTTGAACAGCCGCACCGCGAGCGTGCGCCCCGTGCTTTCCGCGGCGACGTTGCAGTACATGTCTGCGGCGAGATTGCCGCTGGCATAGATGTGGCTCATGTTGAACGGCACGCCGTCCGAGTCCATCGGCATCGCCGCCATGCCGGCCGACAGCAGGTTCTTGTGGAGCATGCCCTCGATGGTCTGGCGGGGATTCTCGCCACCCATCACGGCGCCGACGATGCTGTCCTTGACGCCCTCTTCCTGAAGCTTGGTGGGTGCCTTCTCGAGGTTCAGCGCCACCGCCGTCGCCAGCATCTCGATATGGCCGATTTCCTCCGTCGCGGTGTGCAGCAGCATGTCGCGATATTTGGTGGTCGGCGCGCGATTTCCCCATGCCTGGAAGAAATACTGCATGCACACGCGAATTTCGCCTTCGACGCCGCCGATCGCCTGCTGGAGCATGGTGGCGAAGGCGGGATCGGGCTCGGTGACCGTGACAGGATACTGCAGACGCTTGTCGTGATAATACATGGGGGTCTCCTCGCAGGCGGGCGGAATTGCGACGCGTACTCTCACCCGTTAACCGGTCAGGAGCCGGGTTGTTGCCGGCGGCTGCTCAAAAAAAGCCAGGGTTGATATAGGTTAGCCGCTATGGGTGACGGCCGGCGGAACGAAGGCGGTCGCTTTGCATGGCCGCGCGCGGTACAGGACGCGAGTGTCCTCCGTGCTGCCTATCATCCTGTCCGCGGTTGCGATGACGCTGATCGTCGGCGCGCGGTACCTGGCGGCCTCCGGTGCATTTGCGGCGGCGACGCGGCGGCGGCATCCGGGGCTGTATCGCGGCCTTGACCGCCAGATGCGCCGCGAGATCGGCTGGAGCCTCGCGTCGGCCGCGATCTACGGCGTGCCGGCCGGCATCGTCGCCTGGGGGTGGCAGCATCGCGGCTGGACGCGGATCTATGTCGACGTGCACGCCTGGCCGCTGTGGCATCTACCGGCGTCGGTGCTGCTTTATCTGCTGGCGCACGACACCTGGTTCTACTGGACGCATCGCTGGATGCATCGGCCGGGGCCGTTTCGGCTCGCCCACGCCGTTCACCACGCCAGCCGGCCGCCGACGGCCTGGGCGGCGATGGCGTTTCACCCGATCGAGGCGGTGACCGGCGCTGTGGCCATTCCGCTACTGGTTTTCGTGATTCCGATCCACGTGGGGGCGCTCGGCTTGGTGCTCACCGTCATGACGGTTATGGGTGTCACCAACCATATGGGGTGGGAGCTTTTTCCCCGTTTCCTGTGGGCAGGGCCGTTGGGTGGCTGGCTGATCACGGCCAGCCATCATCAGCGGCATCATGACCGGTACGGGTGCAATTATGGGCTATATTTCCGTCACTGGGACAGGTGGTGCGGCACCGACGACGGCTTGGGCGACTTTGCGCGCGCGCATGCCCGGGCGGCGGAACGAGGCGGGGCGGGTGAAGCAGGCAACGTTGGCGGTGGCCATGCTGGCGCCGCTGTTGGTCGGGGCGGCGCCGGTCGCCCGGCTTGATGTTTCGGTGCAGGGGTTGCGGTCCGCCAAGGGCAGCCTGCGCCTGTGCCTGACGGCGGACCCGGCCAACTTTCCCGCCTGCGTCGATGACGCCGACGCCGTGACGCGCAGCGTGCCGGCCGGCACGGCGCTGGTCAGCTTCGACGGCTTGCCGAGCGGCAGCTATGCGCTGGCGGTGATCCACGACGAAAACAACAACGCCCGGCTGGACACGCTGGCCGGCATCCCGCGCGAAGGGTTCGGCTTTTCGCGCAATCCGCCGATCCGCTTTGGCGCGCCGCGGTTCGCGGCGGCCCGCTTCGACATCGGCACTGATGCTCAACGGCAACAGGTGAGGATGCACTACATCTTCTGATCCGCCGGCTGGAGCGAAAGCCCCGGCACCAGCGTTACGCGCCCTGTAACATCACGGAGACCGTCTCTTGTTCCGCATCGCCCTTGCTGCTGCCGCCGCGTGTGCAGCAATGCTTACCCTGGCCGCGCCCGCGCTGGCGCAAGATGCGGCGCAGCCTCCGCAGATCGACGACTTCGCCTCGGCATTGGGGCGCGACAGTATCACCGTTGGTGTCGCGGGCGTGTACCTGCCCGATTACGAGGGGTCGAACGATTATCGCCTGTCGCCGGCACCGGCGGCGGTCGGGGTGGTCAAGGGATTCAGCTTCGCCGTGCTCGGCAATCGGGCCAGCGTTGATCTGGTTCGCGAGAAGCCGGGGGCGGCTTGGGACGTGCAGTTCGGTCCGGTGGGCGTGATCAACCTCAACCGGACGAGCACCGACAGCATCGACGACGCGCGGGTCCGCCGCCTGCCCGAGCGCGACACCGCGGTGGAGCTCGGCGGCTATGTCGGCATCGGCAAGACGGGGGTGATCACCAGCCCCTATGATACGCTGTCGGTGACGCTGAGTTATCGCCACGACGTCAGCAGCGTGCACAACGGTGACACGTGGCAGCCGACGATCAACTACCTGACGCCGCTCAGCCGCAAGGCGGCCGTGGCGCTGTTCGCCACCGCGCAGCATTCGGATGCCGCTTATGCCCGGGCCTATTTCGATGTCACTGCGTCGGAGAGCGTGGCGTCGGGCCTTCCCGTGTACAGCGGCCACAGCGGCTGGAAGAACTACACGCTGGGTGCGGCGGGGACCTATTCGCTGACGGGCAACCTGCTGCATGGTGTCAAGCTGGTGGCGGGCGGCACCTACACACGGATGCTCAACAGCTTTTCCTACAGTCCGCTGACGCGTCTGGCCGGATCGCCCGACCAGTGGCTTGGTGCGGTCGGGGTCGCCTACACGTTCTGAAGCCGAAACAGTCGCTTGTTGCAGGGTGTGTCGGGCTGGCATATGCTGACACAAGTTGTAACACCGCCTGGTCGCGCGGGTGTAGTTTCTCGCCTGCTGAAGTTCGAACAAATTTGATTTGAAATCAAACTCTTGGAACTTCCACAGAGCTTCGTTATTGCAGGATCACCACCAAAGGGAGGTCTATATGGCCGATAGTGAACAGTTGATCGCCGCACTCGACTCGCGGGCAAAGCGGCGTGACGAGCGTCGTGCATTCTTTAAGGCCGCGATGGGCGTGGCTGCCGTGGGCGGCGCGTTTGCCGTGGCAGAGGCTGCTTCGGCGCAGGCCGCGACCCCTACCGAAGCGGATGTTCTGACCTTTGCGCTGAACCTCGAATATCTCGAAGCCAACTTCTATTCCTTTGCCGTGTTCGGCACCCCCGTCGCCGACGGCCTCCCGAACGGCGCGTTCACCGGCGCCAATGCGAAATACGCCGGCCAGAAGGTCGACTTCGGGGGGGATAGGGTCACCGAGCAATATGCTCGCGAGATCACCCAGGACGAGATCGCGCACGTCAAGTTCCTGCGTACCGTCCTTGGCAGCACCGCCATTGCCCAGCCGACCATCGATGTCGGTGTCGACCCGATGGGCGCGTTCAGCTCGGCCGCGCGCGCTGCCGGCATCATCGGCGCCACGACCGATGCCGCCCCAACCTTCTTCAACCCTTACGCATCGGCCGAGAACTTCCTGCTCGGCGCGTTCATCTTCGAGGACGTCGGCGTCACTGCCTACAAGGGCGCATCGCCGCTGTTGATCAACAACAAGACGTATCTCGACGCCGCTGCCGGCATCCTTGCCGCCGAAGCGTACCACGCCAGCATCGTGCGCACCGTGCTCGACCAGAAGGGCATTGCTGCACCGTCGCTGATGCTGCGCGAGAACACCGAAAAGATCTCCGGCGCGCGGGACAGCCTCGACGGCAGCGACGATCTTGACCAGGGCATCACGCCGATCACGACGCAGGCTGGCCTGACCTCCAACATCGTGCCGACCGACTCGAACGCGATGGCGTTCAGCCGCAGCACGGGCCAGGTGCTCAACATCGTCTACCTGTCGCCCCCGGCGACGGCCACCAAGGATTCGGCCGGCAACGCGGTTCCCGCCGTGGCGGTGACCAAGGGCGGCTTCTTCCCCAATGGCGTCAACGGCGTGATCAAGGCGGGCACCACCGCCTGAGCGGCACTGCCCCCGCTACCGACCGTTTGACCAGTTTCAAGGGAACATCCCATGATTGACCAGGATACCATCAAGGAAGTCTTCGCCATCGCCGAACAGCGGCGGGCGGAGCGCCGTCGTTTCATCAAGATGGCGGGCGCTGCCGCCGTTGCCACGGGCGGCGCCTCGCTGCTCGCCGCGTGCGACGCCAATGACGACGATTACCAGCCGGTGCCGATCGCGACGCCAGCGCCGACCCCTGGGCCGTCCACCGGGACGACCGATGTCGACGTGCTCAACTTCGCGCTCAACCTCGAGTATCTCGAGTCCAACTACTACATCCAGTCGGCATTCGGCACGACGCTCAACTCGACGCTGATGCCCGGTCAGGGAACGCAGGGCACGGTGACCGGAGGCCGGAAGGTCGCTTTCTCCGATCCGTCCGTGGCGTCCTACGCCCGCGAGATCGCGGCGGACGAGAACGAGCACGTCGTGTTCCTGCGGCAGCAACTGGGTACGTCGGCGGTGGCGATGCCCTCGATCAACATCGATGGCGGCGCCAACGGTGCGTTTACCGCGGCGGCACGTGCGGCGGGCATCATCGGCGCGACCGAGACGTTCGACCCCTATCTGAACGACGATACCTGGCTGCTCGGCGGCATGCTGCTGTCGGACGTCGGCGTCACCGCCTACAAGGGGTCGGCGACCTTGATCGCCAACAGGACCTTCCTGGAAGCAGCTGCCGGTATCCTGGCGGTTGAGGCGTATCACTCGGGCCTGATCCGCACGCTGCTCTACTCGCGCGGTCTTCAGACGCCGACGATCGCGACGGCAGCCAACGACCGCAGCTATTCGGACAAGATTTCCGATGCGCGCGATGCGGTTGACGGCACCGTCACCCAGGCCGGCCCGCCGCAGCTATATGCCGACGACGACCAGGGCGTCAGCCCGGTGACGATCGCCGGCGCCCAGGCGTCGAACATCGTGCCGACCGACTCCAACGGCATCGTGTTCGGCCGCACCGCCGCGAAGGTGCTCAACGTGGTGTACCTCAGCAAGAATCAGACCACGGCGGGCGGGTTCTTCCCGAACGGCGTCAACGGCAGCATCCGCACCAGCGCCAACAACGCCTGATCCTCCGCGAATCAGCTGGAACGGGGCCGTGCGAGCAATCGCGCGGCCCTTTTCGTTTGCAGGCATGGCGCGCGCTTCCTGCCGGGCAACCGGTCAGGCACTGCCCGGCTCCATGTTTCCCGGCACACCGGCGCAACGCCGCACTGGCCGTTGAGGCCCCGGCCAAGAACATCCACAGCCGCTCGCGAGCGCAGTTGCACGCCCTTTTCACCGCCACGCCGGCCTCAACGCAGCCGGCCGCTCTGCCGCTGTCCGCACCACTCACATGCCCGCTTCGACGGCAACCGGACCGCCGACACCTCCTCCGCCGGGCGCGGATCGCCATACCTCCACCGGCGTTAAGGACCAGGCCGATGCGCTCGCGGCGAGGTTCGCAGAATCGTTTCGCTTTCCTGGTCCCCTGGATGTGCTACAGCGCAACCATCCCCGGGGGAGCGCTGATCCTGCGCTTGAGAGGAAGGCCGGAGCCTTTGACCCGCTGAACCTGATCCGGCTGACACCGGCGGAGGGAGGGAAGCGGTGCCGCCAGGAGACCGCCTCACCGCTCCGACACAAAGGAGCGTTTACGCAATGGCCGACATCCCCGCCCGTACCGAGATCGGCGTCACCACCGGCGCGATCCGCGGCAGTCGCAAGATCCATGTTGCGGTGCCGCGCGACCCCGCCATCCGCGTCGCGATGCGCGAGATCGCGGTCGACCCCGCATGCGGCGAGCCGCCGCTGCGCGTCTATGACACCTCCGGTCCCTACACCGACGCCAATGCCCGCATCGACATCATGGCCGGCCTTCCCTCGTTGCGCCGCGGCTGGATTGAAGCGCGCGGCGACGTCGAGGCGTACGACGCCCGCGAAATACGTCCCGAGGACAACGGCCAGCTAGGCCCCGACCGCTCGGGCGGCGTTCCCCAGTTCCCCGGCAGGATCAAGCGCCCCCTGCGCGCGCGCGCCGGCGGCAACGTCAGCCAGATGCGCTATGCCCGCCGCGGCATCATCACGCCCGAAATGGAATATGTCGCCATCCGCGAGAATCTCGGCCGTCAGCAGCGCATGGAACATGTCCGCGATGGGGAGAGCTTCGGCGCCGCCATTCCCGATCACGTCACCCCCGAATTCGTCCGCGACGAGGTCGCCCGCGGCCGCGCGATCATCCCATCGAACATCAACCACCCCGAATCCGAGCCGATGGCGATCGGCCGCAACTTCCTGGTCAAGATCAACGCCAACATCGGCAACTCCGCCGTCGCCTCCAACGTCGCGTCCGAAGTCGACAAGCTCGTCTGGTCGATCCGCTGGGGCGCCGACACGGTGATGGACCTCTCCACGGGCCGCAACATTCATGACACCCGCGAGTGGATCATCCGCAACTCGCCCGTCCCGATCGGCACCGTCCCCATCTACCAGGCGCTGGAAAAGGTCGGCGGCATCGCCGAGGAACTGACCTGGGAGATCTTCCGCGACACGCTGATCGAGCAGGCCGAGCAGGGCGTTGATTATTTCACGATTCATGCGGGCGTCCGCCTCCCGTATGTGCCGCTCGCCGCCAAGCGCGTCACCGGCATCGTCAGCCGCGGCGGCTCGATCATGGCGAAGTGGTGCCTCGCCCACCACAAGGAGAGCTTCCTCTACGAGCGCTTCGACGAGATCACCGAGATCATGAAGGCGTACGACATCGCCTACAGCCTCGGCGACGGTCTGCGCCCCGGCTCGATCGCCGACGCCAATGACGAGGCGCAGTTCGCCGAACTCTACACGCTGGGCGAGCTCACCCACCGCGCCTGGAAGGAAGACGTCCAGGTGATGATCGAGGGCCCCGGCCACGTTCCGATGCACAAGATCAAGGAGAACATGGACAAGCAGCTTGCAGTCTGCGGCGAGGCGCCTTTCTACACCCTGGGGCCGCTCACCACCGACATCGCGCCCGGCTACGACCACATCACCAGCGGCATCGGCGCGGCGATGATCGGCTGGTACGGCTGCGCGATGCTCTGCTACGTCACCCCCAAGGAGCATCTCGGCCTCCCCGACCGCGACGACGTCAAGGTCGGCGTGGTGACCTACAAGCTCGCCGCCCACGCCGCCGACCTCGCCAAGGGCCACCCCGCCGCGAAGATGCGCGACGACGCGTTGTCACGCGCCCGCTTCGAGTTCCGCTGGCGCGACCAGTTTAACCTAAGCCTCGACCCCGATACCGCCGAGCAATATCACGACCAGACGCTGCCGGCGGAGGGCGCCAAGACCGCGCACTTCTGCTCGATGTGCGGCCCCAAATTCTGCTCCATGAAGATTTCGCAGGAGGTGCGCGAGTTCGCCGCCAAGCAGAACGCGCCCGCCGACACCTTCATCGCCGCCGAGGAAGCCGAAGCCGGCATGGGCGCGATGAGCGAGATGTTCCGCGAGAAGGGCGGGGAGGTCTACCTGCCGGCGGCGGAGTGAAGATGCAGAAGCCAAAGGTAGAACTCGAGTTCGACCGCGAGATGGAGAACGTCTACAAGCGAGCCAAGCTGGAAGCCGGTTACACTGCTTCGGTCTTTCACCAGATGCTGATCAGGAACGGCGGACTCGCAACTGCCAAGCAGCTGATTAACGAGGTGCGAGAGTCGCAGGGATATTCCGAACTGTACCTGAGAGGACGCCTCGACCTCACGGTAGAAGCAGTGTTGGTCGACAATCCGAAATGGCATCCGCTGTTCTCCCCAGACGAATTGGAGAAGGCGCGAAAGAGATTGGTGAAGTATGGCTATTCCGGCCCGCAACATTGACGAGCGCGTCGCCGACGTCCGCTGCGACGACGCCACGCTCAGCGTCGACCTCGCGGACGGCCGCACCATCTCGGTCCCGCTCGCCTGGTACCCCCGCCTCCTCCGCGCCACCGCCGCCGAGCGCGCGCATTGGCAGCGGAGCGGCGGCGGCTATGGCATCCATTGGCCCGCCATCGACGAAGACCTCAGCACCGAGGGCTTGCTGAGGGGGGCGCCAGCGCCGAGTTCTGCTCGGTAACGTTTTGCGGGAGGCGCAAGCGAGTTCGCCGCCAAGCAGAACGCCCCCGCCGACACCTTCCTCCCCGCCGAGGAAGCCGAAACCGGCATGGGCGCGATGAGCGAGATGTTCCGCGAGAAGGGTGGGGAGGTCTACCTGCCGGCAGCGGAGTGACGTCCGAACAGCGCTGTTGATAACTCCGCTGGGCATCAACAGCGTGAGCGCCCAAGGGGTCCGTTTTGCTCGAATACATCATCTACTCGGACGAGTCGGTCTCGATGGTGACTATTTCTCCAACTTTTATGGCGGCGCGCTTATCGCCTCGCGCGACCATGCTCAGGTCCGCGAGGCCTTGGCTGCTCGCAAGGCGGAGTTGAACCTCGGCAGCGAGGTGAAATGGCAGAAGATTACTGAGGCGTACGAGGGCAAGTATATCGCGCTGGTGGACACATTCTTTGAGCTGATTACCGCGGGTAAGGTGAAGGTTCGCATCATGTTTACCCAAAACATGTTCCGACCTCGTGGTTTGACCGCTGATCAGCGAGATCAGCAGTACTTCATCTTATATTATCAGTTCATCAAGCACGCGTTCGGTTTGCGTCATCGTGAAAACGAAGAGGCTGCGCGTCTTCACCTTATGCTTGATCAGCTACCAGATACCAAAGAGAAAACTGAGCGTTTCAAAGGGTTTGTAGTAGGACTCAACAGCAACCCTGCTTTTCGTCGGGCTGGGTTATCGATCGCAAGAGAAGATATTGCGGACGTTGATTCAAAACAGCATGATGTGTTGCAGTGCCTGGACGTGGTGTTAGGCTCCATGCAATTCCGTCTGAACAACAAGCACCTTGAAATCCCTCCCGGTCAACGGCGAAGAGGCAAGCGCACGCGAGCGAAGGAACGCGTCTACAAGCACATATCTAAGCACATTCGAAGGTTATACCCTGGCTTCAACATCGGCATCACGACCGGCACGGTCGGCGGCGGTAAAGAACTGCGGTGGCGCCATCCCTATCGGCACTGGCTTTTCGTCTCGCCGGACAGCGAGGTGGTAGGCACCAGCAAACGAGAAAAGTGATGGCCCCACCGGCGCTATGGACGAACCGTACCCCAAGTGGAACTTGGGACTTCGCGCGCGGCAGGGTTGCAACGAATCGCAGAAGTGACCGACGCAAACGTCAAGATTGAATGAGTCAAGTGGTTAACGTCGTACAGTGAGGTTCCGGCTTTCCTGCAGAGCCATCGATCATGATACCGGCACGACAGCAACTCCACCATCCGCGCCTCACCTGAGCCGCGCACGCGGTACACCAGCGATCACCGCTACCGCCAGCCCGTCAGGCTCTGCCGCAGCGGCTCGGGCGTGCCGGTGCCTTGAGCGGATCGCGCAGGCACTCGCCGACAGGCGCGTCTTGCTGCCGACATGCGCTCAACACGGAACAGTGGCCAGCCGCCGGTCGTTTCGCTCCCATGATCAAGCCAGTGCTCCTCGGCGGCCTCATCCTGCTCGCCGCATGCAGCGGGCCGGCGCCTGCCCCCACCAACACTGCCGCTGCCGCCGGTGAGCACGGCTACATCGCCAAGGTGCAGGCGCTGTCGCCGGGGCAGCGCGCGGGCGTGCTGTTCGGCGCCGTGCGCAAGAGCGGCGGGACCGGCTGCCAGGGCGTCACCCAGGCGGAGTCGATGCCGCCCTCCGCGAGCGGCCAGCCGGTCTGGCGCGTCACCTGCGCGGAGGGAAGCCAGTGGATGGTGGTGCTCGCCGACGACGGCACCGCGCTGGTGACCGGCGCCCGCGACAACATCCACCTCAAGCAGTAACGCCATGGCCGCCGCCGACCTGCAGGTGCTCGACTTCACCGACGCGCGCGCGTCCGCGTTTCACGATATCAACGCCGCCTGGATCGACGCCATGTTCGTGCTGGAGGAGCATGACCGTCACGTCCTGTCTCACCCCCGCGAGGCGATCATCGACAAGGGCGGCGCCATTCTGTTCGTCGCGTCGCCCGATCATGGCATCATCGGCGCCGGTGCGCTGATGCCGGTCGAGCCGGGCGTGCTGGAACTGACCAAGATGGGTGTCCGCGCCGAACAGCGTGGGCTGAAGGCGGGTGGGTTCCTGCTGGCGGCGCTGCTCGATCGCGCACGGGCGATGGCGCCCGACACGCTGTTCCTGCTGACCAGCGCCAAGTGCCAGGCGGCCAATCACCTCTATGAAAAGGCAGGCTTCGTCCACGACGCCGCCATCATGCAGCGTTACGGCCAGACCTATGCCCGCTGCGACGTAGCCATGCGTTTTCCCATCCGGGGCAACGACGCCGCCGCTAGATCCGGAGAAGCCTGATGTTCGGTATCGGCAAGCGCAAGCGGCCCCGTGCGGTCGCCTTCGACATCATCGGCACGACCTTTCCGCTCGAACCGCTGCGGCCGCAGGTGACGGCTTTGGGGCTACCCCCCGCCGCGCTCGAAGGGTGGTTCGCGGCCGGCCTTCGGGATGCGTTCGCGCTGGCGCTGACCGGCTCGTTTGAGCCGTTCACCAAAGTGCTGGAATCGGCACTCGACGGCACGCTGGCGGAACAGGGGCTCAGTGCGTCTCACCACGACAAGAAGGCGTTGGTCGGTGCGCTGCAGGATCTCGTCCCCCGTGCAGGTGCGGCCGAAGCGCTGTCGATGCTCGCCGATGCCGGCGTCACGGTGCTGGCACTGACCAACGGCTCGACGGCGTCGACGCAGAAGCTGCTCGACCGAGCCGGCTTTGCCGCGCCGCCGCGGCACATCGTGTCGGTGGATGACGTGGAGCGCTCCAAGCCGGCCGCCGACGTCTATGCCCGTGCAGCGCAGGTCGCCGGCGTCGATCCCGGCGAGTTGGCGCTGATCGCGGCGCATGGCTGGGACATCCAGGGTGGCCATGCCGCCGGCCTGACCACCGCTTACCTTTCCGCGGAACGGCCCTTTCCCGCCGCCCTGCATGCCCCCGACGTGGAGGCCGACACCCTGCCCGAATGCGCCGCGAAGCTGCTCGCGCTGTGACCGCCTAGAACAGCCCCGGCACCTCGCGCTGCGCGGTGCTCGGCCGGTTGGGCGTCAGCAGCGTCCGCTTGGATGACACCGACAGCGCGCTGGCGTCGCCCGTCGTGCCCGCGATGCGGCTGCAGCTCTTGCCTTCCAGGAAGTCGAGCGCCGAACGCGTCGAGCTTTCCAGCGGGCTGCCGAGCGGGTGGGAAAGGTCGTCGCCGGCCTGGCAGCTCGCCTCCACCTTGGTGGCGAGGCCGTCGTAGTAATCGCCGGTGCCGGCGGCATTCTGAACCGCGAACGCGATCACGCGCAGCCGATCGTCGCAGGCCTTGCGGTCGAGGGCGATCTGGCCGACCGGCTTGCCATAAGTGTTGGTGCCGATCAGCGCGGCGTTGGCGTGGAGATAGGGCACGAACGCATTGATCACGATCTCGCTCGCCGACGCGGTGCCGCCGGTGCCGATGAATGCCAGACGGGTCGGGGACACCGATTGAGGTTGCACGGCGAAGGTGGCGGTGGTGTTTTCGGACGACTTCTCGGGCCGGAACACCATGCGATCGATCACGTCGGAGGACGATCGGTTGCCGCCCATCAGGTTCGCCATCGTCTCGGCCACCGAAACCAGCCCGCCGCCATTGTAGCGCAGATCAACAACGATGTTGTTGACGCCCGCCGCCTTGAACGTCGCGAACGCGTTTCGCAGCGCATCGTTGGCGGTACTGATGAACGTCCGCAGGTTGATATAGCCGAACTTCTGCCCGTTGTCCGTGATGACCTGCGCGCCATAACGCGACGACACCGGTGTCAGTGAAAAGTCGGTCTTGGTCAGCGTGACGTTGCGGGTGCCGCTCGCGTCGCTGATCTGGAACACGCGTGTGGTGCCGCTGGTATCCGGGCCGAGTGCGGTCGTCAGGGCGTCGGCGCCGCCGCTCGTGATGATGGCGCTCACCGTCTGGAGCGTGGACGCCGACGTGCCGATCGCCACGATCTGCGCGCCGCGATCCACGCCTGCGTCAAGCGCGCTGGCGCCTTCGAATGCTTCGGTCACGAACAGGCGGTTTGACGCGTCGAGCGTCAGCCGGATGCCGTAGCCGGCGCTGCTGCCCGAGGCGTAATAGGCGTCCTCACCCTTGATCGACGTCAGGTAGGTGAAGTTGCGATCCTTGTGCTGCTGCCGCGCGGTGGCGGTCAGTGCGCTGACATAGGCGTCAACGGTTGAATAAGGCGCGGGATCGAGGCTGGCGGGCAGCGTGTCGGGGAACAGATACCATTCCTTGAGCTGCGCGAACGCCCAGTTCTGGCGATCGAGCAGGCTACATCCGGAGGCAGTGGGCGTCGGGGTCGCGGGCGACGTGCCGGTGGGCGCCGAGCTGGAGGCGCCGCCCGATCCGCTGCTGCCGCCGCCGCACCCGGCCAGCATGGCGGTCAGCGCAAGCATTGTTCCCCATCGACGATTACGCATCACAAATCCCCATATTCTTTTCAGCAGCTTACAAGGAGGATAGGCGAGTTCCAGCGATTTCTTCGATCCAGGGCGGCGGCGCTGATGGACCAGCTGGGCAAGCGCACGCCACCGATCGCGATCTGGGGCGTTATGGCGGCGTGACTCTGTGTCTCGCCTTGTTGCTCGCGGCGATGCCCCAGCCGGTGATGGCGTCAGCCGTTGCATCTTCGCGCGCCGAGCAGGCGCCCGGCCGACGCTTCGATCCGCGTGTCTTTTTCGACGGCCGCTCGCGCGGTGAGGGGCGGCTCAAGGTGGTGTTCCGCGCCGCCCGGCTGGTTCACGTGCGCAGCGAAGGGCATCGCGAGGGCCCGACGCTGGTGCTGGAGCAGCGCGTGGCGGAAGAAGGCGAACGGCCGCGCACGCGCACCTGGCGCATTCGCGAAGTGGCGCCCGGTCGTTACGCGGGCACGCTGTCCGACGCCGCCGGCCCGGTGAGCGGCGCGACGCAGGGCAATCGCCTGCACCTGTGGTTCCGCATGAAGGGTGGGTTGAAAGCCGACCAGTGGCTGACGCTCGCGCCCGACGGATGCTCGGCGCACAACCTCATGAAGGTGCGCAAGCTGGGGGTCGTGGTGGCGACGCTGGACGAAACGATCCGGCGCACCGACGCCTGATGGCGGGAGAGCCCCCGATCGAGCCTCCGATCGAACCAATGGAGGCCAAGCCGGTCGGCGACCTGCCCGACGGCGCGGGCTGGCAGTTCGAGCCCAAATGGGACGGCTTTCGCTGCATCGCTCGCGTTCGTAGCGGCGCGCTCGAGCTTCAGTCCAAGGCCGGCAAGCCGCTGGCCCGCTACTTCCCCGAGGTGGTCGCCGGCTTGGCGGGGTTGCCCGACGTCGTGCTGGACGGCGAGCTGCTGATCCCCGTCGGTACCAGCCTGTCGTTCGCGGCCTTGCAGGCGCGGCTGCACCCGGCGGAGAGCCGCATCCGCAGGCTATCGGCGGATACGCCGGCGCGGCTGATGCTGTTCGACCTGCTCTGGTCGGCAGCGGAGGGCACCGTGGCGGACCGGCCCCTCGCCGAGCGGCGCGCCAGCCTGGAGCGGTTCCATGCCGCCCACCGCTCGGGCATGCTGCGCTTGTCGCCGGTAACCGACAGCCGCGACGTGGCGCAGCGCTGGCTCGGGGCGGCGGGCGGCGCGCTCGACGGGGTGGTCGCCAAGCGCCTCGACGAGGCTTATCGGCCCGGCGAGCGCGCGATGCGCAAGATCAAGCGGCTGCGCAGCGCCGACTGCGTGGTGGGCGGCTTTCGCTACGCCACCGGCGAGCCGCTGGTCGCCTCGTTGCTACTCGGCCTCTACGACGAGGCGGGGTTGCTCCACCATGTCGGGCATACGTCGGGGCTGGCGGCGCTCGACCGCGGCGACCTCACGCGGCAACTCGAAGCGCTGGTTGAAGCGCCCGGTTTCACTGGCGACGCGCCCGGCGGGCCGAGCCGCTGGCAGACGGAACGCTCGACCGAATGGCAGCCGCTGCGCCCCAGCCTGATCGCCGAGGTTCGCTACGACCATGTCACCGATCGCCGCTTCCGCCACGGCACGGCTTTCCTGCGCTGGCGCCCCGACAAGGCGCCGGAACAGTGCACGATGGAACAGCTCGGCGAGGAACCGCGGCCTTCGGTGGTTGAGGCGGCGCTGGCCGACGCCTAAGGCTTAACGTGCTCGGGCTTGTCCGATCGCTTGGTGCTGGCAAGTTCCTCCAGCTGCTCCTCGGTCATCGAGTGTTCCATGGACTTGGCGGCACCTTTCAACGCTGATTCCGGCGTATCACCGCGCTTTGCGCTGAGTGCGGCGCCGGCGGCTTTCTGTTGAGCGGCGGACTTGGCGGGCATCCCTGTTCCTCCTGACGACTACCGCCTCAACCCGCAGCCACCGAGCGAAGTTCAACCATTCGGGTTGACCGAGCGCAACACTGGCGCGGCCTGTGCGTTGGGAAAAGGCAGGCGCGATTTTAAGGCGCCGGTGTTTCACCACCCTACAGCAAGGAGGCCAGCCATGGGCTTGTTCTCATCCGACATCAAAACGTTCCAGGACCTGTACGTTCATCAGCTCCAGGACATCTATTACGCCGAGCAGCAGATCACCAAGGCGTTGCCCAAGATGATCAGCAAGGCGACCGATCCCCAGCTTCGCCAGGGTTTCGAGACCCACCTTCGCGAAACCGAAGGGCAGATCGAGCGGTTGGAGCAGGTGTTCCGGCTCGAAGGCCTCACCGCCAAGGGCGTGACCTGCCCGGCGATCGACGGCATCATCAAGGAAGCCAATGAAGTGGCCGGCGAAATCGCCGACAAGGAGGTGCTCGACGCCGCCCTGATCGCCGCCGCCCAGGCCGTGGAGCATTACGAGATCACGCGCTACGGCACGCTGGTCGCCTGGTCCAAGCAGCTCGGCAAGACCGAATGCGCGTCCATCCTCCAGCAGACGCTGGACGAGGAATATGCCACCGACGACAAGCTTACCGCGATGGCGACGAGCAAGATCAACGCCAAGGCCGAAACCGCCGAGGCCTGACAACTCAAGCGGCGGCGGCTCTTTCCCTAGAGCCGCCGCAGCGTTTCGGGATCGCGCTGGCCGCCGAAGAAGCGGCCCAGCGCGGCAACGAACGGTGCGGGATCGTCGGCGACCGCCGCGAACAGCGTCAGCGACGATCGCAGCTTGACGGCGTCGATGCCGCCCATGATCGCCTCCGCCGTGCCCGAGGCCGCCGTCACGGTCCGCGTTGCCTCGATCAGCCGCGGGCCCAGCAGCGGATGCGCGAGGTACGCGCGTGCCTCGTCGGCGGAGCGGATGGCGTAGCGCTGCGCCATCGCGCTGTGGCCGAGCCCCGCGATCTGCGGAAACACGAACCACATCCAATGGCTCGACTTGCGGCCACGCGACAGTTCGGCGAGCGCGGTCGGATAGGTGCCCTGTTGTGCGTCAACGAAGCGCTGCAGGTCGTGGGGGTCGGTCATGGTCGACCAACCGGGCAAGGCAGCGCCGGTTCCGGGCCGGTTCCGGACCCGTCCGCCGATCCGCTCGTTGCATAGGGCAGGAGGTTGAACCATGCTCGAACACATTCCCCATTGGCTGGGCAAGGCGCTGTCCAACGTTCGCGCCGGCGCCGACAAGCTCGCGATCGCGCAGGCGCGGCTTGGCAGCTTCAACGCGCTCAACCTGACCAGCCCCGCCTTTGCTGATGGCGCGCGCTTGCCCGAACGCTTCACCGGCGACGGCGCCGGGGTGTCGCCGCCGCTGACCTGGGGCGTGCCGCCCGGCGGCACCGCGCTGCTGGCGCTGCTGGTCGAGGATGCGGACGCGCCGACGCCGCAGCCGCTGGTCCATGCGGTGGTGTGGGGCCTCGCCCCGGATGCGGGACGGCTGGCGGAGGGTGCCATCGTCGCCGACGGCGCGGGAGCGGAGGATGGCCGCGATGTCGGCCGCAACTCGTTCCGGCGCGAAGGCTGGCTGCCGCCCGATCCGCCCACCGGCCATGGCGCGCACCGCTATGTGTTTCAGCTGTTCGCGCTCGACGGCAACGCGCCCGATCCCGGCCAATCGCCGGGGCGGACTGCTCTCATCGAGGCGATGGCGGGGCATGTGGTGGCCGCGGGCGTGCTGACCGGCATCTATTCGCGCGGCGAGGAGGCTCCGGTCGGGCCGGCGGGCGCTCCGGTCGCTGCCTGAGCGGCGCGCGCGCCGCCGCTGCCGACGATCAGCAGAGCGGTCGCCGCAAAGGACGCGAGCGCAAAGGCGAAGCTGCGGGCCATCGGTGTACCTCTGGAAGAAGGTCCTGCCGATCAGGCGATCGGCAGGACGGGAACCGCGGCGCTGACCGCAAGGCTGGCGACGAGCAGCGCGGCTACGGCCGAAACAACAAGGCGCCCGGCTCCTTCGATGCGATTCATGATGGTAACTCCCTGATCCGATCGGCGACCGACCATTCGGCGTCGACAATCCGGACTTTGCAGGAGGCGTGCCAACCGGCTAAGTTATTGATCTTCGTGGATGAGCCCGAGCGGCAGGTGTCAAGTTGGCGCGCTTTGCTACCGCCGGCCCGAAATCACGCCATTGTTTGGCGGCGCGTGTCAGGCCGCGTGGATGCGGTCGCGGCCATCTGCCTTGGCCGCATACAAAAGCCGGTCGGCGCGTGCGAACGCCTGGTCCTGCGGCTCCCCCGGCTTGATCGCGGTGACGCCGGCGGAAAAGGTGACCTGGCCCAGGGCCGCCTGATTGTCGCGGGTGCGAAAGCGCTTTGCGGCGGTGACCGCTCGCGCATTGTCGAGCAGCGCCGTCGCGCCGGCGAGATCGACACCGCTGATCAGCACGGCGAACTCTTCGCCGCCATGCCGGACCACCAGATGGGGGGCGCATTCCTCCAGCAACAGCCGGGCGATGGCGTTGAGCACGCGGTCGCCGACGCCGTGGCCGAACTCGTCGTTGATGCGTTTGAACCGGTCGACGTCGCACACCGCCAGGCAGTGCGGGCCAGCGGTGTCGCCGCGCGACGCGAACGCTTCGTCAAAGGCGCGGCGGTTGGGCAGGCCGGTGAGCGGATCGCGGCGGGCGGTGTCATGCGCTTCCGCAAGCTTGGTGCGCAGCGAGTCGGCCTCTTGCGTGGCGTGCGCCAGCCGCGCTTCGGCGTCGCGGATCCGCGCGATCATCGCCGAGGTGATCTGCGTGACCTCGTCCAGCCCCGCGAGCTGGGGCGAGGCGGAAAAGGCCGCGGCACTTTCCGCCAGGTCGCGCCCGAAGCCGCGGGTTTCGTCCTGCATGGCGCGCATCATGGAGGCAAAGCCGTCCACCTGCGCCTGCGTTTCCGCGACCAGCTGTTCGGCCCGGTGGTCGACATGGGCAGGCGCCGGCGCCGCGACCGGGATGGACGAGCCAAGCGCCTCGATGTCGTGGCGGCTGAGCCGGACCCGGTTCTCCGTCAGCCGGGCGACCGTCTTGGCAAGGTCGCTGTCGGGCGTCGAGACCACGCGATAGGCGAAGGCATAATAAGGCGGCTCGGGCGGCAGCGCGTTGGCGGCCAGGAACGCGCCGACCCGTTCGAACAGGTCGTCGTCCAATCGCCACTGCTTTGCTTTCGCGTTACGCATCAACCCTCCGCCAGCAACGGCGCTACGCCAAAAGCGTTACGAGGTGATTGACCGAGGCGCGCCGACGCAGATTATTTGCGGGCCAACTTCTGCACCGCCGCCAGCGTCAGCGTCACGTGCTCCGCCGGGTTGAGGTCGTCGTGCACCATGGCAACATGGCCATCGCGGGCGATCACGTAACTGGTGCGCTTGGTGATGTCGCGGCCCTGCATCTGCTTGCCAAGCGCCACGTCATAACCCTTGATCACCGCCGGGCCGGCACTGGCGACCGCGAACTGCCCCGCGCACTTCTCCGCCGAGAAGCGTTGCAGCGTCGGCACGTCGTCGGCGCTCATGCCGATCACCGTCGCGCCCGCCTTGCGGAACTGCGGCATCGCTTCGGCAAAGGCGTGGGCCTCGGCGTTGCAGCCGCCGGTGAACGCCGCCGGGAAGAAATACAGCACCACCGGCCCCTTCTTGAGCTGGTCGGCGAGGTGCACGGACACGACCTTGCCCGCGATCGCGCCGCGCGTGGTGAAGTCAGGCGCGGTGGCGCCGGCGACCAGTGTCGCCGCAGCGGGCGCTGCCATGGCCAGGAACAGGGCGGCGAATGGCAGGACACGCATGGCAGAATTCCTTTGCTCGGGCGCACAGCCTAGCGCGGATGGGGCCACGTGGATAGAAGCACGCCATGCCCATCACCCCTGCCGATATCGAACTCGCCGGCCGCTTGGCCGACGCCGCGGGCGCCGCGATCCGCCCCTTTTTCCGCGCGGAGATGGGCACCGAACTCAAGGAAGACCGCTCGCCCGTGACGCTGGCCGACCGTGCGGCGGAAACCGCGATGCGCCGCCTGCTCGATGCCGAGCGTTCGGGCGACGGCGTGATCGGCGAGGAGTTCGGCGAAAAGCCGGGCGTCACCGGCCGGCAATGGGTGCTCGACCCGATCGACGGCACGCGCAGCTTCACCGTCGGCCGCGCGATCTTCGGCACACTGATCGCGCTGGTGGAGGATGGCTGGCCGGTCCTCGGGGTCATCGACCAGCCGGTGCAGCGCGAACGCTGGCTGGGCGTCGCCGGCCGTCCGACGCTGTTCAACGGCGCGCCCGCGCGCACGCGGGCCTGCGCCGTGCTCGATGGCGCGATCGTCGCTACCACCAGCCCGCACCTGTTCGGCGAGGGTGACGTGCCGCATTTCCTGGCGCTGGTCGCCGCCGCCTCGGGCGGTGCGCCGCGGCAGGGGCCGGTCTATGGCGGTGACTGCTACAACTACGGCCTGCTCGCCAGCGGCCACCTCGACGTGGTGTGCGAATCGGGCCTGCAACTCTACGACTTCGCCGCGCTGGTGCCGATTGTCGAGGGCGCCGGCGGCCGCATGTGCGACTGGAACGGCGACCCGCTCACCGCGTCGAGCGAAGGCCATGTGCTGGCGATCGGCGACCCGGCGCGGACCGACGATGTTCTGGAAGCGCTGCATGGGATGGCGAGTGGGCACTAACGCCGGCGGCGTCGGCCCCGCCTGACGTCGCTAGTTTCTCAACCGGCTTTGCACGTCCTTGATCCGAGTATCCATGAAGGTGAGCGCCGCGTCCTTGCTTTGCGGCGTGCCCGGAGACCGGACGATGGCGGCGCGGCGTGCAAGAAGGGCGTTCAGCAACGCAGCGTCATTGGACTGATTCCCCGCTTTCGCAGCCGATCCATCCGTGATTCTGGCCTCGACGCGCTGCTGCGCGACACCCGGCACCGGCAGACTGACCGCTCCGAGACAAGCAAGCGTCACCCGCAAGGCTGATGTGGCTGATCCCAGCTCTTCAATCCTACCGAAAAGCCCGAGGTATGCTCGTATGTCCGGGGTGTGCTGTCAAGAATTCTTATCTCCGCTCGTCGCCGTGGCCACAATTGGTACATGAATAGCTAAAAGATCCCCAGGAACTTCTTGCGCTGTTCCTTCTTCTCGCCGCCCGATCGTTTGCCGTCCTCCGCCGTCGCCGTCGTGCCATGCCCGACATCGTCGCGGGGCTTGCCCTTGGTGGTGCGCTGTTGCGCGGCCGTCGCGCCGGCCAGCACCGGCCCGCACGCCGCCGACTTCGCGTCGCCCACGTCGACGAACGCCAGCAGCGCCGCCGGCGGGGCGGCGAGCACCGCCAGCCCCAGGCCGGCGCCGGCGCGGCCCACCAGTTCGGGGCTGATCGGGTCAAGCTTCCACCTGGAAAAATAGCCGTTCACCCCCACCGGCGACTGACCGGACAACAGGCTGAACTTCTTGCCGTCCGCGCGAAAGGCGAGGTCGACGGCTTCGGTCCGGAACGAAAAGCCGCCGCGGCCGACGATCACGTTCTTGGTGGTGTCGATCAGGATGGGGTCCGCCGCGCCGATGCCGTTCCTCACGCTGAAGGCCATCAGCCCGCAGTTGATCCGCACCGGCTCCTTCAGCTCGTGCTGGAACATCTTTTGCACGAACGTGCCGATGTCGAGCTCGGCGAGCTGGACGTTGCGTGTCCAGAACGTCCCCTGCGGCATCACGAACGCCATGCGGCCGTGCGCGGTGGCGAGCGATTCGTGGATGCTGTCGCCACGCCCCGCCAGCTGGATGCGGCCGCGCACGGTGCCGGTGGTGCCCGCTTCCGCGACGCCATAGCCGGCGAGCAGCCGCCCCATCGGCGTCGGCGACAGGCGAATGTCGTAACGGTCGGCGGCGGGCCGCTGGCGCGTGTCGAAGATCAGGTCGGACGACAGGTGCCCCCGCGCCATCGCCATGGTCAGCGGCGACAGCGCCAGCCGGCCGCGATCGAGCTTCAGCGTCAGGTCGACGTTGGAAATCGGCAGGTTCTTTGACCGCACCGTGGCGATTCGCCATTTCAGGTCGGCGTCGAACGCCTTCATCGTCGCCACCGGCAGCTCGGCATCGGGCAGGATTCGCTGCGGCGCGGCGCCAGTCGCGGTGGCCGCGGCGACGGCACCCTTGGCGGCGACGATGTCGGGGTTGTAGCCGATGAACGGTGCCGCATCGATGATGTCGAGCTTGCGCGTCGCGAGGCTCGAATCGAGGTGGATGCGCTCGCCGTTGGTGACGGTCAGCCGCCCGGCAAGGTCGCTGTCGCCGAACGTGCCGGTCAGCCGGGTGAAGCGATACTGATTGCCGCTTTGCACCAGTTGCGCATGCACGGCGTAGGTGCGGGTGTTGGGGATCACCACGCCGATGATGTGGAGCAGCTCGGCCATGTTGCGGCCGCGCGCGCGCGTCTGCAGCGGCACGTTCTCGAATCCGGCGATGCTCGGCAGCGTGCCGGCGACGTTGATCACGTTGTGGTTGGCGTGCGCCTCCAGTTCCAGCTTGTTCTTGCCGCGGTTAACGGTGGCGTCGGGCGACAGCAGCCGTGCGGTCACGGTGAACGGCGTGTCACGGATCACGCCACGCCCACGCACCCCCACCGCCTTGCCGATCCGCGCGTCGGTGGACCGAATGTCGGCGACGTCCAGGTTGGCGAGCAGCCGCATTCTGGGGTCAAGGTAGCGCACGCTTGTTCCCGCCACCGTTGCCCGGTCGATGCGGGGAAATTCGAACGGCTTGCCGTGCTTGGCAGGATCGCCGAACGTCCACGTGTTGTGCTGGTGGCTGCGATCCCATTCGAGGTCCACGGCGCCGTCGATCAGGTCGAGCCAGCGCATGTGCCGCTTGCCCCAGATCAGCGACAGGGGCGCGATGCGCGTTTCGACATGGCGCGCGGTGAACAGGTTGGGCCGCGTCGCCCAGCCTGGATTGGTGATCGTCAGCCCGTCGGCGAGCAGCTTGATGTCGAACGGCGCGAAATACAGCTGGAAGTCGCCGTCTACCTTGATCGTGCGGTGGAGCTGCGCACCGGCAAGACGCTCGAACGGGTGCTTCAGGAAACGCCCCTTGGTGATGAACAGCACCAGCCACACCGCGAACACGGCCCCGACGATGCCGAGAACCACATTGCGGATCGCGCGTCGACGCCGGCGTTGGCGGTCGGGTGTGGGCAACGCCGACGACTCCTTACTCTGGGTCGCCATGTCCATGGCTGCTGAATCGTTTGGGCATCGTTGCGGTTCCGCATCGGTTGCAATTCCTGTTCGCCGCCGCTAAGGGGCCCGCTTCACCGAGCGATGCGCGTGAAGACGGCCCGGCCACCAGGGCTGCCGCGGCTGTCCGATGCATCGCCAATTGAAAGGACCAAAATGCCCAAGCTCAAGACCAAGAGCGGCGTCAAGAAACGCTTCAAGCTCACTGCCACCGGCCTTCTGAAGCACGGCGTCGCCGGCAAGCGCCACCGCCTGCTGCATCACAACGGCAAGTACATCCGCCAGAACCGCGGCACCAAGGTGCTTGCCAAGGCCGACACCGCCGCGGTGAAGGCCTGGGCCCCCTACGGCCTGAGCTGAGCGAGAGGAACTAGACCATGGCACGCGTCAAAAGGGGTGTAACCACCCGCGCCAAGCACAAGAACATTCTTGAGCAGGCAAAGGGCTATTACGGCCGCCGCAAGAACACCATCCGCATCGCCCGCCAGGCCGTCGAAAAGGCCGGCCAGTATGCGTATCGCGACCGCAAGGTAAAGAAGCGGACCTTCCGGGGTCTGTGGATCCAGCGCATCAACGCCGGCGTCCGCGCCGAGGGCCTGAATTACTCGCAGTTCATGCACGGGCTGAAGCTCGCCGGCATTGAACTCGACCGCAAGGTCCTGGCCGACATCGCGATGCACGAGGAAGCGGCCTTTGCCGCCATTGTCCAGCAGGCGAAGGCGGCGCTGCCCCAGGCCGCCTGAAGCGACCTGTTGCAACGGAACAAGGGGCGTCGGTGGCAACACCGGCGCCCTTTTCGTTTAAGGCTGGGCTGGCTACAGCCCCCACTCCCTGACTTGTCGAAGCACGGGCTGGCACACGCCCTGGCGAGGCTCAGGGCCAACGGATTTGGCGAGGATCAATGAACGATCTTGAAGACCTTCGCGACCAGTTGTTGACGGCGGTCGCGGCTGCATCCGCACCCGACGCCCTGGAATCCGTGCGCGTCGAGGCGCTGGGCAAGCAGGGCCGCGTGACGCAGCTCCTCAAGACGCTGGGCGGCATGACGCCCGAGCAGCGCCAGAGCGACGGCCCGCGCATCCACGCCCTGCGCGAAGCGGTGACCGAGGCGATCACGACCCGCAAGGCGGCGCTGGAGCGCGCCGCGCTCGACGCGCGTCTCGCCAGCGAAACGCTCGACATGACGTTGCCCGCCGACATGCCCGCGAGCGGCACCGTCCACCCGGTCAGCCAGGTGATGGACGAACTCGCCGAGATCTTCGCCGACCTCGGCTTCGCGGTCGCGACGGGTCCTGAGATCGAGGACGACTGGCACAACTTCACCGCGCTCAACATCCCGGAAACGCACCCCGCGCGGGCGATGCACGACACGTTCTACTGCGAGGAACCGAGCACGGCCGGCGGCGCCGGCTTTGCCGGCGACGCGGGCCGCGCGAAGCGTATGCTGCTGCGCACCCATACGTCCCCCGTCCAGATCCGCACCATGTTGGCCGGCAAGCCCCCGATCCGCATCATCGCGCCCGGCCGCACCTATCGTTCCGACAGCGACGCCACGCACACGCCGATGTTCCACCAGGTGGAAGGCCTGGTGATCGACCGCGGCATCACCATGGGCCACCTGAAATGGACGCTGGAGACGTTCCTGAAGGCGTTCTTCGAGCGCGACGACATCGTGCTGCGGCTGCGCCCGAGCTATTTCCCCTTCACCGAGCCTTCGGCGGAGGTCGACGTCGGCTACACGCTTCAGAAGGGCAAGCGCGTGATCGGCGGCTCCGGTGGCGGCTGGATGGAGGTGCTCGGCTCGGGCATGGTCCACCCTAAGGTCATCGACGCCTGCGGGCTCGATCCCGACGAATGGCAGGGGTTCGCGTTCGGCTGCGGCATCGATCGCCTCGCGATGCTGAAATACGGCATGGACGATCTGCGCGCCTTCTTCGACGGCGATATCCGCTGGCTCAAACACTACGGCTTCGCCGCGCTCGACGTGCCGACGCTGAGCGGAGGCGTAGGCGCCTAAATTCGTCATCCCTGCGAAGGCAGGGACCCATGGCTGGCCGAGGGGCCGCTCGCTACAGACATAGACCCGGCGCGCGCCGGGGTGACGGGGATCATATGAAGTTCACCCTTTCCTGGCTCAAGGACCACCTCGACACCGATGCCGGCGTCGACGCCATCGCCGAGGCGCTGACCCGCGTCGGCCTGGAGGTGGAAGGCGTCCACAACCCCGGCGAGGCGCTCGCGCCCTTCAAGGTCGCGCGCGTGCTCTCCGCCGAGCGCCACCCGCAGGCGGACAAGCTCCAGGTGCTGAGCGTCGATGCCGGCGACGGGCCCCTCCAGGTCGTCTGTGGCGCGCCCAACGCGCGCGCCGGGCTGGTCGGCGTGTTCGGCGCGCCGGGGGCCCACGTCCCCGGCCTCGGCGTGACGCTCAAGGTCGCGAGCATCCGCGGCGTCGAATCCAACGGCATGATGTGCTCGGCGCGAGAGCTGGAGATCGGTGAAGGCCACGACGGCATCATCGAACTGCCCGAGGATGCCCCGGTCGGCGCCAGCTACGCCGATTACGCGCAGCTCACCGATCCGGTGTTCGACATTTCCGTCACCCCCAACCGCCAGGACTGCATGGGCGTGCGCGGCATCGCCCGCGACCTTGCTGCTGCAGGCGTCGGCACGCTTAAGCCGTTGCAGGTCCCCTCAACCGTTCGTGCTGAGCCTGTCGAAGCACGTGCGTCCGCGTCACGCCCTTCGACCAGCTCAGGGCGAACGGTTGATTTGGCTCCCGTCGATGGAACCGGCCCCGGCCCCGAGGTCCGCACCGACGACGAACAAGGCTGCCCCGCCTTTTTCGCGCAGGCCGTGTCGGGGTTGCGCAACGGCGATGCGCCGGCATGGATGGCCCGCCGCCTCACCGCCATCGACCAGAAGCCGATCTCCGCGCTGGTCGACATCACCAACTATCTGATGATCGACCTCGGCCGTCCCCTGCACGTCTATGACCGCGCCAGGCTTTCCGGCCCGCTGGTCGCGCGCAAGGCCCGCGCCGGCGAACAGGTGGTGGCGCTCAATGGCAAGACCTATGCCGTCGACGCCAGCGACACGGTGATCGCCGACGACACCGCCGTGCACGACATCGGCGGCATCATGGGCGGCGAGCATTCGGGCGTGCAACCCGGCACCACCGAGGTGCTGATCGAGTGCGCGTTCTTCGACCCCGACACCATCGCCCGCACCGGCCAGCGCCTGGCGCTCACTTCCGACGCGCGCCAGCGCTTCGAACGCGGCGTCGATCCGGCGTTCCTGGAAGACGGCCTCGCCATCGCCACGCGCATGGTGCTCGACCTGTGCGGCGGCACCGCGTCGGCGGTCACCCATGCCGGCCACCCGCCGGCGTTGGCGCGCACGATGGCCTACGATCCCGCCAAGGCGGAAACGCTCGGCGGCCTCGCCGTCGCGCCGGAACGCCAGCGCGCGATCCTCGAAAGCCTCGGCTTCTCGGTGGACGAGGAGTGGATCGTCACCGTGCCGACCTGGCGCCGCGACATCGACGGCGAGGCCGATCTGGTTGAGGAAGTGATCCGCATCGAAGGGATCGACAAGGTCGCGCCCGTGCCGCTTCCCCGCGCACCGGGCGTCGCCCGGCCGACCGCCACGCCCGAACAGAAGCTCGAACGCCGGTTGCGCCGCGCCGCCGCCGCGCGCGGTCTCGACGAGGCGGTGACGTGGAGCTTCCTCTCCGAAGTGGAGGCCGCGCCCTTCGGCGGCGGCGCGTGGACACTCGCCAACCCGATCAGCGAAGACCTCAAGGTCATGCGCCCGTCGCTGCTCCCCGGCCTGCTCGCCGCCACGGCGCGGAACAGCAAACGTGGCGTGACGACGGTCCGTCTGTTCGAGATCGGCCGCCGCTACCTCGCCGACGCCGAACGGCCGACGTTGGGGCTTTTGCTCGCCGGCGATCGCCGTTCGCGCGGCTGGCGTGAGGGGAAAGCGGCCGCGTTCGACGCCTTCGACGCCAAGGCCGAGGCGCTGGCACTGCTCGCGGCCGCCGGCGCGCCGGTCGACAACCTCCAGGTGGTGGGGGACGCCGGGGAGGCATGGCACCCCGGCCAGTCCGGCACGCTGCGCCTTGGCCCCAAGACGGTGCTCGCCGCCTTCGGCATGGTGCATCCATCGGTGCTGAAGGCGTTCGATCTGTCCGGTGCCGTCGCGGCGGTGGAGCTGTATCTCGACGCGCTTCCCGCCAAGCGCGAGGCCAAGGGCGGCGGCTTCATGCGGCCGCCCTATACCCCGCCCGCGCTCCAGCCGGTGCGCCGCGACTTCGCCTTTCTGGTGCCGGAAAATGTCACCGCCGACGCGCTGGTCCGCGCGGTCAAGGGGGCGGACAAGGCCGCGGTCGTCGGGGCACGCGTGTTCGACGTCTTCACCGGCACCGGGGTCGAGGCCGGGCACAAATCGGTGGCGATCGAGGTGGTGCTGCAGCCGGGCGACAAGAGCTTCACCGACGAACAGTTGAAGGCCATTGCCGACCGGATCGTCGCGGCCGCCGCCAAACAGGGAGCAAGCTTGCGTGGCTGATCCGCAGATGATCCGCATCGCTTCCGACCGGCTCGCCGCCGCGATCAACCCGTTCGGGGCCGAGCTGTCGCACCTGACCGACGCGCAAGGCCGCGAGCTGATGACCGATGCCGATCCGGCCTTCTGGACCGGGCGCGCGCCGATCCTGTTTCCGGTGGTCGGCGCAGTGAACGGCAACGCGATCCGCGTCGACGGCCGCAGCTATCCGATGCTCAAGCACGGCTTTGCCCGCCACTCCCGGTTCGAGGTAGTGGCGCAGGAAGAGGGGCGGGCGGTGTTCCGTCTGCGCGACAGTGACGCCACGCGCGCCGCCTATCCGTTCGCCTTTGCGCTCGACATCGCCCTTGCGCTCGACGGCGCGACGCTGGCGATCACCGCCACCGTTTCCAATCCCGGTGACCGGCCGCTGCCGGCGCAGTTCGGCTTCCACCCCGCCTTCGCCTGGCCGCTCCCCTTCGGGCAGGACCGCGCCGCGCACCGCATCGTCTTTGAACATGACGAGCCGGGCGGCATCCGCCAGATCACCGATGGCGGCCTGATCGCGCTTGCCGAGCGGCCCTCGCCGCTGCACGCCAGTGCCGAGCATCCGCCGGAGCCGGGCAGCCTCGACGGCCGCGAGCTTGCCCTTCGCGACGACCTGTTCGACGCCGACGCGCTGATCTGGGACCAGGTGAGAAGCCGGTCGGTGCGCTACGGGGCGCCCGGCGGGCCGAGCCTCGACGTCGTGTTTCCCGATACGCCCCGGCTCGGCATCTGGACCAAGCCCGGCGCCCGATACATCTGCATCGAGCCGTGGCACGGCATCGCCGACCCGGAAGGTTTCGCTGGCGAGTTCCGCGACAAGCCCGGCGTGTTCGAGGTCGAGCCCGGCGGCGCCAGGCGCATGGCGATGAGCGTCACGCTGGTTCCCTGAGCGCTGCTGTCCTACATTGGCGTTCCAGCATAAGGCGAGCGGGTGTCGTTTCCCGCTGCCTGCCGCCTTATCTGCAATTCCTGCCGCTCCTCGTCCCGCGCGCGCGTTCGCGATGATGGTGCGACCATTGTGACCTTCGGAGCTTGCGAGTACCGCCCATGACCTCTCCCCGCCGCACCTTCGCGATCATCTCGCATCCCGACGCCGGCAAGACCACCTTGACCGAAAAGCTGCTCTATTTCGGCGGCGCCATCCACCTTGCCGGCGAGGTCAAGGCTCGTGGCCAGAACCGGCGTGCGCGCTCCGACTGGATGAAGATCGAGCAGCAGCGCGGCATTTCCGTCACCTCGTCGGTGATGACGTTCGAGAAGGACGGCGTCACCTTCAACCTGCTCGACACGCCGGGGCACGAGGACTTTTCGGAGGACACCTACCGCACGCTGACCGCCGTCGATTCCGCCGTGATGGTGATCGACGCGGCGCGCGGGATCGAGGCGCAGACGCGTAAGCTGTTCGAGGTGTGCCGCCTGCGCTCGGTGCCGATCATCACCTTCGTCAACAAGGTCGATCGCGAGGGCCGCAGCCCGTTCGAGCTGCTCGACGAGATCGCCGACATGCTCGCGCTCGACGTCTGCCCGATGAGCTGGCCAGTCGGCATGGGCGGGCAGTTCGAGGGCGTCTACGACCTCCACGCCAACACGCTGAGCCGCCCCGAAGGCGACAGCCGCGAGTTTCTCGGCAAGGCCGAGCAATATACGGGCATCGATGACGACAAGCTCGACGCCACCCTCTCGGCGGACGGCCTCGCCACCTTCCGCGAGGAAGCGGAGCTGGCGCAAGGCGGCTACGCCTCCTTCGATGGCGAGGCGTACCGCAACGGCGACCTGACGCCCGTATATTTCGGCTCGGCGCTGAAGGATTTCGGCGTGGCCGAGCTGATCGCCGCCCTCGCCGACTTCGCGCCTCCCCCGCGCCCGCAGCCCGCCGAGCCCGCGCCCGTGTCGCCCGACGAGAACGAGGTCACCGGCTTCGTCTTCAAGGTGCAGGCCAACATGGACCCGCAGCACCGCGACCGCATCGCCTTCATGCGGCTGTGCTCGGGTACCTTCAAGCGCGGCATGAAGCTGACCCCGTCAGGCAGCGGCAAGCCGATCGCGGTGCATTCGCCGATCCTGTTCTTTGCCCAGAACCGCGAAGTCGCGGACGAGGCGTTCCCCGGCGACATCATCGGCATCCCCAACCACGGCACCCTCCGGGTCGGCGACACGCTGTCCGAGCGCGCCGACGTGCGCTTCACCGGCCTGCCCAATTTCGCGCCCGAAATCCTGCGCCGCGTGGTGCTCAAGGACCCCACCAAGACTAAGCAGCTCAGGAAGGCGCTCGACGACATGGCCGAGGAGGGCGTGACGCAGGTCTTCTACCCGGAGATCGGCTCCAACTGGATCATCGGCGTCGTCGGCCAGCTCCAGCTCGACGTGCTGCTCAGCCGCCTGGACGCCGAATACAAGGTCGCGGCGGGGCTGGAGCCTGCACCCTTCGACACGGCGCGCTGGGTGTCGGCGGCGGACGCGGCGGACCTCAAGGCGTTTACCGACATCAACCGCTCGGCGATGGCCAAGGACCGGGACGGTAACCCCGTGTTCCTCGCCAAGAGCGCCTGGGAGGTCAATTACGTCGCAGACCGCTACCCCAAGGTACGCTTCGCCGCGACGCGCGAGCGGTAGGCGCGAAAGCCTAGTCGTCCGCCTCGACCCAGGCCCGCTTCAACGGCTTGATCGCGAGCAGCGCCAGCACCGCTGCGACCAGGTACAGGCACACGCCCGCCATCGCCGCGACCTTCAGCGACTGGTCGCCGTAGCTCGCCTTCAGGGCCACCGACAGCGCACCCATCGCCCAGGGGCCGATCCCCAGGCCGAGCAGGTTGTTGACCAACAGGAATGTACCCGACGTGCCCGCCCGCATCCGTGACGGCGCAAGGTGCTGCGCCGCGGTGATGATCGGCCCGAGCCACAGCGTGTTGAGCGCGTTGGGGATCAGCAGGATGAACCAGGCGAGCAACGGGTTGGGGGTCATGAAGCCGAGCATGAAGGTTGGCGCCGCGATCAGCCAGGCGATCGCCGGGAGTCGGGGATACCAGCCGCGATCCCGCCGTCCCAGTCGGTCGGAGATCACGCCGCCTAGGAAGATGCCCAGCGACCCGCCGACCAGCAGCAGCGCGCCCATGAACTGGCCGACCTTGACCAGCTCATTTGGCTCGGTCCAGCCGAACTGGACGGCGATGATCTTGGGCGCCCACAAAGCCAGGCCATATCCCGCCATCGAACTGCAGCCAGCGCTGATCGACAGCAGCCAATAAGCGGGCTTGCGGATCAGGATGGGGATCACCGCGGACGGGGCGGGGCCATCCTTTGCGGCCGCGCTTGGCGGATAGCGGTCGCGCACCAGGAACAGGAAGACCGGCGCGACGACGATGCCCGCAACGCCCATCACCACGAACGCCGCCTGCCAGTTCACCGCCTGCGCGATGATGGCGCCCAGCAGCACGCCGCACCCGAGCCCGATCGGAATGCCCATCGAATAGATGGCGATCGCCCGCGCGCGCCGTACAACCGGGAAGTAATCGGCGATCAGGGCATAGGACGGCGCAACCCCGCCCGCCTCGCCGACGCCGACGCCCAGCCGGAACAGGAACAGTTGCCAGAACCCCGTCGCCGTGCCGCACAGGGCCGTGAAGCCGCTCCACACCACCAGCGACCCGGCGATCACCCGCGTCTTGCCGATCCGGTCGGCGAGCAGCGCAAGCGGCACGCCCAGTACCGAATACAGCAGCGCGAAGGCGGTGCCGCCGATCGCCCCGAACTGCGCGTCGTTGAGGTTCAGGCTTGCCTGAATAGGCTTGGCGAGAATGCCCAGGATCTGCCGGTCGAGGAAGTTGAAGGTGTAGACCAGCAACAGCATCGCCAGCACCAGGCGCGGGTAGCCCGAACTGTGCGTGGGCCGCGTGCGCCCGGTGTCGTGAATGCCCGTCGAGCTCATGCCAGCTGCCTTTGTCCGCCATTCACCCCGGTACGTACCAAGGCCTCTCCTCCCGGCAACGTGGCAGCTTTCGGCGTTCCCACAAAGCGCTACCTGATGAAGACGCCCCGTTCGGGTCAGAAGCGCGCGGTGAAGGTGGCGAACACCTGCCGCGGATTGCCGTAAAAGGCGGTGGCGATGCCCTCCTTGCCGAGCGAGGTCTGATACACGCCGGCGGAGGACAGGATCGGCACGCCCGCGACTGTCGACACGATGTATTGATAGCCTGAGGTCTTGTAGGTCTTGCCGGTCAGGTTGCGGCCATACACGCCGAACGAGTAGGCCCGCCCCGCGCCGAAGGCGTAGGTGAGGCCTGCGTCCCACAGGGCATAAGCGCGCTGGTCGAGGAACGGGCTCGGCGTTTCGAACTGGCGGGTCAGGCTGCGGTAGGACACCGTGCTGTTGGCGGTCAGCAGTCCGTCGCCTACCGGCACCACACCCGTCGCGGTGCCCGATGCCGTCCAGTGCGGTGTGTTCTGGAACACGCGCGAGTCGGCGATGTCGGTGCCGGTCGGGCCGATGAACGTCTTGTACTTGGCGTCGATGTACCCGAGCGTGCCCGCCAACGAAAACAGCGATCCCGCGCCGGCGAAGTCGCGCGCCAGCGTTGCATTGGTTTCCAGTTCGGCGCCCTTGATGGTTGCCTTGGCCGCATTGGTGGTGATGCCGCAGAAGCTCTGCACGCCGCCGACCAGGCACCCGACGGATCCCGGCACCTGCACGTCGTTGTAGTCGGCATAGAAGACGTCCGCCGCCCAGGTCAGGCGCCGGTCCCAGGCCGACCCCTTGTAGCCGACCTCATAGCTTTTGACTGTTTCGGGATTGAACGAAAGGTAGTCGTAGATCTCCCGGTAGGTCGGTGTCGCCTCGCTCGCGAGCTTCGGAGCGGAGGCACCGGAGCCGCGCGGATCGAACCCGCCGCCCTTGAACCCTTCCGAATAGGAGGCGTAGATCATGTGCTCGGGCGCGATCTTGAAACTCAACGACGCGCGCGGCGTGAACCGGCGGAACAGCGCGCGGCCGCGGAAGTCGGTGGACGGCGCGCCGAAGGGCACCGGCGTGCCGCCGAACTCGGAGGTCAGGCCGATGTAGTTGGCCTTGAACACCCGCGACGTCCGCTCGTCCCAGGTATAGCGGCCGCCCAGCGACAGGCTGAGCTGGTCGGTCAGGTCGAAGGTGAAGTCGCCATAGATCGACGAGGTTTCGGTGCGCACGTCGCCAGCTGTGTAGGCATCGAGACCGGGCAGGGTGGTGGACAGCAGCACGCCGAAGCCGGTCGAGGCCTTGGCGCCGAGATAGTAGTAGCCGATCAGGCCGTTCACCCGGTCGCTGGCATAGAGCAGCTGGAATTCCTGACTGGTCTGCTCGTTGCGGTACACGGCGGGCACATCGACATCGACGGCAGGCAGCGCGTCGAAATCGATCGGCGTATAGGACCGGTCCTTGCGCCACGCACTGATGCTGCGCAGCGTCAGTGCGTCGCTGATCTGCGCGTTGACGGACATGGACAGGCCGCCCGCCGCGATGTCCTGCTTGGGGCTCGCGAGCCCGGCTTGCGTGTCATAGACATTCTCCAGCACCGGTGTCTTGGACGCCAGTCCGGCGATCAGGCGGTGGCCGTTGCGCGGGTTTGAGGTGTCGTGGGTGTAGTCGCCGGTAATCCGCACGAAGAGCCGCGTGTCGGGCGAGGTGAATTCCACCGTGCCGCGGCCGGCCCAGATGTCCTTGTCGTAGTTGTCGATGCCAAGGTTGAGATTGCGGCCGAAGCCGCCGCGGCTGACCCGCGCACCGGCCGCGCCGACCTTGATGACGTTCCCGATCGGTGCCGACACGCTGATCACGCCGTCCGCCTGATCGTAGCTGCCATAAGTGCCACGCACGCGGACCTCCAGATCGTCGGGCAGCCGCTTGGTGACATATTTCACGGTGCCGCCGATGGTGTTCCGGCCATACAGCGTGCCCTGCGGCCCGCGCAGCACCTCGATGCGGTCAACCTCATAGATGTCCAGCACCGCCGCCTGGGGCCGGTTGAGGTAGACGTCATCGAGGTAGATGCCGATGCCAGCCTCGAACCCCGGCACGGGGTCCTGCTGACCCACGCCGCGGATAAAGGCGGCAAGCGTCGAGTTGGTGCCGCGCGCGACCTTCAGTGTCGTGTTGGGGGTGGTGTTCTGGACGTCGGTGAGATCGAGCGCGCCCGTCTTGGCGAGCTTGTCGGCGGTAAAGGCGGTGACGGCGATCGGCACCGACAGCAGCGTTTCCTCGCGCCGCCGCGCAGTGACCACAACATCACCCTCGCTGGCGCCGGCATTGGCCTGGGCGGCCGCGGTCTCCGGTTCGGCGGTGGCGGTGGTGCCGCTGGTATCGTTAGCCGTGCTGGTGGTCGCAGGGACTGTGGGCTGCTCGACGGGTGCCGTCTGGGCCAGCGCGGGCGCGGCACACAGCGCCGCCGCCGCTGTTCCGAGTTTGAGCAACACGTGCGGATTCATAGCGTGAAGCATTGGCACCCCTCCTGTTCAGCACCTGCCACTGGTCCGATCGCCCGGCTTGTGCGCTGGTCACCGGCCGTTATACTGAAACCTGAACCGGTATTCAACTAAGGCGCGACGAGGAGCAGCATTTTGGCGGAAGCGGCCACGGATGACGACGTCCCCGCGCTGCCGACCAGCGCGGGCAAGGCGCCGCGCACCGCGCGTGGGCGCAAGACGCTGCGCACGATCCTTGACGCGGCGGCGGTGGAGTTCGGAGAGCGCGGCTTTCACGACGCGTCGATCAGCAGCATCACGCGGCGCGCAGGCGTCGCGTTGGGCAGCTTCTACACTTATTTCGATTCCAAGGACGCGGTGTTCCGCGCGCTGGTCAACGACCTGTCCGACCAGGTTCGCGACAAGGTCGCCCCGCGTGTGCAGGCCGCCGCGCCCGGGATCGCCGCGGAACGCGAGGGACTGGTCGCGTTCCTCGAGTTCGTCCGCCAGCACAAGGAAATCTACCGGATCATCGACGAGGCCGAGTTTGTTGATCCCGACAGCTTTCGCCGCCATTATCAGACCACGGCCGACCGGATCGCTGCGCGCCTGCGCGCCGCAGGGGCGGCAGGTGACATCCGTGCCGACGTGTCCCATGTCCATGCCTGGATGGTGATGGGGATGAACGTGTTCCTGGGCCTGCGCTTCGGCGTGTGGGACGACGCGCTGGAGGCCGATGCCGTTGCCGATGCGGCAGCCGATTTCCTTGCGCGTGGGTTGGCGCCGTAGACGGACATTCGACCAACTTGATCCGTTCGCCCTGCGCTTGTCGAAGGGCGTTTTCCAGGCACGTGCTTCGACAAGCTCAGCACGAACGGTCGCCTGGACCGGTAGATCGGACGCCGCTTTAACGAACGGCCACGCCCGGCGCTGCGCGCCGGCCGCGCACTAACTCGACAGGCGCTAGCGTGCGTCCTCGGCCAGCGCGCGGGCAAGCATGTCGCGTATCGCGATCAAAGCTCCGTTTGACGGCACGGACGCAGGCATGCTGGCGGGCAACGCCGGCTCGGCGCCACGCTTGGCCTCGCTGGCCAGGAGCTGCTGCACGCCGCGGATCGTATAGCCCTCGTGATTGAGTAGCGTGTCGATGCGGCGAACCAGCGCCGCGTCTTCCGGGCGGTAGTAGCGGCGGTTGCCGGCGCGCTGGAGCGGGCGCAGCTGAGAGAACCGCGTTTCCCAGAAGCGCAGGATGTGCTGCGGCAGGCCCGTTTCGCGGGACAGCTCGCCGATCGTCCGAAATGCGCCTTCCGCCTTGCCCGAGGGCACGGCCCCTCCGGGCTCGGCCACGATCGCGCTCAGCCGGCGTTCACGATGCGCTCGCGCATCATCTGGCTGGCCCGGAAGGTGAGCACTCGCCGCGGTGCGATCGGCACCTCGATGCCCGTTTTCGGGTTGCGGCCGATCCGCTCGCCCTTGTCACGCAGCACGAACGTGCCGAATCCGGAGATCTTGACGTTCTCCCCATTGGACAAGGCTTCGCACATGTCGGTGAGGATCTGTTCCACGATCTTGGCCGAGTCCGCACGTGACAGCCCGACCTCGCGATGAAGCGATTCCGCCAAGTCTGCGCGCGTCAGCGTGCCAACGTCCGTCATTTCCATCTAACCGCCCTCCGTGCGTTAGCGTACACATACCGGCGACAGGGCGGAAGACCCTTTCTGCCCAATCAGATGCGCATCACTGCGGCGCCCCAGGTGAAGCCGCCCCCCATCGCTTCCAGCACCACGATCTGGCCCGGGCGAATGCGTCCGTCGCGCACCGCCGCGTCGAGCGCCAGCGGCACCGATGCCGCCGACGTGTTGGCATGCTGGTCGACCGTGACCACCACCTTCTCGGCGGGCAAGCCCAGCTTGCGCGCGGTTGCGTCAAGGATGCGGGCGTTCGCCTGATGCGGCACCACCCAGTCGACATCATCGGGCGTCAGCCCCGCCTTGGCGAGCGATTCCCCCATCACTGCGGCGAGGTTCACCACGGCGTGACGGAACACCTCCTTGCCCTTCATCCGCAGCTTGCCGACCGTGCCCGTCGTGGAAGGGCCACCATCGACATACAGCAGCTCATTGTGACGGCCGTCCGCGTGGAGGTTGGTGGCGAGGATACCGCGTCCGTCCGCATTGGCGCTTTCCTGCGCCTCCAGCACGATGGCGCCGGCACCGTCGCCGAACAGCACGCAGGTGGCGCGATCTTCCCAATCGAGAATCCGGCTGAACGTTTCAGCGCCGATCACCAGCGCGCGGCGAGCGGCGCCGGCGCGGATCATGCTGTCGGCGACCTGCACCGCGTACAGAAAGCCGGAGCAGACCGCCGCCAGGTCGAATGCGACGCAATCGTTGATGCCCAGCATCGCCTGGATCTTGGTGGCGGTGGACGGGAAGGTCTGATCGGGTGTCGCGGTGGCGACGATGAGGTGGTCGATGGCGCTCGCCTCCACGCCGGCGGTCGCGAGCGCGGCAAGCGCGGCGTCACGCCCCAGCGTCGCGGTGGTTTCGTCGGGGCCGGCGATGTGACGAAAGCGGATGCCGGTGCGCTCCACGATCCATTCGTCGCTGGTGTCTACCGTTTCCGCCAGTTCGGCGTTTGACACCCGCCGCTCGGGCAGCGCCGACCCCGTGCCGAGCAGGACGGAGCGGATCATGCCGCCGCCTGCTGCACGCTGCGCAAATCCTGCGCGATGCGGCGGGTGAGGTCGCTGCGCACCAGCTTGGCGGCGTTGCCGATCGCGGTGGCGACGCCCAGCTCGTTGGCACCGCCATGGCTTTTCACGACGACGCCGTTGAGGCCCAGGAAAACCGCGCCGTTGTGGTTGTTGGGATCGAGGTGGTCGCGCAGCAATTCGGTCGCGGGCCGCGAGATCAGGAAACCGAGCTTCGATCGGGTCGAGCTGCGGAACGCGCGCTTGAGCAGGTCGGCGACGAACCGCGCCGTGCCTTCGGCGGTCTTGAGCGCGATGTTGCCGGCAAAACCGTCGCAGACGATCACGTCATGCTCGCCGCGGGCCAGCTGGTTGCCTTCCACAAAGCCGGTGAAGTCGAGCGGCAGGCCCGTGGCGGCGCGCAACGACGCGGCGGCGTCGCGAATCTCGTCGGTGCCCTTCTGATCCTCGCTGCCGATGTTCAGCAGCGCGACCCGCGGGTTTTCGAGGTCAAAGATGATCCGGGCATAAGCGGCGCCCATGATCGCGAACTGCACCAGGTTGCGGGCGTCGCACTCGGTGTTGGCGCCGAGGTCCAGCATCACCACGTCATTGTCCCCCAGCGTCGGCAGCGGTGCCGCCAGTGCCGGCCGATCGATTCCCGGCAGCATGCGCAGCGCAAGCTTGGCCATCGCCATCATCGCACCCGTATTGCCCGCCGACACCGCCGCCGCCGCGCGGCCTTGCTTCACCAGGTCGATGGCGATGCCCATGGAGGTCGTCTTAGCGCGGCGGATCGCCTGGCTTGGCTTGTCGGCCGAGCCGATCTGATCGGGCGCGTGGACGATCTCGGAATTCGCGGACAGGTTGGGGTGAGCGGTCAGCCCCTCACGAATCGCCGCTTCGTCGCCGACCAGTAGAAAGCGCATGCCCTCGAACCGGCGCCGCGCACGCGCGACTCCGGCGAGCATCACCGCCGGCCCCTCATCGCCGCCCATCGCATCGACGGCGATCCAGGAGGAGTCGGTCACGGCAGTCAACCTATGGGAGGGGGCGGCGCTCAGCCCTCGACCGCAACAATCTCACGGCCATTGTAATGACCGCAGGAGTTGCAGAGGTTGTGCGGGCGCTTCAGTTCGCCGCAATTCGGGCATTCCTGAAAGCTCTGCACGGTCAGTGCGTCGTGACCACGGCGCATGCCACGCTTGGAAGGCGAAGTCTTTCTCTTGGGAACGGCCATCGCGGCACCTTATCTTTTACAATTCAACGGGTTCGATAGCCCGGCATGGCAGCCAAGGCAACCACCGGCGGACCGGGGTCACCGGAGCACCAAGGCGGCCGGACGCATCGCGAAGCGTAGCGCTATAGCGATTTTGCGCGCTGTTGCAAGCCGCAGGGCACGGTGGCAGGAGCCATCCGAAAGGGGATGTTCCGCGATGCTGCTGCCGGTGACGTTGACGATCGCTGCGGCCACGGCCGTACTCGCCCTGTGGCTGGCGCTGCGCATCTCGCGCATCCGGGTCAGCGACAAGGTGGACATGGGCGACGGCGGTGTGCCGCTGATGACCGCGCGGATGCGTGCCCACGCCAATTTCGCCGAACATGCGCCCTTCGTGCTGATCCTGCTCACCTTGGTCGAACTGGCAGGAGGCGCGCCGACGGCATTGTGGGTGATCGGCACGATATTCGTCGTCGCACGGATCGCTCACGCACTGGGCATGGAGCGGCCGGCGCCCAATCCGTTCCGGGCCGGCGGCGCGCTTGCCACCTGGGTGTTGATGGCCGTACTCGCCGGCTGGGCGCTGACGCTGGCCTATGGCGGCACCGAATCGCGGCACGGCCCCGTGATCGGGGTGGCGATCCCGCCGGCCGCCGCATGAGGGCCAGACGCTAGGCGCTCAGCGCCGCGTCGCTGACGAACATGTTGTGCTGTCGCTCGTGCGCAAAGGTGCTGGGCTGGCCGTGACCGGGGATGAAGGCCGTCTCGTCGCCGAGCGGCCACAGCTTGGTGATAATCGTCGCGATGAGTTGCTGATGGTTACCGCCGGGCAGGTCGGAGCGGCCGACCGAGCCCTGGAACAGCACGTCTCCCACCAGCGCGAACCGCGACGGCGGATGGTGGAAGATGACGTGGCCAAGCGTATGCCCCGGCGTTTCGTAGACGTCGAGCACGAGATCGCCGATCGTGACGGTGTCCCGCTCCACCAGCCAGCGGTCAGGCTCGAACGGCACGCCCTCGATGCCCCATTGCCGGCCATCGTCGTCGAGCCGCGCCAGCCAGAACCGATCGGCCTCGTGCGGGCCCTCTATCGGCACGCCGAGCTCGTCCGCCAGCGGCTTGGCGGCGCCGGCATGGTCGATATGGCCGTGGGTCAGCAGGATCTTTTCCACGGAAACGCCGGCCTGTGCCACCGCCGCCTTGATGCGGGGAAGATCGCCGCCGGGATCGACCACCGCCGCCTTCATCGTCGCGGTGCACCATACCACCGTGCAATTCTGCTGGATGGGCGTCACCGGCACAATCGCGACGCGCAGCGGGGGCGCACTGCTCACGCCGGGATCTGCTGGCTGATGCAGTGGAAGCTGCCGCCGCCGGTCAGGATGTGGTCGGCGCGCATGCCGATCACTTCGCGATCCGGAAACAGGTCCGCAAAGGCGCGAACCGCCGCGGCGTCTTCGGTGGAGCCGTAAAGCGGCACCACCACCGATGCGTTGCCGATGTAGAAGTTCATGTAGCTCGCCGGCACGATCTCGTCGTCGCGGATCACCCGACCGGCGGAAGGAACGGGCACCACCTCCAGCCCCGCCTCCAGCGCGTCGCGCGTGGCGTGTTGGTAGACCTGCCAGTTGGGATCGTTCTCGCCGCCGACGGGAATCGCGACCCGGCCCTTGGCGACGAAGCGGGCGAGGTTGTCGACGTGACCGTCGGTGTGGTCGTGGAGCAGTCCTTCGCCCAGCCAGACGATGTGCGTCAGCCCCAGGTCTTCGGCGAGCCGGTCCTCGATGTCGCTTTGCGTCATGCGCGGGTTGCGATTGGGGTTGAGCAGGCACTGGCGGGTGGTGATCGCGGTGCCGGTGCCGTCGCCGTCGATCGCGCCGCCCTCCAGCACCCAATTGCAATATTCCACGCCCTTGCGCCGTGTCGCCGCGAGGCGCCGAGCGATGCTGTCGTCGCCGGGCAGGTCGTACTTGCCGCCCCAACCGTTGAAGTCGAAATCGCGCATGCCGCCATCGCCGACCACGATCGGCCCCGTGTCGCGCAGCCAGATGTCGCCGAACCGCTCGGTGACAACCTTCGCAAAGGGCGCAAGGGCCCGTGCCGCGTCCGCGGCTTCCGTATCGGCGGCGACCAGCAGCACGTCCTCACCCCGGCCATCGGCATGAACCGCGCGGGCAAAGGCGGCCACCTCCTCGCGGGCGGGGAGCAGATCGGCTTTCCACAATTCGGGATGGCTGGGAAAGCCGATCCAGACGGCCTTGTGCGGCGCCCATTCAGGAGGAGGGGGCACTGTCATCCCGCGGTTGTCCGGTTGCAGCGCGCTCGTCCGGCGGTGACGGCCGGCAAGGGCGGAAGAGGCGACGACCGAAGGCGCATGAACAGACTCGATTGGGGAGGAATGGTGCTGTCTGGCACCCGGTGGGGTGTCGGGCAAGCATCCGTGCCGCCCAGGCCAGCGCCGCCGTCTTGGGAACGGGGAGGGCGACGATCCGCGAACGCCGCCAGCCACGGCTCACGGGTGCAAGCGTCAGGGCGCGTCACGCACGCCCGGTTCGTTGACGCGCGCCTGTGTCTCGCCGGTCGCAGCCTCGACGCCGTGCTTGGCGAACAGAAAGAAACCGGCGCCGAACAGCGGCACGATGGTGAGGATCGCCCAGGCAAGTGCGGGGCCGCGCGCCCGCAGCATGCCGCGGCGGTGCAGCACGAAGCCGATGATCGCGAGGATGATCGACGCTGCCACGCATGCCATCAGCACGCCGAGGATCGGATTGCCGGGACCGTTCTCACCCATCGCCTATCTCCCTTTGGCTGCCGGGACGCTCCACGAAAAAGGGCGGCCCCCTAGGACCGCCCTTCAATGGCCTTGCAGCCGTTACGTTCCGCCGGCCGTGCCGGCGCAGCCGTTAGCGGCTGTAGAACTCGACCACCAGGTTCGGTTCCATCTTCACCGGATACGGCACCTCGTCCAGCGTCGGCACGCGGGTAAAGGTCACCTTGGCGGTACCGTCAGGCGCGACATATTCGGGGATCTCGCGCTCGGCGAGGCTTTGCGCTTCCATCACCAGCGCCATTTCCTGCGCCTTGGAGCCAAGCGTGATCTCGTCGCCGACAAAGCAGCGGCGCGAGGCGATGTTGCACTTCACGCCGTTGACCCGCACGTGGCCGTGGCTGACCAGCTGGCGCGCCGCCCAGATCGTCGGCGCGAACTTGGCGCGGTACACGATCATGTCGAGGCGCTGTTCCAGCAGCCCGATCAGGTTCTGCGAGGTGTCGCCCTTCATGCGCGCCGCTTCGGTGTAGCAGGCGCGGAACTGCTTTTCGGTGACGTCGCCGTAATAGCCCTTCAGTTTCTGCTTGGCGCGCAGCTGGATGCCGAAGTCGGAGATCTTGCCCTTGCGGCGCTGGCCGTGCTGGCCGGGACCGTATTCGCGCTTGTTGACCGGGCTCTTCGGGCGACCCCAGATGTTCTCGCCCATCCGGCGGTCGAGCTTGTACTTGGCGCTGGCGCGCTTCGACATGGTTCTTTCCTTGCAATAGCTAACAACGTCGGCCCCGGTCATCGCTCTGCTTGCTCCACCGGCTTCCATCAGGCTGTGCCTGGGGAGAGTCGACAAAAGGGCAGGGCCACCGCTTCACCGGGATGCGGGGCCAATCGCGAAGGCGCGGCCCATGGCAGATGCCACGGGCAAGGTCAAGTTACCGGCCGTTTAGCTGGGTGTTGCGGCGGGACAGCGCGTCATGGGCGGCGTCGCCATTGGCCGTGTCGATCGCGCGCCATTCTGCCTTGGTGCGGCAGACCGGCTTGCCCGGCATCATGCTGCCCAGCGGAATCTCGCGACGGCAGATCTTCTTTTCCGCGACCGGCGTGGGGCTCGCGGCGGGCGCGGGTGCCTGCTGAACGGCAGCGGGCGCGGCAAGGGCAAGGCTGACGGCGAAGATCATGACGCTTCCTTTGATCAGTCCGCTTGATGTTACCGGACGGAGCCTTGATGGCAAGGGGCGGCGGGCACGACTGGACAGCAAACGGGCAGCCCTTATGGGCTGCGCCATGGCCGATTTGATCCTTCCCGGCGAGCGATGCACCACCATGGCGCAGGTGCGCGCGGGCGTCGACACCCTTGATCGCGAACTGGTGACGTTGCTGCGTCGCCGCTTCGACTACATGGACGCCGCCGCGCGTATCAAGCCGCAGCGCGACCACGTCCGCGACGAGGCGCGCAAGGCGGAGGTGATCGCCAACGCCCGCGCTGCCGCCGAACAGGCCGGCCTACCCGGCGAGGCGATCGCCGCGATCTGGGAGCAGCTGGTGGAAGCTTCCATCGCCTACGAACTGGCGGCGTTCGATCGCCGCTAGCCTCGCGCTACGGCTTGGCCCGCTTGGCGCCGGCGAGCGCGGACAGGACACCGCGCACCGTTCGCACCTCCTGGCTCGACCAGCCGGGCTTGGTCAGCAGTGTGCGCAGCGTGCGGCGCGTCACCGGCGTGCGATCGGGCGGGTAGAAGAAGTGCGCCGCCTCCAGCATCCCGTCGAGCTGCGCGATCATGCCGTCCAGCTCCTCCTGTGGCGCGGGCGGGTGGATGTCGGTTTCCGGCGGCTGGGCGAGCGCTGCGCCCTTGGACCATTCATAGGCGACCAGGATCACGGCCTGGGCGAGGTTGAGGCTGCCGAATTCGGGGTTGATCGGCACGGTGACGATGGTGCGCGCCAGCGCCACGTCGTCCGTCTCCAGCCCTGAGCGTTCGGGTCCGAATAGGATGGCGGCGCGTCCGGGCTCGCGCCGAATCGCGGTTGCCGCCTGTTCGGGCGTGACCACCGGCTTGGTGATGCCACGCTTGCGCACGGTGGTGGCGAAGACGTGGCTGCAGTCGGCGACGGCCGCGGCGACATTGTCGAACAGCTGCGCGCGTTCCAGCACCACGTCGGCGCCCGATGCGGCGGGGCCC
>Ga0210040_10000283_pt1 | contig 88711 bp, 68 predicted proteins | sample CryGeyCG12114_NA_FD_185462 | JGI IMG/M metagenome (GOLD analysis project Ga0210040, IMG submission 185462) | Groundwater microbial communities from aquifer - Crystal Geyser CG19_WC_8/21/14_NA (SPAdes) (version 2) | ecosystem: Environmental > Aquatic > Deep subsurface > Groundwater | place: USA... | reverse complement strand
ACAGCTTCAAAACCTTGCTCGTGCGCTATGAAACCAGCATCGGCAACTGGTTGGCCTGGCATTGGTTGGCGTTCGTCGTCCTGTTTTTGCGGAAAATCAACCCTAAACCGACTTTCTAAACAGCTTCAACTACTTGAAGACACACCACACCACTATTTGCTTTAACTTCGTGCCCTTGTATGGCGGCTTCCGATTTCGCATCTCGACCCATTGGTATTTTCGATAGTGGCATTGGCGGCCTCACCGTTGCTCGTGCCGTGAATCGCGCCCTGCCCCACGAGCGGCTTGTATACTTTGGCGATACGGCTCATTTGCCCTATGGCGATAAATCTACGGCAGCTATTCAGGCGTATTCCGTCAAAATTTGCGACGTCCTACTGCGTCAGCACTGCAAAGCTATTCTGATTGCTTGCAACTCGGCTTCAGCCGCCGCCTACGAGTTGGTACGGGAATATGTAGGGAGTAAAGCGTTGGTTTTGAATGTGATTGATCCCATAGTAGCCTATGTAGGACAGCATTATGCGGGGCGCACCGTCGGGCTGATTGGGACTAAACAAACGGTAGGCTCCAACGTGTATCGCAAGAAGATTGACGCGTTGGAGGCCAACATTCAGTTACATGCGCTGGCCACGCCCCTGCTGGCGCCCATGGTAGAAGAAGGCTTTTTCGATAATGCTATCAGTGAGAGCGTCATTCAGAATTACCTATCCGATCCGGCTCTGGAATCTATTGAGGCGCTGGTGCTGGCTTGTACACACTATCCATTGATTCGGGAGCAGATAACGCATTTTTACCAGGACCGTATTGATGTGTTAGATCCTTCCGATGTGGTAGCAGCCGCCCTGAAGGAATTGCTGACAGAACATCAGCTACTAACATCTATTACTACCCGCCCGCAACATCATTTCTACGTGTCAGACTTCACACGCAGTTTTGAGGAGAGCACCCGGATTTTCTTTGGTCAAGAAGTCGACTTAGAGTTGTATCCTTTGTGGGAGTAAGTTTTAAATTTAGAGTAACACTAAAGTTTATCAGTACCACCGCTTTGACGTGAGCCGAGCTTACCGTTGATGCAACTCCTATTGTATCACCTTGAGGAGTAATATTAAATATGTTTAAATTAATATTTAAATAGTATAATTTTTTGTAGGTAAAAACGTATTGAATCTTATATTAAAAAAATAAGAGATTTTATAGGATAGTATCTAATTTTCTTATACAAAGAACAAAAATGAATCGGCTTGTTATTATACTATTTGTATTAGGGGTGCATGTGCTCTGTTTATATGACTATATTTGATGTTAGTATGCCTGATTAGGTTATGATCTGTTTAAAATGTAAGAAAAAATTGATTTTTCAATTAGGTGAATGTGTATTCAATTATATTTATAAGTTTTTGAGCAATGGTATATACAGTGCTTCCCTTCCAAATAAGGTACTGGTGGCATGAAATATGATTTAAATTGAGATTGTACACTTTCAAGATTGCAATAATAACAAAAATACAAATATATATTAAATATGTGCTAATCTAGATTATTGTATCCGCGTAAAACGCTTGGCATTTGCTGTTGAACGTCACTTTTGAAACTTCCTCTTTTCCTGACTTTTTATGAAACACTCTTACAACAAGGCCTTGTTAGGCTTAGTCCATCACAAGTACTGGTTGGCTTTTCTTTTGGTGTTTTTGCCATTCTTAGGCTTCGCTCAGTCGTTTACTGTGGTGTCTATTGACACCAACAGTCCACAAAACTTCGGATCAGTAGCGGTTGGGACATCTTCGGCTTCTAAATCATATACTGTATCTGGCAACGGTTTTTTGGCTGGTCAAACAATTAGCGTAGCTCTTAGTGGTACGCAGTATGGAATTAGCCAAGATAATGTCAATTTTAGCAACAGTGCAATTGATTTAGCAGCTGATAACGATGGAAATATCTCTGCAACGGTTTATGCCCGTTTCAGCCCAGTTTCGCAAGCAATTATCAATAGAACACTAAACTTTTCCTCAGATTTTGCTAGTGAATCTTTTACTTATAGTCTAAGAGGTACCGGTACAGCTGGCTCACCAGCTATTACGGTGAATCCGGTTTCGTTGGGCTTTGGCACGCAGGAGGTAAATACTACTTCCGCCATTATGACCTTTGCGGTGAATGGTACGTCGTTGGGTACTATACCCATTACCATAACAGCTCCTAGCGGTTTCGCAATTAGCTATAATAATAGCTCTTTTACCAGTACAGCTAGTATCACTCCTGTCAGCGGGTCCGTAACGAACCAAATCGTAAGTGTGGTTTTTAAGCCTACCGCCGCGCAGAGCTATGTAAATACCATCAGCCTGAGCTCTTCTACGGCTTCCAGTAGCGTATCGGTATCTGGTACAGGTAGATTGCCTCCCCCCATCATCACCACTACGCCGGGTACGCTTGCGGACTTTGGGCAGGCTATAGTAGGTACCTCCAGCAGCGTAATCCGCTCATTCACGATCGAAGGCCAGAACCTACAGGGAAATGTGACCGTTACGCCTCCTGCAGGCTTCAGCATTCGGATAGGTACGAATTTCTTCTCGACGAATGCTATTATACTGATTCCTAACAACGGCATGTTGGCCAGCACTTCTGTCGATGTGCGCTTCAATCCAACGGTTGCGCAAACCTATACCAGTGATATCAGCGTTGAGTCAACGAACGCAACTACGCAACTTGTACGCGCAAGCGGTGAAGGTATTCCTAGCGCTGGTACGCCAGTAGTGCGGCTTGATCCGGGCTCCATAGCATTTGGTACTGTTACTGCCAGCGGTAGCACTAGCACCCGCTTTTTTGAAGTAAGCGGCACGGACCTAGCAGGACCGATTTTGCTGATTCCGAGCAATAACAGTATCGAGATACGCAATGCGACTATTGGTGGGCCATTTCTAAAAAGCCTGTCCATCAGCCCGACTAACGGGACGGTTTCGGCGCAAACTATTGAGGTGAGGCTGGTTGCAACGATAGCGAGAGGCACTTTCTCAGAGCGTATCGCTATTACCAGTACCAATGCCGATGCTACTGAAGTCAGCATTACTGCTTCTAATCCTAGTGGTGCTACATCCGATATTTCCGTTTTCAACCCTGATAATAATACCTTCACTTTTGTAACGCGCCCCAACACTACCTCTCTATCACAGCGTTTTTTGGTGAGTGGTAACAACTTGGTGCAAGCGATGGTAGTTCAGCCGGTGGGTCCGAACGCCGAGTATTTCGAGGTGTCAAAAGATAATACTACTTTTTCTGCCAGTATTTCTTTCACACCGGACGTAGATGGCACGGTAACGGCTAAGGCGGTGTATGCCCGCTTCAAGCCAGGCGTACAAGCTGTTACAATAACTAGTACAATCCGTACCAGCAGTGCTCCTGCTCCTGATTTTGATGTATCGATAACTGGTATCAGCGAACCTACGATCAGGTTAAACAACCTCATTGGCGATTATGCTACCAACGTAGTAAAAGGTACCAAAACTGCCCCCAAATCAGTTCAATTGGATGGGTTCCTACTGAATGGTCCAGTTGAGGTGCGTTTTCCCGCTGATGCAGCTGATGCTATTCGTAATGAATTCCAGATCCCACAATATGAATTCTCACTGGATGGTGGTACTACGTATGTAAAGAGCACTACCATTACGCCAGATGTGAATGGTAACTTTTCGACTAACTTACTGGTGCGCTTTGCCCCGGTGCGGGTAGGTAATGCCAATCAGGAATTGCAGTTCAAGAACGCCAGTTTTGGTAACAACTATTTCTCACTGACTAGTGGTTTCGGTAGGGTAACCGGGTTTGCCATTGCGGTTGAGCCCACAGCACAATCAACTGCCAAGGTTGTGCGCTCCACCGATGGAAAATCAGCCACTATTACTTTTAGTCTGGACAATCCTCCGGCAGGTACTAGCTATGGTGTTACTCGCCTAATCATCGGGTCCAGCACTTACACCGTATTTCCTAGTAACCTGTTCCCCCAGGATAAGGCCAACTTTAACCCCGGTACTACTTATGGCACTGGTACGCCAGTCGAATCGTCTACGAATACTTATGTTGTGTTCAGCGGTACCAATGCCACCTCCACGGTGACCGGATTGGATCCTGCTTTGCCTTACTACTTCTTTGGCTTCGAGTTTAACAATGATGGCCTCCTGGCCGCTGAAAATTATCTGGTGCCCAACAACCAGCCTTTGTACCCGTTGCCCGTTGAGCTGAAATCGTTCACGGCCAAGCTTAGCAACAGCCGCGTGAAACTGGACTGGGCTACTGCCAGCGAGAAGAACAATAAGGGGTTTGAGGTACAGCGCAGCAAGGATGGCGAGCAATTCACTGTGCTACAGTTTGTGAAAGGGCAGGGTTCTAAATCCAACGAGACTGTGTACTCAACTATCGATACGCAGCCTTTGTCCGGTACCTCATACTACCGTCTGAAGCAGGTGGACCACGATGGTACTTTTGCTTACTCGCCGGTGGTAGCAGTTACGAACGCAGAAGCTGCCCGTGAAATATCCTTCTATCCGAACCCGGCACACGATGTCCTGAACATTAATATGGGCTCATCGGTAGTCGGTGCCCGCGTGACGATAACGGATCTGGCTGGGCGTACGCTGCTGGCTACTACCTTGGATACTAATAACAGTGTTTCGCTAAGCACACTGCAAACGGGTACTTATCTGGTAACAGTAGAAACCACTTCCTTGAAAGTGACTCGCAAGGTGGTGAAGGAATAGAAATAGCCACTTCTTAAAAAGCGCCCCCGGTTATTACCAGGGGCGCTTTTTTATATCAATATGTACCTGTGTATACAAATAAATGCCCTTGATAAAAATTGTACTTATAGAACTATAGAAAATTTTATGGATTCATTTTTGAATACAGCGGCAGAATTAGATTTAGCAACAAATTCACTATCGCATGCATACTTTATTAAAGCAATATGGGTTGACGAACATAGGGTGGAGATACGTATTAATAATAGCACTATTAGTAGTAGTGCCTTTACGTACTTGGGCGCAACTTGGGGCTGGCGCTAGACCAGCCGTTAGCGCTACCGTTGTCATTAGTCAAGTGTATGGAGGCGGTGGTAACAGCGGGGCCACTTATAGAAATGACTTCGTGGAGCTTTTTAACCGTGGTACAACTGCGGTTGACTTGAGTGGTTGGACGCTACAATATGCTAGCTCAGCGGCTTCTTTCACTATCGGAACAAATAGCCTAACTCTAAATGGCACAATTGCTCCTGGTCGCTATTATTTGATTCAATTAGCAAGTAATGCGGCCGTTGGGACTGATTTGCCAGCGCCTGATTATCCTAATGGGACTATTGGAATGGCTGCTGTAAATGGTAAAGTAGCTTTGGCAAATAACGCCAGCGCTGTTACAGGGCCTACGGCGTTTAATGTGGTTGACTTTGTCGGGTATGGATCAGCTAATGAGCAAGAGGGTTCTCAAACTGCCAATGCACCTAGTAACAATGAAAATAGTCTAAGCAGAAGCAGCAATGGCTGCACGGACACGGATAATAACCGCGCTGACTTTGCAGTTGGCGTTGCGAGTCCTCGGAATAGTAGTTCACCCATGAACTACTGCAATACAATGCTAACGGCTTCGCCTACCTCGCTTACCAACTTTGTAACTACAACCGGTACTGATTCAGATGAGCAATCTTATGCCTTAACGGGGACCGACCTAAACGCTCCTGTTACCATCACTGCTCCTACTGGCTACGCGGTAGCGTTGATTTCGGGTGGTCCGTATGCTGCATCGATAGCCACGAGCAGCCCCGTGAATGGTAGCATATCGGCCACGGTATACGTGGTGCTACGTAGTAACACGGCGGGTACCATCGCCGGCACAGTTACGAATGTTAGCGGTACTACATCAACAACCGTGACCGTGTCGGGAGCAGCGAATGCGCCGGTTACTTCTACGCAAACGGTATATTGGGATGGAGGCGCTGGTTCGAACTACTGGTTTGATGCGGCCAACTGGAGCAACGACGCTGTACCCAACAACAGTACCGACGTGGTGCTGGATCACTCAACGGTAACTGCCAGCTATAAGGTGCTGCTGCAATCTGCCGCTACCACCACCGCTACAGTAGAGCCTTCCGTATCAATACAATCGTTACGGGTGAACCCTGGTGGCGGGGAACCCATCAGTTTCGAAATTCCGGTGTTGAACACAAATGGTAGCGCGCTGACGATAACCCGTAATGGCGCTAACGAGGTGGCGCTGGCTATCCACAACAAAGGCACCGTTACGAACAGCGCCGGACCGAACAGCAACAGCCTAGGTGCGGCACTTACGGTAGCGGGCAGCAACCCTACCGTGTATATCTACAACGGTGGCACGTATCAGCACTATACCAATCGTGCACACGCGACGGTGGTGGAAAACCTGGCGCCTGTGAGCGGGACAGAAAATGGACGGTGGGAGTTCCGTATTGCCAATACCTCCTCTTCTTCTGTGTCGCTGAGCCGTCGCAGCTACCCAACCTTGGTGCTACGTGCCAACTTATCTGCACCTACCACCAGCTATACAGGTAGCGGTGCCGCCCTCACTATTCGGGGCAGTTTGATTATTGAACCAACTGTTACGTTTGCTCCCAACATCACCGGCGAATTACGGCTAGCAGGTAATCTCACTGTGCAAGGTGCTATGCGTCTAGTGCCGACTAATACGGGTGTACCGGCTACTGGCCAGTTCGTATTGAATGGACTAGTGCCGCAAACAATTAGTGGGGCTACCTTTGGCGCCGTGGGTGCAGAGAGCTATTTAAGTGCTGGGGTAACGCTACAAATCAATAATCTCAGCGGTGTAACGCTGGCTACTCCTGTAACCGTAAATGGCACGCTGCAACTGCTGGCAGGCCCTGTGATAACAAGCACTACGAATATGCTAACTCTCGCTGGGGGTGCCGCAGTTAGTGGTGGATCTACCAACAGCTTCGTCAATGGTCCGCTGGCCTATACAGCCAATGGCCCGGCGACACTACAATTTCCGCTGGGACGGATTGGGTTGCGAGGCAATGCCTACAGGCCCCTGACGCTTAACATCAGTCGCCTAACGACGCCTACTACCTTCATGGCGACGCAGGTTGAGGAAGGTGGTAGCAGTGGGGGTGGGATAAGCGACGGCCTCACGCGCATTAGTCGAGTACGTTATTTTGACATTACGCCTACCCCTACGCTGACGGCCGGCAGCTTTACGAGTACGGTTACGCTGAGTTACGGTGCCGATGATTTTGTGAATGCGCCCGAAGCCAACTCTCTAGTCATTGCCAAAAACAGCAACAACACGTGGAGCAATATCGGGCGTAGCGCCTACTCAGGCACGGCTACAAGCGGCACGGTTACTTCCGGCGAGCTCACCTCCGTTAGCTGGTTTACATTAGGCAGTACCAGCACTAATACAACGCAAAATCCACTACCCGTAGAACTCACGACATTTACGGCCCAACGTACCACAACAGGTGCGCTTCTGCGCTGGGCTACGGCAGTAGAACTGAATAACCTGCGATTCGAACTGTGGCGTAGTGAGGATGGCCGGACGTTTACGCAGCTTGGTAGCCTAGCGGGTCGTGGCAGCACTACCCAGGCACAGGCATATCAATACCTCGATGCTACACTCGGTAGCAACGTCACATACTACCAACTGCGGCAGATAGATTTGGATGGACGTATTACGGGTGCTCCAACACGCTGTGTAGCAGGAGTGCTAAAGGAACTGCTGCCTACCTATACTCCCAACCCAGTGGTTAATCAGTTGACACTGCAAACCTCCGAAGCGGCATCTTTCCGCCTCATCAATGAAATGGGGCAGGTGGCCTACACTGGTTACGCCGTCGCCGGCACTACTACGCACTCACTGGCCGCCCTACCTGCAGGAGTCTATGTGATAGAGACACAGCAGCACGGAAAGCCCATGGCTCGTCAAAAGCTCATAAAAGTGCAGTGATAGACTACTCAGAAAAGCCTGTTTAGCAGTACAAAAGCAAAAGCCTCTCTGTTTAGAAAACAGAGAGGCTTTTTCGTAAAAAGTAATCAGACTACACTGAAAAACTCTCGCCGCAACCGCAGGTGCGGCTGGCATTTGGATTGTCAAAATAGAACCCTTTGCCGTTCAAACCATCCGAGAAATCAAGTTCGGTGCCGGCCAGGTAGAGAAAGCTTTTCATATCTACTACCACGCGTACGCCCTTGTCCTCAAATTCTTGATCCATGGGTTTTACTTCGTTGTCGAAGTCCAGCTTATAAGAGAGGCCCGAGCAGCCACCGCCCGCTACCGAAGCTCGTAGCCGGTAGGTAGCGTCCAATTCGGCATCGCGCATCAAATGTTCGATTTTGTCTTTCGCCTTATCAGAAACAGTAATCATGGCAGTGTGAGGTAAGAAGTAAGCAATGCGGCGTGCCGCTATCTTTCATACAAAGATAGTCCCCAAAAGGTTTGTTTATCTGATATGGTTCTAAATAAAAAGAAAGGCTGCGGTATATATACCGCAGCCTTTCTTTTTCGAGCAGGAAGGTAGTCTAGTGGTGTGACTTTTCCAGTTCTAAGGCTGGCAAACCGTTTTTCACGCGGTAGTCGTTAATGGCCGACTTAATGGCGTCTTCAGCCAGTACCGAGCAGTGGATTTTTACGGGTGGCAAGGCCAACTCCTCTACAATTTCCATGTTGTCGATAGCCAGAGCCTCGTCTACCGTTTTGCCCTTCAGCCATTCTGTAGCCAGCGACGAAGACGCAATAGCCGAGCCGCAACCGAAGGTCTTAAACTTAGCGTCGGTGATGGTGTTGGTGGCTTCGTCTACCTCGATTTGCAGACGCATTACGTCGCCGCACTCAGGAGCACCTACCAAACCAGTACCTACGGTTTTTTTGCTTTTGTCCAGCGTACCCACGTTGCGGGGGTTGCTGTAATGGTCGATTACTTTATCGGAGTAAGCCATAATAAGAAGTGTGGAATTTTAAATGTTGAGTTTTGAATGTCGTTGAATGCCGAGCGAGGTGAATGCAATGAGTTTGAAGAGCATTGCTCAAAACGCAACATTCAACACTCAAAATTTCTTAGTGTTCTGCCCACTCAATAGAGTTGAGGTCGATGCCCTCTTTGTGCATCTCCCACAGTGGTGACATTTCGCGCAGCTTTGTAACAGCCTCCTTTACGTGACCGATAGCATATTCGATTTGCTCGTCGGTAGTAAAGCGCGACAAGCCGAAACGCAGCGAAGAGTGCGCCAGATCGTCGCTCAGGCCCAGAGCCTTCAGTACGTAGCTGGGCTCCAGCGAAGCCGAGGTGCAAGCCGAGCCAGATGATACGGCCAAGTCCTTCACGCCCATCATCAAGCCTTCGCCTTCCACGTATTTGAAGCTGATGTTGGTAACGTGGGGTAGGCGGTGCTCCACCGAACCGTTCACGTAGCTTTCCTCCAGCATGAGCAGCTCTTTTTCGAGGTAATCGCGAAGTTTGCTGAGGCGTTCGGCATCCTGAGCCATTTCCAGACGGGCCAGTTCGCAGGCCTTGCCAAACCCTACAATACCGGGAACGTTCAACGTGCCGGAACGCATGCCGCGTTCGTGGCCGCCGCCGTCCATTTGGGCTGTCACCTTCACGCGGGGCGACTTGCGTCGTACGTACAAAGCGCCTACCCCCTTGGGGCCGTACATTTTGTGAGCCGTGAAGGCCATCAGATCAATGCCGTCGGCAATAACGTCAACCGGGATTTTGCCTACTGCCTGGGTGCCGTCGGTCATGAACAGCGCACCGTGCTTGTGAGCAATCCTGGCAATTTCCTGAATAGGCTGAATCGTGCCGGTTTCGTTGTTACCGTACATGATGCTCACCAGAATTGTCTCCGGTGTCATAGCAGCTTCCAGTTCTTCCAAGCTGATAAGGCCCTGCTCATTTACGGGCAGGTAGGTTACCCTGCCGCCCAGCTTTTCGATGTGCTTGCAGGTATCGAGTACAGCTTTGTGCTCAGTGGTAGTCGTGATGACATGGTTGCCTTTCTGGGCATACATTTCAAACACGCCTTTAATCGCCAGGTTATCTGATTCCGTTGCGCCCGAGGTAAAGATAATTTCCTTGGGGTCACAGTTGATCAGTTGCGCGATTTGGTCGCGGGCGTAGTCCACACCCTCCTCAGCGGCCCAACCAAAGGGGTGGTTGCGGGAGGCCGCGTTGCCGTATACTTCTGTGAAGAAGGGCAGCATGGCATCCAGCACCCGCGGGTCGAGAGGGGTAGTGGCGTTGTTGTCGAGGTAAATAGGTAGCTTGAGCATGGCTCGGAGTCAGTGAGTTCAGCGGAGAATCATTCGCATCTAGAACAGCAAAACTACTAAACAGGTTTTACTTTGTCAGTAGAAAAGTCTCTATATTCTGAATAGTGGTATAGAGGGGTTCTATGGCTCTTTTAATCCTATACGTATGCTTACCAACCTCGAACACCTGGGCTTGGCCGTCCACGACTTAGTGGCCGCCACAGCCTTATATACCAAATTGCTCGGTACTGAGCCGTATAAGCAGGAACACGTAGCCAGCGAAGCCGTGGATACGGTGTTTTTCCGGGTAGGCGGCTCCAAAATTGAACTGCTAGCCGGTACCTCCGCTGATAGTGCCATCAGTAAGTACCTACTCAAAAAGCCCGAGGGTATTCATCATGTTGCCTTTGAAGTAGACAACATCCGGGCAGAAATGGCGCGGCTGCGGGCTGAGGGCTTTGTGCTGCTCAACGACGAACCCAAGCGCGGCGCGGATAACAAACTAGTCTGCTTTGTGCACCCGAAAAGTGCCAACGGCGTATTGGTAGAGCTGTGCCAGACAGTGCGTAGTAAAGTTACGAGTGGTGAAATTACGGATAGTGAATCGAGGCATCCGTCATCCTGATCTTGCGAAGGACTCACTCACGCTGGAGCAAGTTGTTACGCTAATCGTTCCAGCGTGAGTGAGTCCTTCGCAAGATCAGGATGACAGCGTATTCACCACCTCCCTACTAACAACTCCATTATTTTACATGAACCTCCTCCAACAAGAAGTAGAAGCTGCCGTAGATGCGCTGCTGCTGCAACAAGTAATTCTCTATCCCACCGATACCGTGTGGGGTCTGGGCTGTGATGCCGAGTCGACGCGGGCCGTGGAGCGGCTGTACAAGCTGAAGGGTAGGCCCGAGGGCAAACCCAGCATTGTGCTGGTAGCCGATGAAGTGATGTTTGCTCGCTACGCGGCTACTGTGCCCGATAATCTGGCCGAGCTACTGGCCGTCCAAGAGCGCCCTACTACCTATATAGTAGCCGCCAGCCGGTACGTGGCACCGCAACTGATAGGTCCCGATGGCACGGTAGGTCTACGCATTCCGCGCGACGAGTTTTGCCGTAAATTGGTGCGTCGCCTAGGGCACGGGCTGGTATCCACTTCGGCCAACCGCAGCGGAGAGCCGAGCCCAGCCGTATACAGCGAGGTAGACAAGCAGATTGACCGCGCTGCTGATTATGTGGTGAGCTGGCGACAGGACGACGACACGCGGGTAGCACCCTCGCGGGTGGTGCGCGTGCAGGCCGACGGCACACTGGAAACGGTGCGCCACTAACCCACTCACCAAAAAAAGTAACTGAGGGAGCGGGTTACATTTGGCAGGGTAGCGGTATGAAGTCTAAATAGCTCCTTTCACTTTTCACTTTCTGATTATGAAATTCTCGTTCAAATCACTGCTAGTTCTGGCTGCTTTCGCTCCTTTCGCCTTGGCTTCGTGCTCGGAAAAAACGCAGGAAAACGCTGAGGCAACTGCCGAAAGCGCTGCTACTGATGCTGCCAACACAACCGAAAACGCTGGCGACGCCATCGAAAATACCACTGACCAGGCCGCTGCTGAAATGGCCCCTGAGTCTGGCGACACGGCTGTTGTGCGCAACGCGCCGGCTGATAAGTTGGTAGAAGAAGTTCCTGCCAAGCAGTAATTGCCTAGCAGGCTTACTGCCTAAGAAAAGCGCCCTCGGTAAATCCCGAGGGCGCTTTTTTTGTGATAGCGCCCCTAATCCGGTGTGCCAACCCGCACGCCGTACTAGGGTGCTTGCTACCTTTGCGCCATGAACAAGCCGCAACTCCCCGATCTTCCTCTGTTCCATACCATTGCCGCCGCCGCCGGCGAGCTAGGCTACCCAGCTTATGTGATTGGAGGCTACGTGCGCGATTTGGTGCTGGCCCGGCCAAGCAAGGATGTGGATGTGGTGTGCGTGGGCGATGGGATTCTGCTGGCGCAAGCGGTGGGTAAAAAACTGCCCGGCCGGCCCCGCGTGACGGTGTTCAAAAACTTCGGCACGGCTATGCTGCCTACCTCCGAGATTGAGGTGGAGTTTGTGGGCGCCCGCAAGGAGAGCTACCGCGCCGAAAGCCGCAAGCCGGAGGTAGAAGCCGGCACGTTGGAAGAAGACCTGGCCCGCCGCGACTTCACCATCAACGCGTTAGGTATTAGCCTGAACCCAGCGGATTTTGGGGCGCTGGTAGACCGCTACGATGGCATGGGCGACATTCAGCGCAAGACTATCCGCACGCCCCTCGATCCGGATATTACTTTCTCCGACGACCCGCTGCGGATGCTGCGCGCTATCCGGTTTGCTACCCAGCTCGATTTCGACATTGAGCCCGATACGTATGATGCCATTGCCCGCAACAAGGACCGCATCAAGATTGTGTCGCAGGAGCGTATCACCACGGAGCTAAACAAGATTATCTTGGCCGACAAGCCCAGCTATGGCTTTAAGCTGTTGTTTCAGAGCGGGCTGTTGCAGCTGATTTTTCCGAAGATGGCCCAGTTGCAGGGCGTGGAGCGGGTAGGGCAGCACGCGCACAAGGACAACTTTTACCACACCCTACAAGTGCTCGATAACGTGGTGGCCACCGGCGCCGACCTGTGGCTGCGCTGGGCCGCCATCCTGCACGATATCGCCAAGCCCGCTACCAAGCGCTACGACAAGCGCGTAGGTTGGACCTTTCATGGGCACGAAGACAAGGGCGCCCGCTGGGTGCCACAGATCTTTGCCGACCTGAAGTTGCCGTTGGGTGAGGAAATGCGCATGGTGCAGAAACTGGTGCGCCTGCACCTGCGACCCATTGCTTTGGTAAAAGAAATTGTGACCGATTCGGCGGTGCGCCGCCTGCTTTTCGAGGCTGGTGATGATGTCGACCGCCTCATGCAGCTCTGTCGCGCCGACATCACCAGTAAGGACCACCAGCGCGTGGCGCGCTACCTGCGCAACTTCGACGTGGTAGAAGAAAAGCTCAAGGAGGTAGAAGAAAAAGACCACCTACGCAACTTCAAGCCTGTTATCACCGGCGAAGTTATCATGGAAACCTTCGGTCTGAAGCCCAGCCGGGAGGTAGGCGAGTTGAAGGAAGCCGTGCTGGAAGCCATTTTAGATGGCCGCGTACGCAACGAATACGACGAGGCGTTTCCATTGCTCTTGGAGCTAGGTGAGAAGAAGGGGCTGGCAATGGTGAAATAGTGAAGTTGTGAAATGGTGAAGCGCACAGAAAGCTCTTTGTAACCTCAGAACGACAGCTCCTCTGCCCTTCAAAATTTCACAACCACACCATTTAAAAAGAGAAAGCCCTTTGCCCATCCGTTGCAGCGGGGTAGGGAAAGGACTTTCTCGGGTCACGGGCTCACTCACCACAAACCAGCGACCCACCGGCGGGTTGTACAGAGACAGATGGTGGCAACCATTAAAGCGTTGCCTAGCCAATCGTTATTCGCGGATAGCTGCCATGCTGGAGCCGCGGCTTACATCCTTGGAGATGCGGCTGGGGTTGCCGGCGTACTTTAGCTCGCTGGCGCCGCTAAGGTCTACGTTCAGGCTTTCCTGCACGCGGGTTTTGGCGTTGCACGCACCCGACATATCAAAGGAGGCGCTGCGGGCGGTTAGGGCCAAGGCGTCTACCTCGCAGGCGCCTGAGCCTTCTACATCCAGTTTATCGGCCTGTCCGCGCAGATTGGTGCGACAGGCGCCGCTCAGATCTAGCGCAAGGCGGATAGCTTGTACATCGAGGGTAGCAGTGCAGGCACCACTCTGGTCCACGGTGAGGCTACGGACGTCACGGAAGCCGGCTACGTCGGCCTGGCAGGCACCATTCAGTTCCAAGCCAGTGAGGGTAGGCATGGTCACGCGCACCAGCACAGGGTTGCGGTTGCTGTTCCAGTTCGACCAAAAGCCCCGCTGATGGTGGCGAATCAGCAGCTCGTTGCCGCTGTTAGAAACCTGCAAGTCGCGCAGGTCACGGTCTTCGCCGGCGGCTTCTACCTTAAACTCCGTGCCTTGGCGCACTAGCACCCGGTAGGCGCCATTGGCCTGGATGGTACGAAAACCGCTGAGCGAGTAGGAGCGGCGGCCGTCGCCGTAGGAGGAGAAGTTGGTGGGAAAATCAGCTTTTGGCAGGTCAACGTTCACCCGCACATTTCCATTCTCATCGGTATCAGCGCCAATACGAACGCCATCTTCTGAGTCGTTGATGCGCACGTCTACCCCGTCGTTGTCGTCCATATCCTCCCCCTCGTCGGTAGCGAAATCCGAGGTAGTGCAATCCGTGCAGCTCAACTGGCTGCCAATCAACTCGTACGTATGCGTTTCGGGGTTTTCAGGCTTTGCATCATCGGTGAAGCTTTCACTGTTGAGGCGGTTAGCAAACTCCTTGCTCAAGCGGTAGCGCTTGTTCTGGGGTAGGCGCAGGGTCACATCGAGGTCTTGGTCGCGGAAGCGAGCATCGGGCTGAAAAGAGAAATAATCATCTAGTACCAGCGTAGCGTTATCGGTGGCGCGGGCTGTGTAGCGCACCGAGGTAGCAGCCGTACGAATGGCTTCCTGCTCCGTAATACCACGCGCCGAGAGATACTTCACAATTTCCACGGTCTGGCCGCTGTCGGCTTCGGTCAAGGAGAGGTCTACCCACTTGTGACCGTCGTTGTGCGTGGTACGGTTGTCAAGCAGGATGGTAGCGGCCGTGAGGGTAGGGAAACGCTCATTTTGCGTCACTTCGCCTTCCATCTGAAAATCGCGGCTGATGCGTACCCCTGCCACGCTGGCCCCAACCACGCTCAGCAGCCACAAACCCAGTAGTGAAAGGCCAGCAATGCGGCTCAGGATGGGCCGGCGTAGAATCAACCCAAGACCTAGCAGGAACATGGCCAGTACTGGAATGGCCCCGACGGCATAAAAGGCTATCAAGGCCCACACCGGTACGCTATTGGTGAACAAGTAGGCTGGAAATGGCCCGCCGTGGATGAACCCCTGCGACTCTGGTACCACACCCAGACCGATGCCCAGCGCAATAGTGAAAGCTAACAGCATAATGAAGCCGCTCATTACCAGCAGAACTCCGGCCGTCACCCGAATCAATGTGCCCAGGAAGCCCACTGCAGGACGCAGATTACGGCTGGCGCCTTCAATGAATGTACCAATAGGCCGGGAGCCGGGTGTCACAGGACCTTCTTCCGAAGCCCGCAAATTATCGTCGAGGGCCGAGAGCGTGACAGCGCTACCGCGCATTCGGAGGCGGTCGGAGGCCGTTTTGGCCTCCGGTACCAGAATCCACAAGATAATATAGACGAAGAACGTGAAGCCGCCCGCAAACAAGCCGGCCAGGAATAGCACCCGAATCAGGACTACATCGGTTCGAAAGTAAGCAGCCAAACCAGCCGATACGCCGCCAACTTTGCCGCTGTCTACATCGCGGTAGAGCTTGCGGAAGGCGGGGTCGTCTTCCGTGGGCACGTTGTCGTAGCGTTTGGGTAGGGCAATCCAGAGCACGATGTAGGCAATGACGGAGAAGGCCGCCAACTTCTCGCCCAACTCATCCAGCCAGCTGATATCATCGAAAAGAGGCGCAGCCAATACCAGGGCCACAAACAGCAGCCGAAACCACAATGGATTGACGGCAAAGTACCGCCCCAGACCTGCCGCCACACCGGCTACCTTGCGGTTGGCCATGTCGCGGGAGAGGCGGCGGGGTTCGTCGGTAGCGGCGGCGCTGGCAGCAGTACCGGTGCCCGTATTGGTCCGGCTACCCGTGTAAGCACGGCCACTAGTGCCACTGGTGTTGTTGGCATTGCCCGTATAGAAGCCTTCGGCGGTGCCGCTGGCTACGGCCGAGGCCAGGGTTTCTTCGTCCTCTTCTGCCTCGTCGGCCGCCTGGAAATCCCGCACGCGGCCCATTTTGGCCACCATCTGCTCCACGTCTTCCAACGAAATAATTTGCTTGCTGGGCGAGAGCCGCGACACAAACAGTTCGGCAATGCGGCTCTCAATATCGGCCACAATTTCCTCGTGTCCGCGGTAGCCGCTGAAGTGGGCTTTCACCTCGGCCAGGTAGCGGCCAAGGACTTCGTATCCATCTTCCTCAATGTGGAAGATGATGCCCTGAAGGTTGATGCTGATGTTCTTTTTCATCTCGGTGCTGCAACTAGTTCAAGTGAAAGGGGAGTGGAGAGAGGCGGCAGATTAGGCCGCGTCGGAGGAGGGGGTAGGGGAGTGGGAGCGGATAATGCGAATCGACTCCTCTACCTCCTCCCAGGTCAGGCGTAACTGATGTAGAAACTCCTGGCCGGCGGGCGTGAGCGTGTAGTACTTGCGGGGCGGCCCGCTGGTCGACTCCCTCCAGGTATAATCCAGTAGGGCAGCATTCTTGAGGCGGGTGAGCAGCGGGTAGAGGGTTCCCTCCACCACAATCATGCGGGCTTGCGTCAGCTCCTCCAGCATGTCGGAGGCATACACCTCGCCGCGGGCGATGATTTCCAGGATGCAGAATTCCAGAATGCCCTTCCGCATCTGCACTTGGGTGTTCTCTACTTTCATGGGCTGAGGACAGATATCGGTGAAGAATGAGACAAAGGTAACATAAGGTACTATGTAACACAAGGTACTGTGTAAATAAATTTTTAGTTGTCTTTTTAAGATAGTTTTTGCGTGAGAAGGGGATGAACCTAAGGGCTTAGCAGCAGGCAAAAATCTGTTTATCAGTTAGAAATACTCCTGTAGATGCATCGGCCCGATTTGTGCTAAGCACCCACTCAGTGTTTTTGCCAAAAGCACTCTAGAATGCCGTAACTTGCACATCGGCCGCAAACTAGGCTAGCCGTTTTACCCTGTTATGATGCTATGATACACTTCTCCCGTTGGGCTGCACTAGGCCTGTTGTGTGTTGGGTTTGGATGGTCGCAAACCGTTCAGGCTCAGACTAAGACGCCTAAGTACAGCAACGAATTTTTGAATATTGGTGTGGGTGGCCGAGCACTAGGCATGGGCAATGTGCAGGTGAGCTTAGCCTCCGATGCCACCGCCGGCTATTGGAACCCCGCGGGTCTCACGCAGCAAAAAAGCAAGTACGACGCCGTATTGATGCACTCTGAGCTATTCTCAGGCATCGTAAAAAATGACTATGCGGCCTTCTCCATGCCCCTCGACGAGCAGAGCGCCATCGGCGCCAGCCTCGTGCGCCTGGGCGTAGATGATATTGCTGATACCCGTAACCTAGTGAACGAGTACGGCCAGATTGATTATGGCCGCATCACTTATTTTTCTATTGCTGACTACGCTGTGCTCCTTTCTTACGCTCGCAAAATCAGCAACGTAGAAGGACTGTCAGTGGGCGTTAACGGCAAAATTATTTACCGCAATGTGGGTGACTATGCCAACGCCTGGGGCTTCGGTGTTGATGCGGGCGTGCAGTACAACCACGCCGGCTGGCAACTGGGCCTGATGGCCCGCGATATTACCACTACCTATAACGCCTGGTCTATCAACGCCGATAAGTTCCGGCAGACACTGGTGCCCGGCGAGGCCATGCCCAAGGGCGGCCCCGAAGTAACGCTACCCCGCTTTATTTTGGGCGCTTCCCGCCTCATCAAACTGCCCGGCGAGTTCACGGCCCTACCCGCCCTGGATCTGGAAATGACTACCGACGGTCAGCGCAACACCCTGATTTCGTCCAGCGCCGTGAGTATCGACCCGCGTGCGGGCATTGAAATTAGTTATAATAATTTAGTGTACCTGCGCGGCGGGGTAGGCAATTTCCAGAAGATAAAGTCCTTTAAAAGTACTACCCAAGAAGACTGGCACGCCCAGCCTAGCCTGGGGGTAGGAGTAGCCCTCAGCGGCCTGCGCCTGGATCTGGCCCTTTCGCGCCTGGCCGTGGAAAACACGGGTGGCAGCGCTTCGCAAACCAACTCTGTTATTGTATCGCTGGGTTACGGCTTTAAATAAGTCCTCCCTGTATTGTCTGCTACGCTACGTTGTTTCTATGAATAACTCCTACTTTCGGGCTATCCGCGGGGCGCAATGGTTACTATTGCTGTTGCTACTAGTAAGTAGCGCTGGCCAAGCAATAGCACAGTCCGGCCCCTACGGCAACGAGTGGATTGTACCCGGTCAGTCGTACTACAAAGTACAAACCGTACGCGACGGCCTCTACCGTCTCGATAACGCCTACCTTGCCCAGGCTGGTATCAATGGGGTGAATCCCAGCCAGTTTCAATTGTGGCGTCGGGGCAAGCAAGTAGCCATCTACGTAGGGGGTAATGCTACTACCCAGGATGCTAGTACGTACATCGAGTTCTACGGCCAACGTAACGATGCTAAGCTAGACCGCGGCATGTATAAGAAAGCTGAGGATCAGGCCCAGCCTTACTACAGTCTTTATACTGATACAGCTGCTTATTTCCTCACGTGGTCGAGTGCTACTCAAAGTAAGCGCATGGCTCAGCCTGTAGCCGCCATACCTGGTACTGCTGCGCCTTATTGGATGCGGCCGGAGTTGCAGGTGCACGGATACAGCTACGCTGACGTGGACGAAATAGCTTACCTGTTTCAGCCATGGGCCGAGCCGGGCGAAGGCTTCTTTTCTGGGCAGATGGGTACGAATGGCTTTACGTTCCCAATTGGCGGCATAGAGCAACGGCAGAATCTAGCTAGCGGAGCACGTTTAGAAACACGCCTAATTGGTAACTCCAAGGCCAACCATATTATCGAAGTAGCCATTGAGCAACCCTCCGGCACCCGGCGCCTATTGGGTACGGAGCGTTTTGATAATTACGCAAACCGGAAAGTGTCATATGCGCTAGAGCCTGCCGACGTGCGACCTGATGGCACCGTTCGCGTACAAATTAAGCCCAGCAACACTGCTGAAGGGCAGCGCGATTTTGTTCGTATTGCCTATTTTAAAGTAACCTACCCACAAACTGTCCGCTGGATAGCCAGTAGGGAAAGCAGATACTTTGAAAACGACTCAACACTAAATGTGCCTGCCTACTACGTTCTTGATAGTATCCCGGCCAGCGTATACGGCTACGATGTAACGGACCCATATGCCGTGCAGCGTATTTCGGGTACGGCTGCTACGGGCGCAAAGCGGGGTTTCTTCTTCCCGGCAGCAGGTACTGCCAGCACCCGGCAACTTCTGCTAGCCGATACGGAAAGGCCACTGGTGCCGGCTTCTTTGGCTAAGCGCGTCAACTTCCCGGCGTTGCAGCCTACTATGGCCAACTACCTGATCATCACTAGCCCCGTGCAAATGCAACCGGCAGGTGGTATTACTAATCCGGCTCAGGCTTATGCCGACTACCGCGCTTCGTCTGCGGGTGGCAAATATGATGTGCTGATGGTAACCAGCCAGCAGCTCTATGACCAGTTTCACTACGGTGAGAAGTCGGCGCTGGCCCTGCGGCAATTTGCTCTGTGGATGCTTACCGACAAAAGCCGGGAGAAATACCTGCTGCTGCTGGGAAAGGGCTACCACGTGGGCGAAGGCTTTAATGGTTCTTACCCCCGCAATATGCCGGGTTTGGAGCAGGTGCCCACCAGCACGCGTAGTGCTTCCGATATCTTCTTCACTGCCGACTGGCCTAATAATAATTATACAGCTGGCATGGCGACTGGCCGCATTTCAGCCTCTACCTCACAGCAGGTGGTCAACTACTTCAATAAGTTGAAGGAACATGAGGCCCTTGGCGTGGAACCCTGGCGGAAAAACGCGCTTAACCTGGCCGGTGGTGCTAGCTTGTCAGACTATGCAGAGTTCAATAGCTATATTGATAAGTATAAAAAGCTGATTGAAGCGCCCTGCTTTGGTGGACAGGTAGTCAAAACCTACCGCCGCTCAGAGTTGGGTACGGTTGGCTCATTTCCAGTAGGAATCAATATTTCGGAGCAACTGAATAAAGGTATATCGCTGATTACCTATTTCGGACATGGTTCGCCTACTACGCTCGACTTAGATATTGGTAACGTGAGCGACGCCACTAAAAACTACAGCAACAAAGGCAAATATCCGGTGATGTTTGTGAACGGCTGCGCGGCCGGTAATACCTACACGCCCTACGCTACACTGTGCGAAAATTGGATATTTACCCCCGATAAAGGCTTTGTAGGATTCATGTGCGAGTCAGGCTTTGGCTTCTCTAATGACCTAGACGAGAGCCAGACGCTGATGTACCAGTTGCTACTGAACGACCCGGACTGGTATGGCAAGCCCGTAGCACGGGTATGGAACGAGGTGGCGCGTCGCTTGCAGCCTATTGCGCAGTATAGCCCCTCTACAGCCTCTAACCTGATGTGTACCATCTGGCAGGGAGACCCGGCGCTACGCTTGTTTTCGCCTGCCAAACCCGACTTAGTAATTACCAACGACAGCCTGCAAATTCCGGCCGCTGCTAACGGACAGCCCGTGCTGGCATCGGCCGCTTCCTTCAAGCTGGTTATCAATGCTGGCAACCTAGGTAGCCTGTGCGGGGCGGAGAAAGTAGACGTTTGCGTGACGCGCAAGTACCCCGCTACCTCCGGCCGCAAAGACGATGCGTACAGCTTCTCCTTCAGCACCACCCAGCGCGATAATACTTACACGGTAGATATTCCGAACACGGGCGATGTGTTTGGCGAGAATACCTTCATCGTGAAGCTTGACTGCAATAATCTGGTAGACGAGCTAGACGAGACCAACAACGAAGCGCAACTGAAGTACAACTTCCTGCGCGGCGGCGTTACGGCTCTCACGCCCACTGAGTTTGCTATTGTGCCTGCGGGCGCCGTGCGGCTGGTAGGACAAAGTAACCTGCTTAGCGCCGAGCCACGCTTATTTGATATGGAACTGGACACGGTACCAACCTTCAACAGTCCGCTGGTGCAGCGTAACAACACTGTGTCGGGGCGGCAACTGGCCAGCTGGAACGTGACGGTGCCTACTCTGGCCGACAGCGTGGTGTGGTACTGGCGTCTGCGCCTGCAAACTCCACAGGCTGAAGAAAGCAACGCCTGGGCCACCAGTTCGTTTCGGGTGATTCCGGGCAGCGTTGGTGGGTGGTCGCAGAGCCATTATGGGCAGTTTCAGCGCAACGAGCAGCAGCGTGTGGCGGTGGCTGCACCCAATGGTCGCTGGAGCTTTACGGAATCTGAGGGCGGCAGTGGGGTAGCAACCTCGCCGCTCATTGGCCCGGCTCAACAATGGACTACGCTCTTTCATACGGTGCGCACGCAGGAAAACGACAGCTATACACTGCGTTTGCTGGGCGTAGAAGCGTCGGGGGTAGCCACTGTGCTCAATGCAGATGTTGCCAACCGGGCATACTCACTGGCCGGCGTGTCGGCCACGCAGTATCCCTACCTGCAACTACAAGTGGTGCTGCGCGATACCACTACCCACACTGCCCCCCAACTCAAACAGCTGCTGGTAACCTACCAGGGCGTGCCCGAGGGCGTGGTACGGCCCGATCTGGCCACTACGGAGGCCTACACGGCCGCTGCCCTCACCAAGCAGGCAAGCAGCGGTAGCATTAGCTTCCCAGTGTATTTTCAGAATATCTCAACTACGGATTTTGGTACGCCGCTGAAAGCGGAAGTGACCCTGCGCGACGCCGCTAACCGCACCATGACCACGCTGGTGGAGTACAAAGGCGGCGTGCTGAAAGCTGGCGAAACCGCCAAAATTGACGTAACGGCCAACGTAGTGAATCTAGCTACCGGCACCGTAACAGGTTCCGTGAATGTAAACCCTCGTCTGCTGCCTGAGCAGTATTACTTCAACAACCAACTGCTGCTGCCGAGCTTCAACGTAAGTAACAACAGCGCGCCACCTACCCTCGACGTGGCCTTTGATGGGCAACACATTCTGAACGGTGATATTGTGTCGCCCTCGCCGGTGGTAACGGTGCAATTGCAGAACAACAACCTGCTGCGGCCGGTGAAAGAGGCCAGCAATTTCAGCCTGTTTTTGGTGAAGCCGGGAGAAAGCAACGCCACGGAAATCAACATGAACTCGTCGGCCGTAGCGTTTGTAGCCGACTCTGCCAAGGGTATGGCCCGCATTGAGTATCACCCTAGCACGGCGCTGACCGATGGCAAGTATACGCTCATCGCACAAGGCCGCGACGCCTCGGGTAATGCGGCGGGTAGTCAGGAATACCGCGTGACGTTCGAGGTCATCAACGAATCGACCATCACCAACGTGTATCCCTACCCTAACCCCATGACCAGCAAGGCGAAGTTTGTCTTCACGCTGACCGGGGCGCAGGTGCCGCGCAACATGAAGATTCAGATTCTGAGCCTCACGGGCCGCGTGGTGCGGGAAATCATGATGGCCGAACTGGGGCCGCTGCGCATAGGCAACAACATCTCCGACTATTCCTGGGATGGTACCGACGAGTTTGGCGACCGACTCGCCAACGGTACCTACCTCTACCGCGTGGTGCTCGACGACCCCAACAAGGACTTCCAGCACCGCACCACCGCCGGCGACAAAGCCTTCAAGAAAGACTGGGGCAAAATCGTGCTGCTGCGATAAATGGTGAGATTGTGAAGTTGTGAAATGGTGAGTTGGATGTTCTGCTGGCGCTATCGGCGCAAGTGGTGTAGCAGAACATCCAACTCACCATTTCACAACTTCACAATCTCACCATTTACCGTCGGCGTAGCGTTACGAAGCTGTAGGCGAAGGCATGTTTGAGGTCGGGCTCGTGCCGTTCGCGGGTTTCTTCCTGCCACTCGGTGCGGTTGAGGTCGGGGAATGAGGCATCGCCTTCCACGGTTTGGTGCACTTCGGTGAGGAAAACAGTATCGGCGGCGGGTAGGGCCTGTCGGTATATTTCGGCGCCCCCAATCACGAAGATGTCCTCATCAAAGGTTTGAGCTAGTTCCAGCGCAGCCGGTACAGAGTTGGCCATCTCACAACCAGCAGTTTGCCAGTCCGTTTGCCGCGTCACTACGATGTTTTGCCGGTTGGGTAGGGGCTTGCCAATCGACTCAAATGTGCGTCGCCCCATCACGATGGGGTGGCCCGAGGTGAGCTGCTTGAAGTGCTTAAGGTCGTTGGGCAGGTGCCAGGGTAGGGCGTTGTCCTGCCCAATAATGCCGTTTTCGGCTACGGCTACAATTAGGGCTATCATAAGGTGAGGTTGTGAAATGGTGAGTTGCTGTATCAGCACTAATAGATGAAGAACCGGCGGGGTTATCAGCACCTACCGGACGATTAACCTCTATCATCACAACTTCAAAATTTCACTGTTAAACCCACGCAGGAAATCCTGCACTGGCATCCGCTTTTTGCCTTCCAGCTGTACGTCGAGCAGATCGAGCATACCGGCGGTGGTGGCAATGCGCAGGTAGGTGCGGCCGTCGGTGGCCCAGGAGCCAGGCGCGGCTGGTTGGGGCGTAACGGCCTCTTCGGGCGTAACCACGCGGGCACGGAAAACCTTGAGGGTACGCCCATCGGGCAACTGCGTGAAAGCTGTAGGAAAGGGTGACAGGCCGCGAATGCGGTTCACCAACGCCAGCGCGGGCTGCTGAAAATCCAGCCTTCCGGTTTCCTTGCTGATTTTGGGCGCCGTGCGCAGGGTAGGGCTATGCGGTTGCGGCGTAGTAGGTACGTTGCCGACCGCCACGGCTTGCACCGTGCGTAGGGCCAGTGCCGCGCCGGCTACTTTCAGTTTTTCATAGAGCGAGCCGAAATCGTCTTCAGGCGTGATATCCACCACATCCTGCAAAATCAGGTCGCCGGTGTCGATTTCGTGTTGCAGGAAAAAGGACGTGACGCCGGTTTGGGTTTCGCCCTCAATGATGGCCCAGTTGATGGGCGCCGCGCCCCGGTATTGAGGTAGCAGCGAAGCATGGATGTTCAAAGAACCCAGCCGCGGCATACTCCACACGGCTTCGGGTAGCATCCGGAAAGCCACCACCACCTGCAAATCGGCGGCGTAGCTGCGCAACTCTTCCTGAAACGCCGGCGACTTCAGGTTGGTGGGTTGCAGTACCGGTACGCCGTGCGCCACCGCCGCCTGCTTCACCGCCGACTCCTGGAGCTGGCGCCCGCGCCCAGCGGGTTTGTCGGCCGCCGTTACCACGGCCACTACCTCGCAGCCGGGCCAGGTAAGCAGGGTTTCCAAGGTAGGCACCGCAAAATCGGGCGTGCCCATGAATATAATTCGAATCATATGAGGGTAGGGGCGCGTAGCACGCGCCCGTCGTTGAGCAATAGTATTGAAAAGGAGGTGTTGCGCCGCGGATGCTGGGCGCGTGCAACGCACCCCTACGACTCCGGATACAGCAGATACTTCTTGCGCAGCTGCTTATACTGGCTCAAGCCCGGCTCCCACGACTTGCGGATTTCCACCTCGGTTTTGCCAGCAATAATCTGCGGCCGCAACTCCTTGGTGCCAGCCAGCCGCTCAAATCCCTTGTTGAAAAACTGGTCTTTGGCGCTGCTTTGCTGGTAGAAATCGAGTAGGTAGCGCAGCGTGAAACCCTCAATGCGCGCGTCGTGCAGATTTATGCCACGGCAGGTCTGGCCTTTTTGTGGTGGGTCGGTGGAGCCGGCGTTGGGGGTAGGTACGAAGGTGTAGGGACGCGTAGTAGGTTGTTTGGGACTACCCAATACCTCAAACGGCGTGCTGGTGCCCCGGCCCACGCTCACATCGGTACCCTCAAACAGGCACAGCGAGGGGTAGAGCGCCACGCTCTGCGCGGTGGGTAGGTTGGGGGAGGGACGCACCGGCAGTTCGTAGCGCGTGGCGTGGGTATAGCCCGCTACGGGCACCACCGTCAGCTTGCACTGCGCGCCGCCAGCCAGCCACTTTTCGCCATTCAGCATCTGGGCCAGCTCGCCTACCGTGAGGCCGTGCACAATGGGCAGCGGGTCGAGGCCGACGAAGGACTTGAGGGCCGGGTCCAGCACGGGGCCGTCTACGTACCAGCCGTTGGGGTTGGGGCGGTCCAGCACCACCACTTCTTTGCCCTGCTCGGCGGCGGCTTCCATCACGTAGTGCAGCGTGCTGATGAACGTGTAGAAGCGCGTGCCCACGTCCTGAATGTCAAACACCAGCACATCCAGGTCTTGCAGCATCTCGGGGGTAGGCTTTTTGGTGGCGCCGTAGAGGCTGCGCACCGGCAAGCCGCTACGGGCATCTTTACCGTCTTTGATGGTAGCGCCATCGGCCGCTTCACCCCGAAAACCGTGCTCTGGCGCGAAAATCGTTTTCACGCCTGCCCCCTGTGCCAGCAGCGTATCCACGAGGTAGGCCTGGCCCACGCGGGAGGTTTGGTTCACCACCAAGCCCACGCGCTTGCCCTTCAGTTGGGGTAGGTAGCGGCCAAACTGCGCGGCCCCTACCTGCAACGCGACGGCCGGCACGGGAGCCGCCGGCGTGGCATTGGTAGCCGGGGGTAGGGCAGAGGGAGATGCCGCTGCTGGTCCGGCCGAGCGGCTACAATCCGTGGCGAGGAGGGCGAGGCTTAGCAGGCAGGGAAGAAAGGATACTGTCATCAGAAGAAAAGGGGCTAGAAAACTGCCCGCAGACGTGTAGCTTTACGGCAGTGAACGTCTCGCAGTACATATCCCACAAGATTGATGGGGCCGACTCAGGTTCTTTTACCTCGTCGGTGACAAAAATAGCCATTATCAGCATTGCCATGGGCTTGGCGGTAATGATTGTGTCGTTTGCCATCCTGGAAGGCTTCCGCAACGAAATTCAGAACAAGATTTTCTCGTTTGGGGCGCACCTGCAAATCACCAAGTACGACACCAATAACTCGCTGGAGGTGGCGCCCATCAACGGGCAGCGACTCACGCAGGAGCTGCGTACGTTTCCGCAGGTGAAAACCGTGCAGCCGTTTGCCATCAAAACGGCCATCATCAAAACCCGCGACGAGGTGCTGGGCGTGGTGCTTAAGGGTATTGATGAGCCGCAGGCTGGCAGCTCACCCATGCGCCAGAACTTGGTGGCGGGTAAGTTTATGACCTTTCCCGACACGGCAGCCAGCAACGACGTGCTGCTCTCGCGCAAGGTGGCCGACAAGCTGCGCCTGAAGGTAGGCGACGAGGCGTTGTTCTACTTTATTCAGAACCCGCCCCGCATCCGGCGGTTCACGGTCAGCGGTATCTACCAGACCGGCTTGGATGAGTTCGACGAGGTGTATGTTATTGGCGATATTCGCCAGATTCGGGACTTGCGCGCCTGGCCCGACTCGCTGGTGGGCGGCATGGAAGTGGTGCTGCGCGATTTTCAGCAGCTGAACCCGGTAGCTGATAATATGTACGAGCAGCTGCCTTACGATCTGAAGCTCGATAAGATTACCGAACAGTATCAGCAGCTATTCGATTGGCTGAAACTGCTCAACCGCAACGTGGTTATCTTCCTGGTGCTCATCATTGTAGTGGCAACGTTCAACATGATTGCTACCATCTTCATCATGATTTTGGAGCGCACCAACATGATTGGGGTGTTGAAGGCCATTGGAGCTACCGACAACCAGATTCGGAGCATGTTTTTCTTCCGCGGCCTGAGCCTCACGGTGCGCGGTATGTTCTGGGGCAATGTGATTGGGCTGGGGTTCTGCGCGGTGCAGTACTTCTTTCACGTCATTCCCCTCGACCCCGAAAACTACTACATGGACCGTGTGCCGATTCACTGGGACCTGTTCATCATTGTAGTGCTGAACGTGGCTACCTTCCTGGCGTCGTTGCTGGCTGTGCTGGTGCCTACCTACCTCATCTCGCGGATTCGGCCGGTGACGGCCATTAAGTTCGACTAGCGCCTGTTGCTTAGGGCTGCCGTAGCAGCCAAGCTAACGCGGTTGCCTCCTCATCGAAGCACTGGTGATTGAGTTGCAGGCTGCGTGCTTTCGCCAACACAGGCACCGACGACAAACGGGCAAATACGTTTTGTGCTGCGATGTGCGCCGCGTGGTGAAAGCCCATTAGCTGCGTACAATAGGGTAGCCACTCGTGCGTGAGCCAGTCGCGGTCGGCCTCAGAGAAGGGTTTGGCCAAGCGCTGGTCAATCAGGAGGCGGATGGGACCCGTGGCCGGCGCATGCGCTTGCGCCCGCAGAAACTGTTCCAGCACCGTGCGCACGGTGCCAGAGGTGGTAGGCCCCGTCAGCCATTGCAACCGAATATACTCTGCTTCCTGCGCCACGCGGCCCACGCTGTTTTCGAAGTAGAAAAGCGTCGATTGATTTTGAAGAGCATGCATAGGTAGGCGGTACGTGAGAAGGTGGTGGGTTCAAAAGCTGCAGCCATCAGCCAGTGCAAGTGCCCGCAGTAAAGCTTCCTGAAAGTAGCGTTGTCAGCCAAGACGCCGTCTGCTGATCGGCTACCACCGCCAATACCTAGACCAACGCCGGGTTTTCACCTCTGGCTTGAGTAAGCAGCAAGACAATCAGCTTGCCTGATAGCGCAAAGGATGACCTGCCGCTTTAAACCTATTGGGCTAATAAATAAGGGATTGCACAAAAAAAAAGCCGACGGAATTATCCGTCGGCTTTCTCATGCAGAGCCCTAGAGCTGCACTGTTCTAGTTATTTCTGGATGGCCGTTGGCCGTCTTTGGGCGGCTGGGGCCGGTCGCGCTTTTTGGCCTGGTACTGCGTGTACTGCTCTTTGGTCAGGATGGCTTTGAGCTTGGTATCGGTTTCGGAATCGCGGCGGCGCATGTCGTCCATGCCTTTTTCGCGGTCATTGTCGCCGTTTTTGTGCTCCTTACCCATCTGCTCGCGCTGCTCCTTAAAGATGGCATCTACCTGCTTTTTCTGTTTGGCAGTTAGGTTGAGGTCTTTCAGTTGATCGGCGCCCGGTCCGCCGGGGCGCTGGCCTTTGCCATGGCCGCCCTGGGGTGGGCCGTCCTGTTGTAGGGGAGTAGGAACTGATAGGGAAGAGGCGAGGGTAGGATTGCTGGAAGTCACGAACAGTGCAACAGCCAGCAGGCACGATAAATTTTTCATAATGTATGCTACTAGCGAGTGGAAGAGACAACGGCCACCCGGCCGTCGCGCTAGTATGCAAATCTAATAAGCCGGGGTAGCTGCACACCACAGAATCGGCTAATCCGGCAAATGGCTCTATCAATCCAGTATTTTAATCGACTTCCTATACTATTTCGGGGCCCAAAATCAGAGCCGCCGACTTTGTAAAATCAAATTTGGATCGGGGCACAGCCTCGCCCACTGCTCCCGCTCCGTGGGTGCCGCCACGCCCGGAAAGTCGCCCTGGCGGCCCTGCATATCGGCAATGATTTGAAAGTGCAGGTGCGGGGGCCAGTCGCCGTTTTCGGGTGGGGGGCCTACCTCCGCGAAGGTTTTGCCCTGGGCGATGGTCATGCCGGGGCGCAATAGCGCCGTTTCGCGGCGCGTGAGGTGGCCGTAAAGGGTGTAAAATGTGGTGTCTTCGAGCTGGTGTTGCAGGATGATGGTAGGGCCGTAGTCGCCGAAGTTGGCGTTATCGGCCAGGCTATGCACCACGGCATCGAGCGGCGCCAGCACCGGCGTGCCGGCGCGCAGCCACACATCCACGCCCAGGTGCAGGGAGCGGGCCGGGGCACTGTCGTCGGCAAAGAGGGTAGGGCTGCGGCGGTAAATGACACGGTTTTCGAGGTAGCCGCCTACCCCAATATCAGCTTGTTGAGCGGCCAGCAGGCGGGCTACCAAATCAGAAAAAGCCGCAGTATTGCGCAAATCAGCATCCTCCAGAAGCGGATTGGCAGCGGTGAAATCGAGGAGGGCTACATCGGGCGCACTCAGGTCGACGGGCAGCACCGGCCCAAACTCGTGCTGGTGACGCTCCAGCAGCTCGGTAAGGAAAGAAGTCATAAGAGGGTAGGAGGGTTGTGGAGCCGATATTGTTCAAACTGTCCGCAAAGCACGTAAATACGGGCATAAGCTACGCCATCCGCCACGGAATCCCGTACTTTGTGCACCCCAGGCGGTTGGCGCACGCCACCGTTTTTCATTGAGTTTTCAAGTTTCCAAATTCCCCGGCATGTCTTATCTCACGCTGAACGTCGTTGACCTCACCCAGGAAGCGCCCGACGCCGTTACCATCCACCTCGAAAGCCCCGACCGCCAGCTCATTGCCAGCCAGCCCGGCCAGTTTCTGACCCTGATTCTGCCCTGCGGCCCCGGTGGCAAAAAGGAGCGCCGCGCCTACTCGCTCAGCAGCACACCCGGTGAGGCGCCGCGCCTAGCCGTTACCGTAAAGCGTGTGGCCGGCGGCCTGGTCAGCAACTACTTGCTGGACACGGTGCGGGTAGGGCAGCAGCTGGAAGCCATGGCGCCGCTCGGCAACTTCGTTTTGCAGCCCAACCCCGGTCCGGGCCGCTCACTGGTACTCATTGGGGCCGGCAGCGGCATCACGCCACTCATGAGTATGCTAAAAGCCGTGCTGCGTGAGGAACCCCAAAGCCGCGTGCTGCTCGTGTACGGCAACCGCACCGAAGAATCGGTGATATTCCGGCAGCAACTGGCCCAGCTGGAGGCACAGTCGGGGGGGCGCTTGCAGGTGGAGCACGTGTATAGCCAGCCGCACACGTCCGCCAGCGGAAAGCCGCATCAGTACACCGGCCGCCTCAACCGCACCATGCTGCTGCGCATTCTGGAGCAGCGCCACGGGGGTAGCCCGGCGCAATCGACGTACTACATGTGCGGACCGGAGGGCATGATGACCGAAGCCCGCGCCGCCCTGGATTTACTGGGCGTACCGGCCGCACAAATTTACCGCGAGAGTTTCGTGGCCGCTGCCGAGTCGGCTGAAACTGCTGCTGCCCAGCCCAACGGCCACGGCGACGTATCCACGGCCGACGACGACGATGCCTCCGCTACCCGCCAAGTGACCGTGCAGTACGAAGGCAGCGAGTACCAGTTTGAGGTAGGGCCCGACCAGACCATTCTGGAAGCCGCCCTCGACCTGGATATCGACCTGCCGTATTCCTGCCAGGCGGGCCTGTGCACCGCCTGCCGCGGTAAGTGCCTGAGTGGTAAGGTGCATCTGGATGAGCGCGAAGGCCTATCCGATTCCGAATTAGAAAAAGGCTACGTGCTGGTGTGCGTGGCGCACCCGCTCACCAAAGACGTGGTGATTGAAATAGATTAGCAGTCGAGCGGACATTTCCCTACCTTCCGTTATGGACACAACCATGTGGCTCACCATTGCCCAGCGCTTGCAGGCGCTGGCGCAATCCGGTCTGGAATATTCAAAAAACAGCCCCTTCGACCTGGAACGCTACGCCGAAATTCGGGCGCTGAGCGTGCAGATGGTAGCTGGCCTGACGGAAGAGCCACTGGAAAAGGTAACGGCGTTCTTTACCTCTGAAACCGGCTATCAAACGCCCAAGGTAGATGTGCGGGTAGTCGTATTTCGGGGCGTCGATGAGCTGCTGCTGGTGCAGGAGAAAATCGACCAGAATCGCTGGACCCTACCCGGCGGCTGGGCCGATGTGGGCCTGACACCCTTCGAAGTGGCCGAAAAAGAAGCCGAGGAGGAAACCGGTTTGCACGTGCGAGCCGTACGTCTGTTGGCGCTGTTCGACAAAAAGCAGCACCCGCACCCACCTCAGCCGTGGTACGTGTACAAGTGTTTCGTGCTGTGCGAAGTGGTAGGCGGCACGTTGGGCAACGACAACGTGGAAACCACCGGCGCCCGTTGGGTGCGGGAAACCGAGCTGGATAGGCTGGACCTTTCTACCGACCGCGTGACGCTCTCCCAGCTGACCACGATGTTTGAATTTGCCCGCCAGCCCGAAAAACCTACCCTCTGCGACTAAACCCGCCGCCCTACCTCGCGGTTGTATACCAATGGCTCGGCGGCTAGCGTTGCGGGCCTACCTCTCTCCCGAAAAACGATAAGATAACGACTATGAATATTGATTCCGCGTTGGCAACTGAGCTGGCAACTGATATGCAGCGCCCCGCACGCCGCTACCTTTCCGAGTCGTTTGTGGTGACGGATTGGGCGTCGCTGGAATCGTACTTTGAAGAGCTGCGCGACCGGACCATTGCTTCGGCCGAGGAGCTGGAAAACTGGCTGCTCGACCGCTCGGAACTGGAATCGGTGCTGAGTGAGGACCTGGCGTGGCGCTACATCCGCATGACCTCGGACACGCAGAGCCAGGAGCGGGCCGAGGCGTTTCAGTTTTTCGTGAACGAAGTGGAGCCCCAGGCCGCGCCCTACGACCACGCCCTCAACGAAAAGCTGATGGCCTCGCCCTACCTCCCGGATTTGGATCAGGACCGCTACCGCGTATTTCTGCGCTCAGTGGGGCAGGCGCTGGATATCTACCGGGCCGAGAATATTCCGCTGAAAACCGAAGTCAGCACCAAGCAGCAGCAGTACGCCGCCACGGTAGGCGCCATGACGGTGACGCTGGACGGTCAGGAAATTACCCTACCCCGCGCCGCTGATAACCTCAAAAGCACCGACCGCCCGGTGCGCGAAACCGCCTACCGCGCCATTCAGGAGCGGCGCTTGCAGGATGCCAAAGCCCTCGACCAACTCTTCACGGAGCTGGTAGCCTTACGCGACCAGATGGCCCGCAATGCCGGCTTCGCTAACTTCCGCGACTATATGTTTGCGGCGCTGGGCCGCTTCGACTACACGGCCGAGGACTGCTTCGACTTCCACCGGGCCATCCGCGAAACCGTGGTGCCCCTCATCGACGACTTCGACCTGGAGCGGCGGCAGGACCTGGGCCTACCCGAGCTGCGCCCCTGGGACCTGGACGTAGACACCTCCGGCAAAGCGCCGCTGCGGCCCTTCGAAACTGGCGAGGAGCTGCTGGAAAAGACCATTACCGTGTTCCAGCGCCTCGATCCTTTCCTGGGTGAGTGCCTGCGCACCATGCGCCAGATGGGTCACCTCGATCTGGAATCGCGCAAGGGCAAGGCGCCGGGCGGCTATAACTACCCGCTGGATGAAACCGGTGTGCCGTTCATCTTCATGAACGCCACCGCCTCCCTGCGCGACGTGGTGACACTGCTGCACGAGGGTGGCCACGCCGTGCATTCCTTCCTCACGCGTCGCCTACCCCTGTCGGCCGACAAGCACCCACCGTCCGAAGTGGCCGAGCTGGCTTCGATGAGCATGGAGCTGATGAGCATGGACTATTGGGATGAGTTTTTCCCGAACCCCGACGAGCTGCGCCGCGCCAAGCGCACCCACCTCGAAGGCGTGCTCGAAACCTTCCCCTGGGTAGCCACCATCGACAAGTTTCAGCACTGGGTGTACGAGCATCCGCAGCACACCGAAGCCGAGCGTCATCAGCGTTGGGCAGAGATATTCGATGAGTTCAACCAGCGTACCGTGAGCTGGCAGGGCCTCGGTACCTACAAGCCCTACCTCTGGCAAAAGCAGCTGCACCTTTATGAGGTGCCGTTCTACTACATCGAGTACGCCATGGCCCAACTCGGCGCCATTGCCGTGTGGCGCAACTATCGCCAGGATGCGCAAATGGGTCTTGATGCCTACAAACGCGCGCTGGCTTTGGGCTACACCGCGCCCATTGGAGAAATCTACGAGGCTGCCGGTATTCGCTTCGATTTCAGCACGGAGTACCTGCGCAGCCTGGCCGATTTCGTGCGGGAGGAAATGGCGAAGCTATAACCGCTCAAAAACCGTTGCTTACGACAACGCCCACCTGCGCAAGGTGGGCGTTGTTTGTTTTTAGGTCGACTTGCCGGTTGCTTTGCAAACCGGCACAGCAGCATCTGGTAGACATTTCCAGGTAAAGGAAGGGGTAGCAGGTACTAATCGTGGAAGCCTTCGCCAAGCAGCTGCTAAGCAACATTAGTAGGCCTTGCGCGCTCGCTCGGCTGTGCCGAGTGCGGCCTACGCCTGAGGGGCTCTGCCCCGAATCCGGCTGCGCCGCTTGAACGACATTGCCTGGGGTAGAGCAGGCGCGGCAGACGCACGCAGCAACATTGCTGAGGCGTGGTGCTCATTCGGCACAGTCGAGCAAGTGCGGAAGCTGCTAAACAGCACTATAATAAACGAAACCTGAAAAGTAACCCGCGCAAACCGGAGCCGGTATAGCTAGTCAACGCTCACCTATTCTCCTCCTGTATGCCGCGCCTACCTCACCCTACCAAACACCGTTTCCTGCTGGCTGCCCTGAGCCTGCTGCTACTCCTGAACTTCAACGGCTGCGGCATCTCCGAACAGGTGCAGCAAGCCAAGGCGTTTAAGGACGCCCAGATTCGCCTGGCATCTGTGCAGCAAGCCACCGTAGCCGGCGTTGATGTGTTGCAGATCCGGCAGCCCAGCGACTTAAGCACCGTGGACAAGGCCCGCTTGGTTGCCGCCTACGCCACCGGCAATATACCCCTGCGTATGCTCGTGAATCTGGAAATCCGCAACCCCAACGACGAGGTAGCGGCCCTCAATGAGCTCGACTACATTGCGCTCATCGACGGAAAAGAGGTAGCCACCGGACGCTCTACGCAGCGTATTGAGGTAGCACCCAACGGTGGTACTACCCTGGCTCCCATCACAGTGGAGAGCAACTTGCGTGAAGTCATTGGTGATCGGTCGGGAGAAGACCTGGCCGACTTGGTGCTAGGCCTAGCGAACCATGACAACCAACCTGTGCGTCTGACCATGCGCGTCCGGCCTACCTTCGTCACCAACAATGGCCGCCGCATTACGCCAGCAGGCTATATCAACCTAGATAAGGAGTTCACCGCTAGTCAGGTGCTCGACGCCGTAGATAAGCCCGACTCGGGTAGTACTCGTCCTCAGCCGTAACGGACTTCGTGATTTGCCTAGTAATGTGCTCAGAGTAAATGGATTACGATGGAACAGCGTTACACATAACTATTGTACATCGAGAGTGATTTGTGCCCAATACTACATAGCCGACCCGAATTTTCGGGTCGGTTTTTTCGTGTGGCGTATGGATCTTTATTTAAATAAAATCTAAATAAGCCTTGCATCTGAATTTCTGAAGCATACTTTTGTGCTGTTGTTTAGAATTTATCTAAACAATGGTTTGGTGAAGATCGGGGCCGCTCGGCGGAGTGGCCTCGGTTGAATCCCAGTGAAAAGCCTGTTTCAGCCCCGTATGCTTCGTGCCCGTTTCTGCCTGTTTTTGCTGACTACCCCGCTGGCCGCGTTGGCCCAGCGGCCGGTGCTGCTGGCAGACACTGCCCGACTCCGGAGCCGCACGCTGGCTGAGGTGGTCGTGACGGCTACCCGCACGGAGAAGTCGCTGATGGAGGTGCCGATTCCGGTGACGGTGGTGGGCAAAGCGCAGATTCAGGCCATGGGGTCGTTGCGCCTCAACGACGTGCTGGGCGAGCAAACCGGCCTTACTATTGTGGCCGACCACGGCCGGGGCGTGCAGTTGCAGGGGCTGAATCCAGAGTACACGTTGATTCTGATTGACGGCGAACCGCTGATTGGGCGCACGGCCGGCACGCTGGAGCTGTCGCGGCTGGCGGTAGGCAACATCGAGCGGGTAGAAGTAGTGAAGGGTCCGGCCTCGGCGCTGTGGGGCTCGGAGGCGCTGGCGGGCGTGGTCAACATCATCACACAAAAGCCCCAGCCCGGCACCCGCGGCGACGTGCGCCTGCGCTACGGCTCCAACCGCACCGCCGACCTGGGCGGCACCTTCAATACTAAAGGCGAGCGGCTGGGCGTCACGGTTTTCGCCAACCGCTACAGCTCCCAGGGCTATACCCTGCAACCCGAAAGCGGCACGGCCACGGTGCCGCCCTTTGCCAGCTACACGGGCCAGTCGCGCTTCACGTATCAGGTAGGGGAGCATACCAATCTGAGCGTGTCGGGGCGGTATTTTCTTGAAAATCAACGAAGCACCATGCCCATCACGGGCGAAGACGGCACCACGGCCGACGTGCGCAGTGCGAGCCGGCAAACGGATTACAGCGTGAATCCGGTGCTCACGCACACGTTTTCCGATAAACTCTTTGGTACGGCGCGGTTTTACTACGCCGGCTACCGCACCCAAGAAGACTACACGTACACGGCCACCGGCGCGCCCTACGACGCCAGCTACTTCCACCAGACGTTCGCGCGCCCCGAGGTGCAGCTCGACTGGCAGCTGCACCCGCGTCACCTGCTCACGGTGGGCGGCGGCTTCCTGACGGAAACTGTGGAAGCTACCCGCTACGACCAGCGCCAACGGATGCGCTCAAGCTACGGATACGTGCAGGACGACTGGTCGCCGGTGCCGCGCCTGAACCTGGTGGCCGGCGCCCGCTACGATGGGCATAGCCAGTACCAGGGGCAGCTCAGCCCCAAGCTCTCGGGGCGCTACCAGGTGCGGCCGTGGCTGGCGGTGCGCGGCTCGGCGGGTAGGGGCTTTCGGGCGCCGGATTTCCGCCAACTCTACCTCAACTTTTCCAATCCGGTGGTGGGGTACAGCGTGTTCGGCACGCACCAGGTAGGGGAGAAGGTAGCCCAGCTGGCGCAGCAAAACCAGCTAGCCCGCGACGCGGCTACCGGCGAGCTGCTCATCAACCAAACGCTACTCGATCAGGCAAGTAGCCTCACGGCCGAAAGCTCCCGCGCCTATAACATCGGCGTGCAGCTCACACCGGGCAAGAAGCTGAACCTGACGGTCAACCTCTTCCACAACGACCTGAAGAACCTGATTGAAACGGCAGCGGTAGCGCAAAAAGCCAACGGGCAATCGGTGTTTTCTTACCGCAACGTGAGCCGGGCCTACACCCAGGGCGCGGAGGCGGAAGCCAGCTACCCGCTGCTGCCGGGCCTCACGCTGAGCGGCGGCTATCAATACCTGATTGCCAAGGACAAAGACGTGGTGGAGCGTCTGAAAGCCGGCGAAGTGTACCGCCGCGACCCGACTACCCTCGCCACCGAGCGGGTGCCCCTGGACGACTACGGCGGCCTGTATAACCGCTCGCGCCATTCCGGCAACGTCAAGCTGTTTTACCAGGATATGCGGCGCGGCTACTCGGCCAGTTTGCGCGGTATTTACCGGGGGCGCTACGGCTTGCAGGACCGCAACGGCAATCAGCTACTGGATGCTGTCAACGAGTACGTGGCCGGCTACTGGGTTTGGAACGTGGCCGCCAGCAAAACGCTGCACCAGCGCTACACCGTGCAGGCCGGCCTCGATAACGCCCTCAACTTCACCGATCCGGCCAACATCAGCACGCTGCCGGGCCGCCAGTACTACGCCAGCCTGGTGGTGGCTATCGGGCCGAAGTAGCGGCATTCCAACGACTTCTCTTTCCTAATCACTATACCCTGCTTTCTGATGAATGCTCTGTTCTCCCGTTTTGCCCTGCTGACCCTTACCACGGCTACCCTAAGCCTGGCTGCCTGCTCCGACGACTCGGATGATACCAATGCTGTTGCGCCCGCGCTGGAAGTGAAAACGGCCAGCAACCTGGCGCCCGCCGCTGGTGGTACTACCAGCACCGGCCAGCCCGCCACGCCCAAGCACTACGCGTTCTACAACCTGGCCACCAATAAGGAGGTGCCCTACACTGACTCGGCCTCCACAAAGTGGGACATTGCCGTGCGTAGCACTACTATTCTGGTGAACGGCGGCACCAGCGGCCCTGGCAAAGGCAGCGCCCAGGTGGTAGACGGGCTGTTTACGGAACTCACCGAAGCGCCTGCCACGGGGTACAAGCAGGACACCAGCACCGGCAAGGCCATTCCGACGGGCTCGGACAATGGCTGGTATAACTACAACTCCACCACGCACTTCATCACGCCCATTGCTGGCAAAATCATCATGCTGCAAACGGCCGATGGCAAATACGCCAAGATGGAAGTGGTGAGCTACTATAAAGATGCGCCCGCTGCACCCACTGCTACTACCCCCAGCGGCCACTATACCTTCCGCTACCTCTACCAGCCCGACGGCTCGCGCAACCTGAAATAAAGTCCGGTCTGGGTGGGTAGGTGCGGCGATATAGAGCGCCAGTCCTACCTACCTGGTGCCGGCACAAACCACACGTAATCAATCTTTTAATCATGCTTAAACAACTTCTGAAACCGCTTCTGCTGCTGTTGCTGCTGGCGGCCACCAAACCGGGGCAGGCCGCCGCGCCCGCCCGCATTGTGTCGCTGAGCGGCACCATCAGCGAAATTGTGTGTGATCTGGGCCGCCAGGCCGATTTGGTGGGCGTAGACGTGACCAGCACCTACCCCGCCGCGCTGGCCAAGCTGCCCAAGGTAGGGCACACGCGCAGCATCTCGGCCGAGGGCGTGCTGGCCTTGCGCCCTACCCTGGTGCTGGGCACTACGGAGTCGATAAAGCCGGAAGTAGCCGCGCAATTGCGCTCGGCGGGAGTGTCGGTGCAGCTATTCAAGCAGGAGTATTCGGTAGCGGGCACGAAGAAGCTGGTGCAAGAGGTAGCCTCGTTGTTAGGCGCCACGGCCCAAGTGTCGGCTCTCAACAAGAAGCTCGACGCTGACCTCACGAAGGTGCAAAAGCCCGCGAAAGCGCCCAAGGTGCTGTTTGTGTACGCCCGCGGCGCGGGTACCATGATGGTGGCTGGGCAAGGTACTTCGGTGGATAAGGTGATTCAGCTGGCCGGTGGGCAAAATGCCGCCACGGGTTTCGCCGACTTCAAGCCCCTCACTGCCGAAGCCCTGGTAGCCGCCAACCCCGACTACCTGCTGCTATTCGACAGTGGTCTGGAGAGCCTGGGCGGCAAAGCTGGCCTGCTGCAAGTGCCCGGCGTGGCCCAAACCACCGCCGGCCGCACCGGCCGCATCATCGAGATGGACGGCCAATTGCTCACGGGTTTCGGGCCGCGCCTGGGTGAAGCAGCCGCCCAGTTGGCGCGTTTGACGAAGTAAATGCCGTCGTTCTGGTGTGGGCCTCACCCCCCGACCCCCTCTCCGAAAAGGAGAGGGGGAGACAGTACCAGAGCTATTAGCTGATGGCCGTTAGCCGTCAGCTTCGTTCAACAAAAGCTAGCAGCCAACAGCTAGTAGCCAGCCGCTATCGTCTGGCACCCCCTCTCCTTTTCGGAGAGGGGGCCGGGGGGTGAGGCCCACACCAGAACAATTCCACTTACTACCCTTTTCCCATGCCTACCCTCACTGCCCCGTCCGTATCTACCGCGCCTACCCGCACCAGCGCGTCCACGCGCCGCCGATTGATGCTGCTTGCCGCGGCGGTGCTACTGGTAGTGGCCGTGGTCGTAAGCGTAGGAGCCGGGGCCATGCGCATTGCCCCGACGGCCCTGCTTGGTATCTTGTTGGCAAAACTAGGCGTGTCGACAACGCTTGGTTTCGAGCCGCAGCAGGAGGCCGTGCTCTGGGCCATTCGGCTGCCGCGGGCTTGTTTGGGAGTATTGGTAGGCGCTAGTCTGGGGCTGGCGGGGGCGGCTATGCAGGGCCTGTTCCGCAACCCCCTGGCCGATCCGGGGCTGATTGGCATCTCGGCGGGGGCGTCGTTGGCGGCGGTGGCTACCATTGTGCTGCAAGTCACGCTGTTTCAGACGGCGGGCGAGTGGCTGGGGCTGTACCTGTTGCCGATGGCGGCTTTTGTGGGCGCGTGCGGCACCACGCTGGTCGTGTATCAGCTTTCGAAAGAAGGGGGTAGGGCGGTGGTAAGCACCATGCTGCTGGCGGGTATTGCCATCAATGCGCTGGCCGGGGCGCTTACGGGCCTACTCACCTACGCCGCCACGGATGCCCAATTGCGGAGCATCACGTTTTGGGGGTTGGGCAGCCTGGGCGGCGCTTCGTGGCCGGTGGTACTGGGGATACTGCCGTTTCTGGTGGGGCCGCTGCTGTGGCTGCCGCGCCTGGGTAAGCAGCTGAATTTGTTGGCGTTGGGTGAAGCCCAGGCAGTGCATCTGGGGCTGCCGGTAGATTCACTTAAGCGGCAGCTTATTATATTAAGTACGCTGGCGGTGGGCACATCGGTGGCCGTGGCGGGCAGCATCGGCTTCCTGGGACTGGTGGTGCCGCACCTCGTCCGCTTGGTGGCCGGCCCCGACCACCGGGGCGTGCTGCTGGGTTCGGCGCTGGGCGGCGCGGCCGTCCTCACCCTGGCCGATACGCTGGCTCGCACCATGGTAGCGCCCACCGAGCTGCCCATCGGTATTCTGACCGCTTTACTGGGTACACCGGCTTTCATTGTGATTCTGCTTCGCGAAAAGCGCCGGTTATTTTAGAGGCTGTTTACGATGGTTGTTGCACGATGTAGAGACGCATACTTGCGTCTCGTCGCCCGCGCCAGATGGCCGAAATCCTTCAACGACGAGACGCAAGTATGCGTCTCTACACCGTTTTTGCATCATGTTTAGCTAATTCAAACAACTTCTTATGATGCCTTATAAATAGCTGATGAGTGAATTTGATAACTATCGCACTCGCTCGGCTGTGCCGAGTGAGTACTACGTTCCAGCAGCTCTGCTGCGTGCGTCTGCTTGATGTTAGCGTAACCTTACTCAAACGGCGCGGACGGATTCAGGGCATAGCCCCCCAGGCATAATCCTCACTCGGCACAGCCGAGCGAGTGCGTAAACATTAAATATCTGACAATCAGTGAAAAAATAATTATAAAAGAACGAATCAACGGCAATTTCTGAAATCCCTACCCATGTTCGATATACAAGAGGTAAGCTACCGAATCGGGAGGAAAGCCCTGCTGCAACAGGTTTCCTTCTGCGCCCGCCCCGGCGAATTGCTGGTGATACTAGGTGCCAACGGGGCGGGCAAATCTACCCTGCTGCGGCTGCTCAGCGGCGATTTGCTACCCAGCGAGGGTAGCATCTACTTTCAGGGGCAGCCTTTGGCGAGGCAGTCGCCGGGCGAGCTGGCCCGGCGGCGGGCCGTGCTCACGCAGCAGCACACGCTGGCGCTGGCTTTCTCGGTGGAGGAGCTGGTGATGATGGGCCGCTACCCGCGCTTTCGGGGGCAGCCCAGCGCCCACGACCACTTTGTGGTGCGAGCGGCGCTGGCGATGGTCGGCCTGACCGACATGGCCCAGCGCAGCTACCCGACGCTGTCGGGTGGGGAGCAGCAGCGGGTGCAGCTGGCGCGGGTGCTGGCCCAGGTGTGGGAGGCCGACCCCGGCTACCTGCTCCTCGACGAGCCCCTCACTGGCCTCGATCTGCACCACCAGCACCGCACCCTGGCCGTGGCCCGCGAGCTGGTAGGCAAGGGCTTCGGGGTAGTAGCCGTGCTACACGACCTGAACCTGGCCGCGCAGTTTGCCGACCAGGTGTTGCTCTTGCACCAGGGGCACCCTCTGGCCTACGGACCACCCGCCGAAGTGCTCACGGCCGCTAACATCCTCACGGCTTTCGACCTGCCCGTGCAACTTGTGCCCCATCCCAGCCACGATTGCCCGCTCATTGTGCCGTGCCCTACCGTGAATTGGTAGGGAAATACTTGTCTTTCAGTGTCCATCCTCCCTACCCTTATCTGTCATCCTGAGCTTGCGAAGGACCTTATCTTGTCAGAACGATTGACGTACCAACGACTCGTTCAACTGACATAAGGTCCTTCGCAAGCTCAGGATGACAGATAAAGGATGAATGACAGAACAAACAACAGGGCCAATACTTCACAATTTCACAAACTCGCAACTTCACCATTTCCCTATGTCAACCGCCACCATACCAACCCAAACCCTGGCCCAGCGATGGGCTGAGTACCGTCATCAGAACCCTAAAAATCGCATCCGAAACGCCGCTGATGACCTGGGAGTGAGCGAGATGGAGCTGCTGGCAACCCAGTGCACCGGCCAGCCCGACGCGCCCGTGACGCGCCTGCGCGCCGAGTTTCCGGACATCCTCAAGCAAGTGCCTACCCTGGGCCGCGTGATGGCCCTCACCCGCAACAATAGCGTGGTGCACGAGCGCAAAGGCCCCTACCTCAACGTGTCGGTTAATGGTCCGATGGGCTTGGTGCTGGGCGAAGACATCGACCTGCGCCTGTTTCTGATGCACTGGCAGCACGGCTTTGCAGTGAGTGAGGATGGTCGCCGCAGCCTTCAGTTTTTTGCCAAAGACGGCGAGGCGGTGCACAAAATCTACCTCCTCGAAGACAGCAACGCCACGGCCTACGACGAACTGGTAGCGCAGTTCCAAGCCGAGGACCAGTCGCCGGACGTGACGGTGGAGCCCGCGCCTACCCCCGCCGCCGAGGCCCCCGACGATACCATCGATGTGGAGGGCTTCCGGGCGGCGTGGCGGGCGCTGCCCGATACGCACGCGTTTTTTGGGTTGCTGCGCCAGTTTGGCGTCACGCGCACGCAGGCCCTGCGCCTGGGGCCGCCCGAGCTGGTGCGCCAGGTAGGCAACGATGCCGTGGACCAGGCGCTGCAAGCTGCCGCCGCCCAGCAAGTGCCCATTATGCTGTTTGTGGGTAGCCGCGGCTGCATCCAGATTCATACCGGCCCCGTGCAGCGCATTGTGCCCATGGGGCCGTGGCTGAACGTGCTCGACCCCGACTTCAACCTGCACCTGAAAGCCGGGGACGTGGCCGAAAGCTGGGTGGTGCAAAAGCCTACTACCGACGGCATTGTGACCTCGCTGGAGCTATTTGATGCGCAGGGAAATAATCTGCTGCTGTTTTTTGGCAAGCGCAAGCCAGGCATTCCGGAGCAGGACGCATGGCGCGAGTTGGTAGCGGGGTTGCAGTAGGCGACAGCTTGAGGTAGCATCCGCGCCGGCAATTGCGTAGAAGGGAAACACACTGGCCCGGCCGCGTGTTCTGGCTACCTTTGCCGGCGCATTGGCCGACCGGGTAGCAAACCGCCCGCCCGGCCAAGCCCTACCTTCCTAAGACCTGAAGCCCCTATGAGCTCTGTTACCCCCTTGAATGCCCTCGGCGAGTTTGGCCTGATCAACCGCCTCCAGCAAACCATCACGCTGCGCCAGCCCAGCACCACGCTCGGTATTGGCGACGACGCGGCTATCCTGAGTCTGCCTGCGGGGCAGGATACCGTCATTAGCACCGATTTGCTGGTGGAAGGTGTGCATTTCGACCTCACGTTTTGCCCCCTGAAGCACGTGGGCTACAAGGCCGTGGCCGTGAATGTGTCGGATATGGCGGCCATGAACGCCACGCCTACCCAGATCGTGGTGGGTATTGCCGTGGGCGCACGCTACTCGGTGGAGGCCATTGAGGAGCTGTACGAAGGCATGCGCCTGGCTTGCGAGGCCTACAACGTGGACCTGGTAGGCGGCGACATCACCGCCAGCCGCGGCGGCCTCACCATCAGCGTGACGGCGCTGGGGCAGGTGGCGCAGGGCCAGGCCGTGCGCCGCAGCGGCGCGCAGTCCAGCGACCTGCTCTGCGTGACCGGCGACCTGGGCGGCGCCCTGCTGGGCCTGCAAGTGCTGGAACGCGAAAAGCAAGCCTGGCAAGCCGACCCCGAGATGCAGCCCGAGTTGGAAAAGTATGGCTACGTGGTGCAGCGCCAGCTGCGCCCCGAAGCCCGCATGGACATCATCTATGAGCTGCGCGAGCTGGGCATCACGCCCACCAGCATGATTGACATTTCGGACGGCTTGGCCTCCGAAACCCTGCACCTGTGCCAGGCCAGTGGGGTAGGGGCGCGCGTGTTCACCGAAAACCTACCCATTGCCAACCCTACCCTGGAAGTGGCCGAGGAGTTCAGCCTTGACCCTATTATGTGCATGCTCAACGGCGGCGAGGACTACGAACTCCTCTTCACTGTGCCCCTCGCCGACCACGACAAACTCAAAAACCACCCCGATATCACTATCATCGGCCACATGGTGCCGCAGAGCGAAGGCGCCAACCTCATCACCAAAGCCGGCCAAGCCGTGCCCCTGCAAGCCCAAGGGTTCAAGCATTTCTAGGGTAGGGAAGTCGAGCAATAAATAGAATGTAAAAGACCGTCATGCTGAGCGGAGCGCAGCGAAGTCGAAGCATCTCTACCGTGAGTAATTCCTGTCATTAGGATTACTCACGGTAGAGATGCTTCGACTTCGCTGCGCTCCGCTCAGCATGACGGTCTATTTACTACTGTTGCTGCTGCTGCTGCTGCTGCAAATCCAGATACTTGCGGTAGGAATTGACGGGCGAGATGGGCGCGGCTACTTCTTGCGTATACATAGGCTCGATGGGGGTAGGGGCTGCCAGGGGCGTGCCGTTTTCGATGTGCACGGATACCTCTAGGCGGTGGGCGCTGGTGCCTTTGTAGGTGCCCTTCACGGGCGTGCAGTCCATGAAATTGCGGCCGATGGCCATGCGCACGTGGCCGTCGTTCACGATGCAGTTGTTGGTAGGGTCGAGGCCCAGCCAGCCGTAGAACGGAATGTAGGCCTCCACCCAGGCGTGGGTGGCGCCGGTGCCGCGCACGCCCTCATCCTTGGGGCAGATATAGCCGCTCACGTAGCGCGCCGGTATGTCGTAGAGACGCAGCATAAACAACAGAATATGCGCAAAGTCCTGACAAACACCGGCTTGCAGTTGCCATATTTCCTCGGTGGGCGTTTCCACGTTGGTTACGCCTTGCTGATAGGCAAAGTGGTCGTACACGTATTCCGACAGCACCAGCGCATTTTTCAACGGCTTCTCGGCCCGGTCTACCACCACATCGAGGGTAGCCCGAATGGCCCCGGTAGCGGGCGAGGGCTCCCGGGCGAGGAAGTCGAAGAACTCGGCGTCGCCGCGGATGGCGTGGAGGTGCTTCCACTGCTCGGCGGCCAGCTGCTCGTCCATCGGAAACTGGATGGCGTGCGTTACCACTTCCGCCAGCGAGTCAATCAGCAGCTCCGTGTGCGGGGAAATCAATGAAAATACGCCGACCTGGTTGCCGAAATAGTCGGTGAAAACTTCCACTTCCGGACCGTGCGAGATAACCAACTCGTGCTTTTTTACCTCCAGCCGGTCGTCGGCCAGCGGGTATACCATCACCTGATTGGCGCAGTCGATAACCGGCGCGGCGTAGGCGTAGCGGGTGCGGTGCTTGATTGTATAGGCAGGCATGAGGGTAGGGAAGAGGTAGTAGATGAAATAATAGATAAGCACGTCATTTCGAGCTTGTCGAGAAATCTCGCGTGCTGATGTGAGATAGTATCCTTCGTCAGCACGCGAGATTTCTCGACAAGCTCGAAATGACGTTCTTATCTGAGCAGTGAGCAAAGCAGATTCTAATTATACCCAAAGTAAGACGTGTTCAGCGCGTTGGCTACGTCCACCAGCTGCTGGCGGGTTTGCAGCAGGAAGCTGGTGAGCTGCTCAGGCTCCTGGGCTGAGAGGCGGCTGTAGCGCACGGCGGTGCGCACTTTGCCAATCAGAAACGCAACGTGCGCGTGGCTTTCGGGGAGGCTCTCGGGCTGCAAGCGCCCAAAGTAGTACGCCAGTTGATCGAGGCTGTAGAGCAGCGCGTGCGGAAACTGCGTGTTGTAGACGATGAATTGCAGCACGTTATCGGTATTAAACGTGCCTTTATACGTCTTGATGTACTGCTCGTAGCCTACCAGCGAATACAGCAGGTAGCGCAGCGCAGGCGCATCCAATGGGTGCACGGTGTGCTCTGTCACGGTGGCCCACTGCACGCGCAGAATATCGGTAATCTGGATGGCGCGCTCCAGGCATTTGCCGATGCCCAGGTAGGCGTAGCCCTCGTCGCGGGGCATGGTGTGCTGCACAGTGCCGGCATACAGCAGCGCCTGGCGCAGCAGCGCATCCAGCCCCGAAATGGGGTCTTCGCGGGTGATTTGCTGCCCTACCTCCGCATCGCGGATGACGTGGTAGAAGTCGTTGAGCGACTGCCACACTTCCTTGGTGATGTGGTCCTGCACGGCGCGGGCATTCTCGCGGCCCTGCAAAATGTTGCGGTAGGCCGAGGCACCGTTGTTCCGGTCCAGCACCAGGTGGGTCAGGATGGGGGTGGAGTGGCCGTCTAGCTGCGCAAGCTCGTCCGGCGTGAGGTCGCCGTAGAGTTGCAAAAACGGGCGCCAGTTGAAATCATAGATTTCGTTCTGCGAGGCAATGTAATTCGTGCGAATCACCTGAAGCATGGACTGCGTGCGCTCCATGTAGCGCGCCAGCCAGTAAATCGTATCCGCAACGCGACTAAGCATGTGGTGAGGTTGTGAAATTGAAGCCGTTTAGAAAGTCTGTTTCGCCCGCCGGTCATGTTTCGCCCACCCGTCATTCCGAGCTTGTCGAGGAATCTCGCGTGCTGATGGCAGATAGAAATTACTGTCAAGCGAGATTCCTCGACAAGCTCGGAATGACGGTCTGATGAATTGCTAGACGGCTGTAGGTATGAAGTTATGAAGAGAGAGTAGGGGAGTGATAAGGCTGTGGAATTGCGGAGTGGTGAGGTTGCTACCGATGCAAGCAGAACATACGATTCACAAACTCACCACTTCACTATTCACCTAAAACCCACGTGTCTTTGCTGCCGCCGCCTTGGGAGGAATTGACGACCAGCGAGCCTTCCTGCAACGCTACCCTGGTGAGGCCGCCGGGCACGATGTCGATGCCGGAGGGACCATAGAGGGCGAAGGGGCGCAGGTCGACGCGGCGGGGTTGCAGCACGCCGTTGAGGTAGCACGGCGTAGACGACAGGCTGATGATGGGCTGGGCAATAAAGCTGCGCGGGTCTTCCAAGATGGCCTTGCGGAAGTCGTCCATCTGCTCCTCGGTGGCCGCGCTGCCAATCAGCATGCCGTACCCGCCCGACTCGTTGGTGCGCTTAATCACCATGCGGTCCATCTGGCTGAACACCAGCTGGCGGAGGTCGGGGTCAGCCATTTGGTAGGTAGGCACGGTCTTCAGAATCGGCTCCTCGTTGAGGTAGTACCGAATCATTTCGGGCACGTAGCTATACACAGCTTTGTCGTCGGCCACGCCGTTGCCCATGGCATTCACAATGGCCACGTTGCCCTTGCGGTAGGCCCAGTACAGCCCCGACACGCCCAGGGCGCTATCGGGCCGGAAGGCCAGCGGGTCCAGAAACTCGTCGTCTACGCGGCGGTAAATTACGTCTACGCGTTGCAGGCCCTTGGTGGTTTTCATGTACACGAAGTGGTTGTGCACAATCAGGTCGCGGCCCTCTACCAGCCGAATGCCCATGAGGCGGGCCAGCGTGCTGTGCTCGAAGTAAGCCGAGTTGTAGATGCCCGGCGAGAGCAAAACCACCGTGGCGTCGCTGTCTTGGCGGCCGGCCAGGGCCAGCAGGTTGCGGTAGAGCAGGTCGGGGTAGTCCTTCACCGGCTGCACGTTGTTTTTGGGTAGCAGGTCGGGGAAGATGCGGTAGGTGATGCTGCGGTTTTCCAGCATGTACGACACCCCCGAGGGCGTGCGTAGGTTGTCTTCCAGCACGTAAAACTGCCCGTCGTTGTCCCGAATCAAATCCACGCCCGCAATGTGCGTGTAGATGTCGTGGGGCACGTCTACGTGCATCATCTCGCGCAGAAACTGCGGGCACGAGTACACCAGCGCCGCCGGAATCAGCCCGTCTTTCAGGATAAACTGCTGGTGATAAATGTCTTTCAGGAAGATGTTGAGCGCCCGGAGACGCTGCTTGATGCCGGCCTCAATGTGCAGCCACTCGCGGTGCTGAATGATGCGCGGGATGATATCAAACGGAAAAATCTTCTCGATGCCCTCGCCGCTGCTATACACCGTGAAGGTGATGCCCTGGCTCATGAAGAGCTTCTTGGCCAGCTCGTCTTTGCGGGTCATTTCGGAAGAGGGCAGGTTCTCGATGGCCGTCACAAAGTGGGTATACTCCGGCCGGATGCCGTCGGCGCCAAACATTTCGTCCCACACCTGCGGCTGTTCCTGGTAGGCTTTCAGTAGCGAGTCTTCCTTCATAAGCAAAGTAGGTAGGCGATAGGGTAGGGGCGGCGCCAATCAGCCGAAAGGGCGCCTCTGGTTCAGGTAGTACGGCAAACTACTGAAAAACCGTTAACGAATTGCGTCAAAAGGAAGATAGATTTATAAGAAAGCGCCAATTTTTTCATGGAAATAGTAAATGGAAAGGTCCATCAACTTATCCAGGAATTCTCCGTTTGATAGGGCCAACCTGATCCGCTGGCTCCGCAACCAACTCGCTTTAAGCCGCCTACCCTCCTCATGCGCCTCTTCCACTGCACCCACTGCGGGCACCTACTCTACTTCGAAAACAACCGCTGCGAAAAGTGCGGCTACGCGCTGGGTTTTGATGCGGCCCAGCTCCAGCTGTTCCCGTTGGTGGAGCAGCAGCCCGGCATTTTTGAGCTGTACGACCAGCCTACCCTCGGCACCTACCGCTACTGCGCCAACCACGCCCACGACGTGTGCAACTGGCTGGTGCCTACCACCAGCGACAGCGCCTTTTGCCAAGCCTGCGACCTGAACCACACCATTCCCAACCTCAGCAAGCCCGAGTACCTCACGCGCTGGCGCACCATTGAGGTAGCCAAGCACCGGCTGGTATACACGCTGCTGCGCCTGGGCCTGCCTGTGGTCAGCAAGCGGGTAGAGCCGGAAACGGGCTTGCAGTTCGATTTCAAAGCCGACGAAAACTCTGATAATCAGCAGGGCGAAAAAGTGCTGACCGGCCATGCCAACGGCCTCATTACCTTGAATATAGCCGAAGCCGACGACGTGGAGCGCGAAATGGCGCGGCAGTCGATGGGGGAACTGTACCGCACCATGCTGGGCCACTTCCGCCACGAGGTAGGCCACTACTACTGGGACCGGCTCCTGGCCGACTCGCCCTACCTGCCCGAGTACCGCCGCCTGTTTGGCGACGAGCGCCAGGACTACGGCCATGCCCTGCAACGCCACTACGACCAGGGCGCCCCCGCCGACTGGCCCCAGCACTACATCAGCTCCTACGCCACCATGCACCCGTGGGAGGACTGGGCCGAAACCTGGGCGCACTACCTGCACATCACCGACACGCTGCAAACCGCCCACGCCTTCGGCCTGCGCATCAACCCCGAAGAAGCCGAAACCGAAGCCAACCTGCGCGCCACCATCCAGGACCCGTATCAGTTGCAGGATTTCGGGGAGATTCTGCGGCAGTGGCTACCCCTCACCTTCGCCATGAACAGCCTCAACCGCAGCATGGGCCAGCACGACCCCTACCCCTTCGTGATTGTGCCCGAAGTGGCCGAGAAGCTGAGTTTCATTCACCGAATGGTTAGTAGTGAAATGGTGAAGTTGTGAAATGGTGAGTTTGATGTTCCAGCGGCGCCACTTGCGCAAGCTGCGCCACTAGGGCAGATAGAACATCGAACTCACCACCTCACCATTTCACAACTTCACCACTCACCCCAGATATACCCGGAAGGTAGTGCCCTGGCCTACCTCGCTCTCCACGGCGATGCGCCCGCCGGCTTGCTCCACCAGCCGGTTGACCAGGTACAGACCCACACCCGTGCCGGGCACGTGGTCGTGGAAGCGGCGAAACATCTGAAACAGGTCGGCGCCGTAGCGGGCCAGGTCCATGCCCAGGCCATTGTCCTGCACCACCAGCACGGGCGTGCCCGCGGGTGTCCGTTCTGCGTTTACCCGAATGTGGGGCTGCCGGTCAGGATCAGCATATTTGAGGGCGTTGCTAAGCAGATTGTAGAGGATGCTTTGCAGGCTTAACGGCACAAAGCGGACGGCAGGCAGCTGCTCAAAATCCAGCTCGAAGATGGCCCGTGACGCTGCAATCTGGTGGTGCATACTCTGCACAACGGCCTGGGTGAGGGGTAGCAGCCGTACCGTTTCGGTGGGTAGCTGGCCGTGGTGGCGCTCCACCTGCACCACTTCGGCCAGCCCTTCCACCGTATTGTGGATCTGGGTGAGCGCACCCTCAAACATGTTGAGCAACAGCGGCGCATCGGGGTCGCGAAAGGTGGCCGAGCGTTTCAGCTCCTCAAACACGCCGGCCATGTTGTTCACGGGCTGTTTCAGGTCGTGCGAGGCCGTGTACACAAAGTTGTCGAGGTCTTGGTTGATGCGGGTGAGCTGCTGGTTGGTAATGCTCAGCTCGCGGTTGGCCTCATCAATCTGGCGCCGGGCCATTACCTGCTCGGTCACTTCATAGGTAAACACCAGAATGCCATCAATACCCCCGCTGCTATCGAAACGGGCCTGGTAGATGAAATTGAAATACATGTCTTCCAGAGGACCTTGCTCGCTGCGTGACGCCTGAATCAACCATTCGTTGCCCTCATATGGCTCACCCGTGAGGTACACGCGCTGCATAATTTCCCAGATAGGTTGCTCCATTATCTCTGGCATAGCCCGCCCAATGGGCTGGCCCAGCAAGCGGCGACCAGGAAACATCTGTTGGTAGGCCGGGTTGACCAGCTCATACACCAGCTCAGGACCATCCAGAATACAAATGGCACCGGGAGCTTGCATAAACAGGCGCTCCAGGCGGGCGCGCTGTTGCTCGGCCTCGGCCTGTGCCACTTGTAACTCACGCGTGCGGTGCTGCACGCGGCTTTCCAACTCCTGGTTGAGCTGTTGCAAGGCTAGTTGCGTGCTGAATAGCGCGTCGTTGTTGGCGCGTATTTCTTCGTTGGCCGCCTGCAACTCCTCGTTGGCAGAGGCTAGCTCTTCGTTCAGCATTCGCTGCTGCTGCTCATTGGCTTCAATGCGGTGGCGGGCTTCTACCTGCGCAGTTACCTCGTAGGCAAACACCTGAATACCGTCGATGGCACCAGTATGGTCGTGGGTCGGCTGGTAGACGAAGTTGTAGTAGTTTTTTCCCAGCGCGCCGGTGTTGTTGTGGTCGAGCTGCACCAGCATTTCGGTGGCGTAAAAAGGCTCACCGGTCTGATACACCCGGTCGAGCAACCCAAAGATGGGCTGGCCTTTCAGCTCCGGCATGGCCTCCGCAATTGGTTTGCCCAATAAGGGCCGTGGCCCCACCAGTTGCTGATACAAGGGGTTCACCAGCTTAAACACGTGCTGCGGCCCTTCAAAAATCGTAATCATGGCCGGCGCTTCCATAAACAGGCGCTCCAGGCGGCTGCGCTGCGACTCGGCCTCGGCGCGGGCGGCCCGCTCACGGGTCTGGCTGGCCCGTAGGGCTTCCTCCAGAGCCGTACCGGTATACTCCACCGTGTTGCTGAAACACACCAGCAGCCCCTCGCCGGCCCGCCGAGCCGAGAGGTAAAACGGCGCGGTACCATCCATCAGGTAATCGAGCGAGTACCGCCCCGGCTGGCCCGACGTGAAGGTGTGCACGTAGAAATCGAACACGCCGTTGGTGCGGCTCTGCGGGTAGAGCTGCCCCTGCGTTTGGGTAGGGCGAGCCGGTAGTTGCAGCAGCTGCTGGGCCACCGTATTGAGCAGCACAAACTCAAAATCAACGATGGTAGCGCCATCGGCGGCCCAAACAGGCTTCAGCAGCAGCATGCTGGCCAGCGAAATTTCCAACAGGCCCTGCACCAAATCGTCGGGCGTGAAGGTCGGCTGAAGGTCGGCAGTAGGGAAAGGGGCAGAATCGGGCATAGTAGCAGGAAGCAAAAACGGCCGACAACCAAACGGGATGTCTGAAGGTAGAAACAGGAGGCGTCGCTGGCTTTTAGAACTGGCAAAATAACGCAAATCTGCTACGCCCGCTACTCGGTTGCCCGTGGAGGGCAACAGTACAGAGCCTTGTTCTGAGGTCTATTCATCCCTGGCTTATGAAAATCACGAAATATATTCACTCCTGTCTGCTGCTGGAGCACGAAGGCGAGCAGCTATTATTTGACCCCGGTAAGTTTTCGTTTGCGGAGAAGCGAGTGTCACCCGAGACGTTTCGAAATGTGTCTACCGTTGTCATCACCCACCAGCACCCCGACCATCTGGACGTGGACGCGCTCCGGGAAATTGTGCGGCTGAGCGGGGCCACGGTGCTATCCACGCAGGAAGTAGCCGATATGCTGGCACCGCAGGGCCTGCAAGTGCAGGTGGTAGAAGAAGGCGAGCTGGAGGTAGGCTCGTTTCGGCTGGAGGCGGTGGCCGTGCCCCACGAGCCCATCCTGGACAGTGAGCTGCCGCAGATGCTGGCGTTTTTCATCAACGGCAAAGTGCTGAATCCCGCCGATTCGTTCTCGCCTATTCTACAGAAATTCAAGCGGGCCGAAGTATTAATATTGCCCGTAATGGCTCCTTTCCTGACTGAGCTGCGGGTAGCCGAGTTTGTGCGGCAGCTAGAGCCGCAGCAACTTGTGCCCGTGCACGACGGCTATGCCAAGGACTTTTTTGTGGAACAGCGCTACGACACCTACGAGCCGCATTTTGCGCAGCAGGGTATTCAGTTTCACCGATTGGCCCAGCCGGGACAGTCTATCACAGTGTAGTTTTTCAACGAAAATTCGCTGCCGCTGAAAACCTGCGTGCCGGCTGAGTGTTGCCAACCACCACCACGCCCATTCATTGGCGCTATCTATTTGCTATGTCAAATTCTGCTCTTTCCGTCGATCAGGCCTCTTTCCGTAGCTCCTTTGCAGAGGAGTTGCGTGGCGAATCCTCCGCCGACCTGCACCCGCGCCAGGTGCCCGGCTACCATTACTCGCACGTGACGCCTACCCCCGTGCGCGACCCGCAGCTGCTGGCGTGGTCTGAGGAGCTGGCCGACTTTCTGGGCCTGACGCGCCCGCCCGAGCGCGGCCCCGCCGTAGATGCTCTGGCCGGCAACCTCGTGACGCCCAGCATGCAGCCCGTGGCCGCCCGCTACGGTGGGCACCAGTTTGGCAGCTGGGCCGGGCAGCTCGGCGACGGCCGCGCCATTTCGCTGGGCGAGCTTATGGCCGTGGATGGCACCAGCTGGGAAGTGCAGCTGAAGGGCGCCGGCCCCACGCCCTACTCACGCCGCGCCGATGGCCGCGCCGTGCTCCGCTCCTCGGTGCGGGAGTTTCTATGCAGTGAGGCTATGCACTACCTGGGTGTGCCCACTACGCGGGCGCTCAGCCTGGTAAGTACCGGCGACCAGGTGGTGCGCGACATGTTTTACTCCGGTAATCCGCTGCCCGAGCCGGGCGCCATTGTGGCGCGGGTGGCACCGTCGTTTGTGCGGTTTGGGAGCTTTCAGCTGCTCACGGCCAACGGCGAAATCGACAATCTGCGTGCCCTGGCCGACTACGTTATCCGGCATCACTACCCCGAGTTGGGGGCGCCTTCGCCCGAGGTGTACCTGCGTTGGTTTACGGAGGTGTGCCGCCGCACGGCCGTGCTGGCGGCGCACTGGCAAACGGTGGGCTTTGTGCACGGCGTGTTGAACACGGATAACATGTCCATCCTGGGCCTCACCATCGACTACGGCCCCTACGGCTGGCTGGAGCCCTACGACCCCGACTGGACCCCCAACACCACCGATTTCGGGCAGCGTCGCTACGCGTTTGGGCAGCAGCCCCGCGTGGCCCTCTGGAACCTGATGATGCTGGCGCAAGCATTGGTGCCCCTACTGGGTAGCCCCGACGAGCTGACGCCGGTGCTGCACAGCTACGCCGGCACGTACACGGAAGCCTACCGCGCCCTGCTGTTCCGCAAGCTCGGTCTCACGCCCCGCCCCGACGACTTGGCGCTGGTATCGGCCCTGCCCGATGCGCTAACCGCCGCCGAAGCCGACATGACGTTGTTTTTCCGGCGGCTCTCGCACGTGGCCCCGGCGCTGCTGGGCCAGCCCGTTTCCCCGGAAACAGCATTGCGTGAACTGCTCGAAGCCACTACGTATACTGCGCCCGGCTGCGCTGAGCAGGAGCCACTACGCCAATGGCTGACGCAGTACGTGGCGCGCCTGGGCCAGGAAGCCGCAGCGCCGACTGCCATTCGGGAGCAGATGTTGCAAGCCAACCCCAAGTACGTACTACGCAACTACCTCGCCCAGCAGGCCATCGAGGCCGCCGAAACCGGCGACTTATCTCTGCTTACTGCCTTGCAGCACGTTTTGCGCACGCCCTACGCCGAGCACCCCGAGCACGAAGCTCTAGCCAACAAGCGCCCTGAGTGGGCCAGCACCAAACCCGGCAGCGCCACACTCTCATGCAGCTCTTAGTTTGAGTTATGTAGAGCGGCGTAGAAGCGCAAGAGTGGCATCTCGTCGTTGAATGATTGGCGCTTACAAGGCAACGTCAGCAACGACGAGACTCCAACTCTTGCGCCTCTACCTTATTGAGCAGGCGCCAAAAACTAACGCAAACAGTCTCTTGAGGGTAGGAGGTAAAGAATTAGAAGAGTAAGAAGGCAGGAGTAATCCTGTTTTCATCCCTCATCCTACGTCGCACTCGCTCGGCTGTGCCGAGTGAGCACTACGCTTGAGGGGCTGTGCCCCGAATCCGTTCGCGCCGCTTGCACGAAGTCAGCCCAACGGGATGCAAACGCACGCAATGAAGCCGGCATAGCACAGTCCTCACCCGGCACAGCCGAGCGAGTAAGGCAAGGTAGGAGTGCACCACCACCTACCCGCCTGCCCTAAAAATTACCGCTTGGTAGAATAGGAAAGGCCAATGGTGATGTTGGTGTTGTCGGGGACTTTGCCCTCGCTGAACTGGCTTTCGTGCGTGTAGTTGTAGCTGAAGTTGAGCGCCAAGTGGCTCATGAGCTTCAGCGCCAGGGTAGAGACATTGCTGAAGCGGTAGTTGTCAAAATTGCTCAGCGACGGCTGGTAGAATGTGATGGAACTGAGCGTCAGTATTTTGATAGAGTAGGCTACCTTGAGACGGGCCGAGTTACGGGCCGTGACTTGTGTAGTGCCATCCAGAAAGTTGGTTTTCTCCCGAATGATCAGGTTGCTGATGGACACCTCCCTACCCAGCGTATCGGAGTAGAAAGCCCACCCCGGCCCGGCGCCCAGCTGCACCCGGCTGGTAATGCCGCGCAGATTGCTGCGCTCAAATCCGCCGATGGCATAGGCCCGAAACCGACCCTTGTAGTAGTAGGGCGTGGCGTTGAGCAACAGCTCACGTTCTTTCAGTGAGCCATCCTGCTTGCCGTAAATGAAGCTGCCATTCAGCGGCAGACCATAATGCTGACCGCGGGTGAAGGTGAGGGCTTGCGTAGTAGACAGCAGTGCCCGGTTGACGCCGCCGCTGCTGAAAGCACCCGTTAGCTGGCTGTTATAGACAATCAGGGTAGTGTCGCGCTGCTGTTGGTTCTGGGCATAGGCTGGCGCGGCGAGTAGTAGGCACGCGAGAAGCAACAAGAGCAAACAATACAGTTTCGGCATAGAAGAAGGGCTGAGCGGCCGCTGTAATCAGTTGATTTACAGCACTGAAAAAGGGCAGCGTGAAGCACGCCGGCGCGGGCGGTACCTAGCAAAGGTAGGGCTGATGCTTCGTATATCACCGGGCACATGCGTTGGAAAAAGCCGGACTATATTGCATGGTTATTGCCGGCGCCATCGCTCGTGCTTTTCTTGTTGCCTGTATATCTGAAGAATATGAGTGCCCGATTGTTGTGCTGTTGTTTGCTGATTATGAGCTTATTGGGGAAGGTAGGGCGTGTTACCGCCCAAGCACCTGCGCCTACCCGCCGCGACTCCGTCCGCACCCAGGCCCTTAGCACCGATACGCGCCAGCTACGACAACTGGACTCGCTGCGCCGCCAGAACACCGACCGTCTCGCGCAGCTGCAACAAGAGCTGCTCTCGCTGAAAGGGGAAGGGCAGAACCGCACCCGCGAGCGGGAACTGGTGCAGGAGCTGCGCGTGCTACAATCGGCCGACTCCTTGCGCCATTTGCGCGCCCGCCAGCACATCGACTCGCTGAAGCGCCACGCCCGCGGCTACCCCGTGGTGCCCCACGACGATACCCTGTTCTACGTGTATACCAAGCTGGGGCCGTTTTCGCCCCAGGAACGCGCCAACCTCATTGCCGAAAAAGTGCAGCGCCTGGAGTCCGACGTGTTCTTCCGGCCCGATTCCCTGCGCCTATACCCCTCGGAGCAAACCATCGACCTGATGTACGGCGCCCTGATAGTGCAAAGCATCTCCGACAACGACGCCCTCTGGCTCGATACCTCCCGCGACTCGCTGGCCGTGCGCTACCGGGCACGGATTGTGGAGGTAGTATCGGCCTACAAGCAAGAGCATAGCCTACCTAATATTCTGAAAGAAATCGGGCTGGCGCTGCTGGTGTTGGTGGTGTTCTACTTCGCGGTGCGGTTCGTAAACCAGTTTTTTCGCTGGGTGCAGCGCAAGCTAGTCAGTAAAGAAAACGCTTGGTTTCGGGGCGTGCGCCTGGGTACGTATGAGCTCTTTACACCGCAACGGGAGCTGGATGCAGCCCTGCTGCTCAGTAATATCCTGCGCTGGGTAGTCATTTTTCTGGTGTTTTATCTGGTGCTGCCCATCCTGTTCAGCATTTTCCCCGGCACGCAGGACGTGGCCGATACGCTGCTGGGCTACGTGTTGTCGCCGTTGCGCAAGATGCTGCTGGCGCTGTGGAACTACCTGCCCAACCTGATTACCATTGTGGTGGTGGTCACGGTATTTCGGTATATTCTGAAGGGCGTATATTTCCTGAAAGAGGAAATCCGGCAGGGCCACCTCACCATCCAGGGGTTCTTCCCCGATTGGGCTAACCCCACCTACCAGATTGTGCGGGTGCTCATCTTCGCCTTCTTATTAGTCGTCATCTTTCCCTACCTGCCGGGTTCCGATTCGCCCATTTTCAAGGGCGTATCGGTGTTTCTGGGTTTCCTGTTCACGTTCGGGTCGGCGGGGTCGTTGTCGAACATTGTGGCGGGGCTGGTGCTCACCTACATGCGCGCCTACAAGCTGGGCGACCGGGTGAAAATCGGCGACGTAACCGGCGACATCATCGAGAAAAACCTGCTCGTCACGCGCATTCGCACCATCAAAAACGAGGAAATCACCATCCCGAATTCCTCCATCATGAGCAGCTACACCACCAACTATACCAGCGCCGCGCCTACCCTGGGGCTGGTGCTGCACACCACCGTCACCATTGGCTACGATGTGCCGTGGCAGCAGGTGCACCAGCTGCTGATGGCGGCAGCCTTGCAGGCGCAGGACGTACTACCCGAGCCCAAACCCTTCGTGCTCCAAACCAGCCTCGACGACTACTACGTGAGCTATCAGTTGAATGCCTACACCCGCGAGGCCAGCAAGCAAGCCGCTATCTACTCGCGCATTCACCAGAACATCCAGGACCAGTTCAACGCGGCCGGCGTCGAAATCATGTCGCCACACTTCCGCGCCGTGCGCGACGCCTCCGCCCCGCAAATGCCCACGGAGTACGTCCCCAAGGACTTTGAGCCTTCGAAGTTTCGGGTAGAGGGGCTGGATGGGAAAGGGTAGGGCGAAATTCTAACGACAACAAGAACGTCATTTCGAGCTTGTCGAGAAATCTCGCGTGCTGATGCTAGATACTATCCTACATCAGCACGCGAGATTTCTCGACAAGCTCGAAATGACGTTCTTGTTGTCAGGAGTGCCTAGTGTAGGTAGGCACTACCCGCTATTCTGACGTGCTTTCGCCATGCTAAAACCTGCCTTGTTATGGAGCCTGATGCTGTGCATCGTCCTCAGCAGCCACGCCCGTTCCCCCACCACCATTGCGGCCTTGCAGTGCGAATACCTGGAGCGCCCCCTCGGCATTGATGCGCCGAAACCGCGCTTCACGTGGCGCTTGCTGGATACGAGGCCGGGCGCCCGGCAAACGGCTTATCGGGTGATGGTTGCCACTGATTCGGTGGCCTTGGCGCAGGGTAGGGGCACTGTGTGGAACTCGGGCGTGGTGAAATCGGGGGCGACGTTGGTGACGTACGCGGGGCCGGCGTTGCAGCCTTTTACGCGGTATTACTGGCGCGTGGAGGTACGCGACCAGCAGAAGCAGGCGGCCACCAGCCCCATCACCAGCTTCGAAACCGGGATGATGGACCAGCGCAACTGGCAGGGCGCGTGGATAGCCGACGCGCACGACCAGCATACCCGGCCGGCGCCCTACTTCCGGAAGGTGTTTGAGGCGAAGACTGGTATTAAATCGGCGCGGGCGTACATCGCGGCGGCGGGACTGTATGAGCTGTCGGTGAACGGGCAGCGGGTAGGCGACCATGTGCTGGACCCGCTGTACACGCGCTTCGACCGCCGCATGCTCTACGTTACCTACGACATCACGCGGCAGCTGCAAACCGGCCAGAATGCCTTGGGCGTGCTGCTCGGCAACGGCTGGTACAACCTGCAATCTACGGCCGTGTGGGATTTTGATAAGGCCCCGTGGCGCGCGCGCCCTACCTTCTGCATGGACGTGCGCATCACCTATACCGATGGTCGAGTGGAAACCATCACGACCGGCAAAGACTGGAAAACGGCCCTCAGCCCCGTCATTTTCAACAGCATCTACACCGCCGAGCACTACGACGCCCGCCAGGAACAGCCGGGCTGGAACACGGCATCCTTCGATGACAAAGCCTGGAAGGAGGTATTCTTCCGCGCGGCGCCGTCCCGCACTATCGTGGCGCAGGCCGTGCGGCCCATCCGCAGCACCGAGGAGCTGCCGGCCCAAAGCATGCTCCGCCTCAACGACACCACCTACGTGTTCGACCTGGGTAGGAACATTGCGGGGGTGAGCCAGTTGACGGTGCAGGGGCCGGCCGGCACCGTAATTCACCTGAAACACGGCGAGCGGCTCTACCCCAACGGCCACGTCGACCTATCGAATATCGACGAGCACTACCGCCCTACCGATAAATCGGACCCGTTTCAGACCGATATTTTTATTCTGAGCGGGAAGGGTAGGGAAAGCTTCATGCCGCGCTTCAACTACAAAGGGTTTCAGTATGTGGAGGTGACCAGCCGCCGCCCGCTGACGCTCACGAAGGAAAGCCTGATGGGTTATTTTCAACACAGCGACGTGCCGGCTGCGGGCCACATCGCCAGCGCCAACCCTACCCTGGATAAGCTCTGGCAGGCCACCAACGCGTCCTACCTGTCCAACCTGTTCGGTTACCCCACCGACTGCCCCCAGCGCGAGAAAAACGGCTGGACCGGCGACTCGCACATTGCCCTGGAAACCGGCCTGTATAGCTTCGATGGCATCACGGTGAAAAATGGCTGGCCGACTACCGCGACGAGCAGCAGCCCAACGGCGTGCTACCCTCCATTATACCCACTAACGGCTGGGGCTACGAGTGGGGCAACGGCCCCGACTGGACCAGCAGCGTGGTGCTGATTCCCTGGAATATCTACCTCTTCTACGGCGACCCGAAGCTGCTCTCCGACTGCTACGAGAACATGCGCCGCTACGTGGACCACATCACCGAAATCAGCCCTACCCACCTCACCACCTGGGGCCTGGGCGACTGGGTGCCGGTCACGGACAAGCCGCCTGTGGAGTTCACCTCCACTTGCTACTACTACGCCGATGTGGTGATTATGACGAAGACCGCCCGGCTATTCGGCAAGACGGCCGATGCGGCCCGGTACGAGGTGCTGGCGGTGGCTATCCAACAGGCCTTCAACGCGAAATACCTCAACCCACAAACCGGCCTCTACGGCAAAGGCACCCAAACCGAAATGAGCATGCCGCTCTACTGGCACCTGGTACCAGAGGCCGCAACGGCGCAGGTAGCCGCCAACCTCGCCAAGCAAGTAGCCACTGATAACTACCACCTGAATGTGGGCCTACTGGGCCAGAAAGCCATTCTGAACGCCCTCAGCGAGAACAGCTACGCCGACGTGGCCTACCGCATCGCGTCCCAGGAAACCTACCCCTCCTGGGGCTGGTGGATCAAGAACGGCGCCACTACCCTCTACGAAAACTGGAACATCCAGGCCAAACACGATATATCGCTCAACCACATCATGTTCGGGGAAATTGGCGCCTGGTTCTACAAAGGCCTCGGCGGCATCCACCCCGACCCGGCCCATCCCGGCTTCCAAAACGTGCTGCTTACCCCGCATTTCGTGCCCAACCTCGCACACTTCGAAGCCAGCCACGAGGCGCCTCAGGGTACTATCCGCTCCGCCTGGACCCGCACCGGCCGCGCCGTGCAGTACACCGTCACCGTCCCACCGAATGCTACGGCTACGCTGCATTTGCCAGTGGTTGAGGGCTTACAGGTATATCGGGAGGGTAGGGCGGTGAAGGAGAAAGTGGTGCGGTTGGTGGCGGGGAGTTATGTGTTTGAGTGGAGATAACACGGTGCTCGCACGCGGTTTATCTTACTCGGGCTGCTGTTGCTTCAGCTGTTCATAAACGGATGACAACCTTTGGTTTGGTAGTGAAAAATGCAGGAAAGCCAACCAGCTGAAAACTATTGCACAGATATTGCCTAAAGAGATTTCTAGGTATTATCTCATTAAACACTTTACGCTATGCCTACGAAACACTTTTACCTTGATAATGACAAAACCCATCTTATCGAGCTGCGGTGGGAGCTTTTTTGGAAAAATCTTACGATTTCTGAAAACGGTCAAGTAATCGGACAAGTCAAAAACCAATCAGCCCTACGAGCAGCTCCTACATTTTCATTAGCCGACGGTCGGTCACTAACAGTGCAATTGCGCCGCGTACTAATGTCAGAAGACCTGGAAGTTCTTATTGACGGAGAGCCAGTAGCCGGTAGTTCTTCCCATCCGGCCGAACGCTTCAAGCAAGCATTGTATACGTTATTGCTCCTAGCTGCTTTCAACGGCATACTGGGCATAGTAGCTGAAATTGGCGATGTTGACTTGTTTCGGGCATTAGGTTTGGGGTATGGCACCGTGGTTGTAGGCATGGTATATTTAGGACTGTATTGGTGGGCTAAGAACCAGCTTTCCTCCCTTGCTTTGCATATCGCTATAGGAATCTTAGTGCTTGACTTTGTATTTGCTATCGTTTATGCTGCCAATAGCCAATCTTCAAATTCTCCTGGCACGGGTATAGTAATGCGCATCATATTCTGCACTCTATTGTATAAAGGCACCCAGGGAGCCAAACAATTGAAAGCGCAGCAGGCTGAATTAGACCTAGCCTAAAAGGAAGTAGACCAACTGTATCACCTTTTAAAGCAAAAGCCCGATGCTAACAAGCATCGGGCTTTTGCTTTAAAAGGTGATACAGTTGGTCTACTTCCGGCGAGCCATCACTTTTTCAACAGCGGCCACAATAGCGGCTTCGTTGAGGCCGTATTTTTCCATCAGCTGGTCGGGGGTGCCGCTTTCGCCGAAGGAGTCGTTTACGCCGACCATTTCCAGGGGTAGGGGCTCCTCGCGGGCCAGCAGTTGCGCCACGCTGTCGCCGAGGCCGCCGTTGAGCTGGTGCTCCTCGGCCGTTACCACGCAGCGCGTTTTACGCACGGAAGTCAGGATGGCTTCGGCATCAAGGGGCTTGATGGTGTGGATGTTGATGATTTCGGCGTTGATGCCTTTCTCCGCCAGCAGCTTGCCGGCTAGGATGGCCTTCCATACCAAGTGACCAGTAGCGAAGATGCTCACGTCGGTGCCTTCATTCAGCAGCACGGCCTTGCCAATCACAAACTCCTGGTCGGCGGGGGTGAAGTTGGGCACCACCGGACGGCCAAAGCGCAGGTACACCGGGCCTTCGTGGTCGGCAATGGCGATGGTGGCGGCTTTGGTCTGGTTGTAGTCGCAGGGGTTGATAACGGTCATGTGCGGCAGCATCTTCATCATGCCGATATCCTCCAGAATCTGGTGGGTAGCACCGTCCTCGCCCAGCGTCAGGCCCGCGTGCGACGCGCAGATTTTCACGTTTTTCTGCGAGTAGGCAATACTTTGCCGGATCTGGTCGTACACGCGGCCCGTGGAGAAGTTGGCAAACGTGCCCGTAAACGGAATCTTGCCACCAATGGTCAGGCCCGCCGCCATGCCCATCATGTTGGCTTCGGCAATGCCTACCTGGAAGAAACGCTCGGGATTGTCCTTGATGAAGGCATCCATTTTCAAGGAGCCTACCAAGTCGGCACACAGCGCTACTACGTTGGGGTTGGTTTTGCCCAGCTCATGCAGGCCAGCGCCAAAGCCTGAGCGGGTGTCTTTGGATTCAGAGTAGGGGAAATCTTTCATGTGGGGAGTATGGGGAGTTTGAGATGTTGAATGAGAGAAGGAGAACGAACTCCCCTCCTCAGCTGAGGAGGGGATGCTTTGGCTTCAGCCAAAGCTGGGGTGGTTGGCGTCGTTCGCGCCGTTGACGCAATGTGTTAAGGCAGGCCACCTTCCAAAGCGAGGCTTCCGCTGACGTCAGGTTGTTGCGCAACTCCCGGCGTTGCGGCTGCTTATGCGGTAGGTTGTGTACGTGCGGCGCGGTTTCGGCCATACGAGGCAGACGCCCGCCAACCACTTCAGCCATGGCCGTTGGCCGTGGCGTCCCCTCCTCAGCTGAGGAGGGGAGTTCGTGCTGGTGCCGTTCGTCTGTCATTTCCCAAAGATGCTAACCGAGGTAATTTGCCCCGAACGAATGGAAAAATTGCGCGTGTCGGTGAATTTGCTACCCAATGCATTGGCCGTGCGGAAGACCAACCGATAGTTGCCCGGCTGCATAGGCAGGTTGAGTTTGCTGCTGCCCCCGTCGGGAAGCGTGTATACCCAGGTTTGCGAGTCGTCCTGATTTACCTGGTAGAGGCTACCGTAGCCTTTCAAGTCCGACACGATATTGAGCGTGCCGGGAGCGTCGTAGGTAACGGCTGTTTCCTGGCCCTGCTTCATCGTGATGCGGCGCACCAGGCGGGGTAGGGTCAGCAGCTCCACCTCGTAGTTGCCGGCCAGCAGCTTTTGCTTCGCGCCGAAGGGTAGGGCCACCACCGTGGCCGCGCTACCCTGCGCCCGCACCACGGCCCGCATCGTCCCGTAGGGATTGGGCGTGAGCTGCGGCGACTGAAGCCGCAACGTGCCTTGGGGCGTTTTGTAGGTCAGCACGTTGGCCTTGCCGGGCCGGATGGGGAGGTTGCGCTGCACCACGGGCGGCACCGTATTTATCACCAAATCATAGCTCTGCAAGGCGTCTACGTCCAGCACGTCGGGCTTGCTTTGGGCATCGCGGTAGTGCACGTAGTTGTACTCCGGCTGCTCGGTCACGTTGTTGAGGAACGTGAGGTTGACATTGCTTTCCACCGGCTTGCCCTGCTCGTCGGTGAGGTTCACGGCCACGGTGGTCTTGCTCAGGGTCTGGGCAATCACGTCGTTGAGTACCATGCGAAAGGTGCTCACGTCGGCCGCGTTGTAGTAATGCCCCAGGCATTCGAGTTGCTTGCCAAACTCCCGCTCGGCCCCAATGCCAATCACGAAGGGCTTCAGGAACACCCGCTTGCGCTGCAACGCCAGCGCCGTAGCGCAGGGGTCGCCCTTGCAGGATTCAAGGCCATCAGTGATGAGGATGAGCACGTTGCGGGAGTTAGGGTCGGTGGGGAAGTCCTGCGCCGACTGTTGCAGGGAGTAGGTAATAGGCGTGTTGCCTTTGCCCTCAATGGTCTTGAGCTTCTCGCGAATGGCGCGGGCATTTTTGCTGGCAAACGGTACTTCCAGCCGCGAGTCCTCGCAGTTGTTTTCCTTCGCCAGGTGCTGATGGCCGTACACGCGCAGGGCCAGCTGCAAGTTGGGGTAGGTATCCAAAGAGTCGGCCATGCGGGCGAGCAGGCGCTTGGCAACGTCCATGCGCGGGCCGCCTTCCCAGGGCGCATTCATCGAGCCCGATGCATCGAGCAGGAATAGAATACGCGTCGTGCGGGGCTTTTCGGGCTGATTTTGGGCGCGTAGAGGTACTGAGAGCAGCAGAAGGCCACTCAGCAGAAACCCACATACGCGGCTTGGTGTCAGCATACAGTAGACTTCACCCTGGCCCCCTCTCCCCAAGAAGAGGAGGAGCCAGACGACAACTGCTTCTTTTGAAATACAGAACGTCATTTCGAGCTTGTCGGGAAATCTCGCGTGCTGACGGAAGATAGTATCTCACATCAGCACGCGAGATTTCTCGACAAGCTCGAAACGACAGGTTGTAGAATACTAGTAGTCCCCTGCCTCTTCTACCAGCAGTTGCTGCAAGGCTTTCTCCAGCTGCTCGTTGTTGGGAGCGGTGCCGTGCCACTTATGCGTGCCCATCATATAATCTACACCGAAGCCCATTTCGGTGTCCATCAATAACATAACGGGCTTGCCGTTGCCTAGCAGAGACTTGGCTTCGTCGAGAGCCGGGAGTAGGGTTTCGAACTGGTTGCCGTCGGCTTCAATCACCTGCCAGCCAAAGGCTTCGAACTTGGCGCGCAGGTCGCCGAGGCCGCCGATTTGCTCGGTAGGGCCGTCGATTTGCTGGCCGTTGCGGTCTACGATGGCAATGAGGTTATCCACTTTGCGGTGCGGGGCATACAGAGCAGCTTCCCATACCTGACCTTCTTCCAGTTCGCCGTCGCCCATGAGCACGTACACGGTGCGGTCGTCGTTGTTGAGCTTTTTGGCCTGGGCAGCGCCCGTAGCCACGCTCAGGCCCTGGCCCAGCGAGCCGCTGGCAACCCGAATGCCGGGTAGGTGCTCGGCCGTAGCAGGATGGCCCTGTAAGCGCGAGTCGAGCTTGCGGAAGGTGTTCAGCTCACTTACGGGGAAGTAGCCCGAACGCGCCAGCACCGAGTACAGGGTAGCCGAAATGTGGCCGTTCGACAGGAAAAACAGGTCTTCGCCGATGCCGTCCATCGAGAACTCGGGGTTGTGCTTCATCACTTTGAAGTACAGGGCCACCAGCAAATCGGTGCAGCCCAGCGAGCCGCCGGGGTGACCGGAGCTAACGGCGTGCACCATGCGCACGATGTCGCGCCGCACCTGCGCGGCAATCTGCTTGAGTTGAGGAATAGACTTGGGTTCCAGAGAAACCGGGGGCGCGGGGGCAATCGGTTGGGTCATACAAATTGAGAGTAGGGTATAGCGGTAAAGGTAGTAAGGATTGCCGCACTGCCAAATTTTCTATAAGTATTACTGTGTAAACGGCTTCAGAAGGGCGTTTTTGAGAGCGTTTTCGCTGTTTTTACCTACACAATCGTTTGTGATAGTTATTCGGCTCTATTGGAATCCATAGTGCTTCAAAGCATAGCATAAAGACTACCCTTATGCATAAAAAACGGGCGCCAAACTGCCAGCAGTTCGGCGCCCGTGCGCGAGGTTTCACCTAGCGGCAGCCTATGCCAGCTGCTCTACGTGGTTCTTCGTGTCTACTTTGGTGATGACTTTTTCAATCACGCCTTGCTCATCGATCAGGAAGGTAGTGCGTACGATGCCCATATAGGCGCGACCGTAGTTCTTCTTTTCCTGCCACACACCGTAGGCTTCCACCAGCTTCTTGTCGGTATCGGCGAGGAGGGGGAAAGGCAGGTCGTATTTCAGGGCGAATTTTTTGTGCGAGGCTTCGCTGTCGGTGCTCACACCAAGCACCTGCACATTTTTGGCGGTTAGTTCCTCCTGGTGGTCGCGCAGGTTGCAGGCTTGGGCCGTGCAGCCGGGCGTATCATCCTTGGGGTAGAAATAAAGCGCGACTTTCTTCCCTTGGAAATCGGAGAGGCTAACGGTGTTTCCATCCTGGTCGGTGGCGGTGAAGGCAGGGGCAGTATCGCCGGCTTGTAAGGCCATAGTGGTGAGAGGTGAAGTTGTGAGTAGTGAAATTGCAAATCAAATAGCTTTCTAGGGCTAAGTACCAGCTTCCTACCTCAAAACGCGGGTGGGGCCTGCTGCGTGAAAATTAGCTTCTCGACAGGGAATCCCAACTCCTGCCCGCGCTGCACCAACTCGTTTTGCACCACCACGGGCAGCTGTGGAGTGCGGCTCAGCAGCCATAGATTTTCTCGGCTGGGCTCGCCTACCATGGCGTAGCGGTAGTCAGAATCGAGAGCCAGAATCCAATAATCGCCCTTGAAAGGCCAGAAGAACTGCACTTTTAGCTTGGCATTGGTGGTAGGGTCGGCCACAGTAGCCAGGCCTTCTGCCTTTTTTACCTTGCCCGTGGGCGTGCATTTGTGACAGGTGTTGAGTACTGTCACGTCGCCATCGGGCCGGATGGTGTAGTGCGCCGTCACGGCCGTGCAATCCTTCTCGAAGGAAGCGGGTAGGCGGGCAATTTCGTACCACTGGCCCGCGTAGCGCTGCAAATCGACATACGGGACGGTAGCCAGCGGCGCGTGGCGGCGTGATCTGGCATACAGGGCGGCCACGGCAGCTACTGTAGTGGCTACGGCTCCTACTATTATCGGACGGCGTGCAGGCATAGTATCATTAGGTTGAGGTCAAACGAAGCTCTTTCTACGGGCGCCGCCGCAAAAGAGTGGCCAAGAGGCATTATTTCAGCTTCACCGGAATTACCTTGGTATTGCCGGCCTGGTCTGCCAGGTGCAGTTCGGCCATGCCGTGCAGGGGTGGCCCAAGGGTATCATTTTTCTCCGTAAACAGGGTAGCATTTTTATACTCGTAGCGCAGTAGGCGCCACTGCCCATTCACGAGCAGGCAGTAGCTGCTCAACCCCGACAGGTTGTCGCCTACCACAAAGGTGAGGCCAGCCGGCGTGTTGCGAATCACCCGCGCCGAGGGCGCAATGGTATCCGTGAGCACCCGAAACATGCCGAAGGTTTTGATAGGCGCGGTAATCTGGTTGCCGGTCCACTTACCGCCTTGGTAGATTTTGCCGCCTTTCGAGTTAACCATATACACCGCAGAGCGGGCTTTGTCGGTCACTTCCTGCTCGGGCTTGAGGGTGAGGCGCAGCGCTTGCAGCAGCGGCGTGCGCAGATTCTGTACGGTGTAGGTGCCGCCGGCCAGGGGCTGGTAGCTGGTTTGGAGAAATAGTGTGTCGAGCAAGGTGCGCGGCGCAAAACCCAGGTTCAGGTGGGCATCGGCAAACGTCCAGTCGCGGCCGCTGGGCACCAGCGCCTGCCGGTTGAAGGCGCGGTGTATCTTCCCAAACAACAGCGAATCGGGTAGGCCAGCGCGCAGGTCGTAGAGGTATACGTTCTGGCTTTGCTGCACGTAGCTGGGACGCAGCTGCAAGCGCCGCGCGCCGCGCGTGAGCGTGAGTGGGCCTACCTGCGTAGCTGTGTCGGGGTCAGCTACCAGCACTTTCAGGATATTGCGGGTGATATCAAAATGCAGGCTGGGCTGCTTCACAGCTGCCGAGCGGGTTTTGAAGTAGGTTGGCTGTTGTCCGCGCAGCACAAACGACACCGGCGTGGCGTTGCCGTACGAGTCGCGCATCAGAATATTAACTGTGTAGAGCTGGCCATCCTCCACCCGCAGCGTACCCTTGCCGGGGCCGGTGGTGTAGAGGGGTAGGGTATTGCCGTCGTCCACAAACAGCTTTTCCAGCGTGCGGCCGGTCATTTTCTGCCAGTCGTAGTCGATGTGGGTGGAAATCTGGCGCGACTCGGTAAAGGGTACGCCATCTACGCGGTGCTCGTAGAGCGGCTGCCCGTTCACGGTTACTTGCACATCCTGCAAGCCGTACTTGTTCCACACCCCATCGAAGCGGTCTACGGCTTGCAGCAGCAGCCCTACCGTACCGTAGGCGGCAATGGTATCGGGGTGGGTATAGGCGGCATTGGGGGTAGGCGTTTTGGGGAGAAACACGCGTTTCTCAAACAAACCCTGCACGCGGGCATCAATGCTAAGCGGCTCCACAGCAAAGGAAAGCAGGGTAGGGGGCACGTGGTCCTGAATTTCGGGGAAGCCGCCCCACTGCAAAGGGTTCAGCTGCTCGTCTTTGGCGGTGCGCACCTCCCAGTGCACGTGCGGCCCACCCGAGCCGCCCGTGTTACCCGACAGCGCCACAATTTGCCCGCGCTTCACCGGGAACTGATCCTTGTCGAAAAACAGCTCCAACTCGTAGGTCTGTTTTTGGTACTGGCGCCGCAGCAGCGTATCGGCTACGGGTCCCAGAAAGCGGTTGAGGTGGCCGTACACCGTTGTCAGGCCGTTGGGGTGGGTGATGTAGAGCACGTTGCCATAGCCGAAGCTGCTCTGCTTCAGGCGCGAAACGTAGCCATCGGCCGAGGAATAAACCGGCAAATCCACCCGCCCGTCGGTTTTGATATCGAGGCCACCGTGAAAGTGGTTCGGACGAATTTCGCCCATGCTGGCCGACAGGTAGTTGGGCTTGCCGGGCTTGATGGGAAATAGAAAGTAGCCTTTGGGAACCTCCACGGGCGTAAAGGCCTGCCTGGGTACTGCCACCGAGGAAGAGTCGGGGGCGGGGGCGGTAGGCGCCGCGGGCGTCGACACTTCGCCTTCAAAGCGGGCCGGCCGCAGGCCCAATGTTGTCAATAGCAAGGTAGCTGCTACTGCACCCAGGCGCCAGCCGGAAAAAGAATAGGGCATTCGAAAAAGAAACTATAAATCAGGAACTTACTGCTAAAAGCTAGGTCTAGTTCCCCTCCTTAAAAAAGGAGGGGAACCTAAAACTAACCTAGTCTTAGCTTTTAACAGTAAACTCTCAACCGCACAAAAAATTATTTAACCGCCACATCCAATACGCGCTCCTGCTCGATGAAGCCCACCAGCCGGTCGCCAATTTTCACGGGGCCGACGCCGCTGGGCGTGCCGGTGAAAATCAGGTCGCCGATTTTCAGGGTGATGAACCGCGAGATGTAGCTGATGATGGCGTCGAAGGGATGCAGCATGAGGCTAGAGTTGCCCTGCTGGCGTGTTTCGCCGTTCACTTCCAACCGAAAGTTGATGTTTTTCAGGTCGGCAAAGTCGCCTACTGGTTTGAAAACGGTGCCCAGCGGTGCCGAGCCGTCGAAGCCTTTGGCTAGCTCCCAGGGTAGGCCCTTGGCCTTGAGCTTGGTTTGCAGGTCGCGGGCCGTGAAGTCGATGCCCAGTCCGATGGCGTCGTAGTAGGTATGAGCAAATTTCTCGTCGATGTTCTTGCCGTTTTTGCTGATGCGCAGCACCAGCTCCAGCTCATAGTGTACATCCTGTGAGAAATCGGGGTAGAAAAAAGGCATGCCGCGCTGAAGCAGCGCCGTATCGGGTTTGGCGAAGATGACGGGCTCGGAAGGCGTTTCGTTTTGCAGCTCGGCAATATGGTCGGCGTAGTTGCGGCCGATGCACAGAATTTTCATGCGAGTAGGAAGTCGTCTGGAAGGTAGGGCGTCGTCAGGAGGCTGGGCTGCAAGCTGAACCGTGGTATGCCAGCGCGCCGCGCCCCCACGAAATGCGAAAGCATCAAAATTAGCCCTTATTTCGCGGGGCGCAACTCAAAAGGACCGCCCTACCCCGGAAAGAGAACATTTTACCTGATGCTTGTCGTATAGCACACCACCAGCTACTACGCATTGGCTGCTTCGATGTTTGTCGGCTGGCGTGGTTGGTGGTAACGTACTGCTCTTTTCTCTCTCCCTCTAAAACCATTTGTAGCATGTTCAAAAAAATAATCATGGCCGCCAGCTTTTGTGTGCTGGGCGCCTGCTCCACCGTTCCCATTACAGGCCGCCGCCAACTCAGTCTAGTATCTGATAGCGAAGTAATTGGCCTGGCGCAGCAGCAATACCAGCAAGTGCTGGATACCAGCAAAGTTATCAGCAGCGGCACCCAGGCCGCGATGGTGAAAAGGGTAGGCCAACGGGTTCAGCAAGCCGTGGAAACGTATTTCCGCCAGCAAAACCAGTCGCAGCAGCTGGATGGTTATCAGTGGGAGTTCAACCTGATTCAGGACGACACCCAGCAGAACGCCTGGTGTATGCCCGGCGGCAAGGTGGTGGTGTACACCGGTATCCTACCTATCACGCAGGACGAAAATGGCCTGGCTGTGGTCATGGGCCACGAAATTGCCCACGCAGTAGCTAAGCATGGTTCTGAGCGCATGAGCCAGGGCTTGGTGCAGCAACTGGGCGGCCAGGCGTTGGGCGTGGCCTTGTCGAGTAACTCTGCCATGACGCAGCAAGTGGCGGCGCAGGCCTTTGGTGTGGGTTCGCAGCTAGGGCTGCTGCGCTACGGCCGCAACCAAGAGTCGGAGGCTGACCATTTAGGCCTTATCTTTATGGCCATGGCTGGCTACAATCCGCAAGGTGCCATTGCGTTCTGGCAGCGCATGGATGCCCGCGGTGGTGCTCAGCAGCCCGAGTTTCTGTCTACTCACCCCTCCAACGGCACGCGTATTGCGGATATTCAGCGCGAGCTGCCAGAGGCGCAAAAGTATTATACTGCCCGCTAATCATACCTCGTAATTTATGCCCGGTTTCTTCCGCTCGCCGCTACGCCTGCTACCTGTTGTACTGTTGAGCTTGCTCCTGTTATCGGCCTGCGAAACCTCCAAGCGCAGCTTCCCGGAATTTGGGACGCCTCCTTCTGATAATCCAGAGGAGGATATTGCCCGCCGCCGCAAAATGGAAGCCAATAGCAAGTTGGTGGCCTGGGCCAGCACCAAAAACGACAATGTGGAGTACGTGGTGCCCCGCGCCCAGCTGGCCACGGAGTTCATCCGGCAGTTTGGCGACGGCACAGTGGTAGACCGCGTCACGATTCGGAAGGTGCAGGATACGCCCCAGGACAAAGCCGTGTACTACGTGGTAGGGCTGGGCCTGCGCAACGGGATGTTTCAGGCAATGGCCATTCCGTTGCAAACGTCTTCCGACAACTCGCTGTATATGACCTCCAATGCTGCTCGCTACATCATCACTAGTGTGGGCTGCAACAATTGCTTTTTTAACTTTGAGAGGAATCAGATTACAGGCACCAGCTGCGCCGAAAACAACGGCGGTGGCCGCTGCGACCTGCGCGTGGAGAACGGTAACTCTTTTTTCGTCCGCCAATGATCAGCCGCAAGTGGATTCTGCGTCTCTCGCTCACAGCCCTCGCCCTGCTCATCACCACGGACAGGGGTAGGAAAGTGAAGGTGGAAAAGTAAAATTCATTGTTATCCTGAACGCCGTGAAGGACCTTATGCCAGCAGAACGAGCCGTTGCTAAGACGTCGTTCTGCTGGCATAAGGTCCTTCACGGCGTTCAGGATAACAATGAATCCTAATTAGTAACGCTTATTTTCAATTGACTACAACCTCTGCCAGCGCGGCCAAATCCAGCCCGTCGAACGTGCCGGAGGTCATCATCAGCACGTTGGTGTCCTGCCACTGCTGCTGATGCAGGAAGTCGGCCAAAGCCTTGCTGTCGGTAAATACGTGCAGGTCTGGCCGTTGGAAAGCCGCTTGCACTGCTTCGGGGGGTAGGGCCGGCAGGCGCTTGTGCTCCAATACGTGCGGGTTAAAATAGACCACAGCCACATCGGGCGCATCGAAAGTGTGGGCGTACTGGGGTAGGAAGGCCGGATTGAGCGAGCTGAATGTGTGCAGCTCTAGGCAGGCCACCAATTGGCGCTTCGGAAACTGCTGTTTCAGGGCGGTGGCGGTGGCCTTTAGCTTGCTGGGTGAGTGCGCAAAGTCCTTGTACACCACCGAGTCGTGGCCCTCGCGCACCAGCTCCAGGCGGCGCGCGGCCCCCGTGAAGGTGGCAATGGCCTCGTAGAAATCCTTGCCCTTGATACCCAATTGCTTGCACACTTCCTTGGCCGCCGAGATGTTGCGCAGATTATGCGCCCCAAACACCTGCACCGGCACCTGCTCGTCGCGCTTGGTGAGGAGGTAGGTTTTACCGTCACGCAGCGCGTGTTCGTGCGGGCCATAGCCCACGTATTTCACGTCGGGCGAGGTAGGAACGGTTACCAGCTGCACCTGCTCATCGTCCTGGTCGTAGATGAGCGTGCCGGCCTTGGGCGTCATCTCCGCGAAGATTCTGAACTGCTCGCGGTAAATTTCTTCCGTCGGAAACACGTTGATATGGTCCCAGCTGATGCCGGAAATCACGCCAATGTGGTGCTGGTAGAGATGGAACTTCGGGCGCCGGTCGATGGGCGACGACAAATATTCATCGCCCTCAATGATGATAATGGGCGCGTCTTCCGTGAGTTGCACCATCAGCTCGAACCCCGCCAGCTGCGCACCCACGGCATAGTCGAACTTACGCTGGTGGTAGCGCAATACGTGCAGAATCAGGGACGTGATGCTGGTTTTGCCGTGCGAGCCGCCAATCACAATGCGCTGTTTGTCCTTGCTGGCCTCATAGATAAACTCCGGAAACGAGTACACGCGCAGGCCCAGTTCCTGGGCGCGCAGCAACTCGGGGTTGTCGGGGCGGGCGTGCATGCCCACAATCACCGCATCTAGGTCGGCGGTAATTTTCTCCGGAAACCAGCCTTCTGCGGCTGGGAGCAGGCCGGCCGCTTGCAAGCGACTCTTGGCGGGCTCAAAGATTTCGTCGTCGGAGCCCGTGACGTGGGTGCCGCGCTGGTGCAGGGCCAGCGCCAGGTTGTGCATGATACTGCCGCCGGTGGCAATGAGGTGGAGGCGCTGAAACGAGGAGGAGGTAGCAGGCATTCGGGTACGCTAAACAATAGGCAAGCAGATGGGCGGCAAAGGTAGGCAGATAGAACATACCGACCGGGTCGGGGGTTAGTGGAGCACCGGCAGTTTCTTTCTGGTCTATCAACATAGCAAAAGAAACCGTTTTTCCCACACGCATTTTCTTCGCGTTAGCCGTTAGTTTTGTACCCCTTTTGCCTGGCCTGGCTGGCCGTGCCGTCTGAACAATTTTCGGCCGTGCCGCCACACACTACCCTAGTTCTGCTTACCTTGTATTTCCTACTAACCCCATGAACGACCGGATGGATGACCGCCTGAAACAATCGGCCTCGCGGGCCAAAGCCGCCTGGAACAGCCGCCCACCGGCTATGACCATGGCTGCGCCTGCGGGCAAATTGCCGCCCCAGGCCCGCGAGCTGGAAGCAGCCGTGCTCGGCGCACTCATGCTGGAAAAGGACGCCCTCACCACCGTTATTGACATTCTGAAGCCCCAGAGCTTCTACGACGACCGTCACCAGAGCATTTTTAAAGCCATTCTGAGCCTGTTTGATAAGTCAGAGCCCATTGACCTGCTCACCGTCAACCAGGAATTGAAGGAGCTGGGGGAGCTGGAAATGGCCGGCGGCACGCACTACGTGGCCAACCTGACCTTCAAGGTGAACTCGGCGGCCAACATCGAGTACCACGCCCGCATCATCACCGAAAATGCCATCAAGCGCGAACTGATTCGCATTGCCAGCGAAATTCACCGCGACGCGTTCGAGGATACTACTGACGTATTCAACCTGTTGGATGCGACGGAACAAGCGTTGTTTGAGGTGTCGGAATCCAATATCCGCAAGAACTTCGACGACATGCGTTCTTTGATGGGCAAAGCCATTAAAGAGCTGGAAGAAAAGAAAAACCAGAAGGATGGTCTCACTGGCGTGCCCTCCGGCTTCTCAGCCCTGGACCGCGTTACGAGCGGCTGGCAACCATCTGATTTAGTGATTATTGCGGCTAGGCCAGGCATGGGCAAAACTGCTTTCGTAGTATCGGCAATGCGCAACGCGGCCGTGGACCACAAGAAGCCGGTAGCCATTTTCTCGCTGGAAATGTCGTCCATTCAGTTGGTGAATCGTCTGATTTCGGCGGAAGCGGAACTGGATTCGGAGAAAATCAAGAAGGGCAACCTGGCCGACTACGAGTGGGCGCAGCTCAACCACAAAATTTCCTCGTTGTCGTCGGCACCTATCTTCATTGACGACACGCCCGCGCTCAGCATTCGGGAACTGCGCACCAAGTGTCGCCGCCTCAAAGCCCACCACGACATTCAGATGATCATCATCGACTACTTGCAGTTGATGACGGGTAACTCGGATGGCGGCAAAGGCGCCGGCAACCGCGAACAGGAAATTGCCTCTATCTCGCGGGCACTCAAGGGAATAGCCAAAGAGCTGAACGTACCCGTGCTGGCGCTGTCGCAGCTCTCGCGCTCCGTAGAAACCCGCGGCGGCGACAAGAAACCACAGCTCAGTGACCTGCGCGAATCTGGTTCTATCGAGCAGGACGCCGACATGGTAGTGTTCCTGTATCGCCCTGAATACTACAAGATTACGGAGGACGAAATGGGCAACCCTACCCAGGGCACGGGCGAGGTGATTATTGCGAAACACCGAAATGGCTCTCTGGAAACCGTGCAGCTCAAGTTCATCGGCCGCTTCACCAAGTTTGCCGACCTGGACGGGGTAGGCGGCTTCGAGGGTGGCGGCGACTACAACCCCGGCGCTTTCCCCTCCAGTACTTTTGACGAGGACCCCAGCGCCTTCGCCCCAAATACCATCCGGCTGGGCTCGCGCATCAACAACGACACGCCGCCCCCGCAGCCGTTTCCGAAGAGCAACTTCGGCAACGAAGACCCGCCGTTTTAGACTCAAGGGGCGCTTTATAGAACGTCATTTCGAACGCAGTGAGAAATCTCGCGTGCTCCCGGTAATTTCCTGATGACTGGAATTACTCACGAGCGAGATTTCTCATTGCGTTCGAAATGACGTTCTTTTTTCTTCGCTACTTACGTCCAACACAACAGACTTTCCTACCTTTCTTTATAACCTCTACCCCAACAATAATGCGCGTAGCAATCATTGGATGCGGCAACATGGGCATGGCCTACGCCAAATCCTTCCTGCAAAACAACTTGGTGAAGCCCGAAAACCTGCTGTTGGTAGCCAAAAGCACAGCCCAGCAAACGGCGTTGGAGGGTAGGCAGGCCGGGCAGGTAGCGTTGGGTATCACGCAGGAGGTAGGGCGCTACGATCTGGTGATTGTAGCCGTGAAGCCCCAGGATTTCAGCACGGTAGCGCTAGAATTGCGCGAAGTGATACAGCCGGGGCAAATGGTGCTGTCCATCATGGCCGGCATTCCGATTGCGCGGTTGCAGCAGGAGCTAGCGCATCCGCTGATTATCCGGGCTATGCCCAACACACCGGCCCTCATTGGGCTGGGGATGACGGCCTACGCCGCCGCCGATGGCCTGACGGTGCGGCAAATCCGGCAGGTGGAAAACCTGATTAACTCCACCGGGCGGGCCGTATTCTTGGAACAAGAAAACCTGCTGGATGCCGCCACGGCCGTGAGCGGCAGCGGCCCGGCCTATTTCTTCTACATCGTGCGGGCCATGATTGAGGCTGGCCGCCAGTTGGGATTCGACGAGGCCCTGGCTGCGCAACTGGTGAAACAAACTATGCTGGGCTCTTTTCACTTGCTCAATAATTCCGAAAAGTCGCTGGATGAGCTGATTAAGGCCGTGGCTTCCAAGGGTGGCACCACGGAGGCAGCTCTCACGGTATTTGGCGAGCGGGATTTGGCCGGCGCGCTCATTGGTGGCATCAGTGCCGCCGAGCGCCGGGCCGGGGAGCTGTCGAAAGGGTAGGGGAAGTGCTCCGCTGGTTACAGGCGGCATACCATCAAATGCAAAAGCCTATTTAAAAATATCTTTTAAATAGGCTTTTGCATTCGTCAATAAGCGGTTTACTAACAAGCAGTATCATGAAAATGAAAAAGTATTCAGCAATCTTTTTTCTTGTGAGTATGGTATTGTTGGGATGCTCAGTCTTTTCTCAAAATACCACTACAGCCCACGTTCAAAAAAGGCCGAATATCTTATTTGTTGTTTCAGACGATCAGTCGTATCCACATGCATCCGCTTATGGGTACAAAGCAGTAAGCACGCCTAATTTTGATAAGGTAGCAACTAACGGTATTCTCTTTACCAACGCTTACGTGGCTTCGCCAGGTTGCAGCCCAAGTAGAGCAGCCATTCTAACGGGTAGAAATGATTGGCAGATAGAAGAAGCCGGCACGCATGGTAGTAGTTTTCCTCTTAAATATAAAGTTTATCCGCAACTGCTGGAAGATGTTGGATATAAATCTGGCTATACAGGAAAAGGCTGGGGCCCAGGAGACTGGAAAATATCAGGATATAAAACAAATCCTGCTGGTAAAGAATATAACGCAGTGAAATTTACAGATCAGCCGGAAGGTGTTTCGAATGTAAATTATGCTGAAAACTTTCGACAGTTCTATTTAGAGAAAAAATCTGATCAACCTTTTTGTTTCTGGTTCGGTGCACACGAGCCTCATCGTAAATTTTCGAAAGGCATTGGGTTGAAAAACGGCAAGAAATTGGAAGATGTAGTAGTGCCTGATTTTTTGCCAGATACAAAAGAAATCAGAAGCGATATTTTAGATTATTGTTTTGAGATAGAGTGGTTTGATCAACAACTGGGCAAGATTTTAAACCAATTAGAGGCGAGTGGCGAATTAGAAAACACATTGGTTATTGTAACCTCAGATAATGGTATGGCATTTCCGAGAGCCAAGGCCAATGCGTATGAATATGGAATACATGTGCCGTTAGCTATTAGTTGGCCAGCCAAAATTAGAAAGAAGGTAGTCGTCAATACTATTTTCAGTACTGTAAACCTGGCACCTACTTTTCTTGAAGTTGCTGGAATAAAAAATGCTCAGCTGAAATACCCTATGGCTGGAAAAAGTATTCTGAATAAATTGTTGCAGCCTGCTGCTAAGGAAAATAAAGATCTTGCCTATTCGGCAAGAGAAAGACATTCATCTGCCAGATATAATAATCAAGGTTATCCGCAAAGATCATTAAGAGACGGCGATTATCTATATATCAAAAATTTCAAACCCTATCTATGGCCTGCTGGTAATCCTTTTAGTTTGGTTAAAGATGCTAAATCTAGTGAAATGGTAGTAAGTGATTACGGTGCTTTTTATGATATTGATGATAGTCCAAGTTTGCGATATATGGTGAAAAACAAAGATGATAAAGCTATAGCATATTACTTAAGGCAGGCAACAGATAAAAGGCCTGAAGAAGAATTGTTTAACATAAAAAACGATCCTGCTTGCCTGAAGAACCTGGCTGGTGAAAAAGATTTTATAAATATTAGAACAACTCTCAAAAACAAGTTGGGAAATTATTTAAAAACCACAGAAGACCCCCGTCAAACGGGTAATGGTGATATTTTTGAAACTTACCCTCGGTTAGAGGGGGGGATAAGGGATTTCCCAAAATCGGAATAATTCGTTGACAATACTTTGTGCCTATACGGTGTAGAGATACACTGTTTTGTGCCTCGGCGTTGCTGACGTTGGTCGTGCAGCGGAGTGACACAACATGTTTTCTCCCTACCGCCAACACCACCAATTTTTCTTCGCGCCTTTTACTTTTTATCTTAGATCAATACCCCGCCACTCACGGCGGGGTATTTTTGTTATAGCGATACCAATAACTCTACGCACCGCACACACCAAGCGGTGCTACCCTCTGCTACCACTATGAACTCCCTGCAAGACCTTCACAAAACCGCTTCCACGTTTCAGAAAACCGATAAAATGCCCGTACTGTTTGTGGGGCATGGCTCGCCGATGAACGCGCTGGCAGACAACCCCTTCACCCAAACCCTGCACCAGCTGGGTAGGGATATTCGGAACCGACAACCGCCGCGGGCGGTGCTGGTGGTGTCGGCGCACTGGCTCACGCGCGGCACCTACGTGGCCGTGAACGAGCGTCCCGAAACCATCCACGATTTCGGCGGCTTCCCCGAGGAGCTGTTTGCCATGCAATACCCCGCGCCCGGCGCGCCCGATGTGGCCCAGGAGGTGCTGGCGGCCCTACCCGATGCCCACCCCACCGACGAGTGGGGCCTTGACCACGGCACCTGGACGGTGCTGCACCATTTGTTTCCGGCAGCCGATATTCCGGTATTTCAGCTCAGTATCGACTACGGCCGTCCGCTTACCTTCCACTCCGAGCTGGCCCGGCAACTCCAGTTTCTTCGGCGGCGGGGCGTGCTGGTAGTGGGCAGCGGCAACATTGTGCACAACCTGCGCCAGAGCATGCCCAACTTTATGCAGAATGACGCGCGCCCGCACGCCTGGGCCGTGGAGTTCGACGAGTGGGCCAAACAGAAAATAAACCAGCGCGACCTGCTGGCCCTGGCGCACTACCAGCAAGCCGGTGCCGCCGGCCCGCTCGCCGTGCCTACCCCCGACCACTACATTCCGATGCTGTATAGCCTGGCTCTGGCTGAAGCTGACGACGACATCCACCACGCCTTCGAAGAGGTGAGCTTCGGGGGTATGAGTATGCGCACGTTTGTGGTAGGGTAGGCTATCTGGAGAGCATGAGTATCAGATTGACAACGGCTTGTGCCTACTGCTCGCTCTTTTCCCGATCTGCAAACGACTGTCTTGACTGCGCAATTTCCTGGGCGTGGGCATTGGCCCAGTTGCCCAGCCCCGCGAAGGCCACGAGCAGGCTATGGCCGAGTGGCGTGAGCTGGTACTCTACGCGGGGTGGCACCTCGGCGTATACGCGGCGCTGCACCAGGCCATCGGCCTCCAGGGAGCGGAGCGTAACCGTGAGCATCCGCTGCGATACGTCGCCAATTTGTTTGCGCAACTCGTTGAAGCGCAACGTGTCGGCTGCGCCCAGGTGCAGGATACAGAGCAGCGACCATTTATCACCGATACGGTCCAGAACGTGGCGCACGGGACAGATGCTGGCGGCCGTTTGCGCGGTTTGCAGAATTTTTTGGGCCTCGGCCCGAAAAGTAGTCGGCTGATAATCAGCAGTAGTTACGTGCATGTGCCTTAGGAAAGAGAAAGTGCCTTCTTGCGGATCGTACACTTGTCCGCTAGCTTTGAGTTACTAAAAGTAACTATTGAACTTTAGCTTCCCAAACACATGATTGCAATAACCGGCGCCACCGGCCAGCTTGGCCGTGCTACCCTCCACTATCTCCAGCAAAAAACTGCTGCCAACCAGCTAATTGCGCTGGTGCGCGACCCACAAAAAGCCACCGACCTCAGCGCCCAGGGCGTGCAAGTGCGCCAAGGCGATTATAATGACCCTGCCGCGCTGCGTGCTGCTTTTGAGGGCGCCGAAACAGTGTTGTTGATTTCCGGCGACGACCTCGAACACCGGTTGCAGCAGCACAAAAACGTGATTGACGCGGCCAAGGCAGTAGGCGCACGCCGGGTGCTGTATACCAGCGTAATCAACCCAGCGGCTGATTCGCATTTTGGTGCCTTGCCCAGCCACGTTGCCACCGAAGCCTACCTCAAGGAATCAGGCCTAGCATACACGCTGCTGCGCAACACGCTGTATCTGGACTTGATGCCGATGATGATCGGGGAAAACGCGTTGGTCAGTGGGCAGATCTACGCCGCTGCCGGCGACGGCCGCGTGAGCTACGCCCTGCGCCAAGACTTGGCCGAGGCCACAGCCAACATCCTGACAACCCCCGGCCACGACAACCAGACCTACGATCTGGCGCCCGCGCCGGCCTACTCCTTTCAGGATGTTGCGGCTACGCTGAGTGAGGTTGCTGGCCAGCCCGTGCAGTATGTACCCATCACACCAGAAGCCCTGGCCGCCGGAATGCGCGAGCACCACGTGCCTGAACCCATCGTAACGATGATGGTAGGCTTGTCGAAGGCAATGGCCGCCAACGAGTTCAACCTCAGCAGTCCTACCCTGGAGCAGCTACTGGGTCGCCAGCCCACGGATCTGAAAACGTTTCTGACGAGCGTTTACGGCAAGTAGATTTAGTAAAGCGCATTCAGTCTTACCTGTGCAAACGCCGCTTTCCTGCACCTGCGCAGGAGAGCGGCGTTTGCATAGGTAAGGCTAGGCTACTCGTCGCCCTGCGGATCGGGAAATTGGGGTTGCTGCTTGGCATGGGGGCCTGCTTCGGCGGGCGTGGCGCACCCGGCCAGGATGGCGCACTCGAGGGTAGCGTCTTGGTAGTAGCGCTGAAATAGTACCGCCACCAGCCACATAGCCGCTATGGGAGCCACAAAATACACCCATAATCCGGTGAATTTGCCGGCTGCTATTGCCGTTCCCAGCGAGCGGGCCGGGTTCAGACTCATGCCTGAAAGCGGCGTTTCGAAACCTATGTACAGGGCTAGCAACCCGGCCAACAGCCACCCGGCGTACTTGCGGCGTTGCTCGGAGTGCAGCGCCCACAGCAATACAAACATGAAAAAGGCCGAAATAGCAGCCTCAGCCAGTAGTGCTACGCCCACGCCCCAATCGCCGGGCGTAGTGGTGTTTTGCTTGATGGCGGGATGACTGTACCAACGCGCAAGCAGCTGAGCCATCAGCGTGCCGCCAGCAAGGGCGCCGCCAAACTGAAACACCACGTACCAGAAGGCGTCGGCGGCGCGTAGGCTGCCCAACTGCCAGAAGGCCAGCGTTACGGCGGGGTTCAGGTGGGCACCGGAGCGCTTCCCCCATACGCTGTACGTCATCACCGCTACGGCCAGCCCGATGGGTAGGCCCAACACTACGTGGCGCAGTAGCTCATTGTCGCCGAGCCATTGCCGCACCGGCGAACTGGGGTGGTTCACCAGCACGGCCGCACACGCCGATACGATGATAAATGTGGCTGCTCCCGCGGCTTCTGCTAAATAGAATGTCCAGTGGCGCCGGAAGGTAGAGAAGAGGGCCTGATCGGCGGGGGTGGACATAAAAGCGGAGCTGCGCTAAGCAAATGGTATTCGCTTAACGCAGCCCCAGCTAAAGTGTTGGCGCCCTACGGTCGAGCTTTCTTCCGTTGGTTAATAACGGTGTTTTTTTACAGTTGATACGTGAGCGTAGCCGCCACTTGGCGCGGCGCAATGGGGTTGATGCTGTTGTCGTCGTGGGCGTTGTAGCTGAGCTTGTCGAGTAGGTTCGAGAGCTTCAGGCGCAGCGTGAGACGCTGGTAGGCATAGCCCAGAGAGGCATCAAACTGCGTGTAGCCGGGCAGCGGAATCAATTGAAAATTGTCGTTGATGGGCTGCCCATTGCTACCCACCAAGCGAGTGTTGCGCCCCGCCTGCCGCTCGCCCACGTAGTAGGCGGTGAAGCCCGCCTGCAACCCGCGCAGGCTGGAGTGGTCGAGGGTGTAAAATACGCTCAAGTTGGCCGTGTGCTGGGGGTTGTAGCGCAACAGGCTCCCTACCTCGTAAATATTGCTTTTGGTGTAGGTGGTGCGGTTGTAGCTGTAGCCACCAATCAGCGACCAGCCCTGGTAGACTTTGCTGAGAATGTCCACTTCCAGCCCTTTACTGGTCACCTCGCCGGTTAGCTCCTGCGCGTTCGGTCGCAAGCCTTTGTTGATGTAGCGCGGGTCGTTTTGCAGAATGGTCTGTGCCTGTCCGTCGTTCACGATGTGGTAGGCCGTCACGTTGGCCGACAGTGCCCCGTTGAACAGGTCGTTTTTCACGCCTGCCTCAAACTGATTGAGGGTAGAGGGTGGCAGCGCACCGCCGTCGGCCCCGATGCCCCCGTTCAGGGCAAAGGAGTTGGAGTAGGACGCGAAAATGGAGCTAGTCTTGATGGGCTGATACACGAGGCCCAAGCGTGGCGAAAACGCGTCGTCGTAGCGTTTCTGGAGAGAGGTCAATGTATAGCTAGGGTAGGATAAGGTTTTGATGCCGGTTTCCTGATAGGTATAACGCACGCCGGCCAGTACTTTTACCTTTTCGCCTACGCTGATGAGATCCTGCACGTAGGCCCCTACCCGCCGAATGGGTGCGTTGACACGGGTGTCCGACATAAAAGCGGGCATGTCTGTACGCGGCTGGTACTTATTCAGGTCCAGAATATTAATGACATCGTAGTAGTACGTTGTGGTATTACCATTGGTCACGGATGGATTGCGAGTCGGATCGAGGGTGTAGCCGAGGTTGGTTGTATTATACTTATCAGCATCCATGCCCACGAGCACAGCGTGGTCGAGGAAGAACGTCTTGAACTTGCCTGTCACATCCAACTCACCCAGAAAGTAGTCCTGCATGGTTTGAGTGCGTTGGGCACTACGGCGCCAGTCGCCGTTTTCCAGCACGCCAATAGGGCGGGAGGTACTGCTCTGGTCGTTGTCGTAGCCCTGGTAGCCGCCAATCAGGCGCACCTGCCAGTTATCGGAGAGGTGGTGGGTGAGCGTGGTGGTGAGGCTGGTCTGATCGGTGTTGTTATACGCCCAATTAGCACCGAGAAACCGGCCGCGCGGCACGTCCACGATGCGGTAGTTGACGGTGCCAATGCCGTAATCGGGCGTGCGCTCATCGTGCAGGTAGTCGCCCTCCACCAGCAAATCCGTTTTCTCGCCTACCTTAAAAAGCAAGGAAGGATTCACGTAAAAGCGGTTCGACGATACACCCTGGCGGAAGCTGCGGGCATTTTCGTAGGTGGCATTCACGCGGTAGGCTACGTGCTCGGAGTTGTTCACGGCACCATATACATCCACGAAGGGCTTGTAAAAATCGTAGCTGCCCACGCGCATCCCTACCTGCCCGCCCTGCTCGAAGCGCGGCTTTTTGGTGACGAGGTTGATGATGCCACCAGCCGCCACGTTGCCGTACAAAATGGCGTTGCTACCTTTCATCACCTCGAAGCTTTCCAGGGCCGTTGCTTCCGGCAGAGCGCCATTGTTGTAGCGCACGCCGTTTTTGAACGTGTTGTTGCTGCCCATCGCGAAGCCCCGGCTGGCCAGCTCTTCCTGGGTGCCGCCGGTGGTGCCTGATACATATACGCCACTCACGTTGGCCAGCGCATCGCTAATGCGCAGCACCTGCTGCTGCTCCAGCACCTGCTGGTCAATGGTTACGATGCTCTGGGGCAGATCCAGCGGCCGTACGGGTAGCTTGCCACCGGCCACCGGACGCTCATTGATGGTGCGGTTGCCCGTTACGGTTACTTCCGTGAGTTGGCGCTCGTCTTTAAGTAGTGTTATGGGCGCTAGCGAAGCGGCTTCGCCGGCTTTCACTTCCACGGTCAGTAGCTGTGTTACGTAGCCTACGTGCGTGATGGCCAGCGTTAGCCAACCGGCGGGAGCTTGCAAGCGAAAGCTACCATCGGCAGAGGTGTTGGTACCCAGAGAAGTACCTTTTACCAGTACCGCCACAAACTCAGCGGGCTGCCCATCGGCTAGTATAATACGACCTGCCAGTGTACCTGAGGCCTGCCTACGAGCCATATTGGGAGCAGTTTGTTGCGCAGTTGCATCAACCGACAATAGTAGAGTAAGCGCAACAGGGAGAGGAAGTAAGCGTGCAAGCATATTATTAAGAATGATTCAAAATATATGCAAAGCAACTACTTACTTATATTCAATACAAATAACAGAAGTATTTATTTAAATTTAGTATAAATAGACCTTGCTAAATAGCTCATACGCACTGCAAAAGCCGATAACAGTCAGGTGAAGAAAATTTCTTTCTTATTTTTAATTTATAATTTGTCTAAATTGTGTCGGTTTCTTGACTTATTCTATCCCTCACACTGATTCTTTTTCCCGTGGCAACTGAGAAAAACAGCTACACATTACGCCGATTTATCCTGGACATCCACTTGTGGCTGGGGGTAGGTAGTGGTCTGATCCTATTTTTGGTGTGCCTAAGCGGCACGCTGTATACCTTCCGCACTGAGATTATACAGACTATAGAAGCAGAAGCCTACCATGTGGATGTACCAGCGACCGGGCAACCTTTGGCAGCTGCGGCGCTCATCAACCGTCTGGAGCAGACTTATCCCGCCAGCAGCGTAGTGTCGCTGGCAATACCCGAAAACCCGCAGCGCGCCTGGACTCTAACGTTGACCACCCGCCAAGCCCTGGCCCGCCAGTTGGCCGAAGAGAAAGCCGAACAGGCTGCCGGTGATAAGCCCAGCGGCGAGAGTCGCAAGGGTAAGGGCGGCAAAGAAGGTCGCGGTGGTAAGGAAGGTCGTGGCGGCAAAGGTGGCCCGCACGGCAACCAAGATTCGCAGACACTCCTGGTTAACCCCTACACGGCGGCTGTGCAGGGCAACGTGGATACGGATTTGGCCAAGTTCTTCGGCAAGGTGATGGGCCTGCACCGCTGGCTACTGATTGAAGGTGGGGTAGGGCAACTGTTGGTAGGGGCCGCCACGTTGATTTTCGTGGTGTTGCAGCTAACCGGGCTGGCATTGTGGGTGCCCGCTAAACTGAAACAGTGGCGCAAGTGGAAGATGTGGCGGCCTGGGTTTGTGATTAAAACCAACGGTAGCCGCAAACGCCTCACCCACGACTTACACAATACCCTGGGTTTCTATGCGCTGGGGTTGCTCAGCATCATGTCGCTCACGGGGTTGTGCTGGTCGTTTGAGTGGTACCGCGACGGGCTGAGCAATTTGCTGGGAGCCAAAGTGTTTGGCGGGCGGGGCGAAAAGCCGCTGCCCTCCGCCGTGCCTGCTGCGTTGAACCGCACGTTGTCTGCTGATGACTATTTGGCGTTGGCCAACCAGCGGCTATCCTACCCCGGCGACGTGCGCCTTACTCTACCCAAAGGCCCGAAAGGCTCCGTTGGTGTGCAAAAAACCAAAACAGGTTTTTTCGCCCTCGCCGCTGCCGACCGTCTCACGCTGGATCAGTACAGCGGAGCGGTGCTGAAGGCTGATATTTTTGCTGATAAACCTCTTAATCAGCAGGTAACGAGTCTTATCAAGCCGCTGCACACAGGTGAGGTAGCGGGCACATTCTCCAAGATTCTTTATTTCCTGGCCTGCCTGATAGCCACCAGCCTACCCATTACAGGTGTACTCATCTGGCTGAACAAACGGCAGAAAAGCCGCCGCCCGGAACGACCATCAACCGAGGCCCCGACTACCAGCCGGCGGCCGGTATCGCGCCCGGCGGCCGTTGCCACGGACGCAACCCGGTCGGTATAACTGCTAGCGCGCCAAGCGCAGCTATTTGGTTTTGGGTTCGAGGAGGGCAACGACGGTGGTGTGGTTGCCCTCTTTGGCGTAAGCCAAGGCCGTTTTGCCTTCTTCGTCTTTGGCCTTCGCGTCGGCCCCGCCAGTGAGTAGCAGCTGCACAATCTCCAGATGGCCCTTGGCGGCGGCGGCCATCAGCGGGGTAAGCTGAAATTTGTCGGCTTTGTTCACCTGCGCTTTATGCTTCAGCAGTGTCTTCACTACGTCGGTATGGTTGCGGTCGGCTGCAATAAGGAGGTAAGTGGTAGGGAAACCCGGAACCATTTCTACAGTGGCGTTGGCATCGGCGCCCCCGTTAAGCAGGGCTTCTACCTCAACGGGCTTATTTTTTAGAACGGCGGTGTATAACTCTTTGGCAGGCGTTTGGGCCGCGGCAGCGCTAGTAAGCAGCACAAATAATAGCAGCGTGAGAAATGGTTTATGCATAACACAGGATAAGCGAAAATGAGCGGGGCGCCAAAAGTAGCAGTAGTGACGCTATATACCCAAAAAAAGTACAAAAAATGATTAGGCGGCTGCTTGCCGTCCCATGCGCTGCGCCATTGTGCTGGCTACCATAATCTGCAAGGCATGGTACAGCATCAGCGGAAGCAGCAAAGCCCCCGTGGCAGCCCCTGGAAACAGCAGACTGGCAAAAACACTGCCATGTACCAACGATTTTTTGGATCCGCAGAATACCGCCGTGATGCGGTCGGCACGCGGGAAAGCCAATAGTCTGCTAATTCCCCAGACTAGCCCAAACACCGCGAAGTACAATGCCACCATGCCTGCGCCCAGTCCCACTACGTCCAGCCAAGCATAGCTACGGAATACGCCCTGCGCGAAAGATTCGCAGAAGGCCGTGAACACAATCAGCAGGATAATCACCTGGTCGGAAGTGCGCAGCAGCTGACCGTGTTGCTCTGCGAAGGCCCCCAGCCAGCGATTGAGCCCTACCCCCGCGGCCACGGGCACAATCACTTGGAGCATCAGGTCCAGCACTAGGTCTTGCAAGGGCACGCTAGCAGCACCCGTGTGCAGTACCAAGCTGGTCAGCAACGGCGTGAGCACAATGCCCAACAGCCCCGACAGCGTAGCGTTGAAAATAGCCGCCGGAATATTGCCCAGCGCGATGCTCACCATCACTACTGAGGTAGATACCGTGCTGGGTAGGGCGCACAGGAAGAAAATGCTGTTCCAGAGCAACGCGCCCTCCGGACCCGTAAACAGCGGCCGCACGGCCAGGGCCAGCAGCGGAAAAAGGACAAACGTGGCTGCTTGTGTGAGCACATGCAGCTGCCAGTTGCGCATCCCGGCTTTTAGTTTGGTAGGACTAAGGCGCAGGCCGTAGGCAAAGAAAATAATGCCTACCCCTACCGTCGTAACGCTATGCCAGGGGATAGGGCTGGCTTGGCTGCCGGCATTGGGAAAAAGGTAGGCTAACAGCACCACACCGGCCAGTCCCAGCAAAAACCATTCACGTCCTAGGCGGGTGAGCAGGGCGGCGATGGGAGTGGGCGGGGTAGGCATAAAGTGAAGCAGGATGGTCAGTGACAAAGGTAGTAAGCGTGGGGCTGGCACCACTCTGCTGCATTGACGACCGGCTACCGTTCTGCTGCCAGGCAAACCAAAAACTACTTGTATATTGACGTGCAACAGGCTTCAGTACCCCAAAAGCAAGGCGGTAGCACCTGCTTCAACAAGTTATTTCAATTCGTATAAAAATAAGGTAGAAGCGCAGGCAAGACCCACGAGCTACGCTGCCCCAACGATTCTATTCCCAACCTAATGAGAAGCAAGCTGCTGCTATACTCATCAGTTTTTCTAAGCTGTTTAAGTTGTTTTTAGCTTGTTATAAATGAAGTAATAGACGAACGAGATACAATATTTTGTGTCTCGTCGTTGCTGAGGTTTTTTCTCAAGCGTAAATTGTTTGACAAACGAAACTCTAACTCGTGCGCTAGTAAACTGTTCTAAATAATGCAGGATAGTTTATTGGTGAAATATCTCCGGTAAATTATTTATTTCCGCTAAATCTATATGTTTCCGCTGCGACTAGCTTTTCTTATTGCTCTTATAAATAGTCTGCTTAAAAGCGTCGCTTTTGCGCAGCAGTCTGTGCCTGATAAGCTGGTAGAAAGCCCGGCTATTTCCTACGCAAAGGCAGTTTATTATGACAAAATAAACGTGCGCAAAACCGTCTTTAGCGGCCCGCAATATCTGGCGTTTAGCAAGCTGGACTACCCGTATTTTCAGACAGATTCTGCCCGTAGTGGTACCATCGTCTACGACGGACTCACGGTGAATGGCGTGCGCCTGCTCTACGACATTGAGGCCGACCGGCTGGTGATGCAGTACCCGCAGAGTCCGCTGCAATTCTTGCTGGATACGACCCGTATTGCCGATTTCACGCTGGGTGGGCACACTTTTCACCGCTTCGCGGCCGATAGCACCCGGCCTGCGGGCTTGGCCACCGGCTTCTACGATATGCTGTTGCCGGCCGAGCCACTCCAACTGGTGGTCCGGCGCCAGAAGCAGCGGCAGGAGGAAACGAGGGAAAAGCGTAGGGTGACGTATTATCTGCTGCACGATAAATATTATGTCATTGAACAGATGACCGCAGTGCCCATCAGAAGAAAAAAGGAATTATACCGGCTGCGCCCCGAAAAGAAAAAAGAACTGGTTGCTTTTCTGCGTAAGAGCGGGCTGTCGTTTAAAAATAATAAGGAAGCCTACCTGCTAGCAGGCGTGAAGTATTTAAATACTATTCTATAAATCTGGCGGATGAGAAACGCTTACTTGCTGCTATTTTTTTTATTGGCCTACGCGCCGCGTCTACTGGCGCAAACCCGCCCGGCGGCAGCCATCACCCTCAATCTAGATAATATATTTTTTGGTAATCTGGTGCAGGCCGTGGAGGCGCAGTCGGATTACCATTTTTACTACGACGAGAGACAAATCGGTAGCCTGCGCGTGACGGTGCACACCACGGCCCAGCCGCTGCCCACGGTGCTGGCGGCGGCCCTGCGCGACACGGGCCTGCGCTTCGCCATCGACGACGCCCACCATGTATTTATTACCAAGGAGGTAGGCATTGCCACGCAGCTGCCTACCCCGCGTCTGAACGTGCCCGCTACCGTGGCTACTACGCCGGGGGCCGCGGATGAGGACCGCTTCGGGCCGGCCTACTTCGCGGCGTTGGAGCGCCGCCTCTACGAAATCGGTCGCGGGGGTGGCAAGGGCGAAACCAGCACCATCTCGGGTTTCGTGTACTTCGTAGGCACTACCGAGCCGATACCAGGAGTGGCCGTGTATGTGGATCCTTCGCTGGCCAGCACCGCCACCGACGCCCGCGGCCACTATGCCCTTACCCTACCCAACGGGCGCTACACGCTCTGGGTCAAGGGCCTGGGCCTGCGCGCCAGCAAGCGCCAGGTGCTACTGCGCGGCGACGGCCGCCTGAATGTGGAGATAGGCAGCGGCACCATGACCCTGGCCGAAGTGCGCGTGGAGGCCGACCGCGACAAGAACGTGGCCAGCACGCAGATGGGCGTGGAGAAGCTCGACATTAAAACCATTCGGCAGGTGCCCACGGCGCTAGGTGAGGCCGACGTGCTGCGGGTGCTGCTCACGCTGCCCGGCGTGAAGTCGGTGGGGGAGGGTAGCACCGGGCTGAATGTGCGCGGCGGCTCGGCCGACCAAAACCTGATTCTCCTCAACGGGGCTACCGTGTACAACCCCTCGCACCTGTTCGGGTTCTTCTCGGCCTTCAACCCCGATGTGGTCGATAACGTGGAGTTGTACAAGGCGGCCATTCCGGCCAGGTTTGGCGGGCGGCTGTCGTCGGTGCTGGATATTACGTCCCGCGACGGCAACCGGCAGAAGCTCAAGGGCGCCGGCGGTATTGGCCTGCTCACCAGCCGGTTGACGCTGGAAGGCCCCATCGGCAACGACAAAACGACTTTTCTGGTGGGCGGGCGCACCACTTATTCCGATTGGCTGCTACGGCAGCTGCCGCAGAAGGAGTTCAGCAGCAGTTCGGCGTCCTTCTATGATCTGAATGCCCAGGTGCGGCACGAGTTTGGTCCGGCCAATACGCTGGAGTTCAGTGGATATATGAGCCGTGACCGATTCCGGCTGGCTTCCGACACGGTGTATGAGTACACCAACCAAGCCGCCAGCCTGAAGTGGACGCACGTGGCGAGCGAGCGGCTGACAACCACCTTCGCGGGCACCTACAGCCGCTACCACTATACCATCAACAGCAGCGGCAACCCCGCGCTGGGTTCGGACCTGTCGTACAACCTGATGCAGGCCGGCGGCCAAGCCGACGCCAGCTATTTGCTCAACGACCGGCACACGCTGAGTGCGGGCCTCAGCTCCCTGCTCTACCAAGTGGAGCCGGGCCGCCTGCTGCCGGTAGGGGCCGAGTCGTTGGTGGCGCCGCAGGTGCTGGGCCGGGAAAAGGGGCTGGAAAGCGCCATTTACGTAGCCGATAAGATAACCGTGTCGCCGCGGCTGTCGGTGGAGCTTGGGCTGCGCTACTCGCTCTACAACGCCCTGGGGCCGCGCAGCGTGTACCGCTACCAGGACGGCGTGTCGCGCAACGAAGCCACCATTACCGACACCGTGGCCTACGCCAATAACAAAGTGCTGGCTACGTACGGCGGCCCCGAGTACCGGGCATCGGCGCGCTACGTGCTGGGCGAGAATTCGTCGGTGAAGGTGAGCTACAACCGCACCCGCCAATACATCCACATGCTTTCGAATACCACCACCATGTCGCCGACCGACGTGTGGAAGCTCAGCGACGGCAACGTGCGCCCCCAGCGCGGCGACCAACTGGCCCTGGGCTACTACCACAACTTCAAGCAGAGCATCATTGAGACGTCGGTAGAGGTGTACTACAAGAAGCTGCACGATGTGGTGGATTACAA